>AR_comb_assmDRAFT_10212707_pt1 | contig 12580 bp, 8 predicted proteins | sample ArasoioldDNA_FD_10543 | JGI IMG/M metagenome (IMG submission 10543) | reverse complement strand
AAATCATCGGTGGTGGCAAGATATGCAAGGAGGTGCGCGACTATCTGGCGTATATGAACTTTGCTGGCACTAACCGGGTCCGCTACGGCAAGGAAGTTGTCTATTTTTCGGTGCTCGGCGCCTCCAACTATGCCTATATCATGGAATGGACGTTCCGTGACGACGGAGCGATACTGGTCCGGGCAGGCTCGACCGGGCCCAAGCTCGGCGGAAGTCCGACGGGCCACATGCATGACTTCACCTGGCGGCTCGACATTGATCTCAATGGGGCTGATGACAATTCGGCCTACTTGACCAGGCATATGGAAAAACATCTTACGCCCCCGTTTCCGCCTCCAGCTGCGGGGTCGACTGCCGAGGACAACCGGGACCTGATCGAGATCGAAGGAAGCCGGGTGTGGAACCCACAGAATTTCAATACACTGGTGATCGAAGACAGGACGCTGCTAAACGCCACTGGGCGTCATACATCTTATGAATTGGTTCCAATGCGCAGCGGGACCGCGCGTCACAGCGAGCCCTTTACACGGAAAGACTTTTGGGTCACCCGGTATAACCCCGAAGAACTCCTGGCGAACGACCTGCCGACTTACGTTGCAGATAGACAATCAACGGTCTATCAGGATCTAGTCATTTGGTACACGGGCTCAGAACACCATGAGACTGATTCACGGGACGAAGACTTTAACACGGTCCCCGTACTCTGGACTGGGTTTGATCTGATTCCGCAAAATCTCTTCAACAAAACGCCCTTTTACCCGGGCCCCACTCCTCGCCCTCGCTGATAAGTGGGAGGAAGCGACCAACAGGCAGCAGCAGAACGAAATCAAAGCTCTCACGGCAAGTCTCAGGAGCAGGCAGCACAAATCCAGAAAGTGAGCGCCCGCTTGAAGTGCACAAGCCTGCACCGCAAGTGGCTGAGAACAATCCGTAAACGAGCACTGCGCCGCGCATGAAGTATTGGGAAATCATCGCGGAGACTCAAAAAAGCTCGATTCAGCGTGGGCTAGGTGTCGGCCCTTCGACGCTAATGGGGCTCACAGTTTGGATCGTTGACGCTCATCGCGAAGGAACGCGTTTCATCGTGCGTACCGATGAAATTCTGACCGCGTTGGTGGAACTAGAGAGAGCGATACACGAGTTCAAGGTGAGTTTCGTCTTGTATTGGCTGCGCAGAAAGGCGTGCGCGGAAAGGAAGCTGACGCGTTTTTGGAATTGGAAGCGCCGCTTATCCCGACGCGGCGCAATATAGGACGAGGCCCTACGTTTTTTCCATTTGACAGTAGATTCGAGTTTTTCGCACGCTTGAATCGCGCTAAGTCCGTTAGGCGTCTCCTCCGAGAGCTCCACCTGACCCTCTTCCCGCAGGGTTAACAGTGAATCGAAGGGCTTGTTCACAATCGACACATTTTTCCGGAGACTTCGCTCCGCGATTCTCCGGCGAAGAATGATGAAAGGAAATAAACAAATGAAAACATTAACGAACATGAGTTATCCCGCGTTCGCGCTCGTCGCGTTCGCCTGCTTTGCGCTTGCGCCGCAAGCGCGTGCGACTTGCCAAGACGCCTGCTTGCCGAACCTAAACACTACTCACGGTGAGAATGCGCTCCTGAACAATACAACTGGCGGCGCCAACACCGCCACTGGTTATTTTGCGCTCCTTAACAACAACGCCGGCTTTGACAATACCGCCAGCGGTGCGAACGCACTCTACATCAATACCACCGGCAACTACAACACAGCCGACGGTGTTAATGCGCTCTATAACAACATGACCGGCGGCGCCAACACGGCCAGCGATGCGTACGCGCTTTTTACCAATACCACCGGCATCCAAAATACGGCCAACGGTTCGAACGCGCTCTACGCCAGCACTACCGGCTCCAACAACACGGCCAGCGGTTCGAACGCGCTCTTCGGCAACAGAACCGGCTCCAACAACACGGCCAACGGTGTTAACGCGATGGTTAGCAATAGAAGCGGCATCTACAACACGGCCACGGGTGCGCTTGCGCTGTATGGCAACATCGTCGGCAACTACAATGTGGCCAACGGTTGTTATGCGTTGTATAGCAATAATGGCAACTACAACATGGCGGATGGTGGTTACGCGCTCTACAGTAACAGCACCGGTGTCTCCAACACTGCCGTCGGTCTGGATGCGCTATACAACAACATTAGCGGCAACAACAACACAGCCGTTGGTGTGAATGCATTGGTGAGTAGTACGGGGTCAAACAATGTTGGTCTGGGCGTCAATGCGGGACATGATCTTAGCGCCGGCAATGGCAATGTCTGTATCGGGGCTGGCGTTTTGGGCGTCGCTGGTGAGAGCAACACCACTCGCATCAGGAACATCTATTCCTCCGTGGCGTCTGGCCGAGCAGTTTACGTTAATTCCGATAATAAGATAGGCACACTTGCTTCTAGTCGGCGCGTCAAAGAGAACATCAAGCCGATGGATAAAGCCAGTGAAGCTATTCTCGCACTCAAGCCGGTCAGTTTCCGTTACAAGAAAGAAATTGATGCCTCTGGCACTCCGCAGTTTGGCTTGGTTGCAGAGGAAGTAGCCAAGGTAAGCCCGGAGTTGATCACCCGCGATGAGAAGGGCAATCCCCAAACCGTGCGCTACGAGGCGGTGAACGCGATGTTGCTGAATAAGTTCCTCAAAGAGCATCGCAAAGTTGAACAACAGCGGAAAGACTTCGAGGCGGCTCTTGCGCAACAGCAAAAGCAAATTAACGCGCTCACAGCGGGTCTGCAGAAAGTGAGCGCGGAGCTTGAACTGCGCAAGTCTGCACCACAAACGGTGTGCTTCCCCGCCATAGCTTTACGCGAAGGCGGGAATAATCAGTAAACAGCAACCGTGCCGGGTGAAGTACTGGGAAATCATTCGGACAATCTCAAGAGCGCCGGATGGAATTGCGGATGTATCTCAAGCACCGATCACAGCGGACACCAATTTTGGATTGCTGCCACACAGCGTGAGGGCACCGGGCGCGTTTCATCGTGCGCGCAGATGAAAAGCTGACCGCGTTTCTGGAACTGCAAAGGGCAATACACCAGTTCGCGGTGAGTTTGATCACGTAATGGCCGTGCAAAAACGTGAGCGCGGATGCAAAGGTGACTCAGTTTTTGGAACTGGCATCGGCGATTCGCAAAAACAGTATTGACATTGCTGTCGATGCTGGAAATATCCCGCTCGCGTAAAGTCCGGTAGTGTGTCTCCACCTGGAGTCTCCCTGGCCCTCTTTCCGCAGGGTTAACCGTGAGCGAAAGGCTCGTTCACACAAACAACACAAACACATGAAGACAATAATGAACATTACTTATCCGGCGCTCGCGCTGTTCGCGTTCGTCTGCTTCGCGCTCGTACCCACAACGCGAGCAGTCAGTCCGCCGCCGGACGGTGGCTATCCCGGGTTCACTACAGCAGAAGGGAGTAACGCGCTTCAAAACCTCACCACCGGGGTTGGCAACACAGCAACTGGTTGGCATTCGCTTTTTGTCAACAGTGCAGGGAGCTTGAACACGGCCATTGGCGCTGGGGCGCTTCTTTTCAACGCGGGAGACAACAATACGGCCACTGGCGCTTTGGCTCTTGCCAATAACACCACTGGATATGAGAACACAGCCGTTGGAGTGGCGGCTCTGGTAACCAATACAGAAGGGTACGGCAATACGGCCATCGGCCAAGATGCGCTCTCTAGCAACACGACGGCCATTTTCAACACCGCCGTGGGCCAAGAGGCCCTGAATAACGACACGACCGGTCCCGGCAACACGGGCATCGGTGGTGGTGCGCTGCAAAGCAACACGACCGGCGGACAAAACACTGCGTTGGGCTATGTCGCGGGCGGCAATCTCACCACAGGTAGCTATAATATCGATATCGGCTACGCGGTCGACGGTGTGGCGGGTGAGAGCAGCACTATCCGGATCGGCAACGCGACTTATATCACCAGCACTTATATCAGCGGAATCAGTGGACAAACTGCCGCTGGCGGCGCTGCGGTCTTTGTAGACTCGAACGGCAAGCTCGGCACGCTGACCTCCTCGGCGCGGTTCAAAGATGAGATTAAACCAATGGACAAGGCCAGTGAAGTGATCCTGGCACTCAAACCAGTTACCTTCCGATACAAAAAGGAGATTGATCCGGCAGGCACATCGCAGTTTGGCCTCGTCGCCGAGGAAGTGGAAAAGGTCAATCCTGATCTAGTAGCTCGGGACGCCAAGGGGAAAACCTACACCGTGCGTTACGAAGCGGTGAACGCGATGTTGCTCAACGAGTTCCTGAAAGAGCACCGCACAGTGCAAGAACAGAGTCGGGAACTACAGAAGCAAGCGGCGACCATTGCTGGCCTGCAAAAACAAGTTGAAACCCTTACTTCTGGCCTGCAGAAAGTGAGCTCACAACTCGAACTGAACAAACCTGCACCACAAACGGTGTGCCTGCCCGCCGGCCGCTCGCGAATGCCTTCGAAGTAGCTTTATGCGAAGGCGGGAATAATCACTAAGCCGGTCAACCAACCGAAGCAATGAGCCGTCGTGCTTCACCGCATGGCGGCTTTTTTTTCGCACGGTAACGCTCACCACCCCTTTGACATCGCCTTGTGCTCGTGCGTCTCGATGACGTCGCCGACTCCATCAAAAAACGCGAATCAAGGCATCAGGCGCCCGGCTATAATGCATCGCATAGCTGACGCGTCGCTGGCTGCATTCGCTCCGCCATAACAGAGCCGACCGAATGGCAGCATCTCGGAAAGTAGATTCACGTCGCGACGATCTTTGCGAGATCGGATTTCGTAAGGGGCACTCGTGCGACAGCAAGCTAACAGAGGCGTTACTTTTGCGATTAAGCGCGTCAATCAAAATAGTTGTCCATTTTACTGCCACAAAATCGTCATCTCATTAGTGAAAGGTAATGTGAACATGAAAGCTACTAACCCGCTGCGCATCTGCGCTTCTCGCTTCTTCAGTAATCGATACGCCAACAGAGAACGGCCGAATTATTTAGTCGAGCTTGTCGCCTTCGGAATAATCGTAATCGCTGTAATTCTGTCGCTGCGCTAGCGCGACCGCAACGTATTGAGGCAATGGCCCACCAAGTCGACACTTTCGCAAAGCTGCTGCAACAGGTTCGAAATGATTTGCGGCGCCAACATCCCGAGTGGATCCAGCCAAACGGGCAATCCCCGATGTGTGATTTTTACGAGGCGCGTCTGATTGAATTACTGTCGATACCAGCAGAATCCAACGATAACACGGCCGCGGTCAGCGACGTTCTAATCTTCCCAACCGCGGAAAATTCGATGGCGGCGATTCTTTCATAGTTTGCCGCCGTTTTTCGGTTCGATCGCTGCTTTTTCGGAATGTGTCTCCAGCAACGCGTCGCCAACACTGGCGAGTTGATGTTTGTAGCAGAAGAATGCGAAGACGGCGGAGACCAGCAGCATCGCCTTCCACAGGACGAATTGCGATCGCTTCCAATGATCAAACATGGCCACCGTTGCCAGCGCGCTGACAAAAAAGAAACTGACTTCGCTAACACACAGCAGTGCGTGACCCAATACAACCCGACGACGAAACCGGATTTGGGGCTGAAGACGGCGCGCATACCAATAAGCTGATTGCATTAGCACAAGTCCAAACACCGCGACGACAAAATCCCTCGGCGTGCCGACGACGTCCCCACCGGCAGTCAACTGCTGGTAATCCGGGAGTGCATCCCAGAAAAACACCTGGGCCCCCACAACCTGTGCGATGATCGCACCCCAGAATAATGGTTTCTGACTGTTCATCCTTTCGCCCTTTCGACAATTAAGAACGATGGAGCATCGCCATCGCAAGTTGAAAGCGAATGAGAACCCTTTTTGCGTCTCACTACCACGGCAGGTGTTGGCGATAACCGTATGAATTGCTGAGAATTTTTGGAATACCCAGTCAATGCCGTTTATTCTCCAGCCCACCTTGGGCGGCAACACAGTGTGGTGTGGCCTTGGGCGCCAAAGCTTTTCTGCTTGCTTTGTTCAACCCCTCTCGATACCCCTGATTGACAGCATGACGAGAATCCGACGGCTCGTAATGTTGACCGCGCTTGTCAGCATTGGGTCGGTCGGCGTATTACCAACGTCCCACGCCGAAATTTTGATCGACAGTGATCTTGGCAACACGTGGGATTGGCTCATTGGCGCAAGACCTCTAAATATCTCTCCAGGAGAGACGCGCTTCGTCGCCCTTCAGCTTCTAAATAACCCGTTCGTCCCCGCACCTGTTGCCGGGTCAGTTCAACTCCAAGTGGACTGCTGTAAGGATATGGTTTCTCGAGCAGCGGTTACACCGAATGGCCTGTCAGTTAGTGTTTGTGGAACGCAGACGAGGGAAATCCTGAGAAATCAGCGCGGCTTTATGATGCCTGATTGCACCACAACGACAGTCGAGGTCGGGGCAACCACGCCGGGACGCGCTTTCTTGATGGTGGAGACGTCGAATGCGTCCGTGCCGGGAGGATTTATAGCGAAGATTAATGCCGATTCCACTGCAGGTCGGAGCTCAAAAGAAGTATTTGTGAATGTACTGCCGGCGGTGTGGCCTGCTGATGGTCCACCGCCAGCCTGTGCGCCCGGCGTGCCTGCAATCTCATTAGCATCCATTGTTCCAACTCCGCTTGCGTGGAAGCCAATGAATCCAGACAAAACGAACTATCAGTTCGCGGCTGCGTTTATGGGAGTGAATTTTTCTGTTGGGTTATCAGTCAAGATCGTGGACCCGGGCGGCACCGGTCCGATTCCGCGCAACATAGCTGTTGTTACGTTCAAGAACACTAAAGGGTGGCCCGTTGGAATGCGGACGCTTAACAATGCTAACTGCGGTTCGCCTGGGCAACAAATCACCGTCTCGGAAGGCCAGACTAAATCACTTTCGATCAGCACCGGAAACACCACGACTCTCGTGTTCAGCAAATCCACGTGCCGAGCATGGAATGATTGGTTTGGTTGCTGGGGGGGCGCGTTCCTTGGACTCGACGATATCGTAGTTTTCAGCGAAGGGCCCTTCTGGGCTTTTTTCGGTGGTCGAAAAATCGAAATCGACACCGCGGGTGATTGGGGCGCAATTCTCAGGCCGAATTCGATTGCGACGATCAGGACACAGTAACAAGAATCAGCGACATGTTGTGGCCAGTTTGAAAAGCAGCGCGTCGCTATTCCAAGCGCTCCTGGCCGCCTAAATAGACTTTAGGCCAGTTTTAGTTAGCCACAATTAGGCGGCGCGGCGCAATGTAGGACAAAGCCTTACATTCTTTCCTTTTGACAAAGTATTGCAGATTTTGGCACGCTTGAATCGCGCTAAGTCTGTTAGGCGTCCTCCTAAGAGCTCCACCTGACCTCTTTCCGCAGGGGTAACCGTGATCGAAGGGCTCGTTCACACAAAGGATGAAAGGAAATGAAACCATGAAAACATTAACGAACACTATTTATCCCGCGTTCACCCTGTTCGCGTTGGCCAGTTTTGCGCTGTCGCCCGCGCGGGCACAATGTCCGCAAGGCTGCGACGTTAACGACAACACGTTCCTGGGTTCCTTTGCGTTCAGTGGCACCGGCTCCGACAACACGGCCATTGGTTATGCTGGGCTCCATTACAACACCACCGGCTCCTTCAACACGGCCATTGGTTCTTTTACGCTCACTTTCAACACAACCGGCCTTTACAATACGGCAAATGGTTTCCAAGCGCTCTTAAACAATACGACCGGCTCCGACAACACGGCCACCGGTGTTGCAGTGCTCTATGCCAATACCACCGGCTCCGGCAACACGGCCAACGGTTTTAACGCCCTCCTTAACAACGCCACCGGCAGCCTCAATACGGCCACCGGTGCCTTGGCGCTCTTGAGCAACACAACCGGCTATTACAACACGGCCACCGGTGGTAGTGCGCTCACTTTCAACACCACCGGCAACTACAACACAGCCGACGGTGTTGGTGCGCTTAGGAGCAACACAACCGGATTAGATAACGTGGCAAATGGTTATCAAGCGCTCTGGGCCAACACGATCGGCAATTACAACACGGCCACCGGTGTTCAAGCGCTCACTCTCAACACCACGGGCGACGGCAATATCGCCAACGGGCATCAGGCGCTATATAACAACGACACCGGCGGGGGCAACACGGCAAATGGTTTTCAAGCGCTCTATGGCAACACAATCGGCAATTACAACACGGCCAACGGTTATCAGGCGCTATATCACAACACAACCGGCAACTACAACGCGGCGACTGGTGCTTCAGCGCTCACTAACAACACAACCGGCAACTTCAACACGGCTACTGGTTTAAACGCTTTAAGAAACAATATGAGTGGCAGCAACAACACCGCTGTTGGCGTGAATGCACTGTTGAGTTGTTTTGGTTCCAACAACGTCAGTTTGGGTTTCAATGCGGGCCATGATCTTGTCGTGGGCAATGGCAATGTCTGCATCGGTGCGGCGGTCGTCGGTGTTGCTGGCGAGAGCAACACCACCCGCATCAGGAACATTTATTCTTCGGTGGCGTCTGCTCGAGCCGTTTACGTTAATTCGGACAATAAGATTGGCACCCTTGCTTCCACTCGGCGGGTCAAAGACAATATCAAACCGATGGATAAAGCCAGTGAAGCCATTCTCGCACTCAAGCCAGTAAGTTTCCGTTACAAGAAAGAAATCGATGCTTCCGGCGCACCGCAGTTCGGATTGATTGCGGAGGAAGTTGCTGACCTTAATGCCGATTTAGTGACGCGAGATTCCGACGGTAAGCCAGAAACCGTGCGCTATGAGGCGGTGAACGCGATGTTGCTCAATGAGTTTCTCAAGGAGCACAGCAAAGTGGAATCGTTGGAGAAAGCTATGGCGGAGCAACAAAAGGAGAGCGCCGTCATGCGAGCTATGCTCAAGGAGCAGGCCGCGCAAATCCAAAAGGTCAGTGCCCAGCTCGCCACGTCGAATGGAGCCGCAGGGATGCGGAGCGACATGGATGGGCCAAGCCGAGAAGCCGCCGTGAGCGGGAGCGAGCAAGTCAATCCGTCCCGTGGCGGACTTGAAGTGAACAAGCCGACGCCAAGAGTAGTGACGAACAAGTCGTAACCTAAAACAAACAAAAGGACATCGAAAGGAAATTAATCCATGAAAAATCGAATATTAATGGCGATCCTGCCAGTGTTGGCCTGCTTCGGGCTTTCACCCGCAGCGCAAGCTGTCGGCCCAGCTCCGGACGGGTGCTACCCCAATCTCACGACAGCTGAAGGATGCGACGCGCTTAAGTCTCTCACGACGGGCGCTGGAAATACAGCGCTTGGATGGCGCTCGCTCTTTTCAGATAGCATAGGCAGTTTTAGCACTGCTATTGGTGTCGGAGCGCTCGCCCTAAACAGCGCGGATTCCAATACCGCAGTTGGTGCAGCTGCGCTATTGCTCAACACCACCGGGTCAGATAACACGGCCATCGGAACCAGCGCTCTCGTGCATAACGATAGCGGCACCTTCAACGTAGCAATCGGGGCCGATGCACTGGACAACAACATAAGCGGCTCTTCCAACATAGTCGTGGGTGGCGATGCTGCTTTTAACATAATCGCAGGTAGCAACAACATCTATATCGGCTACGGCGTGAGCGCGAACGGCTTTTTCGATGAAAGCGACACCATTCGCATCAGAGACAGCGCGCCCTCCGCAGGTGGTGCTACCTCTCAGGTCTTTTTCGGGGGCATCCACAGTTCGACCGTTGGCGCGGTCAATTCACCGGTACTGGTTAACCCAAACGGCCAGCTTGGTACCGCGGTCTCGTCGGCGCGGTTTAAAAAGGACATTGACCGCATGGGCAAGACCAGTGAAGCGATCTTTTCGCTTAAACCAGTGACTTTCCACTACAAAGGGGACACGACCAACACGCCCCAATTTGGCTTGATTGCTGAAGAAGTAGCAAAGGTGAATCCCGGTTTGATACTGGTGGATAAAGAAGGAAAACCGTACAGCGTCCGCTATGAGCACATCAACGCGATGTTGCTCAATGAGTTTCTGAAAGAGCACAGCGCGTTTCTCCAAGAGCGTAAAAAGGTGGAAAAATTGGAAGCGAGTATTGCCCAACAGCGGAAAACAATGGAAGTGCTAAGCGCGCATCTCAAGGAGCAGAATTTAAAAATTCAAAAGATCAGCGCCCGGGTTGAGGTGAGTAAATCTGTGCCGCAAGCAGTGGCCAATGATCATTAGATAGTTTGCAAGGATGTGGCCCTGTTCGCTTACTAAGGCTTTCGAAGTGGCGGAGCGATGGCGGGTCAGACACTAATAGGAAACAGTAATGAAAGGAAATGAAACCATGAAAACAATAGTGAATATTACTTATGGCGCGTTCGGACTGTTCGCGTTCGCCTGCTTTGCGCTTTCGCCGCAAGCGCGAGCGGTTTGTCAACAAGGTTGCGATATTGCCAACCAAAACACGTTTTTCGGTGATGCCGCGCTGGTGAACAACACAACTGGCCTGGCGAACACAGCCATCGGCAGGGACGCGCTTACTGCCAACACCACCGGTTTTTACAACACGGCCATCGGGGCCAATGCGCTTAGCGCCAACCGCGTCGGCGCCGGCAACACGGCAGTCGGAACTAACGCGCTGCCTCGCAACAGGGGCAGCAACAACACGGCCGCTGGAAACGCAGCCCTGGTTCAAAACACCACCGGCGAGAGCAACACGGCCACCGGGGCAGGGGCTCTGCAGAGCAACACCAGCGGCAACAACAACACCGCCACCGGCTTTGGGGCACTGTCTCTTGGCAACGGCAGCAACAACACGGCCGCAGGCTTTGAGGCGCTCCAGCTCAACAGCACTGGTAACAACAACACGGCCATGGGGGAGCGAGCAATGTACGGTAACGTTAGCGTTTCGGGCACGGGCAGCAATAACACTGCTACCGGTTATCAAGCGCTTTACAGCTACTCAACGGGCAGCAGCAACACTGCCAACGGTTGTCTCGCACTTTTCTTTAATGCCGCTGGCAGCTTCAACACCGCCACTGGTCGCGGCGCTCTTTATCATAACACGACGGCCAACAACAATGTCGCGACTGGTTATCAGGCGCTTAATTCCAATAACACTGGGACCGCAAACACCGCGACCGGCACCCAGGCCTTGCAGGCTGACACCGGAAGCAACAATACTGCGGACGGCTATCGAGCGCTGAATAAAAACACGGTCGGCGTTGACAACGTCGCTACCGGTTACCAAGCCCTCTTGGCCAATACCAACGGCATTACCAACACTGCAGTCGGCGCGTTCGCCCTCAACAACAGCGAGACCGGCTCAGGTAACATCGCAATCGGCTTTGGCGCCGGCACCGGAGTAAGCAGCGGTAGCAATAACATCGACATAGCGAACGCCGGCGCGAACGAATCCAGCACGATCCGGATCGGGAGCGCGAACCAGACCAATACCTACATCGCTGCAATCAACGGGGTCACGGTTGCCGGTGGCTTAGGAGTGATTGTTGACAGCGGCGGCCACCTCGGCACGAGCACGTCCTCGGCGCGGTTTAAGGAGAACATTCAGCCGATGGACAAGGCGAGCGACGCGATTTTCTCGCTTCAACCAGTTACCTTTTGTTACAAACCTGAGTTAGACCCCAAAGGGGTCCCCCAGTTTGGCCTGGTCGCCGAACAAGTTGAGAAGGTGGATCCGGATCTGATCGCACGCGATAGTGAAGGCAAGCCCTACAGCGTGCGCTACGAAGCCGTGAACGCGATGTTGCTAAATGAATTTCTTAAAGAGCACAAGCAGGTCGAGCAGCAACAGGCAGTGATCTCGCAGCTCGAATCAACGGTTGCGAAGCAGGAGGCAAATTCCGTCCAACAGCAAAAGCAAATTAACGCGCTTACTGCGGCCGTACAAAAGGTGAGCGCACAGCTCGCCACAGCGAATGGAGCCGCAGGGATGCGAAGCGACATAGATGGGCCAAGCCGAGAGGCCGCCGTGAGCGGGAGCGAGCAAGTCAATCCGTCCCGTGGCGGAGTCGAAATGAATAACTCCGTACCGCAAGTGGCTAGCCTGCCCCCCATAGCTTTACGCGAAGGCGGGAATAATCAGTAAACAGCAACCGTGCCGGTGAAGTCTTGAGAAATCATCGCTGATAATCTCGTCAAAGCCGAATGTAGTTGGGGCAGTGTGTCAGCTTGTGGACCGTGAAGACGAAGCATCTGGATTGCTGGCGCACATCCCGACGAGGGCAATCGGTTCATTGTGCACGCGGATGAAGACCTGACGGCGTTGCTCGAACTCCAAACGGCGATTTCCGCTTGCGGCGATTGTGCTTGCCGAAATCGTGTAATTTTGGGCAGACTCAGGGTCGCTAAAGGGATCTGAATCAGGCGAGGAATTTCTCCTCCGCCCGGTTTTTCGCCTCTTTCCGGTCTTGGCAATTCCACGATCAACCTGGCGGAAAAAAAAAAGGAAGGACCATATGAACACACGAATCCAATTCAGAATCGCAGCTCTGGCTCCTCTGATTGCGCTTGCCTGTGCTTCCCACGGGATTTTGCCAGAGGCACAGGCTCAA
>AR_comb_assmDRAFT_10001657_pt1 | contig 12581 bp, 11 predicted proteins | sample ArasoioldDNA_FD_10543 | JGI IMG/M metagenome (IMG submission 10543) | reverse complement strand
AGCCTACAGAGCCTCTCCCAGGAGGAAAAAGACGCGATTCTGTGGCAAAACCTGGAGCGTCTCTTGTGTCTCTAGTACTGCGTACCGCAAATGCCGCGCCAGTTTGGCGCGGGGAATGCGTTGTCTTGCCACACGCTTCGGCGGAAAGCACTGGATACCTATTTCCGCCGAGCTGTACTAGTACAGCCTGCCGGAAAAAAGCGTCCCTTTTGTAGAAGACCCTCTTGGGCTATCATGGCCCCATACGTTCAGACCACGCTGCCTGATAGAGTAGAAGAGGCTGCTATGCCCGGCCCCAAGCCCCTGCAGTGCCCTACGCCACTCGTCTGGAGATGAGCATGAGTCAATCCACAGTTATCCGACCCAACATCCTCTTCATCGTCGCCGATGACCTCGGCTGGGCCGATCTCAGCGTCTACGGCCAGACCGAGTACGAAACCCCGCATCTGGATCGCCTGGCCGCCCAGGGTGTGCGCCTCACCCAGGCGTATGCGAACTCGGCCGTCTGTTCAGCCACGCGCTTTGCGCTCATGACGGGGCGTTACCAGTACCGCCTACCGGGCGGCTTGGAAGAACCGCTCACCCAAGCGGGGCAGCGCCTCGGCCTGCCACCAGACCACCCCACGCTGCCCTCACTGCTCAAGGCCGTGGACTATACCACCGCGCTGATCGGCAAATGGCACCTGGGGACGTTGCCGCACTACGGGCCACTCAAGAGTGGGTACGACCGCTTCTTTGGCAACTACGGTGGTGCGCTTGACTATTTCACTCACAAGCCCGCCGTGGGCGCACACGTGCCCTGCGACCTGTACGAGGGCGAGGTGCCTGTGGAGCGTGTGGGCTATTACACACAGATCCTGGCCGATGAGGCCACGCAGCACATCCGCACCCATGTCGAGCAGGGTCAGGAACACCCTCGGCGCGACTGTGTCGGCGCAGGGCCGTCAGGCCCTTTCTTTTTGTCGTTGCATTTCACGGCGCCTCACTGGCCCTGGCTGGGGCCGGAGGACGAGGCCGTGTCCTGCACCCTCACGGACCTGTTTCATCACGACGGCGGTAATCTCAGGATCTATGCTACGATGGTCCGCGCGCTCGATAGAGCTGTAGGACAGGTGCTGGCCACGCTGGAGGCGCAGGGCCTGACCGACAATACTATTGTCGTCTTCACCAGTGACAACGGCGGTGAGCGCTTCTCGAAGACCTGGCCCTTCACTGGCCAGAAGACCGAGTTGCTGGAAGGGGGACTGCGCGTTCCCACGCTGCTACGCTGGCCCGCCCGCCTGGCCCCGCAGGTGAGCGACCAGGTCACTATCACCATGGACTGGCTGCCCACCCTGCTGGCTGCTGCCGGCACCCAGCCGGATGCCGCCTATCCGAGTGATGGGGACAACATCCTGCCTGTCCTGCTGGGCACGCGCGCGCCATATCCGCGCACGCTGTACTGGCGTTACAAGGCGCACGCCCAGCGCGCGGTGCGCGCTGGCGACTGGAAGTACCTCAAGATCAACGACAACGAATTCCTGTTCAATGTGGTGGACGACGTGCGCGAGCGCGCCAACCTGCGCGACCGCCATCCAGAGGTCTTTCAACGCCTGCGACAGCAGTGGGAAGACTGGAACAGCGAGCAGTTACCCATTACCGACGCGGTGTTCTCCGGTAGTGTCACGCCCGACATCCAGGCCGACCGCTACGTGCCCGAGCGCATGCAGCGCTTCCCCTCGGGCTCTCGGCAGCAAAGGCCAAACAGGTAAGGAGATGACGATGGCTGTTTTGCACATTGTCGGTGGTGCCGTCTTCGATGCGATCCACGGGGAGGTCATCCAGGATGGTGTCGTCTGCATCGGAGATGATCGCATTACGGCTGTTGGCCGGGCGTCGGCCATAGCCACGGGCGGCCGCGACGTCCGTGTGATCGATGCGGCCGGCCAGTTCGTCATGCCGGGAATGATCGATTGCCATGTGCACTTGCTCTCCTCGGCAGCTCCTGACTTTGCCAGCCGTAGTCTGAAGGAGTTACTGCCGTACACCGCCATCCGTGGTGCAGTGCATGCCACCCGCATGCTCGAGAGCGGCTTCACGACGGTGCGTGATGTCGGCGCCCCGGGGTATGGCAATATCGCCCTGCGCCAGGCCATCGAGGACGGCCTGGTGCCAGGACCGCGGCTCTATGCGGCCGGCCACGCTTTGAGTGTACCTGGTGGCCACGGCGACAACTACTATCGGCCCGAAGTGCACATCCAGCGCGAGGGACTCATCAATGGACCTGAGGAGGCCAGGCGAGCGGTCCGCGAGTTAATCAAGATGCATGCCGATGTCATTAAATTACTCGTCACGGGTGGGGTGATGACCGATGGCTCGGACGTGGGCCTCCTGCAGTGGGCGCCTGACGAGTTGCAGGCGGCGATTGCCCAGGCGCATCAGTTGGGCCGTCGCGTCGCCGGGCATTGTCACGGGGCGGATGGCGTGAAAGCCGCCATCCACGCTGGCCTGGACACGGTGGAGCATGGCACCTTACTCGATGAGGAAGCCATCGCCATGATGCAACAGCACGGCACGTATTATGTCCCGACGCTGGTGGCACCCTTCCACATCTGCGCCGGGGGCACCAGCAGTGGCATCCCGGCGTATGCGGTGCACAAGTCGCACCTGGTCATGGAACGCCATAAGGCAAGCGTGCGTTGGGCCCATGAGATGGGCGTCAAAATTGCCATGGGGACGGATTGTGGCACGCCGTTCAACGTGGCTGGCACGAATGCCCTGGAGCTGGAACTGCTTACGCAGTATGGCTTCTCGCCGGCAGAAGCCCTCATGGCCACCACGCGGGTGGCGGCTGAGGCCATTGGCATTGAGGCTTGCACGGGGACGCTCGCAGCGGGCAAGTGGGCCGACATCATCTTGGTCCAGGGGAACCCGCTCGACGACATCCGTATCTTGCAACATGCCGAGCACATCACCGGCGTGCTCAAGGCCGGCCACATCGTCAAGGGTACAGCCTCGCTCTAAGCCGACAATCCCGAGCACGGGAGGAATCACTATGCTGACGCGTATCGACCACGTCATGATCTGCGTCCCCGATCTGCAACAGGGCATTGACACCTACAGGCGCCTCGGGTTCACCGTCTCTCCCGGCGGTGTGCATCCGGGCCAAGGTACGCACAACGCCATCGCGTTTCACGAGGAGGACTACCTCGAACTGCTGAGCGTACGCGATCAGGATGAGTACCGCGCCGGCCATCCGGGTGGGGGCCTCCTGGAGTTTCTGGCGCGCGGCGGGGGCTTGCGCTACATTGCTGTGCAGAGCGATGACCTCGTGGCCGACGTGGCGCAGATGCGCCAGCGTGGCGTCGACGTGAGCGACCCGAGCGATGGCGTACGCCAGACGCCCGCCGGCCAGACCTTGCGCTGGAAGGCCGCGACCCTGGGTCCGCGCCATCTGCTGCCGCTATTCTTTATTGAGCATCTCACGTCGCTGCCCGAGCGACGTCAGGCGGCGCAGGCCGACACACATCCCAACGGGGTGCTCCGCGTGGATCGCGTGTACATTGCCGTGGCCGACGTGACGGCCGCAGCGGAGGCCTACAGCCGTGTGCTCGGGATGCCAGCTCCGCAGGTGCAGCGCGGCACGGTTATCAAAGCGGACATGGCGGTGTTCAATCTCGGGCCAACCGGCCTGACGGTGGCGCAGCCTGCCGAGCCTGGCCCGGCGGCCGACGCCCTCGCCCATCGCGGCCCAGGGCCGTTCCAGGTGCTCTACCGCACGAGTAGCATGGATGCCGCGGCGCGCTGGATGGCAGACCATGACGTGCCGCCGCCAGCACGTGGCATCCGCAACACCGGCGAACAGGCGATGCTCGTACGACCTGACGATGCGTGCGGCGCCTACATCGGTTTCGTGGGACCGGCGTAGCGCCGTGACTCTGGACGGCGTTTGCACGGAGGCGGCGTGTATACTCTGGACAGTCCGATTGAGCACGCCTCCCCTGCGTTCACCTGAAAATATGTTGCAGCACGTGTGTGTTGACGCTCTGCGTGGCTAGGAGCGCTGTTGCACGAAGGCAGCAAATCCAGTCATATATGTCCGCAGCCTCTCCCTGATCTGCTCATTGAGGAGCGTCCCCGACGCGTCGAACACCTTGTCGGCGCCAGACACGTAGAGCATGGAGCCAAACCAGGGCTGCGTGCCCAGGGCGCGCAACACTGGCAACCAGGCAGTCTGGGCGTGCACCGTCCCCATACCGCCTGGCGTCGCCCCCATGAGGGCCACAGGACGTCCGCCGAACACGCGTGGGATATCCTGCGGAGGTCTCGATAGCCAATCAATGGCGTTCTTGAACACCCCAGGAATCGAATTGTTGTACTCGGGTGTCACCAGTAGCAGCCCGTCTGCAGCCGCCACGCGCTCCTTGAGAGTCTCCACCACAGCAGGAACACCCGCAGCGGCTTCGACATCGCCGTCGTAGAGGGGGATACCCTTGATGGAGGCGATATCCACCGTGCAGCCTGCGGGCGCCGCGGCGGCGGCGGCGCGCAGCAAGGCGGCGTTGCAAGAGCTTTGGCGCAGACTCCCGGCAATGCCGAGAATCGTGATGGTGTCCGTCATCATCTGAGTCCTCCTCGACCACGTACATGCTAACGCACACCTACGCGAGATCGAACAGCAGGAGTTCTGACGCATGGGTGGCGCGCAGCTGGAGCACTGCCTCTTTGCTCACGGCGGCCCCGTCGCCAGCTGTGAGCGGCGTGCCGTTGAGCACCACCGCTCCACGCACGACCTGTACCCAGGCATGGCGGTCGTCGCCCAGGCGATGAGTGAGTTCCTCGCCAGCGTCCAGCGTGCCGACGTAGAGCCGGACATCCTGATGCACAGTCACGGAGCCGTTCTGCCCGTCGCGTGAGGCCGCCAGACGCAGGATACCACGGCGGTCGGCTTCAGGGAAGGTGCGCTGCTCATAACTGGGCGGTAGGCCTTCCTGCTCCGGCTGAATCCAGATTTGCAGGAAGTGCGTCGGCTCCGTGTCAGACGGGTTGAACTCACTGTGGCGCACACCTGTGCCAGCACTCATCCGCTGCACGTCACCGAGGCGAATGACCGAGCTCACGCCCGTACTGTCTCTGTGCGCCAGCTGGCCTTCGACTACGTAGGAGATGATCTCCATATCCTGGTGTCCATGGGTACCAAAACCCATCCCCGGTGCAACGTAATCTTCGTTGATCACCAGTAGGTCGCGAAATCCGGTGTGGCGCGGATCGTAATACCGGTTAAAGGAAAACGTGTGATTGCTGTCGAGCCACGGGGTCTGGGTTTTCCCGCGCTCGTGTGCCGGTCGTATCGTTATCATGGCTTCTTCCTTTCCTGTGCGCCTGCCCCATACCCTGTCAGGCGCCTCACAGTTTGCTTACGATGGTGTAATACATACAGCCCAGACATCACAACCAGACGGGTGCGGGCGTGCCATCGAAAGCGAAAGTATAGGCGAAAACGCCTGCGCCGTGACTGTGCACATGCGTCAATGTTGTGCGGACCTGCGCAGATGTGGATGCCTGTGCTCTTCTCGCTGTATATCGGGGACACCGCCCGAGGTAGGACACCGGAAGCCCATCATTAAGACAGGCCAATTCTCGCATGCTACCGGGACGGTAGGTCAGGGCCGAGTAATTAAGGACCTGGCCAGAAGTTTTACCCCCCTTTTCATAAAGGGGGGGACAAAAGGACAACAATGGATGTCCAGGTACAGCGCATTGAGCGCTGGCTTCGTCCTCCCTTAAGTAAATCTTGACTTAGTGCTAGTCGCATAATATCTTCCGTATCAATTGGCGGAAGGTTAGCAAGAGGGATAGTATATGCCATCCTACAAAAATCTCCTGCCGGGCGATCCGGCTCCGTGGTTTCAGGCGCGTGCAACCACCCGCCCAGACTTTACCTTCGACACCGCAGCTGGTCGCTACCTCGTCTTGTGCTTCTTTGCGACAGCCTCGGACGCAAGAGGCCGTGCCGCTGTGGGCGCTGCTCTTGCCCTGCAGCACTTTTTTGATGACGCGTTCGCCTCATTTTTCGGGGTGACTATCGATCAGACCGACGAAGCACAACAACGCGTCGTGAGTCGCCTGCCGGGCTACCGCTTCTTTTGGGACTTTGACGGGCTGGTGAGCCGGGCTCTATGGCGCCATTCCCCACGATGCTGAGCCCAACAAGGGCAAAGTGCAGCTCCGCCGGATTTGGGTCGTACTCGACCCGACCTTGCGCGTACTGAAAGTCATTCCCTTTGCCGCGGATGGCAGTGACGCGCAAGCGTTGGAGGCCTATCTCGCCAGCTTGCCGCCCCCGGCACGCTTCGCTGGTTTCGAGGTACCGGCGCCGGTCCTGATCTTGCCTCAGGTCTTCGAGCCTGAGTTCTGCGCACAGCTCGTCGCGTTATACGAGCAGCACGGCGGCACAGAGACGGGCTTCATGCAGCAAGAGGACGGCAAAACCGTGTTGCGCTACGGGCATGACCACAAGCGGCGTAGTGACTACGAAATCGTGGACCTGCAGATCATCCAGCACGCTCGGCAACGCTTTGAACGTCGCGTCGTGCCGGAAATCCTCAAGGTATACCAATTCAAAGTGACACACATGGAACGCTATATCGTCGCCTGTTACTCTGCCGAGGATGGCGGGCACTTCCGGGCGCATCGCGACAATACCACGAAGGGCACAGCGCACCGTCGTTTCGCAGTCTCGATCAACCTCAACGCGGATTTCGACGGTGGCGAGATATACTTTCCCGAGTATGGACCAAGAAGCTTCAAGCCTCCTGTCGGCGGAGCCGTCGTGTTCTCTTGCTCACTTTTACACGCTGTGTCCAAGATGACACGTGGCCGCCGTTATGCCTTCCTGCCGTTCCTCTATGACGAGGCAGCCTCCAAGATACGCGAGGCCAATAACGCATTTTTGAGCGGGGACGTGGATGCCTACAAGCCCAGTTGATCAAGGCGTATAGAGGAAATTTCCACGCTAGGTGTGCCACAGCACGGTCGCACGTGGTTTAGCCGCCGGCCCCAAAGCTGTGAACCCCTCTTTTATTCTCCCAGACCGTAGCACCAGAGTGCTGTTCCACTGGTGGCGAACTTATGAAATGGACACCGAGAATGCGGTATACTGAAAGACACGGGCGACATGCCTGAAGAAGGAGTATCGTATGCGCCGACGTATGGACGCGTATCTCGAACCGCTGGTTGAGCCGGAACGTTTGGCATTTTACCAGGCAGTGTGTGAGTTTGCGGACAACGAGATCGTTCCCGAACTCCTCACCTGGGAGCGCCAGCATTGCCTGCTGCCGGAGAAGGCGATTCAAGCCATTGCTGATCTAGGCCTCTTCGGTCTCACGGTCGCAGAAGAGTACAGTGGGCAAGGTGGCACACAGATAGACCTGGTATTGATGGGGCTGGCCCTCGGCTATCACAGTCAGAGTGTAGCCATTACGCCTGGGGCAGCCGCAAGTCTGGGCATCAAACCGTTGCAACTGTGCGGGCGCGAGGACCAGAAGCGCGCCCACTTGCCGGATCTGGCGGCAGGGAAACGCATGTTTGTGTTTGGCCTATCGGAACCTGGGCGTGGCTCGGATGCGGCGAATCCTGAGGTGCGTGCGACGCGTATCACCGGAGGTTGGCGCCTGCAGGGGGAAAAATGCTGGTCCACGAATGCCAAGTGGGCCAGTCATATTGTCGTGCATGCCATGACCAATCCCGAGGGCCCCCGTGGACATCGTTCTACCTGCTTTATCGTACCCATGGACGATCCGCGTGTGCATTATCAGGAGATGCAAGGCAAGCAGGTGTGGATGCAGTCCTCCACAGGCGCTATTGCACTGGATCAGGTTGAAGTGCCGGACAACGCCATCCTGGGTACGGAACATGACGGGTTTCGCGTCATGGCCACGACCCTCAATGGGGGACGTTTGTTTATTGCTGGCCTGGCGCTTGCCTCGCTGGCCTACGCGCTGGATCGCTGTTGTACCTATGCCCAAGAGCGCCGACAGTTTGCCGACCAACCCATCGGGCGCTTTCAGCGCGTCCAGGATGTCATCCTGGATATGGACATTGCCCTCGAACAGGGGCTTACCTGGCTGCTGCATCTGGTCAGACAATACGATGCTGGGACCCTGCACCGCGAGGCAGCCGCGAAGGTGAAAATCGAATGCTCCCGGCGCGCGTCGGAGTTACTCCCCCTGGCCATGGAAATCTGCGGTGGCGTGGCTTGTCTCGACGAGTTCGGCCTGGTGCGGCACTGGCGCGATCTCTTCGTTTGTCGGGTTGGAGAAGGCAGTAATTTTGCCCTTAAAACGCTGGCGACGCGGCCACTCATACCGCACATTCAGGACATATTGTCGTAGTACGGGAGCAAATGATCGATGACGCGGCGCGTGCACAACTTTAATCCTGGCCCTGCGGCGCTGCCCCTGCCGGTACTGGAGCAAGTACAGGGCGATTTGCTCGATTTTGCTGGCACTGGCATGTCTATTTTGGAAATGAGCCACCGCAGTGCCACCTATGAACAGCTACACAATCAGACCATTGCTGACTTGCGTACATTGCTCGGCGGGACTGAGGAACACGCCGTTCTCTTTATGGGCGGCGGGGCCCAGATGCAATTTGCTCTGGTGGCCCTGAACCTGTTATCACCAGGAGCCTATGCAGAATATCTCGTCACTGGGGTGTGGAGTGAAACAGCCCTGAGCGAGGCCCGCAAGATCGGGGATGCACGCTTGCTCTGGTCGAGTGCACTGACGGCGCACACCCGCATACCCCTGCCGGGGGAATTCCACCTCGAAGCTGGGGCAGCGTATCTGCACTACACCAGCAACAACACGATTGTGGGCACGCAGTACACCTACGTCCCGGCGGCCCGAGATATCCCGCTGGTCTGTGACATGTCTTCTGACCTGTTGAGCCGTCCGGTGGACCTGCCCCACTACAGTCTGATTTACGCCGGAGCGCAGAAAAACCTGGGACCAGCGGGGGTCACCGTGGTCCTTATCCGCCGCGACCTCTTGGAGCGCTGCCGCCCGGACTTGCCATCCACCATGAGTTATGCTCAAATGGCAGCGCATAACTCGTTGCTGAATACGCCGCCGGTGTTTGCCATTTATGTTGCTGGCCTGGTCGCCCAGTACCTGCTAGCGCAGGGTGGCCTGGCGGCTATTGAGGCCCGCAACCGAGAGAAAGCCGCCTTCCTGTATACTGCGATCGATAACTCCGAGGGTTTTTATCGTGGCTGGGCGCAGCCGGAGAGTCGCTCGTACATGAACGTGACCTTTCGTCTCCCTACACCGGCGCTGGAGAAGCGCTTCATCACAGAGAGCACGAACGCTGATCTTATCGGGCTCGCAGGGCATCGCACGGTCGGTGGTATACGCGCCTCGCTATACAATGCTGTAGAGCTGGAGGCCGTCCGTGCCCTGGTCGAGTTCATGGAAGATTTTCAGCGACGCTACGCCTGCGTATGAAAGCACGTTATCTTTCGCTCCAACCATTACTCCTGTGGCAGCATGGGGCACGTCCCATTGATTGGGCACAGCAGTTCGGACGTCAGGCTCCTGTCGAGGTAGAAATCGGCTTTGGGAATGGCGAGTTTTTGGTACGCGAAGCTCAGGAGCATCCAGAGTATAACTTCATAGGCATCGAGCAAGAATGGGCCTCCGTACAGCGTGCGTTACGTCGTATCGCCCAGGCGCACATTCGCAATGTGCGCCTGCTTCTCGTCGATGCCCGCATTGCCCTGGAACGCCTGTTTACGCCACAGACGGTGCAGCGGATGTATGCCCTGTTTCCGTGCCCGTGGCCCAAGGAACGCCATGTCAAACATCGACTATTTGCGCAGACGTTTCTCACCCTGCTCAATAATCGGCTCGTGCCAGAGGGGACAGTGCAGATGGTCACTGACCATGAGTCGTATCTGCACTGGGTGCTGGCGCAAGTCTCAGACACGGGCTTTGTAGCCCGGTGGACGACCATCGCGCCGCGCTTCAGCACCAAATACGAGCGCAAATGGTGTGAGACGGGACAGCAGGAGTTCTATGATCTGCGTTTACAAAAGACGACCCATATTGACAGACCACTTACAGAGGATGCGACATTGCACATCCATCGCATTGCGCATTTTGATGCCACCCGGTTCCAGCTTGGTACGCTGCACGGTGCCATCACCGTCACCTGTAAAGAGTTCCTCTACGACCCGCGGCGCCAGAAAGGCATGGTGTGGGTGTTCGTCGCCGAGGCAGGACTCACCCAGGATTTTTGGATCGAAATCGTGCGCAGCGGAGGAGAGTGGACGATCCGCCCGGCGCGTGGCTGCGGTATCGTGCCGACCGTGGGGGTGCAGTACGCTCTGGATCTGGTGCGTGATACTGCCCAATAGACAGTGCTAGCGCACGGCGCCTAGCAAACGTCCACAGGACAAGGTGAAGAAGGATCAGCAATGGAGTCTGCTCAACCCTCAGGCGTGCGTACCGAGCTGCACGATGGTTTCTCTGACCACCTCGAGCCGACTATGCCCCTGGATCTGGCCCAGGTACATAGCATCACCGATCTCGTCCAGGCTATGAGCCGGACTGCGTTCGGCGGGCGCAACGTCGGGGAAGCTGCGGATGTCCTCTATGAGATGGTCACCAACCCGGAGTGCCTGGTGGTGGGCACGTTTTCTGGCGCCATGACCGTCGCCAAAATGGGCCTGGTGCTGTGCGACATGATCGAGCAGGGTATGCTTCAGGCGGTCATCACCACTGGCGCCCTGATGGCGCACGGCTTTGTGGAAGCCTCAGGCCGTGTGCATTTTAAATATGATCCGGAGCTGGACGACAAGGAGCTCTATTACCGGGGCTACAACCGCGTCTACGACACGCTCGAACTGGAACAAAATCTCGACGACGTCGCCGAAATTTTTAACGACGTCTTGAGCTATGCGGATCCGTCTGAGACATTGTGTAGTTACAAGATCAACCGCTTGCTTGGGGCATACCTGGCGCGCCACACGACGGGGCGTGGCATCCTTAAAAGTGCCTATGAACACAACGTCCCGGTGTATGTTCCGGCCTTTACCGATTCTGAGATCGGCTTAGACTTTGCCCTCACCAACCGGCGGCGGCGGCTTGCCGGGAAGGCTCCCTTTGCCTATGACCCATTTCTGGACCTAGAACACTACACCGAGAGTGTGCGACCGCAGAAAACCGTGGGTATCTTCACGATTGGCGGCGGTGTACCGCGCAACTGGGGGCAGCAAGTGGGGCCCTACCTGGAGCTGATTACTAAGCGCGTTGGCCAGGGCGGCGGTTTTCAACGCTTCACGTATGGTGTGCGCATCTGTCCGGAGCCGGTGCACTGGGGGGGACTCTCTGGCTGTACCTATTCCGAGGGCGTGTCGTGGGGCAAATTCGTCCCGCCGAGTGAAGGCGGTCGGTTTGCCGAGGTGCCCAGCGACGCCACCATCGCCTGGCCACTCATTGTAAAGGCTGTTCAGGAGCGCTTGGCAGCACATGGTCAGGTATTACACAAGCGGCTAGTCTCCGGAGTTGCTTAGCGCAGGAGTGCCGTCGTGCCACCAGACACCGACATCCAGATTACTGAGACAGTGGCAATACCACCCGCTGAGCTGCACTTTCAGTTCAGTCGTAGCAGCGGCCCAGGGGGACAGCATGTCAATCGCACTGCCTCGCAGGTCGAGTTGACCTTCGATGTCCTGGGCTCACCCAGTCTGAATGAGGCGCAGCGCACTCGCGTGCTGAGCAAGCTGAAATCGTACATCGATACCCGAGGTGTCCTGCATCTGACCTCTCAGACGACGCGCAGCCAGCATCGCAACCGCGCTGAAGTCGTCGAACGTTTCACGCTCTTGCTCCGGCGCGCCCTGCACGTACCCAAGCGCCGTATCCCCACGAAGCCATCGGCGGCGGCTGAGGCACGCCGGCTGGCGGAAAAGCAGCGTGCGAGTGTGATCAAGCAGCACCGGCGACGACCAGCGCCAGCGGCCGAGGAGTAGACTGCGAGGCATAGCGCTAGACTTTGGCAATGGCGAAGAGCGTAAAGGAGTCATGTATGCGTTTTGGACTGCTGATGGCGAATCAGCATCCCCCCTCGACCTCGGTGGCGGCGCGTTTTGCCGAGACCATTGAACAGGTGCACCTGGCCCGCGATGTGGGTTTTGACATGGTGGCTCTGGGGCAGCATTTCCTCTCGACCGAGTTTCAAATGTTGCAGCCGGCCATTGTCGCCGCCCGCCTGGCGGCTGAAACAGGGCCGATGCGTCTTGGCATCACCATCTATCTCTTACCACTCCTGAACCCCGTCTCTGTTGCTGAGGAAGCGGCGTCACTTGATGTGATCACCAGCGGCCGGTTTATTCTGGGCGCTGGGCTCGGCTATCGTGCCGTCGAGGACGAGGCATTTGGCCTGGGCCAGGGCGAGCGTGTCCCACGTCTGCGGCAGCATCTCGAGGTGGTCAAACGCCTGTGGGCTGGCGACACCGTAACGTTTGACGCGCCATACTGCCGCCTGGTAGATGCCCGCCTCGAACTCCGCCCCATCCAGCAGCCCCATCCGCCCGTCTG
>AR_comb_assmDRAFT_10011329_pt1 | contig 12583 bp, 19 predicted proteins | sample ArasoioldDNA_FD_10543 | JGI IMG/M metagenome (IMG submission 10543) | reverse complement strand
CGCGACCACCGCAAGCACGACGAGTTCATCGGCCCGCGTTTCCTGACCTACGCCGCGGCGCTCGAGATGAACCCGATGGACACCGGCGATCGCCTGCCGGAGCTGAAGAACGACTTCGGCATCGGCTACTGCAACATCACGAAGTGCTGCACCAAGGTGTGCCCCGAGCACATCCCGATCACCGACGACGCGATCATCCCGCTCAAGGAGCGCGTCGTCGATCGCTTCTACGATCCGGTCACGCGGTTACTGCGAGTGTTCCGCTCGAAGTGAGGGCGCCATGTTCGATCTCAAGCCGCTGTCCCCGAGCGCGGTCCCGGCCGCGCTGGCGAAGGCCGAGCGCTACCGGCTGCTGAACGAGCCGACCCAGGCGGCGAGCATCTGCGAGGACGTCCTCCGCGTCGAGCCGGACAACACGGCGGCGAAGGTGGCGCTGATCCTCGCGCTCTCCGACGAGCTCGACGGGCCGGAGCCTGGGGCCGCGCTGGCGCGGGCCCGCACGCTGATCGCCGAGCTGCCGGGCGAGTACGAACGCGCCTACTACTCGGGGATCCTCCTCGAGCGCCGCGCCCTCGCACAGATCTCGCAAGGCGCCGCCGGTTCCGGGTTCCTGGCCTACGACGGCCTGCGCGAGGCGATGGCCTGGTTCGAGAAGGCCGAGGCGCTGCGTCCGCCCGACAACGACGACGCGATCCTGCGCTGGAACACCTGCGCGCGGGTGCTGATGGGCAACCCGCACCTGCGTCCGCGCAGCGAGGAGCGCGACCTGCCGATCGCGCTCGAGTAGGACGTCCGCCGAGCGCGCGGCGTCGACGCGACGGAGAGGTGAATGAGCTACCTCAATCTCGTGGTGTTGGCGGGGGCACTGGCGCTGGGCCTGATGAACGCGTACCAGGCCGTCACCGGACGTCGCCTCAGCAAGCGGCCAAGCGTGCGGTCTGATCGACAGATGAGGCGACAGTCAGCCATTGCCGCTGTGGTCCTCATCGGTCTGGCCCTTGCGTCCCTGGTTCTGGTCCTTGCGTCCCTGGTTCTGCCGTCGGTGAGCGACGCTCGTGCGGTCGCATCAACTACGGCTGCTCCGACAGAGGTGCTCGCTGCAGGCGCATTCCACCTCGAACGGCTCTCACCCGGTACCGACGGCACGACTGCGTATCGAGCGTTCACCGGCGCGGACCAGCGCTGCGAGTTCGTGGTGCGCTTGAGGCAAAGTACCTCTGCGCAGACTGCGTCGATCGAGTTCGCGTCTTCGAGCATCGAGCGACGCGAGGCGACGGATTGCACCCAGTTCCTCCGAGCGCTTGCCCCGGAACTGGGCTTCTCCGGCCCTCTCCCAGCGATCAGGCCAACGCAGAGCATCAGTCTGGAGGCTGCCCTGCTCGGCACGCACCAAAGCCGGAGCCACGGACCCGGCGGTGGATTCTCGTCCACGCCACCCGGTCCCTGGCTGCTCTTGAAGCTGTTCTTCAACGACGATGAGGGCGAGGTCTTCCTCAATCTCAACCCCGAAGACGGCATCGGTGAATTCGCGCTGAAGGATCAGGAGTACGCCACCGTCGTCGTGACGGAACTGGCGAAGGTCCTTCTCCCATCGAAGCCTGTCGCCAAACCCGTTCTTGCCGCGGACACGCCAACGCCGGCACGCCGCTGAAATACCGGTCGCTGGGAAGGAAACGCCACATGAGAGCTGTCGCAACGGTCTTGCTCATGGTCACGGCAACTCCAGCTTCCGTGCTTGGACGGTGGCAGCAGGACCTTCAAGCGGGCAAGACCGTCGCAGACACCGAGTGGCGTAAGTCGGTCGACGGACTCGGCGTTCAACTGTTGCTCATCGACGATGAAGAAGCATTTCTGAAGGAATGGACGACGACTCCAGAATCGCATGTGGCCATGGTGAAGTCTGTATCGAGGGTCAAGCGCGGCGCAGTTCTCACTGCGGTGATTGTGTTTTCCGGCTGTGGCCGCCCGAACGGTAACTGCGACGCGACCGTGGACTTCACGGTCCTCGGACCCGATGGGTCGGTCCATGGTGACGTTCGTGGCGCTGCAGCGTGGTCAGGGCCGGCGCCGAAACCCGGGATTGTCGTGCTGGGCGGCGCCCATCTGCAGATGCGCATCGATCGCACACGCCAACTGGGCGAGTACACGGTACACGGCACGCTGCGAGAGTCTCACAGCAAACGGGAAGTGATCTCACCCAGCGCTTCGAGGTCATCGAATAGCGCTGCTGCCTGAGGGCGCGAGATGATCCGTATCGCCGGGGTCTCCGACGTCGGGGAGCTTCGAGCGCTGATGAAGTCGGTCGCCGGTTTCTGGGACGAGGCCTGGCGGGAGGACGTCCTGGAGCGAGCCCTCGGATCGGCCGGGACGATCGCTCTGGTACATCTCGACGGCGGGCGAATCGACGGGTTCGTGTGTGCGCACGACCTCGGGTTTCGCGCGTACCTCAGCGAGCTGGTCGTGTCTCCGTCAGCGCAAGGGGCAGGCATCGGTGGTCAGCTGCTGGCCGAGGCCGAACGCCGCCTGACGATGCGGGGTTGTTCGATCGTGATTGCAGATGTCTGGCTCGACGCGGAGGGATTCTACCGGGCGCACGGCTGGACGTCGCCGAGCGTGGTGTTACTCCGAAAGCAGCTCGGCGCCAACTCGTCTCAGTGAAAGGAAGCAATGGCTCGTCAGATCGTCTTCACACCCAAGGCCGCCAAGCCACCAGCGACGTACAGCCAGGCGGTGAAGGCGGCCGGCCTGGTGTTCGTCTCAGGCACGGCCCCAACTGACCCTGCCACGGGCGCCATCAAGGGCGCGACGATTCAAGAGCAAACCAGGCAGTGCCTGACCAACATACAGGCCATCCTCGAGGCAGCAGGCAGTTCGCTGGACAGGATCGTCAGCGCGACCATCGTGCTCGCGGACGAGGACGACTTCGCCGGCATGAATGAAGAGTGGGTCAAGTGGTTTCCATCCGACCCGCCAGCGCGGCAAGGCGCCAAGTTGCCCGCGCGCATCGCTGGCCTGAAGGTCTCCATCGCGGCGATCGCAGAGGCCTAGGATGGCTGAGACCAAGACCAGGCCGACGGACGCCAGTGTCGAGGAATACCTCGCGTCCCGAGCCAGCCCCGAGCAGCTGGCCGACTGCAAGGCCATCATGGCCATGTGCAAGCGGGTCACGAAGCAGCGGCCCAGAATGTGGGGCCCGAGCATGGTGGGCTATGGCGCGTATACCTACCGGTACGAGAGCGGCCACTCGGGTCAGGCGTTTCTCACCGGCTTCGCGGTCCGCGGCCGGGAATTGGTGGTCTACCTCGCGGCGGACAGTGCCGGGCAAGCCAGACTGCTGGCCAAGCTGGGGAAACACAAGATGGGCAAGTCCTGTCTGTACTTCAAACGACTGGCGGACCTCGATCCCAGGATTCTCGAGGCACTTATCGCTGGGTCTGTCGCGGGAGTCAAGCGCCGGCATCCCGCCGAGGGTGCGTGAAGTGCTGGCTTCGGAGGTCGTCACTCTCGAGCGCGCGACGCCGGACATGTCGCCGCTCGTGGGAAACCTGCTCGAGCTCTACATCCACGACCTGAGCGGGATCTTCGCCGTCGAGCTCGGGCCGGATGGCCGATTCGGATATCCCCGGCTGCCTCTCTACTGGGCTGATTCCGTCGGGCGACATGTCTACTTGATCAAGTTCGGCAGTCGTGTCGCGGGGTTCGCCATGGTGACGCGTGGCTCGCCTGCGAGCCAGAATCCGACGGATCTCGATGTGGCGGAGTTCTTCGTGCTTCGCGCATTCCGACGCTCAGGTGTCGGACGCCAGGCGGCGTTCATGCTGTGGGATGCCGTCCGAGGCCAGTGGGTCGTCCGCGTCGTAGAAACGAACGAGCCCGGCGTCAGCTTCTGGAGCGAAACCGTCCGCTCCTACACGTCTGGCATGTTCGCCGAGCGCGTCATGCCGGCGGTGCCGACCGCCTGGCGGGTCTTCACGTTCGCGAGCAGGGCGACCGGCCAGGGCCCCGACCTCAGGACGACGAGATGACGGCACCTTCGCTCGAGCGCGTGGCAGGCGCATGTTTCGTCTTCGGCGCCAGCCTGCTGGCCGCGTACGGCGTCCTCTTCGTGCTCCTGCTCCCGATCGGCCACGGTGCGTTCGACTACCCGCGGCTGGTCGTGAACCCGTATTGGAAGCCGCTCGCGCTGGTTGGCCTGGTGGGTGTCATTGCGATCCTTGCCGGGGTTGATGGAATCTTTGCGAGGCTGCGGGGAAGCGCGGGCCTTGCCGGAACGATTGGGCTTCTCCTGACCAAGGTGGCGCTCGTCTTTCAGGCCTGCATGCTCACATGGGAACTGCTGCTGGACCCGATCATCGCCGGACATCCCGACTCGGTTTTCCTGCTGCGCGACCGAGTCATCGCCATGAGCCCGGCGATGATGACGTTTCAATGGGTCGTGCTGACGACCACCGGCCTCGGGGTGCCGCTGTTCGGGTTCGCCGTCTTCCGGTCGGGGCAGTTTCCGAAAGGCGCCATTCTCCTGATCGTCCTGGGCGCCGTGGTCTACGCTATCGGTCCTCGGCTCTCTGTCTTCGCGGCCATCGGCGGCGTGATCATGTTTGCGCTCGGTGGAGTCCTGATCGGCGCGCGCCTGTGGCGACCGCCAGTCCCGAGCGTTGAGAGGGTCATATGAAGCGAACGTGGACCATCATCGGCGTCGCCGATGTCGCTCGCAGCTTCACGTGGTATCAGTCCCTCTTCGGCCAGCCGGCCACGACCCCCGGTCACGACGACTTCGGGCAGATCGTGGACACGGATGGAACGATCCTGATCTGCCTTCACCAGTGGGGCGCGCACGGTCATCCGCCCTTGAGGAGTCCCGATCACGCCCAACCCGGCAACGGACTGCTGCTGTTCTTTCGGGTCGACGATTTCGAGGACACGCTGTCGCGGGCGCGGACGCTCGTGGCAGGACTCGAAGAGGAGCCGCGCGTGAACCCGCATACCCGCAGCAGCGAGTTCGCGCTCCGTGACCCTGACGGGTATTACGTCATGGTCAGCGCGCTTCCTTCGGCGTGACGAGCCTGGCGGTCACGGCTCTCCATGGCCATTTCACGCGCCGGAACGTTCGACTACGTGGCGATCGTGCCGGAGCGATCCGGCGCAGCCGAGTTCGAGTGTCTCGGTGACCTGAGCGAGCCCATCGACATCACCGGCGACGATCGCCGGGATTCTCGGCTCGTTGGCCATGCGCCTCTGATTCGGGTGACCGACGCCGGCCTCACACCCGATGCGGGCCCAGAGCGTCCATGGGTCATGCGAAGCCTCATCACGCTCCGGGCTTGCGGATCTCGTGTCGCCTCGGTCGCTGAAGCCTCATTTCACGTCGACCGGGCGATGATGGCCTGCTCGCGGCCGGGCGACGAGCTTCATCTGAAGCGGACGACGTCCGGAGGCCTCGGCCTCTCGATCCTCCGCGGCGGCGAATTGGTCGTTGCGGCCGGTGCCATCACGGCTGTGCCATTGGGTCGGCTGGTCGAGGCACGAATTCCGATGGATCTCGTCGACAGAGTGGAAGCGGTGTTCCGTGAACGGGAGGCAGGGTTCAGGCTTCGGGAGTGGCCAGTCGAGGTGAGCGTCGATGGGACGCGGGCGATCCTGCAGCGCGAGCGCCGGACGCTCGGAGAGTATGAAGTCGTCGTCCACAACGGATTCCTCTGGGGAACCCCGGGCACCGATGCGTGCGGCGCGATTCGCCGGAAGGGACAGTGTCCCGACGTCGCGGCGGAGGCCTCGGCGGTGCTGATGAACGCTCCGGATGCCTTGTCGATGCGTCGTTAGCGTGAGGGTGTCGGTGCACCGTGTCATCGAGTGGCTTCGCAGCATGGCAATCGACGCGTGACGCGCGTCGCGCTGCTCGTGAACCCAGCGGCTGGTGGTGGTGCGGGACGCCGTCGGGCTCCGGCGCTCGCCCGGGCGCTGGCCCGAGCCGGCGCGTCGACCGACGTGCGCGAAACGCGCGGTCCCGGTGACGCGCGCCGCATCGTGGACGAGTGCCGGCGGGCCGCGGTCGACGTGATTGCCGTGGCCGGCGGCGACGGCACGCTGAACGAGGTGGCCCAGGCCTACCTCGATCGCGACGGCCAGGCGGTCGCGGGTCCGCCGCTGGCGCTGCTGCCGATCGGCACGGGCGGCGACTTCGCGCGGACGCTCGGCGTCGATGGCGACCTCGACCGCGCGGTCGAGCGCCTGCTGAGTGCGGAACCGCGGGCTTTCGATCTCGGCGTGCTGCGCCTGACGACGCTTGGGGGCGAGAGCGAGCTCCGCGCGTTCCTCAACATCACGAGCTTCGGCCTCGCCGGTTTGACCGATCGGATCGTCAACTCGGGACCGCGGTGGCTCGGCGGGCGCGCATCCTTCTACCTGGCGACGGTGCGCGCGCTCGCTGCCTGGCGCAACCCGGCGGTCCACGTGCGCATCGACGGCGCGCCGTGGCTCGAGTCGCCGGTGGTCAACGTGATGATCGCCAACGGGCGCTACTTCGGCGGCGGCATGAAGATCGCGCCGGAGGCGGATCCCACCGACGGTCAGTTCGATATCGTGGCAATCGGAGACATGAGCCGCCTGCAGACGCTGGGACTCACGCGTGCCGTCTACGCCGGTACCCACGTCACGCGGCCGCACGTCACCACGACGCGCGGCGTCTCGGTCGAGGCGAACGCCGCGGTGTCCACCGACGTCGTATTGATCGACATGGACGGCGAGACGCCAGGCCGCCTGCCGCTGTCGGCCACCGTCGTGGCCGGAGCGATCTGGATACGGGTCTGATGCGGCGTCAGTGGGCAATCACCTCGTGATGAACTGGTTGTATTGGGCGCCATTTGGCGCGGCGAGCCTTCACATCGTCGAGGAGTTCGTCTACCCGGGCGGCTTTGCGGAGTGGGATCGACGGTATCGACCCGGCATCCGGCAGAGCATCACGCCGCGGTTTCACGTCATCGTGAACGGCCTGCTCCTGGTTGCCTGCTACGACGTGTGGGCCCTGCGGTCGAGCCCGTGGGGGCCCGGCGTCTGGCTCGCGGTCACGACGCTGCTCTTCGCCAACGCGGTCTGGCATGTCGTGGGCACGCGCGCGTCCCGGGCATATTCACCAGGCGTGGTGACGGGCGTGTTGCTGTACGTGCCCCTGACCGTTCTTGGCTATGGATACTTTCTTCGGACAGGACTAGCGTCAGTGCCGACCGCGGTCGTCGCCTTCCTGATTGGGGTGTCTTACCAGTTGTGGGTCGGGAAGGCCCTCCACCGCTGGCGCGCCGGGCGCACGACCCCCGCGCCGCCGTAGACTTCCCTCATCATGCTGACGCCGGAACACTTCAACCAGCGCGGTGCGGACTTTCTCCCGGGCCATCTCGGAATCGTCGTCACGCACGTCGGCCCCAACGAGGTGCGCGCGGAGCTCCAGATTCGCAAGGCGCTTATGGCGCCGAACGGCTATCTGCACGCCGGCACGGTCGTGACCCTGGCCGATACGTCGGCCGGCTATGGCTGCATCGCCAATCTCCCTCCCGGCGCCTCGGGCTTCACGACGATCGAGCTGAAGTCGAATCACCTCAGCACGGCCCGCGAAGGAACGATCGAATGTCGCGCCACGGCCGTCCATCTTGGCAGGACGACCCAGGTCTGGGACTCCGTCGTCACTCACCGCGAGACAGGGAAGACGATCGCGCTCTTCCGGTGTACACAGATGGTCCTGTACGCCGCCAAGTCTTAAGATTGACCAGGGCCGACGAGGAGGCCTTGCTCATGATGTCGACGACCCGAGAGTAGGATTTGTCGATGCCCGAACAGTCCCGGAACCTGGTCGCGATCTCCCCGTTCTTCATCGTGAAGGACCTGCAGGCCTCGGTCGCGTTCTACCGCGATCGCCTCGGCTTCGAGCTGCAGTTCGAGGGCCCCGACGGCGACGTGTATTACGCAGGGGTGCAGCGCGAAGGGGCAGGGATCATGCTCAAGACGATCACGCCCGACGTGCTGCCGTGTCCCAACCACACGCGGCATCCGTGGGCCCGCTGGGATGCGTACGTCTACACGCTGGACCCGGACACGCTCTACGAGGAGCTCCGTCAGCGCGGCGTGACCTTCCTGAAGCAGCTGTCCTTCATCGACGACGGGCTGTGGGGTTTCGAGCTCGCCGATGCCGACGGATATATCCTGGCGTTCTTCAGGCTTCGCAAGCAGGGCGAGCCATGATCCACGCGACACGTCAAGAGGCCCCATGAACCTCACCTGGCTCGCCGTCGCCGCTCTCGCCGCGCTCGTCGCCTACTTCACCGTGGGCGGCATCTTCTTCATGATCCCCGCGATGCGCACGGAGTTCGAGAAGTACCCCGCGGTCTACCGCACAGGCGAGGCGATGAACTCCGTCATGGCCGTTGGCATGTTCGGGATCCTCCTCGCGATCGCGGCGGCGGCCGCGATCTTCGCGGGCATGCACCCCGCGGGCGCCGGCATCGAGGCGGGCCTGAAGTTCGGCATGGCCCTCGCCGTCTTCCAGCTCGGCAGCTTCGTGCTGCACAACCACATGATGCTGAACATCGGCGGGCGGCTCTCCATGCTGCAGGGCATCGTGTACGCGGCGGAGTGGATCGTGGTGGGCGTGGTGATCAGCCTGGTCTATCGCGCCTGAGCGGACGCGAGGGCCCCCGCGCCTTCGCGTGTCACCGCGGGCTGGGCGAGCACCACCGACGTCTCGATCTGACGCGCGGAGATGGACCAATACGTTCGCAGCAGGAGCCCGCGGGCGTCCTCGGGCGCGAGCGTGAACCCGTGCCGCTCGTAGAAGGCGATCGCCCAGGCGGCGTCGGCCCACGTGCCGATCAGGATCGGGCCGCTGATCCGCGATCGCAAATGAGCGAGAAGCGCACCGCCGGCGCCGCGTTTTTGGTACGCGGGCAGGACGTACGCATGGCGAATCAGATGGACGTTGCGGACCGGCTGACTCCCCATCACGCCAGCCAGAACGCCGTCGACTTCGTATCCGACGAACCCGACGCCGGCCGCGATCTCCGACCGGAGCGCAGCGGCCGCCATGTACGGCTCGTGAAAGCAGTCCGCCGGGATGACGCCGCGGTAGGCCTCCGTCGCCGCGTTGACGATCGCCCCGATCGCCTCCTCCTCGTCGTCACGGCAAGGCCGTATCGTCGGCGGGCGTGCGGGAGGAGGGGCCGGAGAGTTGGTCTGCATGCCGCGGACCTTGTACGCTACCCGTGCCTGGAAGACGACGACGCGAATGAAACCCGGTGTCGATCTGCTGGACGACGTGCCTGGCAACGGAGAGCCGGTTCAACGTTACCTCTACTACGACGTCAGGCTCCGCCTGTGGCTCAGTCGAGGCGATCCTGTTCGCTGGTCGCCCGAGGTTTACACGCGAGTCGAGGACGAAGGCACGACGCTCTTCACGCGCATGAGGGTCGACCGCGTGTCTATGTTTGCAGGCCTCTTCTACGGAGTCGAGGGGATGCGCGTCGGTGGCACGCGGCGACTACGAGTCGCGCCTCATCTCGCGTACGGTGAGCTTGGTATTCCTGGCGTCATCCCGGCGAATGCTCTGCTGACGGTGGAGGTTCACATCGTCGAAGGGCGAGGAGACGCCCGAAAGCAAGTACCGGCCCGGATGCCTACTGCTTGACGTGCTTGTCGAGGAAGTCGATGACGGCCTGCCAGGTCGGCGTGTAGGGCTTCGGCGGGGTCACCGCGCAGTCCGCCGCGCTCGTCGTGCGGATCGTCGCGGCCTCACGCGCCGCGTCGTCGGTCAGGAACGCGTTCCACGGGCCATGGCCGGCCCTGGGCAGGCTGATGAACGCGGCTTCGCGGCACGCCTTGTTCAGCGCCATGTAGAGCCGCTCGCCCTGGTTGTGCGGGACGAGCGGATCCGAGCCGCCGTGCAGGATCAGCAACGGTGGATCGGCGGGGGAGACGTAGCGGGCCGGATCGGCGGCGTGCACCTTGTCCGCGCACGTCTGAATCGCGCACCCGATGAGTCGTGATTCCGGCGAGTCCGCCGGGTCGTGGCAGAACGCCTTCGGCTGGCCGCAGGGCACGAGCGCCCAGGCGTCCATCACCAGGAAATCCGTCGGCGGGTAGAACGCGACCGCGGCGCGCACGGTGCTGCGCCCCGTCGTCACGCCGACCGTGCCCTCCAGCGCCGGCACGTCGCCGGTGAGCGCGGCCATCGCGGTCGTCCAGCCGCCGGAACTGTCGCCCATGATCGCGATCCGCTCGGCGTCGAGGCCGTACTTCGCGGCGTTCGCGCGCAGGAAGCGGATCGCCGCCTTGATGTCGTGGAGCTGGCCGGGGAACTGGACCTGCGCGCTCGAGCGGATCGACACGCCGGCGACGGCGTAGCCGGCGGGGTTGAGGCGCGCGGCGATCGCGTCGCCGCCGCGCTTGCCGTTGTCGGCCATCCAGGCCGAGCCGGCGGTCCAGATGACCACCGGCACCGGCGCGCTGGCGCCCTGCGGAAGATAGAGATCGAGGAGATGGCCGCGGCTGCCCGCCGGATCCGCCGGCGCGTACTCGACGTCGGCATGCGTCGGCTTGGGGCCGGCGGGTGTGGCCGGCGCCTGCGGCGCCTGTGCCGCGACCAGGGCGCCGGCCATGGCCAGCGCCCACCCGGTCACGATCGCGGTGCGAGCCATCCGATGTCCCTCCGCGGAGCCGCGCACGCTACTTGTGCGCCTTGTCAGCCGCGGCCGCCGTCAGGTCGAGCCGCGTCGTCCAGGGGTCGGCTCCGGCCTTCGGGCCGTCGTTCGTGAAGTCGAGCAGCGTGTCGCACGCGCCCTTGCACGCGGGCCACGCCGGCCGGCCCGCGCCATTCGGATCGCCGGTCTTCGCGAAGGCGACCCAGTAGGCGTTGGCGGATTCGGCCGCCGCCTTGTCGGCCGGCGTGAGGTCCTTGCCGTAGCGCGCCGCGACGGTGTCGAACACGAACGGAATCTCGGTGGCGTGCGGCGCGCCGGGCCACTGCTTGCGCATTGACTCGGCGACGTACGAGAAGCGGTAGTGGAACGCGGGCTGACCCGCGGCGGCGACCGTGCGCGCGATGAACCGCGCAGGCTCGACCATCATCCGGTCCATCGCCACGACGGTGCCGACCTCGCGCACCTTGTCGGTCTTGCCGGGATCGTAGGCCTCGCGCGCCTTCGCGGCTTGATCGCCGAACGGCGCGAACACGTCGTCGATCGTGCGCGCGAACGAGAAGCCGATGTCGGCGCTGTTCGCGCCCGCGATCACGGGCACCCTCGCGAAGTGGCCGGCGCGCAGCGCGGTCTCGGCCGACTCCACGACGATCGTCCCGTCGATCATCGGGCCCGCGTAGGTCGGCGTCATCATCGTCGACATGTTCAGGCCGGCCACGACCTTCTCGGCCGGCAGCGCGCGCAGCGCGGCCAGCGCAGCGGCGTCGTCGCCGCTGATGCCATTGGCCTTGGCGAACTCGACGCCGACCGCTTCACCCGACGGCACGCCGTCAGGGCCGGCGGTCTTGACCGGCCGTGCGGGGAAGACGCCGTCGCGTCCACCGCCCGACTCGACGATCGCCTTGTGGAAGAGGTCCTTCGCCAGCGGCGACGTGAGCAGCATCAGCACCGAGCCGCCGCCGGCCGATTCGCCGAACACCGTGACGTTGCGCGGATCGCCGCCGAACGCCGCGATGTTGGCCTGCACCCACTTCATCGCGGCGATCTGATCGAGGTAGCCGTAGTTCCCGAGCGGACCGCCGGGCGTTTCCTTCGACAGCGCGGGATGCGCGAAGAATCCGAACCGGCCGACGCGATAGTTGAAGCTCACCAGGACGACGCCGCGCTTCGCGAACGCCGAGCCGTCGTAGACGGACGGCGAGCTGCCGCCGTTGACGAACCCGCCGCCGTAGATCCAGACCATCACGGGCAGCGGCGTCGAGGACGCGGCGGCCGGGCGCCACACGTTCAGCACGAGGCAGTCCTCGGCGGGCGGCGTTCCGAGCGGCGCCGCATCGCCCGGGAACGGGAGCTGCGCGCAGTCGTGGCCGTATTCCGTCGCCTGGCGGACACCGGTCCAGGGCCTGGCCGGCTGCGGGGCGCGCCACCGCAGGTCACCGACCGGCGGCGCCGCGAACGGGATGCCCTTGAACGAGAGCACACCGTCCTGGACCGCACCGGTGACCACGCCGCTCGCCGTCTTCACTTGTTCGCCGGCCGCGTGTGCCGCCGGCGCGGCCGAAGCCACGCACGCCAACATCGCGAACGCCACCATCACTCTCTGCGTCATCGACATCCCTCTCCGAAAGACCGATACATGGACCCCAGCCTCACGACCGCCCGGCATCGCGCAGCTCGGCCGCGATCGTGAACGCGGTGTTGGCGGCCGGCACGCCGGCGTAGACGGCGGTCTGCAGCAGCACCTCCTCGACGTCGGCCCATTCGAGGCCGGCGGCGAGCCCGGCGCGCAGGTGCAGGCGGAACTCTTCCCAGCGCGCGAGCGATGCGGCGATCGCGAGGACGAGCAGACGGCGCGTCTCGACGTCGAGGCCGGGACGCGTCCAGATGCCGCCCCACGCGTACTCGGT
>AR_comb_assmDRAFT_10684735_pt1 | contig 12585 bp, 9 predicted proteins | sample ArasoioldDNA_FD_10543 | JGI IMG/M metagenome (IMG submission 10543) | reverse complement strand
TTCCCCGCCGCGACGGATGGCAAGGTTAGTGTCACCAGTACTCACTGGGGCGGTCATCATGGCCCAGAAGCCGCGTTGATCCTCGGGGTCGGTGGCGCTGGTGGTGTTACAGGCAAGCCTGCAGCCCACTATACTACTGTGAAAGACACCTGCGTAACCTGCCACCTGGGTGGCGCAGGTCCAGACGCCAGCCACACATTTGCACCCAATGTTGCCACTTGCGTAAAATGTCATGCTGATGCCAAGGACTTCGATGTCAATGGCGTGCAGACTGAGATCAAGGGCAAACTCGATCAAGTCAAGACTGCTTTGCAACGCAAAGGCCTGCTTGATAAAGATGGCGTAGCTGTTGTTGGCGACTATCCCGAAGCGCAAGCGGCCGCCCTATGGAACTATCTCTTTGTCTTGGAAGATAAGAGTAATGGTGTCCATAACTCTGACTTCGCCAATGCCCTGCTTGACTCTGCGCTGACAGCTCTGAAATAAGAATGATACTCGTCCGTAAGGACTAACGACGAAGCAATGGGGAACAAAAAGATGACGAGCGGTGCTCATCGCCCGTCATCTTTTCAATTATTTTTTTCTGGATTTTCATCTATTCTAGACGCCAGTAAGGCACGTTCGATTGCTCCGGATTCCTGATATTTTATATATACAAATTTCGCCCTGTTGAATTATACATATTTTGTCAAACCTATTACTTTTATCTGATTTTGGGTGTGACATCTGTTATTCACACACAATTTACTTTAGATTAAGATAAAGGGGAGATTAAATCCCGTATAAGATTAATACATGCAGGAGGTGCCGTTATCGCAAAGTAATATCACCATCTCGCAAGCAACCCATCGAAAGGAGAATATCGTAAATGTCAATGAAAAAAATATTGCTGCTGCTGGGTGCTACGATTTTGTTCGCAGTCGTTTTAGTGGCCTGCGGAGGAAAACCGGTTCCAACAGCCGCACCTGCTCCCTCAGTTGCCCCTGTGGAAGCAACCCCCACGGAAGCTCCAATGGTCATCCCCAATTTGGATACCTTCGAGGCTTCCGGTCATGCTGACGCTAAGGCTGAGGCATTCCATCATTGGGATCAAGCAATTCCGGCTGAAATTCCTGTCGACTGCGCCAAGTGCCACTCTTCTGCTGGCTTCCAAGACTTTGCTGCTGATGGAAAAGTAGATGCTGCGGTCAAGGCACCGGCCGGGACTTTCGCCTGCGAAACATGCCATAACGATGCGGCCGAAGCTCTCACTTCAGTTACTTTCCCCTCCGGAAAGGTAATCAATACATCTGAAGAAGGCGAAGCGATCTGTATGCAATGCCACCAGGGACGCGAGTCCAAGGTCAGTGTTGATAAGCAGATTGCAGATTTCAATGCAACAGATGCTGACAAGATACCCGCCCCAATCAAAGGCGCCGACGGTAAGGATAAGAATTTCGGTTTCCTCAATGTACATTACTTCGCTGCCGGTGGAACGCTCTATGGATCTCAAGCCCAAATGGGTTATGAGTATGATGGCAAGGTCTATGACCCGAAATTCCGCCATGTTGAAGGCTTCGACACCTGTGTCGCCTGCCACGATCAACACGCCACCCAGGTTCGTGTTGAGAAGTGCGCCTTGTGCCATGAAGGCGTCAAGACCGTTGATGACCTCAAGAACAATCGCGAAAACAGTTCTTTGGTTGATTACAATGGCAACGGCGATATCAAAGAAGGCATTTACTATGAACTAAAGGGTCTGCAGGATGCTCTCTTGGCCCAGATTCAGACCTATGCCAAGGATACTGCCGGCCAGGCCATCGCTTATTCCCCGGATGCGTATCCCTACTTCTTCGCAGATACTAATGGCAATGGCCAGGCAGATCCCGATGAAGCTCAGGCATCGAACGGTTATAAGAATTGGACCCCACGACTTCTGAAGGCTGCCTACAACTACCAGGCGTCCGTCAAGGATCCGGGTGCTTTTGCCCACAATGCAAAGTACATGATCGAATTAACCTATGACTCGATCCAGGATCTGGGTGGCGATGTCAGCAAGTACACTCGCGACGACGCGGGTCACTTCGCTGGTGATACTGAAGCCTTCCGCCATTGGGATTCCACCGGTGTTGTGGATTACTCATGCGCCAAGTGCCATAGTGCGACTGGTCTGCCGGAGTTCATCAAGAATAACGGCACGCTTGTCCTGACACCGAGCGGAGCACTAACAATTGCTGGCATTGGAAGCCAACCTGCCTCCAACGGCTTTATGTGCACGACCTGCCACGATGAGGCAAACTGGCCGAACCGCTATGCAGTTACTACGGTTCCTTTCCCAAGTGGTGCCAAGCTGACCTTCTCTACCGAAAAGGATGACAAGGGCAACCTCAAGCCAGTTGATGCGAACCTGTGTATTGAATGCCATCAGGGACGCGAGTCAACAAACAGTGTGAATGCCGCCCTCAAGCCCTTTGCCAAGGATCCTGATAAAGTTGCAGTCAAGGATGATGGTTCACCCGCGCTGTCGTTCCGCAATGTCCACTACTTTGCGGCAGGCGCTACCTTGTTCGGCGATGCTGCCAAGGGCGCGTATCAATATGATGGTCAGAACTATGTTGGCCAGAACGTCGATCACCCGCTGAACAAGTGCACCGATTGTCACGATGTCCATCAGCTGGGTGTCAAATTAGATGCTTGTAAAGCATGCCATACCAATGTCAATAGTGAAGAAGATCTCTTCAATATTCGCATGGACAAGACCGACTACAACGGCAACGGCGATACCAGCGAAGGCATCTACAAGGAAATGGATAGCTTCCGTGTTGCACTGTATGCCGAAATCCAGAACTATGCTGAGACTAAGGCAGGTACGCCGATCGTCTATGATCCAAATGCCTACCCATACTTCTTCGTGGATGCGGATAAAGATGGCAAGCCCGATACGAATGATAAAGGCCCAGTAGCTTACACTGCCTGGACTCCTCGTCTACTCACCGCTGCGTACAACTACCAGTATTCGATCAAGGATCCCGGTGGCTTTGCGCACAACCCGAAGTACGTCATGCAGTTCCTGTATGACTCCATCAAGGATCTTGGTGGTGATGTAAGTAAACTTACTCGCCCTGAAGCTCCGGCTCCTGCCCAGTAATTCAAGTAAGAGTACGTGATAAACAAAAAGATGGCGGCCGCAGTTGCGGCCGCCATCTTTTTGTTTATGTTCGAATATAGTGTTTACTTATTAGTCAACAAAGCGGGATCAAGCTTTGATAATTCCCTTACGAATTGCATATCGTACAAGCTCTGAACGGGAGTGCAGATTCAGTTTCCTCATGATGTTTTCGCGATGCCGTGCCACGGTCTTTGGTGAGATAACAAGTGCCCGGGCAATCTCCTCGTTATTTGCACCTTCGGCGAGATAGGTGAGCACTTCCTGTTCACGGTCGGTTAATTCAGATCCGGGATGGTCACCTGGAACAGGATGGCCGCCACTCAGAAAATCGCGTACCAGCAATTTTGCCAGAGAAGGGTACAGATACACCTGTCCGCTGGCCGCTGCGCGGATGGCTGTGAGCAGTTCATCGGGAGCGGCACGCTTCGGTACGTATCCCGTGGCGCCGGCCTCCAGCATTTTGAAGAAGTATTCCTCATCCTCGTGAATGGTGAGGGCAACTATGGCCGAGTCGGGAACAACCTTTTTGATCTCGCGCGTCGCGTCGATTCCCGATAGATCCGGCAGGCCGATGTCCATCAGAATTACATTCGGTTTGAGACTCTTGGCTGCCTCAATCGCATCGTGTGCGGAGGCAGCTTCGCCGATAATCTCCACATCCCGTTCGTTTTCCAGCAGCATCCGTAATCCGGAGCGAACCACGGCATGATCATCCACCAAAAGTACGCGTGTGGTCATTTCTTTGTATTCTCCTCAATGTGGACTCCCAGATATGCTGAGGGGGAATCTGAATGATGATATGGAATTAACGCTTCTATCTCAGTTCCATATCCAAGACGGGATTGTACGGTGACCGTTCCTCCCAAAAGCGCGGCGCGCTCCTCCATACCGGCCAAGCCAAGCGAAGGACGACTGGTTCGTCTCTGCCTGACCTCATCTCTGTCGAAACCGATCCCGTTATCAAAGATGTTGATACGGACCCTTTTTTCCTCGAAGTGTAGATGGATGTTCACATGCGTAGCCTGGGCGTGCTTGATGACGTTATTCAGGCTCTCCTGGATAATGCGGAAAATCGTGATCTTCATTGCATCATCCAGTTCACATTCTTCGCCGTGGATATCCACTCTGACGCTTAAGGAAGAGTGTTCCTGAATCCTCGCTGCATACCAACGCAGCGCTGCGGAAAGACCCAGGTCATCGAGATGAGAAGGGCGCAGATCGGTCATGAGTCGTTGGAGCTCCTGGAGCGAATCTGCGGTCAGTGTCTCTAGTTTGTGAAGAGTTGCCACTGCATCTTTGTTACGCTGGCCGATTTTGCCTGAAAGACCGCGCAGGCCCATGCCAATAGCCGTCAATGACTGTCCGGTTTCGTCATGCAGATCGCGAGCAATCCGTTGGCGCTCCGCCTCTTGCGCTGCAACCACGCGGCGAAAAAGCTCGGCGCGCATGGTCTCGCGTTGCCGGGATTCCTCCAGCCGTGCCGCTTGTAACTCGGCAATCTTGCGGTCCGTTTCCACTTGAAAGGCGCGCAGGAAGCGTATGACAAATAAGGCGGCAGCAACTGCCATTGCCGCGCGAAATAATTGGACCGGGAAACCAAAGATCCTCTGAAACTCGTCTTCGTTAATATACTGAGAAAGAAGGAGAGGGCTTTGCTCTGAAAAGATCTGCCCGAACAGTCCGTACCAGGCAAATGCAATGGCTGCCCACAGTGCATCCTGCCCAAAGCGGATGAGACCCGATCGTCGGAAGGCGCGTTGCTGTACAATGAGTCCGATGGCTGTCAGTACGGCGGCTGGCATCGCCAGGGTATAGCGTGTCCAGGTATTCGCAGTATCCCAAAGGGTTTCGCCCGTATATTGCCCACGAAAGGTGTAAAGTCCAAATACCCATATGCCTGCCAGTCCGATTGGGATGAGAAGGAGCAGTCTGCGTGTCACCTCTGTATCGGCAAGCAGGAAGCTTCCAAACGCGGCGAGGGATATAAATGAAAAGGCAAGGGTGGCAAGTTGAATTGCCAGAATAATGGAATGTTCGGCCGCTGTAAGCGGACGATCGAGAAGCAGATACATACCGATCCACTCGTGCGCGGCATGGATCAAGCCAAAGGCGGCCAGCGGAGGCAGTGCTCTGCGCAGACGTACATCGGATGCTCTTCCCCCCTCAATTGCCACGAGCAGACCCATGCTGAAAAAGGCAAGGCCGTAAATGAAGTAAATGGGGACGATGTACGGTGCACCGAGGATCAAGATTGCCTCGTTCTTCCTTTACGAAAGCCAGTTCTGCGAATGCTCGCAGCGAGTAGATATGCTTATACTCTGAGTTTACTCCCACAGGTACGACAGAAACGATCGCCGGCATGCGCGCGCGTACCGCACTCATGACAGTAAGCCTGTTCGCTGCCCGCTTCCACTTCCTGGGGGCTGCTGGAACGGCGTCGCCGGCGTGATTTTTGCTCTGTCTCCTGCGTGGAACGCCAGTAGAAAAACAAAGCCAGGCCGATCAGTGCCAAACCAACACCGCCAATAATCCATGGAAGATTCTCGATGGAAACGCGTCCATCCGTGTTGGCCCCAATCGGCTCCGAGGACTGGATGTTTGCCTCGTTCGCTGGTACGGTCACCGAGTCAGATCCACGTTCGTATGAAATTTTGAATTCACTCGACTGGCCCATATTCAAATTATTGAGCGTATTGGTACCGATGATGTTTTTGCCATCCTCAGAGGTACTTGTCTGGGAGAAAGGAGGCTCAGTTACAACATTTGTGCTGTCTGAAGGAATCTTTGCCAGTAATTTAAATTCGCTTACGGGGTAATCGCCAAACCATTGATAAGTAAATGATCGTTTATTGCCATCCCGCGTGAGAGGCTGGTAGTATTCAATGCGGTGTGGGACATACGATTCTACATTGAGCGTCACGGTCTGCCAGTTGCCCTGTATCTCAGGTCCATCATAATCCTTGTTGTTCAGCTGTCCTCCTTCCATGTAGGCGACTGCGTACAGATTTCCCTCCTTGGGAAAGCGAACTGTGACTTTCGCAGGCAGAGAGGTACCTTCATCCACGGTAAATTCATGAATCACCAGCATGCTTGGCTGGTCATATTCAGATAAAAGTTGAACATCGACAGACTTCAATTTAACTTCGCCCTGGGCTCCTACGGTAATAGGGATTACCAATATGACGAGGAGTAGGACAAAGATAGGCCACTTGCGCATTCGCCGACCTCCAATGGAGAACTTGCCGCTCTGCGCATATGCAGCCGGTTTGACTGCGTATGCTCTACACATCTTCTGCATTCTGTAATCTTATCATGCAATGGAATCGAGTTAATACAACAAAACACACCAACTTGGTAGAAGAATGTCATTCCCCTGCTGCCATAACCAGCCAAAATTGTGGAATTGGATGGATTTTTATCTTTAAATACTGGAATGAAGAGCTCTCACCAATTGCCAGCAAGCCCAATTTGCCGGTGTGGAGATATCATGCTTTCTTGCTATATCGACAATTGCGCCGCAGATCGCATCGATTTCAGTTGGAGCCCCTCGGAGGATATCCTGTAGCATCGACGAGCGATTTGAGGCGGTCTTAAGAGCTACATCCTCGGCTGCAGCGACTGGGTCAGGGAAAGGAAGGCTGATGTTTTCTGCCTCTGCTACCTGGGCGGTCTCATAAGCCAGTACCCTCAGCATTTCACGGGCCGTAGGCCGCTCGAGTAATTCCCCATTGGGAACTCTCAGGAGCGCTGTCAGAGGATTGATCGCAGAATTAATGACGAGTTTTCCCCAGATCAAAGACCGCGCATCATCAACGATCCGCACATCAAAATGCGCGGAAGTCAGCGCCTCTTCCATCGGACCGAGGGCCGGATTCTGCTCTATGGAGATGGGACCTTCTCCGCCGGCCTTTACCAGCCCAGGTCCAAGCAGCGTGGCACCAGTTGTGGTAACGCCGAGGGCAACGCGGCCCGGCCCCAGGCTTTGGATGAGCGCCTCCCGATTGCCCAGTCCGTTTTGAAGGGTGATGGCAAGTCCATCCTGCGCCAAACATTCCTCCAACTGACGTCCGGCCCGCTCCGTCTGCCAGGCTTTGACCAGAACCAACGCCTGCCTGGCACCATAACATTCCCGTGGATCATCTGTCGCATACACTGTAAACTGGCGTTCCTCCCCTCCTGCTTCTAAAAACCGTACGCCATCCGCACGAATCGACTCCAGTCCCTGCTTCCAGGTACCGAGCATGGTGACCTCATACCCAGCCTGACAAAGGCGTGCCGCAAATAAGCTCCCCAAGGCACCCGTTCCTACGATTAAAATATTTTCTCTCATACCCTTACTTTTCGACAATGCTTACTCGCAGCCGCCCAAAAATAATGTGTCTGATTTGACCTGCTTTAACCTGAGGTGGATCTTCGAAGGCATAAGTGAGCAGATATCTTCCGTCTCCAAAAGTCCTGAGTTGGATTCCCTCCTGGTTGTTGACGAATCCATATTTGCGAAGCAGCTCATAATCAAAGCTTCTTCCAATTGTCATTGGCGCAGGATACCATTTTGTTAATCGCCTTCCAAATTTAGGGACCCAATCCCATCTGCCGCCACCCAGATCGTAATCAACGGGTATGATGTTCGAGCTGGAGTGGTTCTTCCAGTCTCTGGCAATGAAGTCCACGGCCTGTTCCTTGTTGACCAGGGGAATATCTGCCTCACTGAGAATGTTGCCGCGATATTGAAGATGATCGCGAACAATCATAAAACCACACAACAGGTTGACCGCTACAAATATTGCCAATAATAAGTAAGATAACCTTGTGATCATGTCTCCTGTCCTGCCTTCAATCCTGATTACTACGGGCAGCAAAAAAATAAAATACAGGAACAAGGGTAGGAATTGAACGATCTGGTCCGGCCGTTCTACTGCGAGCCAGTTCGGACCGCCGATCCAGCTTGAGATCGCAAAAGAAAGACAGATAAACAGCATGGATAACACGACCAGACTGAGCGCTGGATCATTTGCCTCCGAATGGCTGCCTGGTCTATCCATTCCATATACAAGTGTACGATAGGCCAAATAAGCCCCGGCTATAAATGCAAAAATTGCCTGCAACAAGTACGTCTGCCCAACCAACCCGAGTAAAACCTTGCTGGGTTGTGTCAGGATTCCCGGATCGGCGTGCTTGAATGCCAGAGCCAAGACCGCCTGATCTGCCCATTCGAGAGTCCCATAGATGGGGATTGCAAATAACGATTCCCAAATTGTCTTATAGGTTGCGACCGGTCTTGGACTATCTTTGTTGAAATCTGCAAGTTGTCCAAGGCTGACGCTCTGAAAATATGGCCGCCATGTCAACAGGACAGAGATCAGCAGCACTAATAAAACAAGGTTTGCGACTGGCCATAGATGGAACCGGTCAGGCCGCTTATAGATGACCATGCCGAGCGTGATCAGGACCATGACAATGGCGTTTACAATCCCGGCAAGATAAAGCGAAGGGGCAAGCAGAACCAGTACCGCAATTGGTAAAATATTCCAAAGGGATGGCTTATCGAGATAGCTCAGCGCCCAGAAAATAAAGAAAACGTTGACCAGGGTAATCAAATATTGATTCCAAAATTCCACCGAGGTTGAGCGCAAAATAACGGAAGAAAGAGCGGGAAGCGTTGCCAAGAGAAAGCACTGCCAGCTCCTGGCAGAGACCTTCCAACCGACAAGAAGCAATAGAGCCACCTGTACCAGACTAAGGAAGAAACTTATCGAGAGAAGGCTTGGCAGGAAACTGAGGAAAGATCCCAGCAGGAGCATTCCGTTCGGATTGGGGATATCTTTGGAACTGACCAATCCAACGGGCATATGGCCAATTTTGACCGTATATCCGAGCCAAAGGTTGGTGGCTTGATCCTCCCGCCATTGGGCAATTTGAGCCCAGTAATACCGGTCAATAATGATCAGGGCGGCACAGAGTACGATGATGACAAGGACAATAATCTTTTTTGTGCGGCGGCTTGGCATGATCGTCGTCCGCCCTTTCTGGATGCATTGAGTTGAGATAGGTGACAACGGATTAAATAATCCGTTGTCACCGAATCACGCTACTCTATATCTTTCAGGAGCGCGTCCCATTCCCTGTCATCCATCTCGACGGTATGTTCCTGGGCAGGGAAACGTTTGGTCTCCACATCCTCGATGTAATCGGTGAAAGCCTTTTGCATCTCGTGGTGGAAATCAGCATATTTCTTGACGAACTTGGGGGTGAAGCGTTCGAACAAGCCAAGCAGGTCATGGGTGACAAGTACCTGTCCATCACAGCCTGCGCCGGCCCCGATGCCGATGGTAGGAATGGAGATTTTGCTGGAGATCAGCTCCGCCAGCCGTGCCGGGACAGATTCGAGGACAAGACTGAAGCAGCCCGCCTCCTCCAGGATCAGAGCATCTTCCACCAGCCTCCTGGCGGCGATGGCAGTTTTACCCTGCGCCCGGAATCCGCCCAGCTGATTGATAGACTGCGGCGTAAGTCCGATATGCCCCATCACAGGGATACCGGCCGATGTAATACTCCGGACGGCCTCGCCGCGCTCGCGCCCTCCTTCGAGCTTAACGGCGTCCATGCCGCCCTGCTGCAGGAAGCGGCCTGCATTCCGCGTGGCTTCCTCCACCGACACTTGATACGACATAAATGGCATGTCGCCGATCAGCAGGGCGCTCTTGGCTCCCCGGGCAACGGCCCGGCTGTGATGAAGCATTTCCTCCATGGTGACCGGTAGGGTGTTTTCATAACCGAGCACGACCATAGCCAGCGAATCGCCGACCAGAATGGCATCGATCCCTGCCTGGTCCATGGCCAGGGCAGTTGGATAATCGTAGGCGGTCAGCATGGTTATCAGCTCGCCGCGAACCTTTTTCTGGCGTAGGGATAGGGTAGTAACTTTTTTGCGCACGTTGGCGCGGGTGGAAACAGGTGCTGGGGTAGACATAGGTATCCTCCAATTGGTAGGAGCCGTTGGTGTTGCGGTCGTCCCCTCTTCGCCGCGACTCTGACAGCTTGAATTTTTTCCGTCGCGTTCCCGAGGATACGCGCGGTGCTTTGATTATTCCACAAATTCCGTTTTTAAGACATGGTCAATTTTATGGATCTTTCCTGTAGCTTTTCCACCGGGTAGAAGATTACATAGTGTAGAGCACTTTAAAAATTTGGTATACCTCGGGCGCTCTGCGATGAAGGAATCAATGGTGAAGCTTTCCTTCTCCTGGTTGAAATTGTCATTCTGGAAGCAGTATAATAACTTTGGAACAATTTCGTTATTGCGAAATAGCGCAAACTCAAATAAACAGGAGGCTTCTCATGAGAAAGACGTTTGGCTTTTTGATTGGTATTGCAGTGGGCGGATTGGTGTGCGGCACGATCGCCTTGCTGCTGGCACCCGAGTCGGGCGAGGAACTACGCCTACAACTGCGCGATCGCGGACAAAACTTCTATAACGACGTCCGCCACGCTGCCGATGAGCGCCGCATCGAACTCCGCCAGCGCCTGGAAGTCCTGCGCGCCCCACGTGAGGAAATGACGCCTCCAGCAGGTTAGTTTTGAAATTAAATTTTACTTTGGAGAGATAAACAAGCGGAGCTCGCAAATGCGGCTCCGTTTGTTTTTGCAGCTATGTACAATACATTTAATTCTTTACATACCGGTCGAAGAACTCAATCGATCGCTGCATAGCCAGACTGAAATTATGTGAGATATTGTGATTATCACCCTCATAGGTATAGAACTCAGCAACTTTATTGTTAGCTAGTAGTTCATCGTACAGCATTTTTGAGAATTCCAGAGGCACTTCCTCATCTGTCGTGCTGTGATGGATCTGAATGGGTCCGCTCACATCTTTTAAGTAGCTGTTCGCGGAAATAGATTGCCAGAAGGAAGGATTCGTTTCAGGCGTGCCATAGGATTGCTCCAGGGAATAGATCCAGGAGCCTGGACCTGGGGTTGTAGGCCGTGCCCCCGGATTCCAACGAGTATAGATATCCGGATAAGGGGCAACCACTCCTCCCCAAATTACACCGGCCTTAATATCTTTGTCGATGACCATCGAGCGCAGCGTGATATAGCCGCCCATTGAATGTCCCCACATTCCAATGCGATTGGGATCTGCTTCAGGATAACGCTTTATGGATGCGACAGCATTAAGCACGTCAGTCGTGTAATTATCCTCAGTATAGGCGTTTCCCGGCGTTCCCTCCGACCGGTCGTGACCGCGGTAATCTGACTTGAAGACAATATAACCGCTGCTGGCGATATCATCTACATACTGGATATAGCGTTCCGTGGTGCGGTAAACATTCGCTGGGATATATCCGTGGTTGAAGATGATGACCGGCCAACCAGTAGGCGGCTTGGGACCGTTGGGGACCGTCATTAATGCGTAAATCTTCAACCCATCGGAAAGATAGGATACATAGTAGCGGCTGTAGTTGCTGCCCGGATCCAGGGTGGATTCAATTGTGATATCACTGCCGGGGTAATCGCGCGCCCGCTTGGCGTCGATCTGCAGCGGGTGGGTGTTGGCCGGCGCGCCAGAAGGCGGCACTAGATTCAGGGATGTGCTGGATGATGAGGAAAGGGAAAATAGAGGCGATCCGGAGACTGTGTTCGAAGTTGTATTCTGAGACGATACCGAAGAAGAGACTGAAGAGGAGGAACCAAAGTATGCAGGCCTGTTCGGGAGGGAGGAGGGGTCCGTGCTCTGACAGCCTTTCATTGCCAATAGAAACAGTAATGCAAACCCGAAATATTGTGTTTTCATTTTCTTCTCTTACCGCCAATTGCCAGTTACAGGTCGAACCGTACATTTGAAGAATCGGCGGTGCTATTAATTTTTAAGTCGAGCAAACAGCCCAATCGAAGGATTGTATTATAGCACAAATGTTCTAATTAAATATTGGGATGAGGATCCTCTACATTTGAGTCGGGCGCTTAATTGCTGGAAATGCCTCTCCTCACTACATCTTTTCGAATCTAATAGGTCTACTGGTAGCGATGTTTACTGATGATCCCCTCATAAAACTCCATCGCCCTTTGCATATTCATCCGATATTCTGCTCTGGAAGTAATCATCTCCCGGTTCAAGCTTGCAGCTGCCTCGCGCAATTTATTGCTCTCCAGCGCGAAGCAAATCGCCTTCGCAATGGATTGCTCATCGTTTGCGTCAAACAGCAAACCGTTTTGATCCGGCATGATCCACTCGCGGATCGACTCGAGATCACCTGCCACCGGAAAGCAACCACAGGCTATGCCTTCGAGCAGGGTGTTCGGTGTGCCGTCATGGATGCTGGGCGAGGCGACGATCTGGGCGCGGCGGAAAGCATCTGCCATTTGATCGTGAGAGAGTGGTGGCAGGAGCTCGACCGACTGACTGACGTTTAATTCTCGAATCCACTTTTCTGCCT
>AR_comb_assmDRAFT_10098829_pt1 | contig 12585 bp, 9 predicted proteins | sample ArasoioldDNA_FD_10543 | JGI IMG/M metagenome (IMG submission 10543) | reverse complement strand
TGTCGTAGTCCCACACGTCGTGCGGGGTGCACTGGTAGTGCCAGCGGATCTGGCCGGCGTCGACGTCGACGGCGACGATGCTGTCCGTGAAGAGGTTGTCGCCCTCGCGGACAGCTCCGTCGAAGTCGGGCGCCGGGTTGCCGGTGCCGACGTAGAGGAAGTTCGTGTCCGGGTCGAAGGTGCCGGTGAGCCAGCAGTTCGCGCCACCACGCTGCCAGGCCTCACCGTCGGCGGGCCAGGTCTCGGAGCCGGGTTCCCCGGGCTTCGGGATCATGTAGCAGCGCCACTGGTGCTCGCCGGTCTCGAGGTCGAACGCGTCGAGGTGGCCGCGCACCCCGAACTCGCCGCCGGAGCTCCCGACGATGACCATGTTCTTGATGACGACGGGCGCGACCGTGGCGCTCTCCCCGGCCCGCACGTCTCCGTAGGTCTTGTCCCAGACCCGCTTGCCGGTGGTGGCGTCGAGCGCGAGCACGTGGGCGTTCGCGGTGACGAAGAAGACCTTCCCCTTGGCCACGGCGACCCCGCGGTTCACGTTCCCGCAGCACAGCGACACGTCGAAGGGGACGGCGTGCTTGTATCGCCAGATCTCTGTGCCCGTCTTCGCGTCGAGAGCCCAGCACCAGCCGTCCCAGCCGGACAGGAACATGACCCCGTCGACGACGATCGGGGCAGCCTCGAACGAGTAGGTCGACGCGCCCGCGATGAGGCCGCTCGAACCGGCCTGGAAGACCCAGGCGGGGACCATCCTCTTGACGTTCTCCGTGTTGATCTGGTCCAGCGGGCTGAACCGCTGCCCGTTGTAGGCGCCGTAGTAGGTGAGCCAGTTCTGCGGCTCCGAGCGCGCGTTGCGAATGCGCTCGTAGTCGACGTTCTGCACGACCGGCGGCGCGACCTCTCCGCCGGCGACCTTGCCGCTCAGCCGGGCCTGGTCGATGGCCTCGCCCGCGTCCACGTACTCGACGGTCATTGTTTCGCTCCTTTACGGTCGCGGCTGGGCGGGTCGGTCGAGTCGGGCCTCCGGCGGAACATCGCCCAGCACGACGATGGCGCCGGTCAGTCCCCGGCCCTCGTCGTTGCCCGTGGGCGAGCTGAACCAGTAGTAGCCCGGGCCGTCGAGATTCAGCGTCGCCCTTCCGCGCGAATGGTTCACCAGCCAGATGAATTTCCTGTCGCCATTGCTCGGCAGGAGCGCGCAGTGCGTGTTCAGGTCGTCGTTGATGAGCGTGAGTTCGATGTCGCCGCCGTGCGGCATGACTAGGATCGACGGATCCCAGGCGATCTCGTCGGGCCGGATCCGGATTGTCGCCTCCATCCGGCCGTCGGATTTCTCCGTCGCCTGGCCGATCCTTCCGGTGCCCAGCACCTGACCCAGGGCTGCCTTGTTCTGTCCGTCCAGCCCGAGCTTGCTCAGCAGGTCGGACCGCTCCTGTGCGGTCGTCATGGGCTTCACCTCATTCGGTTTGAATAACGGCGACTTCTCGTCGGTCGTGGTCGAGGCATGGCAATTCAACGGTTGGCGCGGGAGCTGCGCCACCGTAAAGAGGATGCATTGTGAGGAAACGCTTCCGAAATCGTCGATCTTTGGTCACTGTACGCCCGGTGAATCACACCGACAAGGGTGGTGCGTTTCCGGGCCGGGCCCTGCCGTTCGTCCGCCGACGGCTACCGCTCACACCGCGTACGGGCCCACAGAAATGATCAAATCGCGAGGTCGAACCGATCAAGGTTCATGACCTTGACCCACGCGGCGACGAAGTCGTGGACGAACCTCTCCCGCGCGTCGTCGCTCGCGTAGACCTCTGCAAGCGCCCGGAGCTCGGAGTGGGAGCCGAAGACGAGATCGACGCGGCTCGCGGTCCACCGGACCTCGCCGGTGGCGCGGTCGCGGCCGTCGAAGGTCTCCGCGTCCCTCGCCGTGGCCCGCCACACCGTGCCCACGTCGAGCAGGTTCACGAAGAAGTCGGTGGTCAGCGACCCGGGCGTCGCGGTGAGGACGCCCCGCGGCGACCGTCCGGTGTTCGCACCCAGCACGCGCAGGCCCCCGACGAGCACCGTCATCTCCGGCACGCTCAGCGTCAGCCGGTTCGCGCGGTCGACCAGGAGGTGCTCCGAGGGCACCCGGGTGCCCTTCCGGCGGTAGTTGCGGAACCCGTCGGCGACCGGTTCGAGCGGCGCGAACCACTCCGGGTCGGTCTGCTCCTGCGACGCGTCCGTGCGTCCGGGGGTGAAGGGAACCCAGACGTCGTGTCCGGCTCTCCGGGCGGCCTCCTCGACGGCGGCGGCCCCGCCGAGCACGACGAGGTCGGCCAGTGAGATCCGCTTCCCGCCGCCACGGAGGGCGTCGCGGAGCCCCTCCAGGGTGCGCAGGACGTGTGCCAGCTCGTCGGGGTCGTTGACCTCCCAGCCCCGTTGCGGGTCGAGGCGGATGCGCGCGCCGTTCGCCCCGCCGCGCCGGTCGGTCGCGCGGAATGTCGAGGCCGACGCCCACGCGGTCGCGACAAGCTGGGCCACTGTGAGACCGGAGTCGAGGACGCGGCGCTTGAGCTCGGTGACGTCGTCGGCCGAGACGAGCTCGTGGGCGACTGCAGGAACGCGGTCCTGCCAGATCAGCTCTTCCTGCGGGACCAGTGGCCCGAGGTAGCGCTGGATCGGGCCCATGTCGAGGTGGGTCAGCTTGAACCAGACCCGAGCGAAGGCGTCCGCGAGCTCGTCCGGGTGATCCAGGAAACGCCGCGAGATCAGCGCGTAGACCGGGTCGAACCGCAGTGCGAGGTCGGTCGTGAGGAACGTCGGGGCGTGGGTCGTCGACGGGTCGTGGGCGTCGGGCACGGTGCCGGCCCCGCCCCCATCTCTCGGGACCCATTGCCACAGACCGGCCGGGCTCAACGCCACGTCCCATTCGTGGCCGAACAGGGTCTCCAGGTAGCTGTGGTCCCACCTGGTCGGGGTGGCCGTCCACGTGCCGTGAAGGCCGCTGGTGACCGTGTCCGGACCTCTGCCACTGCCGTGGCGGCCCTTCCAGCCCAGCCCCTGCTCCTCCAGGGGCGCGCCCTCGGGCTCGCGGCCGAGGTAGCGCTCGGGATCGGCAGCGCCATGGGTCTTGCCAAACGTGTGCCCGCCCACGATCAGTGCGACGGTCTCCTCGTCGTCGAATCCCATCCGGCGGAACGTCTCGCGGATGTCCCGGGCCGACATGAGCGGGTCGGGCACGGTGTTCGGGCCCTCCGGGTTGACGTAGATGAGGCCCATCTGGTCCGCGGCCAGCGGCTTCTCCAGCTGCCGGACGCCGCGGTGGCGCTCGTCGGCCATCCACTCGCGCTCCGGGCCCCAGTAGACCTCGTCGGGCTCCCAGACGTCGGCCCGCCCGCCGGCGAAACCGAACGTCCGCAAGCCCATCGTCTCCAGGGCTCGGGTGCCCGCGAACACCATCAGGTCGGCCCAGGAGAGCTTCCGGCCGTACTTCCGCTTCACCGGCCAGAGCAGCCGGCGTGCCTTGTCGAGGTTACGGTTGTCCGGCCAGCTGTTCAGCGGCGCGAAGCGCTCCATCCCGGAAGCCGAGCCGCCCCGGCCGTCCGCGACGCGGTACGTCCCGGCGCAGTGCCAGGTCATCCGGATCATGAGCGGCCCGTAGTGGCCGAAGTCGGCGGGCCACCAGTCCTGCGAGGCCGTCAGCACCTCGTCGACGTCGCGCGCCAGGGCGTCGAGGTCGACGGTGCGGAACTCCGCGGCGTAGTCGAAGTCCGCGCCCATGGGGTCGGCCGCAGGGTTGTGCGCGCGGAGGGCGGAGAGGTCGACCTGGTTCGGCCACCAGTCACGGTTGGTCCGCGCCCTCACGCGTGTCGTGCGGGTCGACCTCGGGGCGGCCCCGGAGAGGGAGTCGCTGTACGGGCGGGTGAAGCGCGCGCCCGGCGCGGGGAGGCCGAGCCCGCCCCCGCCCCCCTCGTTCACCTCGCCGGCGGCGGCGTCCGGGCTGTCGGACACTGCAGAACCTCCCGTGCTGTGTGTGTCAGATGTCCAGGGCGCGGCGCACGGCCGGCGCGTTCCGCCGGGAGACCGGCACCGTCTCGGCCGCGCGGTCGTCCATGACTAGAAGCAGCTCGCCGCCGCGGCCGCGCTCGACCTCCCGGACGCGGGCGAGGTTGACCACGTAACGGCGGTGCACCCGCAGGAAGCCGGCGTCGGCCAGCTCGCCCTCGAGCTTGTCCAGGCTCGGCGAGGCGGCGCGCAGCCGTCCCTGGTCGGTGGAGAGCCACACGTCGCTGCCATCGGCCTCGGCGACGGAGACCTCCGGCAGCCGCAGCAGCACCATCCGGTTGTCGCGCGTCCCGATCAGCCGGCGTGGCTGCCCGCCGGGGTGGGCGGCTCCTTCGGCCGGGGGCAGCTGCGCACCCTCGGTGTCGCCGAACGAGACCAGGTTCCCGATCATGTGCCCGGAGAGGAAGACAGGCCGGATGCTGATCGACGTCGGCTCGTCGGAGAGGTGCGTGAAGATCTGGGTCGAGCCGATCCAGTCGGGATTGCGGGCCGCCTGCCGGGTGGCGTAGCGGGCGGCGGCGATCAGCTCCGGCAGCCCGGGGTTCCAGCGCACCGTGGGGTCGAGCGCCGGGGTGGACGCGGGGACGCCCATGAGTACGCTCGCGGTCTCGTCGGCGATCACCACCTTGCCCGCGGTGTCCATCGCGGCGAGCGCCGTCCCGGACCGGGCCCGGGCCTGGGTGTAGGCGGCGAGCAGTTCGGCGCCGCTGTCGCGGGCGCGCGTCCGGAGCAGGCAGTGGGTCTTCGCGACCGCGTTCGCCAGCCAGCTCCCCGCGCTCGCCGGGACCTCGCTGCGCCAGCAGGAGATGTTCAGGACCGCGATCGGTTCCCTGCTGACCACGTCGCGGACCGCGATGCCCGCGCAGACCCAGTTGTGGAACGCCTTGCACCAGTGCTCCGCCCCCCGGACCACGACCGGGCCATGCGCCTCCAGCGCCGTCCCCATGCCGTTCGTGCCCGCAGCGGCCTCCGCCCAGCAGAACCAGGGCGCGAGGTTGGCCGCGGCGGCCTTGGCGACGGTGGCCTGGTCGCCCCACTCGGCCAGGATCCGGCCGGTGGCGTCGGTGACGGTGACGACCCCGCCCACAGCGGCCACCTCGTGCGCCACCGATGCGGCGCAGAACCCGAGCTCGGTGAAGACGACGTCGTGCTCGGGAGTGTGGTCGACCTCCGCGACGGCCACCGGAGCCGCGGCGAGGTGCGGGTCGACCCGGTACTGCTCCCGACAGCGGTGCCAGGAGATCGCCACCTCGGGCCGGACACCCGGGACGTGATCCTCGCCCTGCACGAACCGTTCCCATGCCGCGAGCACGGTGCCCCTGCCGGGGCCGACCGCCATGGGCTCGAGCCGATGTGCATCCCTCATCGTGGAGAACCGCCTTTGGTCCATCCCACGCGTGACGGAATGCTCACTCGTCGCGACCGAACGATCAGTGGATCGGGCACTGCGTCGCGCGTCGTCCTGGTTCGTTCCTCGTTCCGGGCCGGGGTCAGGGACCCGCATCTCCACCATAAGTACGTCGGTCGCCCTGCGTCATCTCGGGGCTGTGGGAGAAGTCCCGGTTCCCGGCCCTGCGAGAGAGCCGTGGAGGGTGGTGACGGCGAGGGCGACGGACTCGCGTTGGCCGAGGGTGTAGTCCTCGTTCTCGATCGACAGGGGGCCGTCGTAGCCGGCGGCGCGCAGTGCGGCGACGAACCGCGTCCAGAAGGCGACGCCGTCGGGGTGACCGCTGCCGACGGCGACGTAGTTCCAGGCTCGCTCGTCCGTCCGCTCGTTCGGGATCGTCTCGAGCCGGGATGTGACGGCGGCGCGGGCCTCGATGCGGGTGTCCTTGGCGTGGACGTGGTGGATGGCGCCGTCCAGAGCGCCGATGGCGGCGATCGGGTCCGCACCCATCCAGAGCAGGTGGCTGGGGTCGAAGTTGGCGCCGACGGTGTCGCCGACGGCCTCGCGGAGCTTCAGGAGGCCGGGCACCCCGTAGACCAGCTGGTTCGCGTGCATCTCGACGGCGATCCGGACGCCGCGGCGCTGGGCCTCGGCCGCAAGGCCACCCCAGTAGTCGACGGCGACAGACCACTGGTGCTCCAGCAGCCGCAGGTTCTCCGGCGGCCACACGGTGGTGATCCAGGCCGGGAACGTGTCGCCGGGTTTGGCGGGCAGCCCGGACATGGTCACCACGGTGCCGATCCCGAACTCCTCGGCCAGCCGGATCGCTCCGCGCAGAACGCGGTCGTCGCGGGCACCCTCGACGGGGTGCAGCGGGTTGCCGGCGGCGTTGAAGGCCTCCAGCCGCAGGCCTCGGGAGGTGATGTCGCGGCGCAGGGTGTCGCGTGCGGCGAGGTCGGTGAGCAGCTCGGCCAGGTCGGCGTGTGGAGCGGGGGACCAGCCGCCGTGGGCGCCGCCGAGGCCGATCTCGACGGTCTGGACGCCGAGGTCGGCGGCGGTGTCGAGGGCTTCGGCACGCGTCATCGTGGACAGGCTGTCGGTGAGCAGACCGATCTGCATGTCAGGCTCCGGTGGGCGAGAGGGTGATCGTGCGGCCGGTGGCGCCGCGCCGCGACATGGAACGATCCAAGGGGGTTGCGACCAGTGTGGGCTCCTGGGTAGCTGCCGTCAAGAGATGTCTTGGAACGATCTAAGTCCCGAGCTAGGATTCCGGCATGACCTCCTCGGGACCCGGCCCGCCCGACGGGCACCGGGCCACCCTTGTCGAGGTCGCGGCGCTGGCCGGCGTCTCGAGGTCGCTGGCGTCCCTGGTCATCCGCGGCGCACCCGGACCGAGTGCAGCCTCCCGCGAGGCCGTCCTGCGCGCTGCGGCCGAGCTGGGCTACCGACCGGACCCCGCCGCGAAGCTGCTGCGCGAGCACCGCTCCCGGGTGCTCGGCGTGGTGTTCGACCCGGGCGACCCGTTCCACGCAGACCTGCTCGAAGCCGTCTACCCCGCCGCGGAGCGGTGCGGCTACGAGGTCGTCCTCGGCGCGCGCGTGCCGACGCATCCGGAGCACCGCGCCGTGGAAGGCCTGATCCGGTCACGCTGCGAGGGGCTGCTGCTGGTCGGTGCCGAGGCCGACGCGGTGCAGTTGCGCGGGCTCGGCGTCCGCCTGCCCGTCGCGGTCATCGGGCGACGCGGCGACAACGCCGGCGTCGACAGCGTCCGGGCGGCCGACACGCGAGGGGCGGCAGCCGCGGTGGACCTGCTCGTCGACCTGGGCCACCGCCGGATCCGGCACGTCGACGGCGGAGGCCATCCCGGAGCTGCCGAACGGCGCCGCGGCTACCGCGCGGCGATGCGGCGCCACGGACTCGACCCGGACGTCGTCAAGGGCGACCACACCGAGGAGTCCGGGGTGCGCGCCGCAGGCCGGCTGCTCGACGGGACGGAGGGGGTCACCGCGGTGCTCGCCGGGAACGACCGGTGCGCGGTCGGCGTCGTCGACACGCTGCGTCGTGCGGGCGTCGACGTACCGGGAGACATCTCCGTCATCGGCTACGACGACTCGCGGCTCGCCCGCCTCACCCACATCGACCTCACGACCGTCGCGCAGGATGCCGAACAGACGGCGCGACTGGCCGTCGAGGCCGTCGTCGAGCGGTTGGACGGCGATGTGAACCTGCCGCCCCGCGACATCCTCCTCAACCCGCGTCTGGTCATCCGCGGCACCACGGGCCCGGCGTCGGCCCTCCGCAGGACGTAGCGCCGCGCCCCCGACCCGCTCGCGGGATGAGGCCTGTCAGCCGCCGAGCACCTTCCACGGCAGGATCGGGAGGTCGCGCACCCGCACGCCGACCGCGTCGTACACGGCCGCGGCCACCGCGGCGTCCACGCCCGTCGCCCCGAGTTCGCCGATTCCCCGGGCGCCGATCAGGCTCGCGGACTCGTCGAACTCGTCGACGAAGGACACGTCGATGTCGCTTGGGATGTCGGCGTTGACCGGGACGGCGACGTTGGACAGGTTCTTGGCGAGCCACCGTCCGTGCACGGGCTCCTGGTCGCTCTCCTCCATGGTCGCCTTGCCCCAGCCCCAGATGATCCCGCCGGTCATCTGGGCGCGGGCCGTGGTCGCGTTGATGATGCGGCCTGCCGAGTAGACGCCCACCGCGCGCCGCAGGCGCAGCACACCGAAGTCCGGGTCGACACCCACCTCAACGAAGACCGCGCCCCATGTACGCATCGCGTACGGCGTGCCCTCGCCGTCGCCGTTCATCGGCGCACCGTCGGGCAGGGTGAACGTGCCCTCACCGACGAGCTCGTCGATGCCCGCCCGTTCCATCGCGTCCAGCGGGTCGGTGTCAAGCCCGAGGTCGGCCAGCTGCTTGGCGACGTCCCGCGCCGCCGCGGCCACCGCACTGCCCGTGCCCATCGTGGTCGACGAACCGTACGTCGGGCCGGTGCGCGGGAGATCGGTGTCACCCCACCGCACCTCGACGCGGTCCGGTGACACGCCCAGCTCCTCGGCGGCGATCTGGCCCAGGACGGTCTGCGCGCCCGTGCCGATGTCGTGCACGTTGCTCTCGACGACCACGGAGCCGTCGCGGGAAAACCGCAGCCGCGCGGCGCCTGGGAACCGGAAGCTGCCCATCGAGCAAGTGGCCATGCCGTGGCCGATGCGCCACGGCCCGTCGTCGCGTGGCCGGGAGTGCCGGTCGCGCCACCCGTAGCGGCGCGCGCCCTCCTCGTAGGCCTCGCGGAGCCGGTTGCTGGACCACGGCCTGCCGTCGGCGGGCGAGGTCTCGGCGAAGTTGGCCAGCCGCAGGTCGAGCGGGTCCACGCCCACCGCCTCGGCCAGCTCGTTCATCGCGCTCTCCAGCGCCCACAGCCCGGGGCCCTCGACCGGGGCCCGCATCGGCGTGGGCACGTTGAGGCTCACCCGTTCAATGATCTGACGCAGCCGGATCGCCGGCGCGGCGTAGAGCGACTTGCTCGCCTCGGTCGCAGGTTCGACGTGCGTGTCGACGAGGTTCGCGTTGTTGACGACGTCGTGCTCGACGGCCAGCAGCACGCCGCCGGCGTCCGCGGCGAGGCGGACGGTCTGCTCCATCCACGGCTGGTACCCGACGTTGCTGAACTGGTCCGCACGGCGCAGGTGCAGCTTGACGGGGCGGCCGACGACCCGGGCCGTCGCCGCGGCCAGGATCTCGTGCGGCCAGATGTAGCCCTTGGCGCCGAAGCCGCCACCGGTGTGCCGGGCGACGACGCGCACGTCGTCGGCGTCGATGCCGAGCGCGGCGCTGACCACGGGGATCACGGTCGAGCTCGCCTGGACGGAGTCCCAGAGGGTGAGCCGCTCGCCGTCCCATCGGGCCACCGTTCCGGACGTCTCCATCGTGTGGTGGTGGCGCGGCGCCTGGACGTAGGTCTGCTCGATCCGCACCGCGGCCCCGACGCGGGCCTGCTCCACGTCGCCCTTGTCGAAGACCACAGGGTCGTCGCCCATGGCCGGCTCGCGGCGCCCGGCTCCCAGCAGCACCGGGTCGTCGCGCTCGCAGTCGACGACGACCGCGGCGCGCCCGGTCTCCGCGGCCTCGACCGACTCGCCGAGAACGATCGCCACGGGCTGGCCCTCATAGCGGATCCGGTCGTCGGAGAACGGCATGACCTGCACGGCCGCGGGAGGCGACAACTCGGGGAAGTCGGGCAGGTCAGCGGCCGTGAGCACGGCCACGACGCCGGGCAGGTCACGGGCGGCGGCCGCGTCGACACCGCGGAGCCGACCGGCTGCGACCGGTGCTCCGACGAGCACCGCGTGCAGCACACCGTCGGGCCGGTGATCGGCCGCGTACAGCGCGGCGCCGGTCAGTTTCAGCGCCGCCTCGACGCGCGGCCGCGCGGAGCCGACGGCGCTCATCGCGCACCTCCGGCGGTCAGCAGCGCACGCACCGCCGCGTTGCGCGCCATGGTCACCTTGAAACTGTTGCGCGGCAGGGGCACGGCATCGGACATCGCCCGCTCGACGATCGGCTGGATCGCCGCCCGGGTGAACGGGACGCCGCGCAGCTCGGTCTCGGCGCCGGCCAGCCGCCACGGCCGTTGGGCGACCGAGCCAAGTGCCACCCGCGCCGCGACGATCTCGTCCCCGACGAGGCGGACCGTCGCGGCGGCGGACACGATCGCATACTCATAGGAGGCGCGTTCCCGGACCTTGACGTAGGCCTGCCCGTCCCGATCGGAGAGGGAGATGCGGTAGCCGACGATCAACTCGTCCGGCTCCAGCCGCGTCTCCCGGAGCGCGTCGCCCTCGGCGGCTGCCTCCTGGGGGGTGAGGTGGAACGCGCGCATCGGGATCGACCGCGGACCGGTCGGGCCGACGACGTCGACCTCCGCGTCCAGCGCCGCCAGCGCGACCGCCGGGTCCGAGGGCTGCACCGCCACACAGTCGTCGGTCCAACCGAAGATCGCGTGGCGTTCGTGCAGGCCGCCGAGCGCCGCGCACCCGCTCCCCGGATCCCGCCGGTTGCACGGCCACGGCACCGGCTCCTCCGCGCGGAAGTACGCGCAGCGGGTGCGCTGCAGCACGTTGCCACCGATCGTCGCCCGGTTGCGCACCTGGGCCGAGGCGGCCTGCAAGCACGCCGAGGCGAGAGCGCCCGCGCGGTCGACCACGAGCGGATGCTCGCCGACCTCATTGAGGGTGGCGAGCGCACCGACGTGCAGCTCCGCGCCCTTCTGGGTGATTCCGCGCAGCTCGTTCAGCCCGCCGATGTCGACGACCCGCTCTGGCGCGGCGATGCCCAGCCGGAACCAGTTCAGCAGCTCGGTTCCGCCGGCGATCAGCGTCGCCCCGTCGCCGGCGAGCGCGTCGACGACCGAGGTCGTCGAGTCGGCGCGGGCGTAGGCGAAGTCCCTCACCGTGCCTCCATCGCGTCCGCGGCCGCCAGCACCGCCGTCGTGATCTGTGGGTAGGCCGAGCAGCGGCAGATGTTGCCGCTCATCCACTCCCGGACGTCGGCCTCGTCGCGGGCGTGGCCCTCAGCGATGCAGGCCGTCGCCGAGAGCAACTGGCCCGGGGTGCAGTACCCGCACTGGAACCCGTCGTGGTCGCGGAACGCCTGTTGGACGGGATGCAGGCCGCCGTCGGCGTCGGCGAGCCCCTCGACGGTGGTGATCTCCCGGCCGTCGCACTGCACGGCGAGGACGAGGCAGCCATTCATGCGCCGGCCGTCGACCAGGACCGTGCACGTACCGCAGGCGCCCTCGTTGCAGCCCTTCTTGGCCCCGGTCAGTCCGGCCTCCTCGCGCAGCCAGTCGAGCAGGGTCGTCCTAGGCGAGACCACCGTCCGCACCCGGTGACCGTTGACCTGCGCGGCGATCTCGACCTGACGAGCGAAAGACAACGCCATGACGCCGCATTCCCGCGGCACCGCGCCGGGAAACGGCCCCCGGAACGGACCTCGCTCGGCTCGCCGACCTGGCCCCACTGGGCGAAAGCTAGGTCTTTTACCTACGCGAACGAACGCCGTCGGGTGCGAGCCTGGGGACGACGACGACGGCAGGGAAGGGGGAGGTCATGACGGGCTCATCCTCCACCGCGCCGGCCGACCTCGCCGAGCGCCTCTGGCGGGCCGAGTCGGACCGCGTCGCCGTCCCGCCGCTCACGGCGGACGTGCCCGACCTGACTGTCGACGACGCCTACGCCGTCCAGACCCACAACGTCGACCGACGGGTGGCTGCGGGCGCGGTGGTCCGCGGGCGAAAGGTCGGGCTGACCTCCCGGCCCGTACAGGACCTGCTCGGCGTGCACGAGCCCAACTTCGGGGTGCTGCTCGACGACATGTTCGTCGACGAGGGGGACGAGGTGCCCGTCGAGGCCCTGCTCCAGCCGCGGGTGGAGTCCGAGATCGCGTTCGTGATGGGCATCGATCTCGCCGGCCCCGGCGTCACCACGCCCGACGCGCTCGCGGCGATCGGCGGGGTGCTGCCCGCGGTCGAGGTGGTGGACAGCCGGATCGCGGACTGGCGGGTCCGCATCGCCGACACGGTCGCGGACAACGCGTCGTCGGCCCGGGTGGTGGTCGGGGCCCGGATGGTGCCGGTCACGGCCGTGGACCTCCGGCTGCTGGGCGTCCTGTTCTTCCGCAACGGCTCGCCGGTCGAGAGCGGCGCGGGGGCAGCGGTCCTCGGAAACCCCGCCCGGTGCGTGGCGTGGCTGGCCAACAAGCTCGGCTCGTTCGGGAGCGGGCTGCGCCGCGGCGACGTGGTGCTCTCCGGCGCGCTGCACCGGATGATCCCGGTGCGGCCGGGCGACTGCTTCCAGGCGCGGTTCGCGCATCTCGGGTCCGTGACGGTGCAGTTCACCGGGGGCGACCGTGCCTAGCCGGGTGAGCACCGCGGCCGGCCCACGGGGGATCGCGGACGTCCTGATCGCGGCCGAGCGGGAGCGCAGGCCGGTTCCGCCGTTCACTCGCAAGCTGCCCTTCTTGGACGTGCAGACCGCCTACCAGGCTCAGACGCTCTTCGTCGAGCACCGCGTGGCCGCCGGCGAGCACGTGATCGGCGCGAAACTGGGGCTGACCAGCGCCGTCAAGCGCAAGGCACTCAACATCCACGA
>AR_comb_assmDRAFT_10497638_pt1 | contig 12586 bp, 8 predicted proteins | sample ArasoioldDNA_FD_10543 | JGI IMG/M metagenome (IMG submission 10543) | reverse complement strand
CCGATGATAAAGGGAACCAGCAGGCCGTGGGAGTAGTTCTCGTCGCTCCACCAGTCGCGGGAGAGCTTCACCAATACGGTAACGTAGGCGAAAACGACGACAGAAACTAAAGCTATGGCACGCCAGGAATGCTTGGTGGCCAGCACACTCATACAGATTCCTTGTCTTTTCTTCGCAAGAAGGGGCAACTCCCTGCGAAGATGTGGGTGACCCTGAAAATGTTCACCCGGACTCCTAATTCGGTAGACAGTCTATCCCAGATTCCGCTACCTGACAAACAACATTAATCACTTAGAACCCGTTAGAACAAAAAAGCCAAAAGTCGCTTTCTTCCAGAATCGGCCGCAGAACCGGAGGGCGAGGGGATTGGCACGAATCAGTGCGTCGGGAGAGGACGCTTGGAGAGCGCCGACGCAAGAACTCCTCCGAGTCACGCAGCAAAATCCTACAAAAGAAAAGGGGCAGCTCTTAAAGAGCCACCCCGAAGAACAATCAATAAGTGGGCGATCGATCGCAGCCAAAAACGAGCTTACTGCACCGTAATGGTCATAGTGTTGCTCCTGACGCCTCCGGCGATTATGGTTAATTGCACCGTTCCGGCACCCCTCAACTCTGGTACGAGAACGGCGTTCACTTGATCCAGTCCTACGAGAGTGCCCGGTGTGCCCGCAAATTCGACCGGCAACAAGTAAACAGTGCCATTGCTTGTGCGGGCCTCGACTTTGACTGATTCGGACAGGTTTTCAATGACTCGTCCTAAACCCATGAAGAGGTCGTTGCTTGGATCGATATTGGTAATTCCAGTACTGATGCCGGAGGCCCAGATCGCAACGCGAGTCCGTGAATCCAGCCCATACAAGCCAGCTCCAGTGGTTGAAAAAGCTCCGGACTGGAACGCGATCGCATCTTGAACTGCTGCCTGTCCGCTTGTGTCACCCAACAAACCCAGTATCACCGGATTCAATCCGACTACGGCTGCGGTGCCGTCGAAAATGGAGCCGTCGCGCGAGGTGACGACGACATCCGCCAGTCCACCTCCTAAGCCACTCGGCACTACAAAGGTTATCTGCGTTGGCGAAACCGTCAGCAGCGCCGCGGCTTTCCCTGCGATCGTGACGCTAACGTCGGCAAGCTCATAGAAACTTAGGCCGCTGGTAGCGAAAGCAGTTTGCATTGTGAATGGACTCGCTAACGTGGTATCGATCTTAGCCACTTCGTTCGGCGATATTCTGAAGCCACTTGGACCTATGGGACCGGTACTCGGTTGCGCAATTAACAGATCAGTGCGTGCATTCACATGATTCGCTTTATTGAGCGATTGCGGTGAGATCGAATCCGAAACGATCAGGTCGTCGCAGAAGCTCAGGTAAGCATCAATCTTCTTCAAGCGGTCATTGACCCCAGTATTGGATGATTGTTCTCTAGAGAGCGCGGCGCTTGAACGGGCGAGCAACACAGATGCAAGTAAGTACTTATCAATCTGGCTCTCAGAGTTGAACATACTCCTTTCTTCGTTAAAGTCGTTATAAGTCTGTTCGAGATCCGTGACCAGCAAGTCGATAGCAGCTGATGGCTGAAGCGCGTCACCATTGACGGGCGAAGAATAGGAGTTACTTAAATTGCTGATACTTTGCTGGTTGTTGCGCACCCTCTTAAGAGTCTTGCTGATCTTAACTGTGACCGGATTGGAGGTGACACTCAAACCCTGGCCGTCGCGCGCGGTTGCAGTCACCGAGTAGACGCCAGAACCCATGTTACTCCATACGACGGAGTAAGGTGCGCTTGTATCCGTTCCGATAACCTTGGAATTCGCGGCAATGGTGATACTGCTTACGATCCCGCCTTGCTCTGACGCCGTGGCGCCAACCGTGACGCTCGTTCCCAAGCTGAATGTCGAATTGTTGGTTGGCGTGGTCACACTAACTGTCATTGACACGGGCGTTGGAGTTGGAATTGGTGTTGGTGTAGGAGTCGGTGTCGGCGTGCCCGCTGTACCGGATATTTGATAAAGCTGTTCGGGGGTGTCAGCTTTGACGATAGTAACCGGCCACACGTAACCGCTCTTAGTGACAGTGATCGTTGAACCAACCGGCACGCCACTAAACCAGAACAAGGCGTCACCATCACGAGACAGTATCTGTTGGCCTGCGACCTGTACCAACGCTCCCGAAAGTCGCTGACCGTCTGCCCAAATGTAGCCAACGATGTTCACTGGACTCGACGTTGGCGAGGGCGTCGGTGTTGGCGTCGGCGTCGACGTCGGAGTTGGAGTTGGAGAAGCACTCGGCGTCGGCGTTGGTGAGGGAATTGGTATAGGTCCGTTGAGATGGGCCAGCAGTTGGTCCATATCGACGCCTACGTCTTTACCATCACTTGCTTTTCGGTAATACGCGCTCGTCGTCAGGAGTTTATAGTCTCCTCCTGCCGGATTGGTAAACCCAAGATCAGCGATGGTCGCCGGATTCCAGTTACCGGCCGGGAAACTAGCTAACGACTGTTCCTCGTAGATTGGACCGGTGGGCGCGCCGATCATTGCGTTCTTCGTCCAAACATAGTTTGGCGTGCAAACCGACGTGGGACCGTCAAAACAGGCGTAGCCAATCTCTGTGCCCGTGCCCCAATTAACGATATTGTCCTTGAAAACAAAATTGGTCAGTTCATCGATACCGGCCATTTCGACCGAATTGCCGTAAGTCACAATGCGCCCGGATTGCAGCACGGTATTATGAGTGAACCGCACGTTGTCGCCGTATGTGCTGCTAAAGATTCGAGGCCTGAACCCTGACTGGCTGGAGTTATTATACTCGCCGTACATCAGGTTATTATCAACAACAATGTTGCTCGACTCCGTTGATAGCTCCTCATTATCGTAGAAGAGACCATAGAAACCGGCGCTGAATTGCGTGACGAGATTGTTAGTCAACGTCAGGTTCCTGATGGCTGACCACGGAGCTCTGCCACCCTGGTTGCGCACGGTAACAGTAAACCCAGCGCGGCCATCAAAGATATTTCCATCAATCAGGCAGGTATCACACAACTTGATCTCGAAGAATCCCTTTCCATCCGTGCCGACATAGTCGTACCAGCGTTTCGGCTTGTTGATGTAATTGTGTGTGATGGTGATATTGCTAGGGTTGTAACCACCCCAGTACGCTCTGCTACACCAGACTGGAAAACCCAGATAGTTAGGAGAACAAGGAGCAACACCACCCGGGTCAGCAACAGTTTTAGGTCGCGCGGCGCCATCGGGGATTGGAATGTAATTATCATTCGTGCCCCATTTACCAACCAGACGGGTAAAGGTAACGCTGTTTCCATTTATCGATGTGATCGTACCCGCACCAACAGTGATACCTGCGAAGGTTGGTGAAGCAGCGTTCATCTCGAAAGCGATATTCTCCCCGACTTTTAGCCCATTGACGTTGGACAATGTCGCCGAAGTTAACGTCGGCACCGGACTGGAAAGAACTGTGCCGCCGTACATCGAACCTGGATCACCACCGCCAATGAAGAACGCTACAAACCACTCCTCCATCTGATTGTTGTCGATTAACATCGGGCCCGGCGCAGTGCCGATGATGACCGACTCTCCATCGAGAGGCACAGTTCCGCAACCAGGTAAATTGGCGCCGGTGCTGCTGCCGTAGCGAGCGCCGAATCCCTTCATCATGTTGTCGCGGATCGTTACGTTTATGCCAACGATGCCAACCGCGGTGTTGACTGACGAGCACAAATTAGCTTCCGGATACATGTCCCACTCGACCGGATTAAAAAAGCAATGATCGATGATGATGTCGTGCGGCCAATCGACCTGTGGATCACGTGGGTCCGGGTGAGCGATATCTTCGCCATTGTTGCCGAGCAACAGCGTCGTCGTTCCGCCCTGCTTGTTCGTAACCCATAGTCCACTCAGCCGGTAGTGATGCGCGCCGTGCAGAGCTTCGAAGAAACTGCTGCCTTTCTTCACCACCAGCTTCGGCATGTTTGCTCTATCAGCGAGCGTGACTCGCGTGCCGTTCGGCGGCGGAGGCACAGATGAAGTGATGGTGATGTAGCCCGAGCCATTGCCCTTATTCGTCAGCATGTAGGGGGTGAAGTCAGCCGGCGTCTCGTAAGTAGCGCCTGCCTGCAAAACGATGGTGTCTCCAAATTGGGCTGAATTGATGGCCGCCTGAATGTTCCCGCCTGCGGGAACAACGATCGTCGCCGCTCTCGCAGCACTGAAGGTTAATACAAGGGTAAACGAAACGATGATCGCTCGGACGACACCGTTCAGGGGGAAAAAAGTTTTCAACATAGACTCCTGGAAATAAGCACACCCGCACCGCTCGGGAATGCATTCTTAAAATTGCATGTGAGTTGATTTCCCTCAGTGGGTTGAGGGCGGCAGAAGGATCCGGCGCGCCGTATCCTAATTACTACAAAGCCTTAAATTGTCGGGAGTTTTGTGAAAGAAGTGCCGGGTTGCTAACTAATAATACGAACGCGGAAGGAAGAAAGAGAACGTTCAGAAGAACGAGCCTGCCACCGTCAACTTCCAAAAGGGAAGTAACAATCGCACCGAAGCGCATCAATCGAAAATCCTCAGTCTCCCGTTAACCTACAAAGCCGTGCTAGCAGAAGTCTGGAAATCGCGTCGGCTCTCTTCCGATCGCTTTCGGCAACCAGACAATCTCCCATACTCCGGAGACTCACGGCTTTGCAGTCCTCGCTTCGCAACGAGTTTGCCTTTATCGGTGCAATCGCATTATGAAATATCTGTACAGTGCCTGGGGCCGCGGTACTGCCCAACGTAACTATTTCAACAGTTTTGAACTTCGTTTGTCAATAATAATTTCTCCCTAATTTCCGGCGTATTTTGTGAGGAGTTTTGGTGGTAAAGGTTGCAGAATTGTGCGGGTTGCATTTTCGTTAGCAAACGAGCAGACGGCGTTAAGCGATTCGAAGTGACTCATATAAACGGATTGTGTTCTCAACCGCAGCTTCAACCGTGAAGTTCATGAGCACTCGCTGGCGTCCTGCGACTCCCATCGCGTGTCGCCGAGCGGGGTCGCCGGCTAACTGTTCCAGCGCATCCGCGAGAGCCGCAGGATCGAGTGGAGACACTAACAATCCCGTCGTCCCGTCGTCTATTACTTCGACTATGCCCCCGCTTCGTGTTGCGACGACCGGTACGCCGCAGGCCATCGATTCAGCGAGCACCAAACCGAATGCTTCTCCAACGGTAGTCAGAAGAAATAGATCCGATGCCTGTAACAAACTAGCGGGATCCGGCACGAGACCAAGCCAAACGATGCGGTCAGCAATATTGAGGCGGCGGCTTAACTCCTGTAGTTCGGTGAGCATTTCGCCATCTCCAGCCACGAACAGTCGGAAAGAAACGTTACGCTCAGCTAACAAGCCGCAAGCCTCAACGATCGTCTGAGGATTCTTGATGGGTCTCAAATAAGAGACTGTAGAAAGAACTAAATCAGACGGATTCAAGTCGTATTCCGCCGACAAGCGTTTACGGGCTTCTTCGTCTGGTTTGAACCTTTGAGTATCAACTCCGAGGTACCTGACGGCGATCTTGTTTTGCGGGACACCGGCCGTTGTCAATAGGCTCTTAATGAAATTAGAAATTGCTATGATCTTTGTTGTCGGATTGGTCGCTGTGCGATTACGCAGATGCAGTAGTCTCTTCTTCCAGGAATGAGCCTTGAACACGCCACCATTCTGCATTTCATAGATAATGTGTTTGACTCCGCGAATTTTGGCGAGCCAGCAGATCGCGCTGAAATAATCAAAGAAGATTATGTGGACCGCAGTTATCTGGAACCTGTCTTGTAATTTGCCCAGTTCCCTGAAGTAATGCCGAAATCCTTGCCCATAATCAATCGCAGCAACCTGTACTCCGGCCTTGGTAAACCTGTCCTCGATTTCAGGGGGCAGAGTTTTTGCGAAAACAAGTACTGGCTGGCTACCCCTTTTTAGGAGTTCCTGACACAAAAGCAGATGACGGTCTTCTTGACTACTCCAATTTCGAGGCGCTGAATCCAGCAAGAATGCGATATTTTCAGCCAAAGAGACATCCCTTCATGGAAATACTGGTGGCTAACACCTACACCATTTGCAAATGCTCGGGCTTAAAAGTAACGGTCGAAGAACTGCCGCAAGCGGCTTAAACCACCGCTTGAGCAACTGTTTCGACTTACCGCTGCGCTACCTTGCGCAGAGGATTGCTCGTGTCTGCTGGCCGACGATCTTTTTCAGAGCAGAGCAGACACAGAGAACACAGAGGTTTCACAGAGAACAGGTCCTTCGTGACTTTTGTGCAAAGCGCCTCTGCGGTTTACATGTTTTTCATCTTTTACCGCAGAGGCAGAGGTTACGCAGAGTGCTTCGCGCGCATGAAGGCCCACTGCATCTGTTCCGGTCTAAATTCAGCGACGGCTACGTGGCGATCCCAATCATTGAAAGTTTCCAGCGCCGGGTAAGTTGCAGGATCGCGCTCAAGACTGCTGACGAGCGAGATGTCGTGTGTATCAGCGAAACGGGAAATTATCGTTGGCGAAATACTCCGGTCGACAAAATTGTGGAGCTCGACCAGCACGTCGCTAACGCGCAGGTTTGGAACTTGGCCAGGATCGAGGAGCGCCAGTTCACAACCTTCACAATCACAGATCACGAGACTGCGATCGTCGAGCAACGCATCCAACCGCTGCCAGTTACACTCACCACGCACCACGACACGTTCGGAAACGCCATTCATCTTGGCCATCTTTTCACATAACTGCCGCGCCCGCGGATCGATATCGAATGCAAAGACGCGCGTCTCCGGAACTTTCAAAGCAAATCCAACTGCATAGTATCCTTCAGCACAGCCCACATTGATGATTTTTCCGTAGTCGGCATTGATAATAGTGGTAACCCACTGATGCAGTTCCGCTTCGTAAGAGCCGAGTAGCTTGGGTAGACTATTGCCGGCTTCTTCCGCTACATACAGCATTCCGGCAAATGGTCCGGCAAGCACCACCAGACCGTAACGCTTGACGATGCCTTGCTTAAGTTTGTTGATCCGGTGGTGCGTCCAACGCTCTTGCAGTTGCGCATAGAGATTGGGCGCGATGCGATGCGAAATGTTTTTAACGTTGTTCACAAGGTTCATTGTTTACTTCCTGATCGGCGGAATGATAACAGGCTGTCCGGTTCGCAAAAATTTGATAACAACTCATCACGATGTCCAGGTCTCGGCGACCTGCTTGCTCCAGTATAACTGATTACTTCTTCTGAGCTTGTCTAAGTCATTTACGACGTTTGTCGCTCGAAGTCCGCTTTCATCAGTTATCCCGACATCAGCCAGCGACGCTTGCGCATCCTTCTTTCACTGTATAAATTTCTAAAGTTTATAAGAGTGGAGTAACTGTTCGACGTTCTGCCGCAGATTGAAATTAGTGTGGACGCGACGACAACCCGCTACGCCCATTTTGTGCCGCAAATCTGAATCCCTAAGCAAGTTGAGTAGTTTCTCAGCAGCACCGTTTGGGTTATCGCGCTCAACGAGATACCCAGACTCTCCATCAACAACCAGTTCCGGTATTCCGCCGACATGTGTAGCAACAATGGGCTTTTCATGCGCCATCGCTTCCGCGATCATCCATCCAAAGAGCTCCTCCCAGCGCGAGAACTGACAAACGATATCAGCAGCGTCGAATACACCTTCCCCAAAAGGATCCGTGATCATTCCAGTCCAGGTTACGTTATTGCCAAGACCCATTTCTCTGGTCTGCTTCATGTACTGCTCCCGATAGGGTCCCTCGCCTACGATTATGAAGTGAGCATTTTGATCGCGCGCGACTACGAGCTTCGCTACTTCCAGTAAGTCCGGAATTCCTTTTTCGGGAATGATCCAACTGATTTGTGCAATAACCTCACGGGAGTCGGAAATTCCAAAGCGTCTTCGAAATTCAATTCCCCGAGCAGGGTTTGGCTCCACTCGCGTAAGATCTACTCCGTTGTAAACGAGCTCATAACGGTCACCGTCGAGTAGATCTAGTGTCCGCATACAGTGACAGCCATACTTACTGACACAAACAACTCTGGCGATCGGGTAATTGATCAAGCGCACGAGGGCTCGCTTCCAAAAGGGTGCGCGACGAGGTGTGTAATTGGCAGGTCGTGATGAGTGGTCGGTAAAGAAAACCTTCTTAACCGATAGCAACGTAGCCAGCCACGGGAAGAGTCCAACGAACCCGGTAAAGTGCAGGTGTAGAATGTCGGGCTTATGACGCTTTAACAGAGTACCGAGCTTGCTCGCCGCCCTCAGATTAGAGCCTGTCGTATCTTCCAGCACCTCCAGACTAACGTTCGGGAGATCCAGAAATCTTGCCACCTCTTCAGCAGGTTTTGATTGAAAGCAAAGCACACTCTTCCATCCGCGTTGGCCCAGTTGCAACGACAGCTCACGGGCGAATGTCTCGGTGCCACCAATGCGCAGAGGTTGAACGCCAAAAACTGAAACGACGGTATGCATCAGGAATCGAAGGCGATTGACGTCTCACTTGCGGCTGCGCATCTGATTGAGTTTCGCGACCACTCGCTCCTGCAGGCTGCGTGCGCGCAACTGTAAGTTCAGCGTCGACATGAAGACGTTATAAAGAAACGGCGGTTGGGCGGGTCTGATGTGAGCTGGAATGAAATTGGTTTTGTTACCAAACCCGAGCATTTTTTGATCTTCCGGAGATAGGTCTCCAAGAAACGCAGCGTTCAGCAACAACGGATGATAACGATTGGCTTTTTGGTCACCTTCCTGTAGTCGTACTCGTGGATCGTGGTAGTTGTAGAAAATGGCGTGGCGCCGTTCGAGCATCGGCACGCCCTGGCGGTGAATGCCGGAAGTGTCGAACAAGAATGCAGTGCCTGCATAGCCCATCATCTCAACGACCTCGAACGATGATATATCGCCGAGCTCCGCATTCGGCACGCGCCGCGGATGATTCTTGCGATGACTGCCGCGGATGTAATTGAAAGCGCCGCTGCGCACGTCGGTGAGATACAACGCCAGCTTCAGCTCTCTGGGAATCTCACGATGCGTTTCCTGGTCGTACCATTCGTCGCCATGCCAACCGTGGAAATCTCTTTTGGTCGGCAATGATCTCCAGCCGCGTGCTTCTGTCAGCTCGGTTTTTTCACCGACGTAGGCTTTGACGAGCGCTGTGACAATCGGGTGAATGGCCAGATCCAGAAAGCCCTGATCGAGGAGCAACACATCCTCGATCATGTGGCGGTAAGGCTCTGTCTTTTCATAGCCCTCGAAGTTGTTCCAGCGCAGCCGTTGCAATCTCGACTCGAAAGCCCGTTGCATCGACTTCAACTGCTCATCGGGAATGAGTCGCGGAAGTAAGACTATGCCGTTCTGATCGAGGTCTTTATACAGTCCCTCGACTACGCCATCAGATGGCGGCAACGGGGTGGGAAAGCGGTTGTTACTGACAACCTCTATCGGTCTCATCTCTTAAACACAGCCCACAAAGGATAATACGACCAAAAGCCAAGTTCATCCACACACTACACAGAGGCTACGAATCTTCGTAATCAGTGGACGGTTTGAGCTCCATGATCTGGCGCAGCTTGTAATCGCGGTAACGTCCCGGCGGCCCTGAATGACCATCAGCCGCCGCCATCACCATGTTGTATGCCTCGCGCGCAGAGGCGAAGCATACCGAGAATTCTTTGGTCTTTTGAGATAATTCAAGCACTTCGTTCATGAAGCGCCGCATTTGCCCGCCAATCATTGCATCCTGATCCCACCCGAAAAAACCATGACTGTATAACTTCACAAACACCCAGTTTGGCCCGCTTCCCACTCCGATATGCGCGTTGCGCCAACGGTTGAACCGGTCGAGACTCAACGGGTAATTCCGGGCGAGGGCGCCGTCGTCGAGTCGTGGAACCGGCAACGAGCGAATCCGGCGCGTCCAGTCAAACACGAGCGGTCCTTGGAAGATGATAGGGAGCGACGGCTTTTTACCCGCCGTGACCGCCGGACCCGAACGGTGCGGCTTTCTCTGCGTGAGCGGATCACCACAACTGTAAATCGCGTTGATGCGACCAACCTGCGACTGGTGCGGTACGGAAGGCAACGTGAAGTCAGCGTAGCAACCAGTGTCCGCAAGGATCTGCATCTCGGAATCGACCCCACACCAACGTCCGCCCGCTGAATTCGCAAGCGCCCAATTACCGTGAACAAACGCATACTGCACTGGAGAATCCGGACTCTCGCGCGAGAGACATTTGTGCTCTTCGGCTAACGTGTCGCGAAATTCTTCGAGAATGCGGCGCGTGTTTTCAGCGGTATCGGGCGCTTCAACGCCGTGATGCAGGTGAATCTCGACCTCGCCGAAGCCTTCCGCTTGTAACTCCGAGAGCATTTCCAGCAGCGGCCGCTCGTATTGTTCAGCGGGATAAAAATTGGTGTGCCGAAAGGCGGCGCCGTCACCGTCGCGAAGTGCATTGCCCGTGTCGCGCGCCAGCTTCATCCAGTGCTCGACGCGTGGAATCGCCTGTGGTCCCGTGCCGGGCTCCCAGTGATTCGCCACCAGAAAGATCACGTGAGTTTCACCGGATGTTTCTGATAACCGCCGGCCCAACTCTTTCGCGCGCCAGAACGGATACCGCACGAGCCAGGGAATGGACCATCGAAGTTTTTGCAAGAAAGTCGCGTCGTCGTGGTGTTGATTCATAGCGGTTTTCTAGCCACTAACAACACTCCGTCGATAAGTAGCTCTTCCTCGTCGAGCGTCTTGAACTCACTGGCGAGTCGACTGCGAACTTTAGTAACCATACGGCTCGATGCTTGGCTCTTGAATTTTCCGGGCGCGTACTCCACCGCGGGCTCGAGCCGTCCGCCCGGAAGCACACTGGTGATGAATAGCTTTGATTGATACCCCAACTGCTTCATCTTCTCCCTGTAGTAACCTAATCGCTTCCGATTTGGCAGTCCTGAGTCTGACGCCATTCGTTTGTAAACCGCTTCCGAAATCGTCAAGAAAGTTAGCGGATGCATTCCCTGGTTGCGAAACATGCCGTAATCACTGAGATCGATTATGTGGATCACTCGGCCGCCGGGAACGAGGAGCGTATTCATCGCCGCGAACGTTGGATCCAGGTCGTAGATCTCTTCCAGCACCGCGCACGAAAGTATGAAGTCAAACTTTCCAGCTTCGAGTTTAGCGGCGAATGTTTCGACCGTGTCGCCGTAAATCGTCTGCAACTTCTTCGGATCAAACTTGAGGTCTTCGGTAAGTTTCACTGCTGCGTCGAATCTGACTTTCTCGTCAGCACTAAGAGTTTCTCTCAATGCTTTGTAGATCTCTTGTTCGTGCGCTGCGTTCCTTTTCGAATAAAACCTATCGAGACAAACTACTGACGCAGCTCCGGCCGCAACAAACTTTAAAGCCACGCCCAGATTGTCTCCCGGCCCCAGCTCGAGAATGCGTCTGTCTTTCAGATCATGAGCAGACAGACCCGCATATTTCATGTAGTTAGCAAATTGTTTTTCGATGTAGGCGAGACTATCGCTGACGCTTTGGTTGAGGTGAGTGGAACCGTGAATGGTCTCGATGTCACCTGACCCGATTCGTTTCTTTAGACGGCGATTATCAAAGATCTTGTAGATTATGATCGCGGACCGTGATCGCCTGGCCAGTCTCTTAACGAAATTCTGCATCCTGATTCGAAATATTAACCACAGATTACACGGATTTATCTCTTGCCAAAGTGCGGTGGCTTGACGTCAGACGGTGCGACAGCAGCTCCCAGAGCATCGAAGTCGACCCCCGGATTCTTCCCGTCGCTTCCTTTTCCTTTAAGTTTACTTTGTGGACCAAGACGCCAGTCTCCATTTGCAAAATCAACGAAGCCGATCTGGTCAAGTGAACTCACTACAAAATTGCCTTTGGGTATGTTGGCCGGATAGCCGTTAGCCGAAATCTGAGCCTTATTGTCTACGAGAATATTCCCGCGAGAATCCGGCGACAGCATGTTCACCTCACAGACAAATCCATACGAATTAAAATGAACGATGTTGTTCCGGAAAGCGAAATTGGAATTGGGAACTCCGTAGCAAGTCATGATGTTTCCGGTTTGCTGCACGGTATTGTGCTCGACCGTAAGCGTGTTGGCGCAACAACCAACCATGAACACGGCGGCATAATCAGGAACGATATCGACCAGCAGATTGTTAGCAATCCGGATACGCTTTGCCTGCTGGCTAGGATGAGCATCGTCTTTGCCAAGGATGCTAAAGCCGGTGCCTGAGTGGCGCACGATGTTGTTGGTGATGCTGATGTCTTCGAGCGTGCTCCACGGAGCGCCGCCGTTCTGGTTGCGCACCGTCAGAATAAACGCGCCGGTCAGGGCCTCAGACTCGAGCACGTTTCCATCAATCGTTATATTGCGTCCCATCTTTAGCTCAATCACGCCTTTGATAGTTGCGACCCCACCAGACCACGCAGCCGGCTTGAACAAGTAATTCTGCTTTATCTCGATGTCCGACGGAATGAGATTCGGAATCGACGGATCCGCGCCACCAAACATGATGTTTTGT
>AR_comb_assmDRAFT_10225717_pt1 | contig 12587 bp, 7 predicted proteins | sample ArasoioldDNA_FD_10543 | JGI IMG/M metagenome (IMG submission 10543) | reverse complement strand
GTGTAGTATGCTTGTTGATAATAAGGAATAATAGCGATTGTATTGATCGTTGGTGTTGCCGTATTTTCTTTTCCATCCTGTAATACGCCCTGCACTACACGCGGTTTTTCCCTGTCGGCAGTGCGTTGGCTCTTGCCTTGTACTGTGAGGTATTGATCATTCGCGTTCCAAACATCGCCGCCTACTTTCAAGTCAAACAGGAAACTAAGGTTCCAGTTCTTATAACGGATATTATTTAACGTTCCCAATGTAAAATCAGGCATCCTATCTCCGATCACGAGGAAAGTTTGTTCTACCAGCGGCAATCCTGTTGTAGGGCTGATAAGGATTTGACCTCTCGTATTTCTTAAGTAGTGGAATCCGGTGATTGTCGTTGCGGGTTTACCACGGATCATACCGCCTCTTGCATTACCATACAGCCAGGTATCTGCGATATACGCTTCATAAGCGATGGCATCAGGAAGTGTAAGCACTTTGCTCCACATATGGTTGAAGTTGAAACGAATGTTCCAGGCAAGATCTCTTTTTTGTATAGGAATGACATCAGCAATTATTTCAACGCCTTCGTTTCTTGATGACGCCGCATTTTGTGTGTTCAATATAAAACCGGTAGCATAGCTAGCTCTGAACTGATTTTGTATTTGTGATTTGCATAACGTGTTATAATAAGCCAGGTCGAATGACAAACGGCTATTGAATAACCTCAATTCAGTTCCGATTTCATATGTCTTTTGCCTTTCAGGTCCGAGGTTGGGATTGTTATTATCGAAGCCGTAAGAATAGATGGGTCCAACTGCGCTGCTGGTGAGATTATCTACGAACACTGACTGGTTTTTATATGGATCAGGATACCTCGCCGTCTCGGCACGTGATGCACGCAGTTTCCAGTAGCTGATAATATTTCCTTTTTTTAATGCGGGAAAGATATCTGATAATATTACGCTCGCACTGAAACCAGGATAGTTAAAGTTCCTGTTCTTCTTGGGGAAAACAGAAGCTTCTTCAAAGCGATGGGTATAGCTGAGGAACGCAAGGTTATTATAGCTGATAGCTGCTTCGCCGAAATATGCGTTTTGGCGAATGATAAGCAGGTTCGGTTCGCCAAATTTGTTTCTTGCCAGTCTTACCCTCGTGCTTGGCTTGGTAATATTGCTATCAGTTCTTGCGCCAACCGTTTGCGTGAAATTATCATCGGTAACAATCTGCCCATTTTTATACAGCTTATTAAAGTTGCCAGGTTGTGTTCCTATTGAGTCAACAAGATTAGTTCCTGTAATGGAGAACATTTCAGTTTGATAATCCTGCCACATTTGTCCGACCATCAATCGTCCGGAGAATTTGCCCCAATCTTTTTTAGCAGTAGCAGTGATTGTATGATTGTAGCCTTTGTAGTCTCTCCAGTAATTCGTTAGCCTTCCGAATCCACCATTCTGGCTGCGGCTGGTAAGAAAAGACATCGGTGAAAAGAATGTGTAACCAGTGGAGCTGTACGTGTCATATCCAAATCTGCCAGACAGGCTCAGCCAGCTAAGCGGATTAATATTTACACCACCTGAAATGATATGCCGGGTGGTCTTATCATAGCTCACATTCTGTGTTACGTTATATAGCGGATTATCTATTTCCTGGTAAGGGTCAGCGGAGAAAATGCTCAGCTTATTTCCATCTGCATCTGTGTAATGACGAATATCATTATTGGTGGGCCATACGTACAATCCCAACAGGTAGCCACCAGCGCTGCGCAATGGCTTATTGTTTGTGGAATTGATATATTGGTAAGATGGAGATATATCCAGCCATTTATTGATCTTGGTAGTGTTGGTGACCCTGAAATTATATTTTCTGTAATCATTGCCAGGAACCACAGCTTCTTCATTGAAATAAGAACCTGATACTTTAAAGCCTATATTCTTATAACCGATGTCGGCGCTAAGATTATGCGTCATCGCTGTACCGGTCCTGAAAAAATTGTCGATGTTATCATATGTCTTCGTGCCAGCCGGATAACGAGGTCCAAAGAAGGTACCCGATGTGGCGCTGAAAGAAGTGGATGGTATTCCATTTGTACCGATGCTATAGTCATTATTGAGTGGTGCAACACGGTTCACATCCATTAACCTGAAACTGTTGTCATAATTAACACCCACTCTCACTTTGTCGCTTCCTGTGGCTGCTTTCTTGGTTGTAATCACAATGGCGCCCGAACTGGCCTGGCTGCCATATAATGCAGATGCTTCAGGTCCTTTTAAAACAGTTATCGATTCAATATCAGTAGGGTTGAGGTCGGCAATCCTGTTGGTATAATCATTATTCCTGTTTGGTAGATCAGAAGCAAGACCAATTCCTGAACCTCCATTAGAAGTTTCATTGATAGTTGTGTTGTCCAAAATAATTCCGTCTACCACAAACAAAGGCTGGTTACTCCCGGTGAGCGAGTTAAATCCTCTTAAAACGACCTGTGAAGATGCACCTGCCTGGCCGGTGGTCGGAGTGATCGTCAGACCTGCCACTCTTCCCTGTAAGCTATTCAGGAAATTCTCTCTTTGTGTTTCGGCAATTTCTTTACCGCCTACTTTCTGTGCCGAGTATCCAACTTCACGCACATTTCTTTTAATGTCCATCGCTGTTACTATCACTTCACCCATTGTGTTATCAGATGGCTTCAACGATATACCAACCGTGTTACCATCACCCGGTTTCACATCTGTTGGTGCATAACCCACGTGGGAAAACTCTAATGTTTCTCCTGCATTGAGCTGGATGGTGAACTTACCATTCGCATCAGTTTGTGTGATGCGCCTGGTCCCTTTGACCCTGACCGTTACACCTGCCAAAGGGGTTTTGTTGTCATCCGATAAAACCGTTCCCGAAATGGTCCTTTGCTGTGCATACAAAGCCGGCGGGAGCAACAGTATTATCATCGACAGTGCTACTAATAATCGGAGAATTTTTCTCATAGCTTGTTGTTTTAGATATAATGTTTAATAAGCAGTTTTAATAATGTAAAAAACTTTGTTTCACAGGTCGCAAATTTTCAGAACGCATAAATATTAACGGCAGTTGCCGGCTATCATCACAACACTTTTATCCCGGCGTCAGAATAAGGCTTTAATAATGGATCGTCAGCCGGCAATTCTGTAATCAACACATCGATCTTGCTCAGCTCACATATATTAATAGGCTGAAAAGTATTGATCTTTTCAGCGATAGACAAACACACTACTTTCTGAGAAGACTCAATCATGGCCCTCTTTAGCTGCACCACTTCCCAATCATTATCGGTGATGCCATGCTTAATATCAATTGCATTGGTGCCTAAAAAACAAAGATCAGGCTTCATCTGTTTTATCTTGGCAATCGCCTCAGACCCAACTGTGATCTTCGAGCTCTTTGAAATTTTATCCCCGATCAATATCACTTCGATATTCGGGTGATGCATATATTCTAATATAGCTGCAATGCTACCGGAAATAAAAGTGGCTTTTAACTGCGGCGGAAGAATGCGTGCCATTTCGAGAATAGTGGTACCACCGCTGGTTAAAATAAACATGCCATTGCTGATAAGGCTGATCGCCTTTTGAGCAATCTTTCTTTTTTGCCCCTGCGAATAAACTTCATTCGGTGGAAAATGTACCTGGCTGAATGAATGGGAGAGAGCGCCTCCATGAACTTTGATCACTTTACCTTCTTCTGCCAATTCCTGCAGGTCACGGCGAATAGTATCTTCCGAGACATTAATGTCGGCGGAAAGGGAAGAGGAAAGCACCTTGTTGTGGAGGTTCACCTGGTGCAAGATATAAGCTTGTCTTTCTTTCTTAAGCACTGTTAGTTTCTGAGGGCTAAATATAGGGTAAATTCCTGCACAAAAACGCACAATCAGGAAAAAATTAGCAAGCGGTTCGGCACTTGTGGATAAAACTGAAGTGATGTGAAAAGTCAATATAATATAGGTATAAAAATAAACCCCGCATGTGCGGGGTCATTTAAATTATCTGTTGAATCATTTTTATTTTCCAAACACAAACCGGGCTGTAAATCCTATCGCAGCTGGTTCAAAATTAATATCGCTGACAAGATTCAATTCCGGTTTCCAGTCGAGAGATATGTTTAAAGGTAGGTTCACAAACTTATAATCAAGTCCCACCACACCTTGTCCTCCAAAGTTTGTGTTGGTCTCATTGATATTCTTATTAGGATTAAATGTTTTTACAAAACCCAAATATGCTCCACCACCATAAAACCATTGAAGACCGGGAGTACTGAGTGGTTTATGAACTTCCACCAAGCCACCCAGCGCCAATGAAGGTTCTCCAAACGAAAAAAGAGCTTCAATGGCGGTTTTCTCGTTAAGAAAATGTTTTAGTGTGAGCGAATTGTTTACCATCGGCGCACTATTGCTCAACCGGATACCTACAGCAGTTTTATAATCCTGGGCAGAAAGAGTCATCGTGGCAAAGCAAAATCCTGATATAAGCAGGAGAGAACACACTATTTTTTTCATGGTGATTTATTTAGTTGACCTGAAAACGAAAAATAGTGCCAGCAAAGTCTAAATAAAATGCAAAAGTGATTGTGAAAGAAAACAAAACAAATCTTGGATTGGGTATAATAAACCTTGTGAAAATAAATTATTTCCTTTGATCACCTTTAAGTAGGTCGGCTCACTTATTCCGGTCAGACCGGGACGGTCAGACCGAGTCGTAATTATTCATACATCTCTTCTTTGGTCTTAGGCCTCCTGCTCTCCAGCCACCTGAAATTTTGTAACCGCATCTGCGATGGACTTTTTTGACGTATCGGCCAGATCGTTCCGGATACACCACTTCTGAAAACAACTTTGTTTAATTCTTTATTCCGGAAATAAATATCCATGATATCCGATTTGGATTCATTGATACCGGTGAAAGCGCTGTCTTCATTTTGTATATAATAAATACATTCCGCATATCCTTTTGCCCTTACTGAATCGATGTCACCATTGGTGAAATAACCATCCATTCGCGAAGATTTGACCTGGTTGAATGCCTGTGAATCGACTTTGTTTACCATAAAGCTGTTATCAAATGCCTGCACGCGATCAGCTTTCTTGTTCCGGGTAAAAAGTAAAATAGTGTCACCGGTGATCTGGCTTTGCCTTGACCATACAACCGGATCATCATATAAACGAAATACTGAATCCATGAAAGAATAAAACATGCTATCACAAACTGCCTGCAACGAATCATTAAATATTCTGACATGACGATAGGCTTCGAAATAACGATTGCTGCTATCTTTTTCATTGATGTGTGCCAGCTTTGCACCTTTAGTTGTTAGTATAACTATCGAATCTTTGGGATTTACTCCGCGGGTAACTGGCTTTGATGAAACCATATCGCCTTTAACGACGGCCTTTTTAATGGCAGAATCTTTTAGATTGAGCAGCCCGCGTCCTTTCGTTGGAGGCACGGCAAGGTTTTTCGCAACTGAATCCGTTTTCATTGTCGGCTGATCATGCTGAATGACCATTGTGTCGTTTCTTACAATCTCTATTCCCGAAGTATCGATTTTAGAAATTCCAATGCTGCTATCAGGTACCGCTGTCGAATCATTTGCAATAACCGGTATCACAAACGGTCTTGCAGCATAGAGATCGGTAAGTCGTGCTGAAAAAAGTGTGTCTGCCGTCACATAAATCGAATCATTGTCCTGCACAATTATCATCAGCGGCTTTTTGACCGCTAGTATGGCATCCGTATTCTTATTCCGGTAAATGATACCCGCAATCAGCGTTGTCTTATTTTTTTTATCAACCACCACAGCATTGCCTTCAAAGATTGAAATACCACTGCTGTCATCGGTTTGCATATGATCAGATGTTGCTTCTATTTCCGCTTTCGGATCAACAATCGTTGGGCGTTGGCCAAACTCCGCCTTACCCGTTTGCTGATTGTAGGAACCTTCTCTTGTTTTAATAACGCGGCCGCTGCTGTCTGTAATTGTGGTTGAGGAAATAAAACGCGTGGTTTGCGATTCGGTGTTGTAAAGAAGCGAATCAGCAACAATACTATAAGCCGGATCTTTCAAAATAACGTTTCGTTTGAAATAGACATCTTTCATGTCAGAGTAATACCATCCTTCATCGCTTGTCAGTACTGTTTTTTTATTGATCACTTTTCCCCCATGCTTATATATACCAAGATTGGTATTCATGTCGTATTCGAGATCGGGAGTGGTTAACGAACCATGACCATCTGTGAGCTTTACATTGCCATCGAGGTAAGCCACTTTTGTTTTCATCAGGTATTGCAGGTGATTGGCATAAATGTTCGTGGTATCCGAATCATTGATATGCACTTTACCCCACGCTTCAAAAATATTCGTGTTGCTATTGATCACACAGCTGTCGCAATAAAACAAGCTGGTTCCCTGGCGCAGCTTTACATCGCCGACGATAATAGTAAGTTTGGTGCTGTCGTTAATCGTTTTAAAAGTGAGGCGCTTGGTCGCATTTAAGATCTCCACTTCCTGCATTGAATCGGAGGCGGGTTTGGCAGGTATTTGTTGCGCAAAAAGACCACCTGTAGTGATGATCAGGAATAAAGCACAGGTTATAAACTTCAAATAATATTGTATTGCCTTCACTATGGGAGCGTATCTTTTTTCGAGGGCGAAGTTAACGCACCGCCTTTCTCCTTTTTCCCAAAGACAGAGAAATTAACGTAGCGTTTGGGGTGTTGCCTAATATCATCCATGAGTATTTCTGCACTCAGCAAAACATCATTTAACTTAATGTATAATTTTTTGTCATTGATCAATGCGCCGAGTGTGCCTTCATTGCTGGATAATTTATGGATAGTGGCTTTCAATTGCGATATAGCACTTTCCAATGTATCCATCGTTTGTTGCATATTGAGCTTCGACAATTTCTCGGAGAATCGTTTTGCATTGCTGATGGTTACCGTTATACTGTCGTTGTTCTTTCTCAGGTTTTCGGAAATTGCATTGGTATTTCGAAGCGTGCTCGCCAGCATGCCATGTTCGGGATCCAACATTTTATTTAATGAAGCAGTGGCAAGAGCCATATTGGCAATGGCCTGTTGTAAATTTCCTTTTGTTCTTCCGTCTAAAACTCTATTGAGGTTACCAAAAACAACTTTCAACGAATCCAATGAAGTGCGCACATTGGCAAGTGTAGCTGTCGCCTGCGTTGAAAAATCACCGAGAATTCCCGCGTCCTCCCGCGTTTGCAGATAATCACCATCTTTCAGGTAAACTGTTGTGTCATGTTTTTCAATTGTAATATTTGCACTTCCCAAAAGCCCCGAGGAAATATAGGCAACTGAATTGGCAGGAATATCAACATCAGCTGTAACGCTGATCGTGACTTTGATGCTGTCTACATTCTTATTTGTCGGCTCAAAAGCGTATACCGTGCCGATGGTATAACCGTTGATCTTTACTTCGTTTGATTTGGCCAATGAACCCAGTTTGCTAAATACAGCATAGACCTTTTTGGTACGGTTAAAGACATCTTTTCCTTTTAAATAGTTGAACCCAATGATCAGTACTGTAAGAGCGGCGATCGAAAGCAGACCTACCTTGGTTTCATTGCTGATCTTCATGAGGCTTTCTTTTGGTTAATTGGTTTTGCCTGCCAAATTAGCCAATTATTTTCAAAGAGTTAAATGAATCGGTAAATACAGAGATAAACGAGGAGCACAAAGTCCACGAAGAAAACACAAAGAACACAACGTTGTGTTTGTTGTATTCCTTCCGTCGATTCGGTCAGTACCACCATAAAAAAAAGGATGAGCTCATCTGAACTCATCCTCTCTTGCATCACGATCAAATATTCTTATTGAGTGCCGATAGTTTTCGACTCCAGTTTTTCTTTATATGCCCGGAAAGCATTCACCAGGTTCTCTACAATCTCATCCTGTCCTTTTTCGCTATTGATATATTTTTCTTCTTCGGGATTTGAAATAAAACCAATTTCTACCAGAATGCTCGGCATACCGGTTGCCTGCAATACCCAAATACCCTTATCGTTTCTTTGTTTGACTCCACCACGGTAAGTTCTTCCCTGCGCCTGGAAACCTTTTTCAACGATATCGGCCAGGCTAAGACTTTTCCTGAAATATTGTTGTGCATAAATCAGCATTCTCGCTTTTTCCAATGGATCGGACGGGTCAGGAAGTTCAATATGATCTCCGATAGCGGGACTGCCGCTCACATCGGTGGAATCAATTTCACCATAATACTCCGTTTTATTTACCGAGTTAACCTTTGCATCATTTTTATTGACGGCCCAGATATAAGTTTCGGTACCATTGGCAGGGTTAGGAGTGGACCAATGACGGTATTGTGCAATTTTCTTTTTCACCGGCACTTTCTTCTTTCCTTTTTTTATATAAACAGTTCCCGTCTTGTATCCGGTTAGTTCCCGGTGATGTATATCAGGTGCTGCATTGCAATGAATGGCTATAAACAAATCACCACCGGATGAGTTAGCCAGGTCGGCCCTGTAGCGCAAACCCTGGTCCTTTGTTGGCTTATTGCCTGGCATTACATCGGTGGTTCTTGTGTAAACAATCTTTACATCGGGAAACTCTTTCTCGATTGCTTTGCCAAACTTGAGAGAAACTTCAAGTGATACTTCGGCTTCATGTGAAAAATCACCTTGTGCACCGGGATCAATACCACCATGACCAGGATCAATGATCAATGTTTTCACAGTTGCCTTTGGCAATGTTGATTGTTGTTGATTTTTTTCCCGGAAGGATAAAAGAACAATAGAAAAAGAGATTACACTGAAGAAAAATAAGGATCGGCTCGACATTGTTTTTTCGTTTTTAGTCCTTTGTGGCGGAATCTTCACATATTGTTTAGGGTTGAAAGATTTACTTTTGCTGCAACCGTATGAAGCAACTGCACAAATTTAGCTTAAAAAAGTTTTTTATCGCAATTCTACCGGTTGCTATCCTTTGCACATTAACGTTTACTACAGAAGCGCAGCGTATACAAAATAAAGTTTTAACAAGACCTTTACCGACGAAAGACACGATCCCTCCCAAAAAAGACAGCACTGATCGCATTAAAATAATTTCATCAGATACTACCGGGCTTGCACAGGATTCATCGCTACTATCGGATTCATTGCCCGTGGTCAAGACAGACACCTTTACACTGAAACTGGCAAAGGATACAATGGATGCGCCGGTGAAATACGAGGCCCAGGATTCAGCGGTTGTGCTGATACAAGAAAAGAAAATAATCTTATACGGCAAAACAAAAACCGATTATAAAGACATTACACTTACAGCGCCGATTGTAGAACTCGACCAGCAAACGCAGATACTTACCGCATTCAATCGAAAAGACAGCGTCGGTACGGTTCTCGAAGAAGCCATCTTCAAGCAGGGTGAATATTCCTTTAACAGCGACACAATCCGGTACAACTTTAAAACACAAAAAGGACTTACGAAAAATACATTCGGATTGCAGGATGATATAGTTGTGATAGGAGAGCTTGTAAAAAAAGTAAGTGAAAGCGTCACCTACATTAAGTCGGCCAAATTCAGTACCTGCCTGCTCGATGATCCGCATTTTGATATCAAGACGAACAAAATGAAAATGATCAACAAGAAGCTGGCGGTGTCGGGTCCGGCACATTTCGAATTTGAAGGTGTGCCTATACCAATATATATTCCATTTGGATTTTACCCATTGAGCCAGGGTCGTCATTCGGGATTCCTGCCACCACAGTTTACTACCAACGAACAGTTCGGTATCGGGCTTGAAGGCTTAGGATATTACAAAGTGATGAATGATAACTGGGACACGAAACTGTATGGCAACGTTTATTCCTATGGCGGCTGGTCGGCCAATATCAACCCTACTTATCGCAAGCGTTATAAATTCAGCGGCGCATTCAATTTTGGTATACAACATACGAAGATGAATTTTAAAGGCGACCCGGATTATTTCGCCAACAACAGCTATACTTTATCATGGAACCATTCTGTTGACAGCCGTGCCAGGCCGGGTACTTCTTTTTCTGCCAATGTCAATGCAAGTTCTACAACCTATAATGAACTGGTGCCAAATAGCCCGCAAATTAATTATCAAACGCTGATGGGTTCATCTGTTACCTACTCGAAGACATGGCAGAATAAACCCTATAATCTTACGATCAGTGCCAACCATAGCCAGCAGAACAAGTTGAGATTGGTGAATGTGAATTTACCGGATGTAGGTTTTACAGTAGCGACCATTTACCCATTTCAAAGAAAGGAAGTTATTGGCGCTAAAAGATGGTATGAGCAATTAGGCGTGGCTTACAGCGGAACTTTCAGAAACCAATTTGCATTTTATGATACGGCATTCAGCTTTGAGCGTTTGTTAGATACTCTTCAATGGGGAGCACAGCATAGTTTCCCGATATCATTATCACTTCCCCCTATATTGGGTGGAACAGTGATGGTATCACCCTCTGTGTCCTATTCCCAGGTTTGGATTGGGCGCAAATTCCGCAGAACATGGAATGATGCAGATCAAAAAGTGGATACGACGATTACAAAGGGTTTCTATTTGGATCACCAGGCTGCATTTGGATTGAGCTTTAATACATCGATCATCGGCCGTTACGATTTTAAGAATTCACGGATCATTGCTATCCGCCATGTGATAAGACCAACCGTCAGCCTGAACTATTCTCCTGATCTTTCCAGTAAACACTTCTATACGGAACGGGTGAATGCGCAAGGTGATTCACTTCGGTTTTCAGAATTTGAAGGAGCATTATATCCAGGTTATGGTGAGGGCCGTTTTGGTGGTTTAAGTTTCCAGCTGGATAATAATCTCGAGATGAAATTGAAGCCGAAGAAATCCAAAACAGAGGTCGTTGATTCATCAGCAGAACAAGAAGAGAATCCCCGTGTTAAACTGATCGATGGATTTGGTTTGAATGGCAGTTATAATTTTTTTGCCCCCGGTGACAGTCTGAAATTGTCGCCTATTCAACTGTATTTCCGCACCAATCTTTTTAATAAGATCAACATAACTGCGAGTGCCACATTAGATCCCTACAAGGTCGATAGCTTTGGACGGGCTACCCGTAAATACGCATGGAATGGGGGAAAGTTTACACCCGGACGTATATCTACCGGTAACATTTCGGTGTCTACCAGTTTCCAAAGCAAACCGAAGGATGATAAGAAAGAGCAGCAGAAACAACAACAGATGCAGGAATTGCGAAAAGATCCGGCGTTATTGGCCGATCAACAACGATTGATGGATTATATGCGGCAGAATCCGGCCCAGTTTGTTGACTTTAATATTCCATGGTCTTTCAGTCTGTCATACACTTTATTTTTCAGTGAGCAAATCAAGCCGAATTATGAAGGCTTTGAGAAAAAATTTACTTCGAGTGCAAGCTTCAGTGGCAGTTTTAACCTGACGCCAAAATGGAATTTCAGTGTGAACGGCTTTTACGATTTTAATACAATGAAAATTCAGACTTTCCAGATGTCGGTATCAAGAGATATGCATTGCTGGCAAATGGCGATCAGCGTGAACCCGACGCCGCCTTATAAATATTTCAGTTTTACCATCAGTCCAAAATCAGGTTTGCTTCAAGACCTTCGGATAAACAGGTCAAGATCGTTCTATACGGGTTACTGATCTTTATTGCTCACATAATAATCCCGCATCAGCACAAACACTTTTTCCTTCAATTGCTCCAACGTCAGCGATTCAACTTGTATCGGTTCCAGGAAATGCATTTTTATTTTAACCGGCCATAAGAAAAAACTTTTGTTGGCGGGCAACACTTTTGCAGTATTAAAAATAACTGTGGGAAGAATCTCTTTGCCGGTATCGATTGCCAGCTTGAAAGCGCCATTGTGAAATCGCTGGAGCGGTTCACTTGTTTTATTGCGCGTGCCTTCGGGGTAAACGCACATGTGAAGGCCCATGTCGAGCACCTGCTTCATTTCTATAAAACTGTTTTTACGGCTCTCTTCACTCTTCCTGTCGACTAATACGCTACCCGTTTTATAAATCGTTCCGAAGATGGGAATCTTTGCCATTTCAATTTTAGCAATCGTTTTATTGCCGCCCGGCAAAAACGGTGTAGTAAGCGGCACATCCATTAATGAATTGTGGTTACATACGACGATATAATTCTCTTTGTCTTTAAAATTTTTTTTGCCTTTTACACTGATGCGTACACCACTCATGTATAAGAAGATGCTCATCCATACCCGGGATATTTTATTAAATGCATTACTGCGCCATGGATCTTTCTGTACGCTGATAATCCAGATTGGGATAAAAAAAATGAACATGGTGACAACAAAAACGATCAATGCCCAAAAAGCGAAGATGCGTCCCAGTATGTTTTTAATAAAGTTCATACTATCAATCAAAATCTTTGAAGATTGTTTTTTTAAGTTCCGGCCATTCTTCTTTTAATACACTGTAATAAATAGAACTTCTTCGGCGGTTGTTCCACATCGTCATATGGCTTCGCAAAACGCCTTCCTCTTTGCCGCCCACATGCCTGAGACCCTGTCTTGCTCTTTCATTGAGTACGTCTGTCTTAA
>AR_comb_assmDRAFT_10074292_pt1 | contig 12587 bp, 17 predicted proteins | sample ArasoioldDNA_FD_10543 | JGI IMG/M metagenome (IMG submission 10543) | reverse complement strand
AACGATCGTGCAAGGTGCACAAGCCTGTGCCAATAAGGGCGCGCGGCGAGTCTGGGCCGGATGCACGCACCCCGTATTGTCCGGGCCGGCGCTAGAGCGAATCCAAGCGTCGTGTCTGGAGGAAATTGTCGTCACGAACACGATTCCCTTAAACGGCAAAGAGCAACGATGTCCCAAATTACGAGTCTTGTCTGTGGCCCCCTTGCTGGGGGAAGCCATTACCAGAATTCACGAGGAAGAATCCGTCAGTTCCCTATTTGCGTAGTGTCCCGCCTGATTTCCTCGATCACCCTCCGTATGAGCGATGTGAACACAGGCTGCGACGAGTGATAGACGATCGGTAGGAGCGAAAGGAAGACATCATGAAGTTCGAAATGACAGCCGAGATGAGAGAGCAAGCCGGGAAAGGCGTCGCGCGTCAGTTGAGACGGAGAGGAAAAATCCCGGCCGTGCTCTATGGCCAAGAAGAATGCCTCTTGTTGACTTTAGACCCTGATGGGGTCCGAAAGATTTTGCGCTCGCATGCCGCCGGTACGGCATTGGTTTCCCTGACACTCACGGGGGCAAAGTCCAAAGGCAATCGAACGGCGTTGCTGCGAGACTACCAAGTCGACCCGGTCAGCGGGGAGCTATTGCATGCCGATCTGTTTGAAATCTCTATGGACAAAACAATCCGGGTCAAGGTGCCGGTCACTGTGATCGGAAGCGTCCCTCAAGGAGTCAAGGAAGGCGGGGTGTTGCACCACAACCTGCGTCAGCTCCACATCGAGTGTCTGCCGTCGGCATTGCCCGATTCGATTGAGGTCGATGCGTCTCACCTTGGAATTGCGCAAGGCATTCACGTCCGCGAGTTGGCCCAGCGAGAAGGAGTTCGATTTCTCGACGAAGGCGACCAAATGGTGGTGAGCGTCGCGGCGCCGATGTCGGAAGCGAAACTGGAAGCGTTGCTGACCAGCGGGGCCGGCGGCGAAGAAGGCAAAGAGCCTGAGGTGGTGGCAAAGGGGAAGGTGGAAGGCGAAGAAGCCGCGGCGACCCCGGCCGCCGGTGAGGCCAAGGGCGAGAAAAAAGAAGCCGGTGCCGCAAAGACCGAGAAAAAAGAGGTCAAGGAAGAAAAGAAGAAGTAAGCTTGCGCCTGATCGTCGGCCTTGGCAACCCTGGCCGCGCCTACGCGGCGACGCGTCACAATGTTGGGGTGATGGCACTGGAGCAAGCGGCCACCCGTTGGAATATCGTGCTGCGGGAAAGGGGGCCCGCACGGAGAGGCCAAGGGAAATTCGATCGGGTCGACGTCATGCTTGTCCAACCGCTGACCTGGATGAATCAAAATGGGCCGGTCGTGTACGATCTGCTCACCGAGTTGGGACTCACCTTCGACGATCTTATCGTTATCCACGACGACCTTGATCTTCCTGTGGGACGGTTAAGACTTAAGCGTTCCGGCGGGTCCGGCGGCCATAATGGGATTCGCTCGATCCAGGCGGCCCTCGCCTCGCAAACCTTTTCAAGACTTAAGATCGGCATAGGACGTCCTGTCCCCGGCGAGGAGACAGCAGATTACGTGCTGTCTCCTTTTTACCCTGAAGAACGACCCATCATCGCGCATACGCTGACCCACGCGGTGATGGCATTGGAATTATATTTGTCCGAGGGCCTCGATCAAGCCATGAACCGATTTAATAATTTGGACGAGCAAGAAGGCGCGAACTAGTTCCCCTCAGGCTATTTCATGCTGAAGATAGGTTTACACCGTGGGAGGATCTCTCTTGAACGCTCGTAACCACAGGGTGCGGTGGCGGCCTATCGGCTTCTTCATGAACAGAGTTGGAATCGATCTCAAATGGTGAGGGTGAAAGACAACGTCGCGCGGTAAACACGGCGCCTTTCGACCTAACGATATAACGTTTTGGGGTCTGTCGTTCTCAGGTGTCGGCAGCGTCCTTGCTTCTTCATCGCTCCCTCTTAAGATTCACAGCCCCTATGCAATCGTGCTATCGTACCGCTCGATCATTGATACGTAATTGGTGATAGAGGAGATGACGCGCATGTTACTCGAGGGCAAGAAGGGCCTCATCATTGGTGTCGCGAACAAGCATAGCATTGCCTGGGCTATCGCCCAAGCGGCGGCGCGCGAAGGCGCACAGCTCTTATTCAACTATCAAAACGATCGCCTGCGTGAGAACGTCGAAGATCTTGTGCGTACGATTCCGCAGGCGCACGCTTGCCCCTGCGATGTGGGAGACGATACGCAAATCGAGGCGCTCGTGAAAAAGGCCGAGAAGGAACTTGGCCGGCTGGATTTCCTTGTGCACTCCATCGCGTTCGCGCCACGGGAAGAGCTGACCGGGGCCTTCCTCAATACGACGCGCGCCGGATTTGCGACCGCGCTGGACGTCAGCGCCTACTCGCTCATCGCCGTCACACGAGCCGCCGTTCCTCTCATGACCGATGGCGGCACGGTTGTCACCCTCACCTACCTGGGGAGCGAGCGAGTGGTGCCGCACTACAATGTTATGGGTGTAGCCAAAGCTGCGTTGGAATCGACAGTGCGGTACCTCGCGCACGACCTCGGTCCGAAAAATATCCGTGTGAATGCTGTTTCGGCCGGCCCCATTAAGACGCTGGCAGCACGCGGGGTTTCCGGAATCAGTAAAATGGTGGATCACCACAAAGCATGTGCGCCGCTACGCCGAGCCACGGAGCAGGGTGAGGTCGGCGATACTGCCCTATTCCTGGTCAGCCCGCTTGGAAGAGGAATCACCGGCGAAGTCATTTACGTCGATGGGGGCTATCATATTCTTGGTTCTTTGGATGCGCTGGAATAGCAGTCCAGTTAGTTTTTAACCGCACTATTCCGCTAATCTAAAGTCCCCCCGATTTATTGACACTCCGAGGAGGGCTGTGATAGCTTCTAACGCTTCAACGCAAGTAAGACTCATATTTCCTTAGGGAATTCGAGTCGATTATCCCTCGCTCCAAGACAGCTTGGGGCCATTGTCCAAGAGGAGGTTTCTGCATGCAGCTCTACGAGTCTATCTTCATTGTTCGCCCCTCTTTATCCGACGAAGACACCACCAAGATTATCGACAAGCTGAAGGGCGTAGTGGAAAAGTCCGGCACCATCGTGAAGATGGAAAACTGGGGCAAAAAGAAGCTCGCCTATGAGGTCAAGCGAGAACGTAAGGGGACGTTCGTGTATCTCAACTTTCAATCCAAGGGCGACCTCATTAGCGAATTGGAACGGTCATATCGATTGGAAGACTCCGTCATCAAATTTCTCACCGTCCGCATGGAGCAGCCGTCGGCCCCACCACCATCTACGAGCGAGGTTTCCGACCATGACAGGGTTCAATAAGGTCATTTTGATCGGCAATTTGACCAGAAACCCGGAAGTTCGGTATACGCCGAATGGGACGCCGGTGACCAGCTTTGGGTTGGCGATCAATCGGCGGTTTCGACAAGCGGAAGATCTTCGCGAAGAGGTGTGCTACATCGATATCGTCGTGTTCGGAAAACAAGCGGAACATTGCGGTCAATACTTGAGCAAGGGAAATGGTGTGATCGTCGATGGACGGCTTCAGCAGCGGCGCTGGGAGACCGAGGACGGTCAAAAGCGGAGCAAGCATGAAGTGGTGGCCCAAACTATTACCTTCTTGCCAAAAAGGTCCGAGGCAGGTGCGGAGAGCGCCCCTACTGAAGACCCTCAATACGAATATGAGGAGCCAGCATAATCATGGACGACAGAATGGATCGTGGGGCCGGCGGGAGCGGTGGCAGTGGACGGTTTTTTCAGCGGAGACGTGTCTGCCGATTCTGTTACGAGAAGATTCCCATCGACTTTAAGGACGTGGGCCTCTTGCGCAATTTCTTGACGGAACGCGGCCGGATCGTCCCACGCCGGATTTCCGGGAACTGCATGCCCCACCAACGCGAACTGACGGTGGCCATCAAACGGGCGCGGACCATTGCGATATTAGCGTTTGCCGAGGAGCGGTAGTTGAGTCCGAGACGACATTGTATAATGGATTGGCTTCGATGAGCATGTGTTTGACCGAGGTACTCACCGTGGCGAAGCTCAGTCTACAATTGACGGAAATTCCAGATGAAGGCCTCGAGCTTTTCGAAGAAGTTCAGGCTGAGGAACTGGGACTTTTGCCTGAAGAGGCGCTCCCTCGCGGCCCGCTTTCGCTTTCAGCGAATCTTGTAAAAGTCGGCGCGCACGTTCATGTCGAGGGGGTGCTGGAAGGACCCATGGTGTGGGAGTGTGTCCGCTGTCTCAAGGAATTTGACAAGCCGACAGAAATCCCATTCACGGCAGAGTATCAGGTGCCCGATCCTACCGTCCGAACTCGAGAACGGACGACGAAAGACCGGCGGCAAGACGGTGCCGAGAGCAGCAGCGAGATGATGGATCAGGACGACGAGTTGTATATCTGCTCCGGCGACCGAGTGGAGCTGGCCGAGATGCTTCGAGAGCACGTGATTCTCTCGACACCGATGCAACCACTATGTCACGAACAGTGTCGAGGGCTTTGTCCGGTCTGTGGCGGAGACCGAAATGAGCAAGCTTGTAGCTGCGTTCAAGAGACACAAAAGAATCCATTTGCCATTCTGCAAGAACGGTGGAAAAAATCGAACTCATGAGCGATGAGTCGAGGTTGTAGACACCGGAAGCGAGGAAGACCATGCCAAATCCTAAACATAAGCATTCACGTGCGCGTCGAGATAAGCGACGGACCCAAAAGGTGAAGATTACGACGCCGAGTTTTTCCGTCTGCCCGCAGTGCCATGAGCCGAAACTTCCCCACTATACCTGCCTGAATTGCGGGACGTACAAAGGCATGGACGTCATCGCCGTCGAAGAAAGTTGAAGATGCAGACACGGGCAGGCCACTTCGTGCTCGATCGTTGGTTGATTTCAACGTAGGTGCCTTACGCACCGCACCCCACTCCGCGGCCCCGCGGGGTGCGCGCATATAAGCGCGCTTGGAGGGGGTAAGAGTTGGTCAATGTGAACACCTCTCGTCGACACACGATCATCGAATGAAAATAGCCGTTGATGCCATGGGGGGGGACCACGGTCCTGCTCCAATTATCGAAGGGGCGCTGCAAGCTGTCGCCGAATTAGGCGTCGAAGTGATGCTCGTCGGCGATGAGGTCCAACTGCGTGAGCACTTCAAGCGTCTGCGAGTGAATGATACGCGACTCACGATCCACCATGCCGCGCAGGTCGTGGAAATGCACGAGTCGCCGGCACAAGTCGCACGAAAAAAACGGGACTCGTCGATTTGGGTTGCGACAGAACTCGTGAAATCGGGTGACGCGCAGGCGGTGGTCAGCGCGGGCAATACCGGCGCAAGCATGGTGGCGTCGTTTTTTCTCCTCGGTGTGATTAAAGGTGTGGAGCGCCCGGCCATTGCGACGTCTCTTCCGACATTGACCGGCACTGCCGTTATGCTCGACGTCGGCGCTAATGTGGATTGCGAAGCGGCGCATCTAATGCAGTTTGCCCTCATGGGCAATGAGTACGGCAAGTATCTATTCGGGAAGCCCAATCCCCGAATCGGTCTCCTGAGCATCGGCGAGGAAGACAGCAAGGGCAACGAGGTGACCAAGGAAGCCTTTGCCCTTCTCAAGGCAAGTCCGATCAATTTTATCGGGAACGTCGAAGGACGGGACGTCTACAGCGGGGCGGCCGACGTGATTGTCTGCGATGGCTTTATTGGAAATGTCGCGTTAAAAATTTCCGAAGGCGTCGCCGATACGATCAAAAAACTATTGATGAAAGAAATTGCTGCGTCACGTTTGGGACGATTGGCCTATCTCTTCATGGCGGGTCCGTTGTTGCGACTGCGTCGGCGGATTGATTATGCGGAATTTGGCGGCGCACCTCTCCTCGGCGTGAACGGTGTCTGCATGATCTGTCATGGCCGCTCCTCGGCGAAAGCCATTAAGAATGCCATTGCTCGTGCGAAAGGCTTGGCCGAAAGTCGACTGCACCAGCTCATCCAAAAGGATATCGAAGAGAGTCTTGCCCGGCAGCGAGAAGACCAGCTACCATTGTCCCCATGAGAAGTCGTATCGTAGGCACTGGCGCATACGTGCCGGATCGCGTGTTGACCAATGCCGATTTGGAGCGCATGGTCGCCACGTCCGATTCCTGGATCGTCGAGAGAACCGGGATTCGAGAGCGGCGGATTGCGGCGCCGGGCCAGGCATGCTCCGATCTGGGGACACAGGCTGCACGTGAGGCGCTGTCTGCGGCCGGGATCGAGCCGGCCGATCTCGATCTGATTCTCGTGGCCACCTGCACGGGGGATCAGCCCTTGCCGTCGACCGCGTGCCTGGTGCAAGCAAAACTCGGCGCGCGGCGCGCCGCGGCTTGCGATCTGTCGGCAGCGTGTTGCGGATTTGTCTATGCCCTTTCGGTCGCCGATGCGTATGTGCGAACCGGCTCGCGGTATGTCTTGGTCGTCGGGGCGGAAGTCATGTCTGCTATCACCGATTGGTCCGATCGTGGGACTTGCATTTTGTTCGGCGATGGCGCCGGTGCGGCTGTAGTCGGTTCATCGGATGGTGATCGAGGCGTACTGTCGACTCATTTGCATTCCGACGGGGGGTTAGGAGACCTCCTCTGCGTGCCAGGCGGCGGCTCATGCATGCCTCCATCCGAGAAAATGTTGTCGGAGAACGCGCAGTTTCTTAAGATGAAGGGAAATGAAACCTATAAGGTTGCGATCAAGACGCTGGAAGAAGTGGCACGAGAAACGCTCTCGGCTCATGGGCTCACCGTCAAGGACGTGGACCTGTATGTCCCCCATCAGGCCAATGTGCGTATCATTCATGCCGTGGCCGAGCGGTTGCGATTGCCGGTGGAAAAAGTTTTTATGAATATCGACCGGTATGGGAATACGTCGGCTGCCTCGATTCCATTGGCGCTGGATGAAGCCGTCAAATTGGGCCGTATCAAAGAAGGAAGTCTGGTCATGATCGGAGCGTTCGGCGCGGGTCTGACGTGGGCATCCGCCTTAATCCGTTGGTGACCAGTCGATCGGTATCGGGCCTGAAGTTTCTTTTATCTTTCCGGAGGTTTGAAGGAAATTGTACGTCGAAGACCGGGGTCGCGCAAGCAGTTTTTCCCGTTGACAATGGAAACGGTTTCCCTCATATCTAGCCCGATATGACGCCGAGTATTGCGTTCGTTTTTCCCGGTCAAGGGTCTCAATCGGTCGGGATGGGGCGAGCCTTTTACGATGCCGTACCGGGCGTTCGGAAGGTGTACGAAGAGGCGACCGCCGTTCTAGGCTATGATGTTGCCGCCTTGTGCTTTGACGGCCCGTCCGATCGGTTGAACTTAACGGAGTACACTCAACCAGCCTTGCTGACCGCGAGTATCGCCGCGCTTCGCGCCCTGGAACCGGCCGGGATCCATTTCATGGCGGTTGCCGGTCATAGCTTGGGTGAATATTCCGCTGTGGTTGCCGCAGGCGGGTTGACGTTCGAAACGGCTGTCTCGCTGGTCCAGAAGCGGGGTCGATATATGTCGGAGGCGGTGGCGTCAGGACGAGGTTTAGTGGCGGCCATCTTAGGCGCTTCAGAAGAAATCGTGAGCGAAGCCTGCCGCGAAGCGTCTACGATCGGTATCGTGGCGCCGGCGAATTTTAACTGCCCTGGACAGATTGTGATTGCAGGAGAGAAGGCGGCCGTCGAACGGGCGATCGAATTGATGAAATCCAAAGGATGTCGCAAAGCGATCCCCCTACCCGTGAGTGTGCCGGTTCATACTCCATTGATGCAGGTGGCGGCGGATCGGTTGGCCCACGACGTCGCAGCGGCAACATGGTTCGATGTGACGGCGCCGCTCGTGAATAATGCCGAAGCCAAGCCGTTGCGCCGCGCCGATGAGATCAAGGCGTCTGTGATACGTCAACTGCCGTCTCCTGTCTTATGGGAAAAATCCGTTAAAGAGCTCAGTGCGCTGGGGGCCGACACATTTATTGAAGTCGGTCCCGGGACGGTGCTCACGGGCCTGATCAAGCGCATTATTCCCGAGGCGAATATTTTTAACGTGCACGATCCGAAGTCGCTGGAGACGACCGTCGTAGGTCTGAAGGAGTTGTAATGTCGCTGGAGGGGAAAATTGCGATCGTCACCGGTGCGGCGCAAGGGATTGGGCGGACGATCGCAGAAACGCTGGCCCAGGATGGGGCGGATATCGCCATTGCCGATATGGATCCCGGTCGAGCGCAGGAGGCGGCCGACGCGGTGAAAAAATTAGGCCGTCGTGTGCTCAACCTCAAGGTCAATGTGGCCGAATGGGACGGCGTCAAAGCCATGGCGGATCAGGTGTTGAAGGAGTGGGGCACGATCGATATTCTCGTGAACAACGCGGGGATCACGCGCGATGGTCTCTTGGTGCGAATGAAGGAAGAGGATTGGAACCTGGTGCTGCAGGTCAATCTGACCGGCACGTTTCATTGCATCAAAGCCGTCTTGCAAACCATGACCAAGCAGCGGTCTGGACGCATCGTGAACATTGCATCGATCGTGGGCGCCATGGGCAATGCGGGCCAAGCGAATTACGCCGCATCGAAAGCCGCCGTGATCGGCTTGACGAAAACGGTCGCGCGAGAGTATGCCAGCCGCTCCGTCACGGTCAATGCGGTGGCGCCCGGTTTTATCGATACACCGATGACGCAAGGGCTGTCGGCTGAGGTCAAAGAGACGCTGCAAAAGCAGATTCCCTTAGGCCGTTTGGGCCGGCCATCTGATGTGGCGGCGGCCGTCCGGTTCCTTGTGTCCGAGGATGCCGGGTATATTACGGGACAGGTACTGCATGTGAATGGTGGGATGCTCATGTCATGAGCGTCGAGTCATCGTACGATTGAGTCAGGCCGAGAGGCTGGAAGAGGAGGACGACCATGGAGGAGGTGAAGAAACCAATGGCGATCGAAGATCGCGTGAAAAAAATTATCGCCGAACAACTTGGCGTGGACGAGGACGAAGTGGTACCCGAGGCATCTTTTGTCGAAGATCTCGGTGCGGATTCGCTGGATACGGTGGAATTGGTCATGGCATTTGAAGAAGAGTTCGATATCGAAATACCGGATGAAGATGCGGAAAAAATTCTGACGGTCGGAAAAGCTATGGAGTACATTAAGGAGAAGGTCTAGTCGGCCCTCCCAGGATGGACACACCTATTGCGAGACGAGTGGTGGTGACCGGGATCGGTCTGGTTACGCCGCTGGGCATTGGGACAGAGCCCACGTGGAAAGCGCTCTGCGCCGGAGAGTCCGGTATTGCCAGGATCACTCGTTTTGATCCCACTGATTACTCCACGCAGATCGCCGGCGAGGTCAAGGACTTCGATCCGGCGGCGTTCATTGAAAAAAAAGAAATCAAGAAAATGGATCTTTTCATCCATTTTGCGGTGGGGGCTGCGCAGTTGGCCGCGGACGATGCGGCCTTGAAGGTCACGCCAGATACGGCTCATCGCGTGGGCGTCTATATCGGATCGGGAATCGGCGGACTGTCTTCCATCGAATCCTACCATAAAGTTCTGCAAGAAAAAGGTCCGGACCGTGTGTCGCCTTTCTTCATTCCTATGACCATCATCAACCTGGCATCCGGGCAAGTGGCGATTCGCTTGGGTGCGCGGGGTCCCAACTCCTGTGCCGTGACCGCATGCGCCACCGGCAATAATTGTATCGGCGATGCGTTTCGACTCATCCAACGAGGCGATGCCGACGTGATGGTGGCCGGGGGCGCGGAGGCGGCGATCACACCGTTAGGCGTGGCGGGCTTTGGGTCGGCGAGAGCCTTATCTCGACGCAACGACGACCCCACGCGCGCCAGCAGGCCGTTCGATCGCGATCGAGACGGCTTCGTGCTCGGAGAAGGCGCCGGTGTCCTGGTCTTGGAAGAGTTGGAGACCGCCAAGCGGCGGGGCGCAAAAATCTATGCGGAAATTATCGGCTACGGCATGACGGCGGACGCATACCATATTACGGCGCCGCCGGACACCGGTGAAGGCGCGGTGCGCTGCATGGAATTGGCCATTCGAGACGCGGGAGTTCGGAAAGAAGACATCGGCTATATCAATGCTCATGGCACCTCGACGTTCGCCGACAAGATCGAGACGTTTGCCATCAAGCAGGTGTTCGGTGAACAAGCCTATCGCATCCCGGTCAGTTCCACGAAATCGATGACCGGTCACCTGTTGGGCGCCGCAGGCGGAATAGAATCGGCATTCAGCGTCTTGGCCATCCATCGCGGCGTCTTACCCCCGACAATCAACCTGGAACATCCTGATCCCGAGTGCGATCTGGATTATGTCCCAGGCCGTGCGCGGGAAGCGGCCGTGCGTGTGGTCCTGTCCAACTCGTTCGGATTTGGCGGCGTCAACGCCTGCCTTCTGTTTCAAAAACTCGCAGCCTGATGCCACGCCCTCGCCTGCTCTAACCGGCGATGCCCCACTCCACGACCCATACCGCGGAACAGACACTCGGATATAGTTTTCGCGATCCGACTCTTCTGGATCAGGCGCTGACCCACAAGTCCCATGTCAACGAGCTCAAGTCGAAAGAGCGAAAACATAACGAACGGCTTGAATTTCTCGGCGACGCCGTGCTGACGTTGGTGATCAGTGAACATTTGGTCGGCGCCTTCCCTGAATCCGCCGAAGGCGAGTTGTCAAAACACAAAGCTCGTTTGGTGAGCGAAGTCTCCCTGGCGGCCGTGGCTCGCCGTCTGGATCTGGGTGGCTTACTACGCCTGGGACGAGGCGAGGAGTTGACGCAGGGGCGGGAGAAGCCGTCGATTTTAGCCAATACGTTCGAGGCGATCGTAGCCGCGTTATATTTGGACGGCGGATTGGAAGTGGCGCGAAGTTTTGTCTTGCGAATCTTTGCGCGCGATATCCAGGAGGTGCAGGAGGGCGGCGGATCCGCCACCTTGCATGATTACAAGACGCGTTTACAGGAATGGTGCCAAAAGCAGTACGATGTACTGCCCCACTACACGATCGTGAAGGAGACGGGTCCGGATCATCAAAAAACTTTTGACGTGCAACTCACGGTTCGCGGCGAAGTGTTGGGGGTGGGCGTTGGTCGTACGAAAAAGGAAGCGGAACAGATGGCCGCGAAACAAGCATTGACTCAGACAGGACAATAATTCGAGTTTGACGAGGAGGACGGCATGCAGAAGACGAATCAGGGATTGGTCATTATCGGGCTTGCGCTTGGAATGTTGACGATGGTTGTATCGGGAGGGACTTCAGCCGGCGCGGCCGACAAAGCGCCTGCCGGCCAAGCGGCGGTGGAAAAGGGCCCGAAGGCCATCATCAAAACGAAATTCGGAGAAATCGAAATCAAGTTTTTCCCGGACCGAGCGCCCAAGCACGTCGAGAACTTTATCAAACTGGCGAAGAAGGGCGACTACAACGGAACGATTTTTCATCGCATCATTCCGGGCTTTATGATTCAAGGCGGCGATCCCAACACGAAAGATCTGAACAAAAAAGAATTGTACGGCATGGGAGGCCCCGGCTATAGCGTCAAGGCGGAATTCAATGATACGCCGCATAAACGCGGAATCGTCTCCATGGCGCGCTCGAATGATCCGGATAGCGCGGGGTCGCAGTTTTTTATCGTGGTCGAGGACTCTCCATTCTTGGATGGAAAATATACGGTCTTTGGACAGGTCGTCAAGGGAATGGGCGTGGCCGATAAGATTGTGATGCAACCGCGCGACGCGCGAGACAATCCCACCGAGCGCATCGAAATGACGGTGTCGGTAGTGGAATAGTCGCCGCGTAAGATCGGGCGAAAAGAGGGAAACGATGACGCTGGGGCGTGTGCTCGTCGTGGACGACCAAGTATACGTTCGGCAGGCGGTGAGTTTGGTGTTGAGCCGGGCCGGATACGAGGTGGTGGAGGCTGAGGACGGAGGCAAAGCCATCCGACTGATGGCCGAGGACAACAATGGGTCTCGTGTCGATACGATTATCTGTGACCTGCAAATGCCGACCGTCGACGGCAATGAGGCAATCACCCAGTTCAAGCGGCACTATCCGGACGTTCCAATCATCATCATGACTGGCGCGCCGGATTTTATTCTTACCGAAATCTTAAAGAATCAGGGCGTCACCGATTATTTGATCAAGCCGGTGAGGGACCAACGTATTTTGGAGGTCATTCGAGGCACGGTTCGCCTTCGTCAGCTCCGGAGGAATCAGGGTTAGGTATTCCTACTTGCAACTCGCTCCGCGGTGTTTAAGCCTGCTCATCAATGACCACACTGATGGGTGTGCTGATGCGTGTGAGGCGGTTCAGAAGGCATCAGAGAGCCGGGCGGGACATCCCCCGGAAGAATAATGCGGCCACCTCCTTCGTCGACGCGTTTTGTCAGCTGCTCCGCTATCTGGGGATGGTAGTTGGTGATGTACCCGATCAGCGACGTCAAAAACCGAGTCGATTGTAGGCCGGTTCCGGAAATTCGCGTAATAAAATCAAGAGCCTTATCCAAGACGTCCATGGCTGCTTGTGGGTCCGGAACGGCCTGTCCCTGTGGTCGTTGTTGTGATTGTTGTT
>AR_comb_assmDRAFT_10392171_pt1 | contig 12588 bp, 10 predicted proteins | sample ArasoioldDNA_FD_10543 | JGI IMG/M metagenome (IMG submission 10543) | reverse complement strand
TCTACTTCACAGTTGGGTCTGCCGCAATTTCATCGATTTTGTCGATCAGTTGTTTGCTGGCGTTATAACCTTGAGTACGAAGGAGATAGTTACGGGAGGCAACTTCAATCAAAATGGCAATATTTCTACCGGGGGCTACCGGCATCCGAACCAGGGGAAGCTCAACTGCTAGAACTTCGTATGTGCTTTCTTCCAGCCCGAGCCGGTCATATTCAACATCAGGTTTCCAGCGTTCCAATGAAACAACCAGCTGAATTTTTTGAGCAAGACTGATCGCTGAAATCCCGAACAAATCTTTGATATTGATGACACCTAATCCGCGCAATTCCATATGATAGCGGATCAAATCAGGGGCACGTCCGATCAGAACTTTATCGGTGGTCTTCTTAATTATGACAATGTCATCCGATACCAATCGATGACCGCGAACAATAAGATCCAACGCACATTCACTTTTACCAATTCCACTTTCGCCGATCAACAAAACGCCAAGACCAAAAACATCCAGAAGATCAGCATGCAGGTAAGTTTTGGGTGCAAGTAAATCGGAAAGGAATGCGGTAATTTTTTCGATACAATCCGAAGTCACATGAGGCGTAACCATCAATGGAATGCGATGAACTTCTGCTTCGTGGATCATTTCCGGCAACGGTTGCTGCCCACGCGTAACAATGGAACAGGCGATGTCGATTGAATAAAGTTGTTTTAATACTTCTTCACGTCTGCTTTGATCCAGTTGTTTTAGATAAGCTAATTCGCTTTCTCCAAAAATCTGAACGCGGCCTGGACGCACATATTGTGTGAATCCGGTTAATGCAAGACCAGGCTTTTGGATTTTTGGAAAGTGAATTCGATTGGCGAGTCCTTCTTTTCCGGCGATGACTTGCAGATTCAATCCTGCCGCTTTTTCAGTCAGCAATTCCGAAACGTGAACATAAGGGCGCTCAATGTTTTGAACCTGCATGATTACGGGGCGACTGTTGCGCCCGCTTCCTCCTGCTGTATCAATTGAATCAATTCTGATTTTCCTGGCCTTTGAAGTAGTTTTGTAAAGAACGTTGGTGATTTCAACAAACGTGATAATGCAGCTAACGTTCTCAGATGAAGCACCGACGCGTTGGATGGTGAAATCACTACAAAAAAGAAAATAGTTTTTTGTCCATCAATGGCACGAAAATCAACTCCATTATCGGAATAGCCGATTGACAAAATTACCTCGCTTAAATTATCGATTTTGCAATGAGGAATCGCTACTCCATTTCCAATACCGGTACTTTCCTGATTTTCTCTTTCCAGCAGTTTTTGAAAAAGGAGGTTTTCGTTGGTGTATTTGCCTGAATGACAAATTGCTTCCGAAAATTCTTTCAACACCGAAGGTACATCGGTGCCTGTAAGCGAAGGCAAAATTAAATTTTCGTTTACCAGCTCCGATAATTTCATAACTAACTCTGTCTCGCGCAATGACGCAAATATAAAATTCTAACTTAGCGTTATTGCCGGAGATCTAATTTCTCATATTTCCGGATCGATCAACCCTACATTGCCATCCTTCCGACGGTAGAGCACTGTAATTTTATCACTATTAATATTTCTGAAGACTAAAAATGGCTCGTTGCGCCGCTCTAATTGCGTCATAGCTTCATCTTGCGACATCGGTTTAATATCTTGCTTACGCGTTCGAATCAGCCGCGGAGTTTTTGTTGTCTCCGCCATATTTTCATCCATCTTTACAGCGCGTGGCGGCGCTTTTCTTATTCTGCCTCTTAATTTTTCTTTATGTCTTTTCAGTTGACTCTGAACTTTTTCTATAACTGCATTAATAGACTTGAATACATCCGATGTTTCATCAATTGCATTGAATACAGCATTCCTGTTGTGAACCAACAATTCCGCTTTATAACGATGCCTGAAATAAATCAACGTTAATGAAACATCAATCAGTTCATCAAGAGAAAGAATTTTCCTTAGCTTTGACTGTGTATGTTTTTGTATTTGATCTGTTAAATCAAAACCCCGTGTTGTGTAAGCGATGTTCATTTGCGTACCTCTTTGTCTGTTATGATTGGTACTTTGGATTATTGCGATACGACCGATCGTCTTTGATGTGATGGCGGGATTTTCATGTCCTCGCGATATTTGGCGATGGTTCTGCGGGAAATCTTCAGCCCCTCTTTTTGAAATATGGTTGTAATCTCCGAATCACTCAAAGGCTTCCCTGGATTCTCAGCTTCAATAATCTTCTTCAACCTCTCCTTAATTGACAGTGAACTAACGTCAACACCTCTAGAATTGGAAAGCGAGCTATGAAAGAAAAATTTCATTTCAAACACGCCTTGTGGTGTATGCATATATTTATTAGTTACGGCGCGTGAAACGGTGGACTCATGCATCCCGATATCTTCAGCGACAGTTTTTAGAATTAATGGCTTCAAGAATTCAATTCCGTAATCCAGGAATGAACGCTGATGACGTACGATACTTTCGGCAACTTTGTAAATTGTTTTTTGCCGTTGATCAATGCTTTTAATCAACCACAGCGCAGATTTAATTTTGTCTTTGATGTATTCAATGGTTTCAGGAGAATTACTCTCGTCCATCATGCGTCTGTAAATTGGATTGATTCGGAGTTTCGGAATTCCATCATCATCAAGGATGATTTTGTAATCGCCATCTACTTTGACTACGTACACATCCGGCGTGACATATTGCGGACGCGATGAATTGAACTTTAATCCTGGCATCGGATCAAGATGTTTCACATGATCGACCCAGGTTTCAACTTCATCCATCGAACATTTCAGTTTCTTAGCAAGCTCGTTGTAATTATGATTGCGTAACAAATCCAAATGTTCGTTGATGATAGTTTCAACCGGCGTACCGGTATAACCATAATGATGAACCTGGATCCTCAGACATTCTTTTAAATCGCGCGCCCCAACTCCAATCGGATCCAGGTGCTGCACGATGTCCAGCGCTTTCTCTACATCTTTCATCTCATAACCATTGGATTGCGCAATTTCTTCCAACGGAACTTTCAAATAACCGTTTTCATCTAAATTGCCGATGATTTCACTGGCAATTCCATTAATCGGTTCCGGTGGTGATGATAGTCCAAGCTGCCATTCCAAATGACTGCTCAATGAAGTTGGATTTACAAGTGTATTTTCGAATGAAGGATATTCTGTGATTTCAGGGCTGGTAAAAGGCGTGTAACTCAGATCAAAATAATCGCGAAAGAAAGCTTCATAATCAAAAGTATCGTTAACTCCTTCTTTTCCTTTTTCTTCTTTTTCTGCAGCCTGCTCTTCGGCTTCCTTCATTTCAGATTCGGCATCATATTCTTCATCATCTTGCTGAGTGACTGCCTCTTCCAAAACCGGATTTACTTGCATCTCCTGGGCAAGATAAGTTTGCAGTTCTAGTCTTGCTAGAGGAAGGAGTTTAATGGCCTGCTGTAAGGACGGCGTCATCACCAGCTTTTGACCAAGCTTGAGATGAAGCTTCTGTTGTATCGACATACCTTAGTCCAGTTTGAACGTCTCCCCCAGGTAAACTTTCTTTACCTCTGGATCACTGGACAGCTCTAGTGGAGAGCCGCTCCGGAAGATTTCCCCATTGTTGATGATATACGCACGGTCTGTTATTTTCAAGGTTTCTCGGACGTTGTGATCGGTGATCAAAATGCCGATTCCATCGTCGCGAAGTTTGCGAATTATGCTTTGAATATCTGCTACTGCAATCGGATCAATTCCGGCAAAAGGTTCATCTAATAGCATAAAAGATGGCGATGTAGCCAGGGCACGCGCAATCTCTACACGGCGTCTTTCACCACCAGAAAGTGTATATGCTTTGCTGGATGAAACATGTTCAAGTCCAAGTTCTTCGATTAGCTCTCGCATGCGATCCTTTCTTTGCTGCCTGCTCATATTCATCATTTCTAGAATTGCCATAATATTTTCAGCCACAGTAAGTTTCCGAAAAACGCTTGGTTCTTGCGGAAGATAACTGATTCCTTGTCTTGCCCGCAAATACACTGGAAGATCAGTAATTGTATGATCATCCAAAAACACTGAGCCGGATTCAGGCGGAGTTAAACCTACAACCATGTAAAAGGTGGTAGTTTTTCCGGCGCCATTCGGACCGAGTAGTCCGACAACTTCTTCTTGTTGAACGTGAAAACTTACACTGCGTACAACCTGGCGGCCTTTATAACTTTTAGTGAGATTTTCGCTTCTTAGAACCTTTCTTCTTTTTTGATCCTGCATCTGACGTATTCTTGCCTGATTTATCTTCTTCTTTTATATCCGTAGATTTAGAGGAGGAGGGAGAGCCGCCCGTCATTTGCAGCGTGGTTGTCGCACGCCCATCTTCTTGGCCGTCGATCAGGATTCTATCATCCGCCAAAAACAGGGTCAATATTCGTCCCACTATGTCTGCTTGTCCAGTCTCTTGAAGTCTTGGATATCCTTCTAATACCAACTTCCGCTCATTTGCAAAAAACGTAGCCTGCGTACCTGATCCGTGCTTTTGATCATGGTTAATCGTGACTTTCCCTTGTGCATATAATCGATCTAACTCCGAAGTATCAGGCTTTAAATAAAAATCCGTTTTATCAGAATTAATCTTCGTTGTTTCGGTTACAACTCTAACTTCTTTTTCAAAGTGAATGATGCGATCCTTTTCAACATAATTCATGGTATGAGCATCAACTGAAATCGGACCGCTGCCTGCGTTATCATCTCCTCCAAATATTTTTGTTTGAGGCTGGCTTTGAGGTTGACTCTGGGCACTTTGAGTTTGAGTTTTTTTGGTTTGAGTCGATTTCTTAGTCTGGCTTTGAGTTTCGGTCTGAGAATCTTCTTTCTTGTTGTTGTAGAAAATGGTATGCACTTTTTCATAGGCAGACATGGTTTTATCGCGATCATTAATTACCAGCCTGTTTGCGGAAATGACGTTTTTATCCTGCCATAACTTTGCTTTTTCGGTGTAAGTTGCTTCCGATTTTTGGGAATCCCAGAGCATATCTTCTGAGCTGATGTAAACAGGGTCATTTGAAGGCGATGAAAACGGAAAGGTTGTTGGAGTTTTTCCTTCACTTTTTACAAATGCACTTTTCACATTTCCGCTGGCATGAATTCCGGATGTTTCTTCAAACAGTTCCATATTTTGTGCAGTGATGTTGAATGTTGCATCATTAATTTCTGGTTCGCCAATTAAATCGGTTTTCTTTTTATCGCCATAGTAAATCGCTTTATCACTTTTGACTGTGCGTGTACCTTGCACGTGTTTAAACGCGTCGTTGAAGTGAATTTCTTTGACATCACCTGTTTCCGGAATCAACGTGGTAAAAAGATCATTGCAGTAAATTGTTTGTGATGCTGCATTCTGCTGACGTTTCGGATTATCTAACGGTTGGAATTTCACCGAGACTTTATCGATTGCGCGAAAATCCTGCATATCGCCATTGGTATTAAAACTTGCATCGAAAGATTGCCCTTTGATGATCCTGTTTTCTTTGGGCTTACTTGCCTTATCAAAAGTATGAAGAATAAAAGTGCAATCACCGGTTGAATGAAAACTTTTGATGGTGTTTCCATCATCATAGAAGATCATTTCAGCGTAATCAGCGATTAAATCTTTTCCGGATTCAGCATCCGCTGAAAAAACATTTCCCATGCTGGGCGCAGTTGTATTTGACACCGGAACAACAGGCGGTGCCGCTTTTTCTTTCGAAGGTTCTTCCGGCTGATCTTCCTCTTTGCCAGGTCTGCCAAACTTGATATTGACGTTTTTAATTGCGGTTAATTTTTCCAGATCATTTCCACCAGGCCTGAAAGTTGCTTCTATCCTATGCGCTTGAATCCGATCTCTACCTTGAGTGACAACAACGCTGCCTTCAAAATACGCGAATCCATTTTTGCGATCTATATATCCGCTATCTCCATCCATTACGATCGGCTTTTTGTTTTCGGCGGCTAGATTTCTATAAGTAATTTCCGGACTTTCATGAAGTTCCAATTCTTCCGTTTGGATGTTGTAAGTAAAACCTTTACTTTTACCAGTAAGCGTTCGCCATTTAAAACGTGCCAGACCTGGCGTGGAAAAAGTTTGCCGATTGCTATCGTATTTGATCATGTGTGCAGCGACCTGCATCCCTTCTTTAGAGCGGACCTCAGTATCTTCAATCACCGTGATCACATTAAAGTCCGGTGAAATATTGCAGGTCTTTCCTGTAACTGTGATCATTTCTTTTTGATTCTCATCGTAAAAAATGAACTCCGGATTTTTCAGTCTTTGCTGATCGGATTTCATCGTCAACACAGTTTCTGCATTGACTTTGTAAACCAGCTTGCCTTTATCAAAATGGCTGTAATCAATATTCTTTTGCTGAGCTTTTGGCGGAACCTTTCCCGGTGATTCCATCATGGATTGAGATTCAGTAGGTTTTGGCTCGTTCCGCTTGCTATACATCCAGCCAACGTAAAAACTGAACAGAATTACGCCAAGCATCAACACTCGGGGAATCCATTTTATGATTGTGAAACTTCTTCGAACGTTAGTCATGATCTAATGCCAAGCGTATCTAAGGCTGAGGGCTTATCACGCCACCTCTCTTTTACTTTGACTCTCAAATCCAGAAAAGTTTTTGTTCCGAGCAATCTTTCTATATCTCCACGCGCCATCGTGCCGATTTTTTTGATCATTTCGCCATTTTTGCCGATTAAAATGCCTTTTTGCGATTCTTTTTCTACCCAGATATCGGCAATGATCGAAATCATTTTCCCCTTTTCTTCAAAGGCTTCCACATGAACTGCAGCGGAATAGGGCACTTCTTCCTTTGCCAGCAAGTATATTTTTTCGCGGATCATCTCCTCAACAATTTGACGTTCAGGAATGTCGGTCAAATCATCTTCCGCAAAGATCGGCTCTCCCTCCGGTAAATATTTGAAAATCGCAGGAATGATCCTGTCGACACCATCACCTTTCAGGGCCGATACAGGGATAATCTCTTTAAAATCATAAGCATTTCGATATAAATCCACCATCGGATAAAGCACATCTTTCTTAATCAAGTCGATTTTATTCATGATTAAAATGAGCTGCGGTTTGCGTGATTTGATATGACCGAATATGAATTCATCAATTTTTTGATCGCGGTTTGCATCAATAATCCACAGTCCAAGATCGACGCTGTCCAATCCATTAAGCGCAATCGAAACCATCCGTTTATTCATTACACCTGTTGCCTTGTGAATACCTGGAAGATCCCAGAAGATGATTTGTCCTTCAGGCTTTGTCAGAATTCCGCTGATTCTGTTGCGTGTGGTTTGCGGCTTTGGTGAAACAATGGCGAGTTTGGTTCCTATGAGTGCGTTGAACAATGTCGACTTGCCGACATTGGGGCGGCCGAGCATGCTAACGGAACCGGTTCTGGAAGTAGTACTCATGCTGCGTGAATCCGATGCATGATCCAGGATACAAGATCCAAGGTGAATTCAAACATTGATTGCCGCCATGCATCTGGCATCTTGTATCCTGCATCTGTTTCAATTAGATTCAACTACTTCCTCCCGCGGCATTTCCTTAATCCGCACACGATGAATGCGTCTCTTGTCCGCTTCCACAATTTCGAGTTCTAGATTTTTGTAATGTACAACTTCCCCAACGATCGGAATTCTTCCCAGAATCGAAAAAATCAAACCACTTACAGTTTCGAAATCTTCTTCAGGAACTTCTACGTTAAAAACTTCTTCAAACTTTTCGATCGGAAATTTTCCAGTAACAATCGTCGTTCCTTCTCGCTCCCGATAATATTCCAACGGAACTTCATCATGTTCATCGCCGATTTCACCAACAATTTCTTCCAACAGATCTTCCAACGTCACTAATCCTGAAGTACCGCCATATTCATCAATGACAATCGCCATTTGAACATGCGCTTCGCGGAACTCTCGCAACAAAGTGAATACTTTCTTTGTTTCCGGAACAAAAATCGCCGGACGCATAATGCTTGTTACCGGCGTTGATAGATCATACTTAGGTAAACAACTAACTAAATCCATCACGCTGGCGATTCCAACTACGTTATCGACTTTTTCTTTGTAAACAGGAATGCGGCTGAATTTATGTTCCTTAAACATCTGATGTAATTCATTCAGCGTGGCGGATGACGGGATGCTTACCATATCCACACGTGGAGACATTACTTCGCGAACTGTGGTTTCTTCAATCGTGCTGATCGCCCTGATTAAATCTCCTTTAAATTCTTCCGATTCGATTTCAGTTTCAGCTTCACCATTTTGTTTCACATTGGCAGGTTGTGGAACTTGCGGAGTGGCCGGCATCAGCTTGGCTAATGGCCAAAACAATGGATAGTAAAAAATATAACTGAAAACTTGCGCAACACCTTTAAAAAATTGAATTGAAACGCGTCCGAACATCCATTCCGGAAGAAGATATAACAAAACAATCACAGAAATAAGAACGATACTTGCAACGTATACTCCGAACTTATTTGTCCATTGATGCAGAATCAACAAAATTGGCAATGCAAAAAGTAATCGTGAAAATGAAAGGAGTGATGTGAGCCTGCGCGGATCAGGACACATCGTAGATAACGGGGGGAATTTATATTCCGTAGGTTCCAAACACTGAGCCAGTACTGTCACTGCGTCCCGTGTGATCAGCGAAAAACTCAAGTAAGCCAAAAAACAAAGAAGGCAAAGAACAGTGACCCAGGCTATTCCAATCCATTCCATAATTTTATTAGAGCTGTATCAGTTGTCGATTTGTAATTAGACGTTTCCGGAGTTTTCCTTCCAAAGCATCCATTTCACCGTGATCTGTTTCGTGATCGTAACCTAATAGATGCAAAACGCCATGAAGCAAAAGAATTTGGAGTTCACGATTGATTGAATATCCGGCAGATGCCGCATTTTCTTGAGCTTTATCTATGCAAAGTAATATATCTCCTAAATACGGCGGATCTGCCGGAAAAGAGAGTACATCGGTTGCGTAATTTTTTTTGCGATATTGATGATTATATTTTTGCATTTGTTGTTGATTTAAAAACACAACGCTAACTTCAGTTTGTTTTGAAGCGCTGATTTGAATGGAACTCGTAATCGTGTTCCATACTTTTTGCAGGTAACGTTGAATTGCGGCAGGATCAATTTGCCATCTTCTCTGATAGGTCTTGAGATTCACCTGTATCTTTGGCTTTTTCATCGCGATTGAATTCGTAACCGGGATAAGCGATCCGATGATGGAATACACTTTCTAATTTACGTACAAATGCATCTGCAATTGAGTTCAAATCTTTCATTGTTAAATTGGATTCATCAAGCTGACCATCTTCAAATATGGCGCGAAAGATTGTATCAACCATGTTTTTTAATCGCGCAGGACTCGGCTCTGTCAACGTTCGTGATGCTGCTTCAGTAGCATCGGCCAGCATTAATATTGCACCTTCTCTCGATTGCGGTTTCGGACCTGGATATCTGTAATCTTCTTCTTTCACAACTTCAATTTCCGGATTCTCCATGTCCTTCGCTTTCTTGTAGAAGTACGTAATCAAACGTGTGCCGTGATGCTGTGGAATCATACCTACAATATCAGACGGCAGACGCAGCATCTTGGCGACTTCCAATCCTTCTTTTACATGATTGATAATGACAAGCGCACTCATTCTTGGGTTCAATGTGTCATGTTTGTTCGCGTCACGTTGATTCTCAACGTAATATTCAGACTTTCGGATCTTTCCAATATCGTGATAAAGCGCTGACACCCGCAAAAATAACGGATTGGCGCCGACTTTAACCGCTGCTGCTTCAGCAATTGTTCCCATCACGATGCTGTGGTGATATGTTCCGGGAGCTTCAAGTGCAAGTTGTCTTAGAACAGGCAAATCCAAATTGCTAAGCTCCAGCAATTTAATATCGGTTGTAATGTTGAAAGCCCATTCCAGAACTGGTGCTGTAATCGATACAACTGCAACTGCGAGTGCGGCAGAAGCAAAAGATGATGCAGCCAGGAATGCCATTTCGTTCCAATTGAATCCGGATTCACGTAGCAGATAGATGGTGAAAACAGTCAGTAAGTTTGCAAGGAAGATTTTGAGTCCGCTTCGCAGCAGCGAAGAACGCTGATAATAACGTTTGATACTGAACGCAGCTGCAATTCCGCTGGCAAGTGAATAAAAGAGCAGATAAAAATCACCGCGTGTAAGAAAACCAACTAACAGCGAAAATCCAAACGTATAAATGGTTGAAATGTTACGATCCGTAAGGATCGTTAACAACAGTGCACCAGCCGCAAACGGCAGCGCAATTTGATAGGCAAAAAAGATACTGAACGTCGGCGATGAAATTGCGGATGATAACGATGTAGCCATCAGTAATCCCAATTTCACCAATGCAAGATTTCCCACCAGAACGATTCCGCACAGCAAGAACAATGATTTATCTCTGAGTTTAATGTCAGAGTATTGATGCACGCTCAAATATTTTTGGAACGAAATCAGGAAGATTGCTAATAATAGCAACACACCAATCGAATAGCGGATTGGAGGTCCTGCTTGCTCAGTACGTTCGATTGCTTGTAATTGCGCCAGGATGCCCGGGGTGATTTCTTCACCATCACGAACGATTACTTTATTTTTCTTGATCTGATAGAAAACAGGTTCGGTATTCATCAATGCTGAGCTAATGCGGGCTTGAGTTTCAGCATTGTTGTTGAAGATTGTTGGCACAACATACCGGATTAAGAAATCGGCGTACAGCGTTGTTTCTTGCGGTTTTAATTTTAGATCGGCTGACAATTCGCGTTTCAACAGTTCTTGAATATCGTGAACATCCTGCAGAGACGTACTTATAAGAGTTTCCTCGCGGCCTGTTTCTTGATTTCTTACTGTCAGTCCTTTGGAAGCCAATAAAAACAAAACATTACGATCAGTAACGATGTATTGAGACATCGCTTTCCGAAGTTTTTGACTTAACAGTTGTTCAAAATCTTCGCTGAAATTCGACTTTGCGGCTGATGCCAGAAATTTTGGATCCACTGTTACATTCAAATTTTCGTGGATTGAATCTGCCAGATTATTGAAGTTTTGATTTTTCAAATCTTGGGTTCGCAGAAAAACAAAAACTTCATGCATCCGCGAAATGGAAGAATTGACCAGTGTTGGTTCGTAATCATAAACCGGAAGCACACGTTCACGCGCTTCTCTTTGTTTACGTTCAGTTGTGGCGGTGTCAGGAACTTGAATATCGCGCGGAGCTCGCACAGTGCTTTGCGCAATTTCTCCTAATTTGTATTGAGGAATCTTCACTTCAACCGGTGCAACAAATAGAAACAGAATTGCTACGGCGAAACATAATCCTGCCCAGAAATCTCGCATCGATAGCAGCTTCAGGATTTTCAACCAAAATTTCTTAGCTGCCGGGATATCATTTTTATCACCTGGTTGAAAAATATGAATTTTAGTTTTCATAGCGTATGGATTGCTGGCACCTAACCTTGAGGTAGTTTGTGCCTAACCTGGGAATTTCTCGGATTCGTCGGCTTCGCGAGGTTTTTGGCCATTGGATGTATATTCATCATATGCGCGAATGATTTTCTTTACCAATGGATGGCGGACGACATCTCGGTCATTAAAGTACTGAAAAGCGATTTGATCGACGGAGCCCAACACCTGGACCACTTCGCGCAAACCTGAAGTTTTGCCCGGTGGTAAATCAATTTGTGTCACATCTCCGGTGACAACACATTTCGAATTAAATCCAAGTCGGGTTAAAAGCATTTTCATTTGTTCAGAGGTGGTATTTTGCGCCTCATCTAAAATTACAAAGCTATCGTTCAAAGTTCTCCCCCGCATAAAAGCAATTGGAGCGATTTCAATGAGTCCTTTCTCCAGAAATCGAGAAGCCTTGTCTAGTTCTACTAGATCATAAAGCGCATCGTACAGCGGACGCAAATAGGGATTTACTTTCTCGAGGAGATCTCCTGGTAAAAACCCCAATCTTTCGCCAGCTTCAACAGCCGGGCGGGTAAGAATAATGCGGCTAATGTTTCGGTTTGTCAAATATGACAAAGCCATCGCCATTGCTAAATAAGTTTTACCAGTTCCAGCGGGTCCGATGCCAAATACGAGGTCGTAATTCTGAATCGATTCTATGTAGTTCTTTTGATTAAAACTTCGCGGGTAAACATTTTTCTTGCTGGAAGGAATGACTCTGTTGGTAAGGAAAAACTTTTTCAAATCGAGTGAAGGATCTTGCTTAATCAATTCTCCTGCTGTTTTTACGTCAGCAACAGCAAGGGTGTATCCGCTTTGAATCAGATCGATAAATTGATTCAACAAAGTTTCTGCTTGTTGGACGCCTTCTTCTTCACCTTCGATGAAAATTTCGTTACCGCGGCCTGAAACTCTTACCGGAAGAATTTTTTCGATCGCTTTTAGATTTTCGTCGAGCCGTCCGACCAGAGGTTCAAAATGTTGATTTGGTACTGCAATCTTTCGCAGGGTAGTTTGGGAATCTTGCTTCACTGCATTGTATGTTAACTCTGAGAACGGCCAATGTCCAATTT
>AR_comb_assmDRAFT_10211524_pt1 | contig 12591 bp, 11 predicted proteins | sample ArasoioldDNA_FD_10543 | JGI IMG/M metagenome (IMG submission 10543) | reverse complement strand
AAACCGGTCATGACGCTTTCCGAAATGAAATTCACCACTCCTCCCGCTTTCACCAGCCAGGCAATGAATGCGATGATCGCTACCAGCACCGCGGTACCGGCGGCCAGCGCTCCGAAGCGGGAAGTATCGCCTCCAGCAATTTCGCCTAACGATGCTCCGACCAGGAGCGAGATCGCGGATGTGACGGTGATAGACGTATGTCGCGAGCTGCAAAACAGCCAGAACACAAGTCCCCCAAACAAACAGGCATACAGACCTGCCTCAGGCGGGAGATTGGCAAGCGACGCATCACCCAGTCCGGCCGGCAGCAGATACGCCGCCAGGGTGATACCAGCCAAAAGATCGAAGCGCAGCCAACCTGGTTGGTAGCTGCGCAACCAGTTGACAGCCGGAAAGATTTTTCGCCACATCGAAACGGCTCTGATATTAGACGTTGGACCTACTTTTCTGAAAGCTGAAAGCTGAAAGCGGAAACGCTGAAATCAAAGTGATGTCCCGGAGGGACGGTGGAAATTAGCCGGTGGTGAAGTGAAGTGGAACCCACCGGAAAGCTGATTTACCAGCCATCCGCCCCGGATTCAAAAATCACGCCTTTTGAGTCACCCATCGCCCCGATCTGACTGCGATGATTGCCAACGTCAGGAGTAATATCTGCAGGTAGAGTCCAAGTCCGCGCGCGCCGAATGTTCCGAAAATGTGGAGGGCGGCCAACCCCGCTCCAAGGCTGACAATCATGACAGCGAGCTGCGCCGGGCGCATCACTCCTGGCAAGGCGCACCGCTGCAACAGCGCCAGCGCGAGCAACAATGCCGGTACCGCATGATACGCCTCGAAATAGGGACTGATCATCACGGGCGCGAGCGCCAGAATGCCGCCATCCACGGCCAAATCCCATCCCGAGATCATCCGGTGACCGCGTTTTTGCCCAAGCCAGAGCGCGAGCCCCGCCGTGCCTAACCAGACCAGGAAGATTCCTACCGCCACCCAGGACGCCAATGGAGGAGTCAATCCCAGATGTTTCAATGTAAATGGGATCGACACCAAAATGGGGTGACCAGAAACGGCGATGGTACCGGGAATGTGACGCAACATCTCAATCCAGCTCGCGTAGACCTGGACAAATGGAAAAACGAGAAGCGGAAGCAGCCCAAAGAAAACAAAAAGAAAGATGATCGTGGCCGCGAACGCGCGACGCCTGCCAATCCAAAGGAAGTACGGCGCCAAAAGAATTGGATAAAGTTTGAGCGCGATGGCGGCCGCAAGAAGAAAGCCCGCCCAGTTTTCGCGTCCGCGCAGCAACTTGATCAGAGAGGCGATGAGCAGGAAGCAGTAAATCATATTGCAGTTCTGCGAGCGCAGATCCCAAACGACGCAGTAATTGATCAGCCCCAGCGCACCGAGGGCGACAATCCAGCGGGTCCAATGCCGATCCAGTCCAACCAGTGAGGTGCCCAATATGAATACCCCGAGCGAGGCGAGAAAGGTGAGGGCGAGCCAAACACTCGCTGCCAGTGAAAACGTTGGTAATCCGGTTAGGTAAAAGAGCGCAACCGCCGATGGTGGATAAGGAAAGATGGGCGAAGCGGGATAAAAGCCCTGGTTTACGATCTGGCGGCTGTGATCGTAAAGAATTCGATAGTCGACGATTGACTCGGGAAAATGCCGATTGCCGAAAACGTTAGACCCGAAGGTGGCATAGCCAAGCCACCCGACTACGAGGGCGAAGGCAAGAATACCTATCGATCTCTTCCATCTCTGTTTGGTTATTGATGGATCAGCCACCGCTATCGCGACGTGTTCCGAACAACTAACGAGCCGGTTGCGAGAATTTTCTACCGGTTACGATTAACGCGCGTGCGGGAAAATTCATTCTTCCGTTTTCAAAGTACCTGCGGGCCAAATCGCTAACCGCCTGCTGTATGAAGAGGATTTGATCGGGGCTAAGTCCAGCCAGTCGGTCCCGCAAAACCTCAGACATTTCGGTGCGTAACTGCCAGAACTGTTCAAATGAGATTTCCCCTTGGATCTGAAAATCTAACTGGCGCTCGATCACATCTTTAGCGCCAGCCGTCTCCAGGACAGCGGCGAGTTTGCCGGAGACGGAAAATCGGAATGCATCTGGCGCGTCAGGAGCCAGTGGCGGAACCTCGCCAAATCGCTCGATGACGTCTGCCGTAGTCGAAAAGAACGGATTCGCTTCTTTTGGAGCCCAAACCACGAGCGCGACACGTCCATCCTCGCGGACCACTCTTAAGGCTTCCCGTAATGCGATTACCGGCTCCGGAAAAAACATTGCCGATAACCTGCCCACCGCCACATCAAATGAATCGTCCGCGAACGGCAAGCTATCAGCGGAACATTGTTTGAATTCAATGTTTGTTAGGCCACGCCGGCCAGCTTCAGCCTGAGCGCTCGCGACCATACCAGCGGCAGGATCCGTGTACATGACAAATCCCGTCGGCCCCACAATGCCGGAAATGGTGAGCGATGGCTCGCCGCTCCCGCCACCGATATCGAGGACCTTCTGTCCCGCTGCGATTCGCGCTTCTTCTATCAGGGCGGACGTCAACGGCGCAAAGATTTGCTCAATGACGGTGCGATACTTGTCCCAATAGAGCGAAGAGGCTTGCCATCCGTCCACCGTTTTATTGCGTTCGTTAGTCATTGCTTTGGTAAAGTGGCGCCTTGAGCTGGTGAAAGCCAGTTCGCCGCGTCGCGTCAGCGCTGGTCCTGCTCGTCAGTTCGTTTGCGAATCACGCGCGCGATTGCGAGAAGTGTCACCAGCAAAAGTGAAAATCCCATGACTGCAGTGCCGAGGAAAAGACCCCAGATCATTCCCACCCCGGCGGCATAGCGGGGAAGTGATGCGTTCGCCGGCGGAACGAATAATCCGCGCACGAAGTCAGGCGAGATGAATGCAACGGCGGAGGCAAACAAACCACCCAGCGCGGACGACAACAGCGCCGCGCCTACGATGTAGAAAAAGTAACGGACGAATGTCACAGCCGGTATGGTCTGCCGCTTGGTTTCAGTTTGCAGCGTGTCCAGCTGCCAGCGTTTCCGCAAGTCAGGAAACGACTTCGTCGCGGTGGCGAATACGGTAATCAACCGCCCAGGCTTGAGCGGCTTTGAGGGGGTTGCCTTGATTTTGTTGGCGGTCGACCCAGACCTTGAGACCTTCCTCGTCTACGGGCAAATCGAGGATCCGCGGTTTTCCCAGGAGCGTGCCGAATTTTTCCATGACCCTGGACATGGACGGGAAAACCAGCTCGTCCATCACCTTTGGATTGTTCTGGCAGGCGTAGGCGTTGAAATCGACCCAGCAACCGTCTGGTCGTAGAACAAACATTTTGGTCCGAGGCAATTCTTCAGCGGGATTGACCCCGGTCTGAGTGACCAGGTAAGGCCCTTGGAGGTCGCCGAAGCCAAGACTTAAGATCTTCGAGTCGTGAGGGTTATTGGTGATGACTCGCATTAAGTTGGTCCTATAAAGAGATACCCCGCGGGCAGGTGCTCCAGCGTACTCTCTATATATAGACGTTGGTCCGGCCGGGGGCGGTTGTAACCCAATACCAGCTTCATGGGTTAGTGCGCTGCGGGCTCCACGACTCCGGCCGTTTCGAACTCGAGCGGCTCCGAGGGCGGAGGTTTGGCAGAGGGATGGTCCTTCTTACCTCCCATAAACCTTTCCACCAGATAGTACAGAACGGGGATCAGAAATATGGCGAGGAAGCTGGCGGCAAGCATGCCTCCGATCACGACGTAACCCATAACCTGGCGGGACAAAGCGCCCGCACCGCTCGCCTTGGCGAGCGGGACGCAGCCAAGGATGAACGCGAACGAAGTCATCAAGATCGGGCGCAGGCGTAACTTGGCCGATTCCAGTGCGGCCTCGACAAGACCCAGACCTTGTTCGTGTTTCATTTTGGCGAACTCGACAATCAGGATTGCGTTTTTAGCCGAGAGACCGATGAGCATAACGAGACCGATCTGGGCGTAGACATTAAGCTCGTACCGTCCGACGATGAGTCCGGCGAACGCGCCCCAGACAGCGATCGGCAGACTGAGCAGAACGCTGAACGGCAGAGTCCAGCTTTCGTACTGAGCCGCCAGGACGAGAAAAACGAAGAGCAGTGAGAAGCCGAAAATCACGGCGACGGACACACCTTCCTGGGCTCGCTTTTCCTGGTAGCTCATGCCCATGTAAGAAAAGCCCATCTCGTTAGGCATGGTGGCGGCAAACACTTCTTCCATTGCTTTCATGGCCTGACCGGAGCTATATCCGGCGGCCGCGGTGGCATTGATTTGCGCTGACCGATAAAGGTTGTAGCGCATGGTGAATTCGGGACCGCTGGTTGGCTTTGCGTTGGTGATGGCACTCAGCGGCACCATCGCACCTTCCTTGTTCTTCACGAAAAAATTGCCGACCTGCTGAATGTCCTTGCGATAATCGCCCTCAGCCTGAATGAAAACCTGCCATTGCCGGCCGAAACGATTGAAGTAGTTGACGAAGTAGCTTCCCATGAAGGTTTGCAGGGTTTGATAGACGTCACTGAGATTCATGTTCTGCTTCAACACCTTTTCGCGATCGACGTTGAGAAAGATTTGCGGAACGGAAGGCGAGAACATCGGCGTGACACCGGCTAATTCCTTCCGTTCTCGTGCTGCGGTTACGAGTTTGCCGACCTGCTCCGCCAGGAAGGCGACATCCTTACCCGAACGGTCCTGGAGCATAAATGTGACGCCACTGCTGGTGCCGATGCCCGGAATGGCCGGCGGGGAAAAAGCGAACGCCCGCGCAGCCGCGATCTTGGAAAATTCCGTGTTCACGTGTTTGAGGATGGCTTGATACTGCTCCTCGGGCTTCTTGCGGTGGCTCCATTCCTTCAGCGAAATGAAGAAGATGCCGCTGTAAGTTGTATTCACGCCGCTCAGGAAGTTGAGCCCGGTAACGGTCGAGTAATACTCAACACCCGGTGTGTTCTTCAGAATCTCCTCGCACTGCTTCATGACCGCGTCGGTTCGCTGGAGCGACGCAGAATCAGGCAGGATCACCTGGGAAAAGAAATAACCCTGGTCTTCGTCCGGTAAGAAGCTTCCAGGTACACGCTTGCCAAACATTCCCGCCAGAAAAATGAAGCCGACCAGAATAATGACAGCGATCAGCGACTTGCGAATGAGGAAATGGCACGTCGTCGTAAATTTGTCCGTGGCGACACCAAAGATTCGATTAAACCAATTATAGAATTTTTGGAGCAGGCCTTTGCCTTTTTTCTTTGGTCTCAAAAGTTTCGCGGAAAGCGCCGGCGACAGCGTGAGCGCGTTGAAGGCCGAGATCAGCATTGATACCGCGATGGTGACCGCGAATTGCTGGTACAACAGGCCGGTGATCCCCGGAACGAAAGCCGTCGGGATGAACACAGCAGCGAGAACAATCGCAATGGCGACAACCGGGCCGCTTACTTCTTCCATGGCTTTAAAGGTGGCATCGCGCGGTGAGAGCCCGTGCTCGATATGGTGTTCCACCGCTTCCACCACGACAATGGCGTCGTCGACTACCAACCCGATGGCCAGGACGAGGCCGAATAGTGACAGTGTATTGACCGTGAACCCGAACATGGGGAAGAGCGCGAATGTGCTGATCAGGGAGACCGGCACAGCGAGCAGAGGAATCAATGTCGCGCGCCAGCCTTGCAAAAAGATGAACACGACAATAATAACAAGGATCAGCGCTTCGACCAGCGTGTGCTGAATTTCGACCATGCCTTCGGTAACGGCGAGTGTCGTATCAAGGCAGACGACATAACCCAGATCAGCCGGAAATTTCTCCGACAGCTCTTTCATCCTTTTCTTGGCGTTGTCCGCCGCGGCGATCGCGTTCGATCCGGGCAGCTGATACAGCGCGACCAGCGCCGCCGGTTTGCCGTTAAGACGGCCCGATAACGCATAGTTTTGGCCACCGAGTTCGATTCGACCGACGTCTTTTACCCGGACCATCGAGCCATCGGGGTTCGAGCGGACCACGATCTCACCGAATTCCTCCGCCGTTTGCAATCGGCCCTGGGCGCGGACGGCATAAGTAAACTCCTGGCCTTTCGGCACCGGTTCACCGCCCACGGTACCGGCCGGATTCACCGTATTCTGGCTGTTAATCGCGGAAATGATTTCCGGAATCGTTAGGCCGAGTTTGGCCAGAGCATCCGGTTTCACCCAGATTCTCATGGCATACTGGCCGGCGCCAAACACGGAGACGCTGGCGATGCCTTTCACCCGGGTGAACTCATCATTCAGATTAATGTTGGCGTAGTTCGCCAGGAAGATGTTGTCATACGTTCCGTTCGGCGAATAAACGGCGAACATGATCAATGGCGACGACGTCGATTTCGCGACCGTCACGCCGAATTTGTTCACGTCCTGGGGCAACTGCGACGAAGCCTGGTTGGTCCGCATCTGGGTCAGGATCTGGTCGGTGTTCACATCGGTGCCGACCTCGAAATTGACCGTCAGTTTGAGTGTGCCGTCGTTGCCGTTAACCGACTGCATGTAATTCATGTTGTCCACGCCGCTGATCTGCTGCTCGATCGGGGTGGCGACTGATTGCTCTACGGTGAGCGCGTCGGCGCCGGTATAAGTTGTTTTGACCTGGATCTCCGGCGGCACGATGTCCGGGAATTGCGCCACTGGCAGCCGCAGGTACGTAATGATTCCGACGATCGTCATCACGATCGAGATAACGATCGCGACGATTGGGCGGTTAATGAAAAACTTTGCCACGGCGGTTAATGGCCCTCAGGCTTGTCTTCGGCTTTTGTCTCCGGCGGGCCTTCGGAATTAGCCGCGGCGACGGCTTGGTCGGCTGGAGGTGTCCACGGCTTTGCAACTACCGGAGCACCGGCTTTGATTTTTTGGAGGCCTTCGACCACGACTTTTTCTCCAGCCTTTAATCCCGATGTAATCACCCAGTCCGTCCCGGTACGCGAGCCGACTTTGACCGGCCGGATCTCGGCTTTCCCATCTGCGCCAATGATACCGAGCTGGTAGGCGCCCTGTACCTCTGACACAGCTCGCTGAGGTATGACCACCGCATCTTTCAGGATCTCTGCGACAACTTTCGCGCGCGCATAGAATCCCGGCCGTAACACGCTGCCGGGATTTCGCACCAACACGGTTACGAGAATCGTGCCGGTCGAAGCCTGAACCTGCCGGTCGATCGAAAGTAATCGGGCTTTGTTAGGAAAGGTTGAGCCGTCGGCAAGAACCAGTTCAACAGTCTCCGGCCGTTCCTCCAGTGGCTTGCTTAGAGTTTCCTGGATCCGTTTATTGGCGATGAGGTAGTCGGCTTCGCTAATCGGAAACAGGCCTTTGGCCGGATCCAGTGTGGAAATGCTGGTGAGCAACACGTTGCTGCCGGTTCCAACCAGGTCTCCAACCTGTGCCTTGGAGATTCCAGCGATACCTTCCACCGGCGAGGTCACTTTGCAGAATTGCAGATTCAATTCAGCCTCTTCCAAATTCGCTTGCAATGCCTGGACCTTTGCCTGGTTGGCCTCGTTGAGTTGCGTCTTGTTGGTGTGCTCCTGTTCGGAGATTACTTTTTGGGCGAACAGCTTGTCGCTCCGGTCCCTCTCCGCCGCTGCAGCCAGCGCCGCTGCTTTGGACTGTTCCAGCTCACTCTTCGCTTGCTCTACCGCCGCCTGAGACGGCCGCGGATCGATCTCGAAAAGGAGATCGCCTTTTTTGACAATCGAGCCTTCTTTGTAACTACGTTTGATCAAGTGACCTTTCACCCGCGCTTGAATCTCGGCGTTCTCCGAGCCATCGATCGTGCCGATCCACTCCCGATAAACCGGCACGTCCCGCGTTCCGGCTTCGATGACCAGAACTTCCGGTGTCGGCGGGGCGGCAACTTCTTTCTCGCCGCAGCCGGTAAGACCGATGCTAACCAGCGCGCCAAGCAGGATGAGGATGGATAGTTTTTTTGAGCTCATAAGTTCAAGGGCTGGGCGAGGGATGTTTTTGCAAGATGAACAAATCCATTCGCTCTGATCAAGACGGCAGCGCGAAAAGTCAGGGTTGTGATGAGATTCATTCGGGATCCCCTTCGATACTCGCCATCTCTTCTCCGCTCAGACGAATGTGCCGGACCCCGGGTTTTTCCGGCTATTGGACCTTAGGCTTACACGAAACTGTTGCGCTTCGTGCGGGAGGTCCACGGAGTTGGCTGCGTCTGGTCAAGGGATAGTGAGCATTTGCACCGGCACGTCCAACCATTTCGCCGCCGCTTCGCGCTCCTCGAAAATCCTGGCGTGCAATGCCGAGTGATCGGTCAAAACGGCGTGAAGCTTGAAGTAGTGGGCAAACGTCTCGCCCTCGACGAAAAAGGCCGACTTCAATGGCGTGCGTTCCATCCGGGTGAGCCGGCGATAGAGCGCGACGTGAAATATGTAGCGGAAATTAAGATCGATTGCTGTGATGGCGGTCGTATCGGTGAACCGAAGCTCGTTCGCCTCTGATTGAGCTTCCAGATCCGCGATGAAATCCAGAATCTGATTGACGCCCGCTTCGTGAAGAACGCCGCGCGGTTTCCACAAGAAAAGGTGCAGATCCGGGTGAAACTGAACGTCGGGTGGGAATTTCATAACTCCTTCTTCAATTTAAAGCCGGGAGGTCCGGCCGCGGCTGTGAGACGAAGGTCTTATTCCGGAAATGCCGCAGCTTTTGTTTTATCGGAAACCACCTTGCGGCGTTCTCCTCTGTTGCTGAATTGGAAACTAAAAATGAAAACGATAAATTCGAGATTTGGAATAGTGACGGCATTGGTTCTCGCCTTTGCTGCGGTGGCAAACGCTCAGGTAACGAAGGAGCAGCAATCGGTGCTTACGCCGGACAAAGTCCTCACCGATCTCATGGACGGCAACGCCCGCTTTGTGACCGGGAAGGTTGCGGACCCCGAGATCAAAAAGAGGATAACGAACTCCGCTGACCACCAGTATCCGAAAGCGGTTGTACTGTCGTGTCTCGATTCCAGGGTCCCGGTGGAGCTGGTATTTGATCAACGACTTGGAGACATCTTTGTCGGCCGGGTGGCGGGGAATATCGAAGACGAGGACCAACTCGGTTCGATGGAGTTCGCGACCAAACTATCCGGGGCCAAGCTTGTTTTCGTGTTGGGTCACAGCTCCTGCGGCGCGGTGAAAGGTGCCTGCGACGATGCCAAGCTTGGTAACCTAACGGCTCTGCTGGCCCGGATCAGGCCGGCAGTTGACGCCACCGAAGGCTTCAAACCTGACGAACGCACCTCCGCGAACAAAAAGTTTGTGGAAAAGGTGACCGAAGAAAATGTGCGACAGACAATGGCTAACATTCGCAAAGACAGTCCGGTCCTGGCGGAGCTGGAAACATCGGGCGAAATCAAGATCGTCGGAGGCATTTACGACCTGCAAACCGGAAAGGTATCGCTCTTGAAATAGGTTCGGGCGAAATTTGGTTACACGGAGATCTGGACTAGCCGGTCCTGTGGGACGAAGGTCTTATACACGGTCCGCGGGAGTTCTGCTTTCGTCGCCGGAACCTTCTTGATCTTATGAAACATTTTTCGGCCTTTGTAATTGCCGTCGCGCTGCTGACTACGTCTTACGCTGCAATGGAGCGTCCCTCGTTTCACACCAAAGGGACGCCAACCGGTAAACCGACTGGCCCGCTCAAACCGGGGGAGTACTGGTGGCATCCGGAAATCTCGCCCCAGGGTCCACTCATGATCCTGATCAGCGTTCCGGAGCAAATGATGCATGTCTATCGCAACGGAATTCTAATCGGCCGCTCGACTGTAAGCACTGGTTCCAAAGGTCATGACACTCCCGGCGGCGTGTTCAGTATTTTGGAAAAGAAACAAAGTCACCGCTCGAAGAAATACAACGACGCTCCGATGCCGAATATGCAGCGCCTTACCTGGACCGGTATCGCTATGCACTCCGGCCAACTCCCCGGCTACGCTGCCAGCCACGGCTGTGTTCGGCTTCCCTATGATTTCTCGCAGCTGTTGTTTGCCACTACCTCCAGCGGCGGAACCGTGATCATCGGTGACGGGAAAACACCGGTACCGCATCTTGCTTCAAATCCCGGCCTGATGCTGGCTCCAAAAGATTTTTCTCCAGAAATGCTGCATACGCTTGGGAAAGAGGGCTACGACTGGCATCCGGAACGAAGTCCTCAGGGTCCGATTACCATCGTCATCAGCTCGCCGGATCGAGCGATGTATGTTTATCGTAACGGCAATCCAATTGGCCGCGCCGCAGTGGAGGTTAGCAGCCGTGGATTCAGCGGGCAACGTCTCGGTAACCACGTGTTCACTATGCTCGAAGGAACCACCGGAAAACCGAGCCGGTTCGCGCCCGGACGTGAAGAGGCTCGCTGGATGCGGGTGACCAGTGAAGGCAAGGGAGTGGACGCCGACACGCTGGCGTCGCGTTTGCACTTTAGTCCGGAATTTGCCGACAAGCTCGCTAACGAACTCAAGCCGGGAACAACGGTGATTGTGACTGACGTTCCGGTCGTTCGTAAACCGACCACGCAGTCGGATGTCTTCGCTTTGAAGTGAGATTGACGGCATGCCCGTCAAAACCCGCTGGCCTTCGCCGAGTTGCTGCATATTTGAAAGACCACGCGCAGTAACCCAATGGTTGGGACCAAGGTCCAATGGTTATCCGGGTTGCGGATAACCGACGCTTGCCTGCGCCATGGATCGCTCTGAATTTTCAGCCGATGAAGCTCTGCTGCGCTTAAAAGCAGGCAATGATCGGTTCATCGCCGGCACCGCGCGATTTCCCGACTCTGCAAAGGAAATCCTGGCCGATCTGGCGAAGGGCCAGCATCCTTACGCCACCATTTTATGTTGCAGCGATTCCCGGGTGCCGCCGGAGTTAATCCTAGGCGCCGGATTTGGCGAGCTATTCATCATCCGGGTCGCGGGAAACGTGATGTCACCGGAAGTCGCGGCCAGCCTTCAATACGCCGGCCGCCATTTGCACACGCCGCTGTTCGTGGTGTTAGGTCATACGAATTGCGGCGCGGTCGCGGCGGCAATTAAGACGAAATTGCACGGGGCGAATCAGCACTCGCGTATTCAGCTTCTGGTTGATTGCATTCTGCCTGGACTTACCGACCTCAACCCGCAGCTCACTCCGGAAGCGTTACTCGCGCAAGCAGTCGAAGCCAATGTCCGTTGGAGTATGCGCCAGATTCTCGAGACATCGGAAGGCCGACAGCGTCAGACCGAAGGCCACATGAAAGTGGTGGGCGCAATCTGCGAAATCGACACCGGCCGCGTGCGATTTCTTGAGTGAATCACAGGCTGCCTGATTGCGCCCCAGGATGAGGGACTCGCGAAGTGACAGGCGGTTGACCGCCAGGCACGGTGGGACCAATGTCGGATAGCAGGAGGATCCTGAATTCAGAAACGTTAAAATTATGCCTCTTCAGATTCATTACGAGCCTAACGATGTTTTCGTGCTGCGTTTCAGCGGCACCTTAAAACAAAGCGAGTTCGCCGCCGAGCAGGCCATGCTCGCGGAAAAGATCGACAGTGGATCGAAACCGCGCCTGCTGGTCGTGGGCGAGAACTTTGAAGGATGGGAACGTGGCCCGGATTGGAACGATCTCGATTTCATGATGTCGCACGGGGGCGAGATCGCAAAAATCGCGATCGTAGCCGAGCCGCAGTGGGAGACAAAGGCGCTCGCTTTTGCCGGAGCGGGACTGCGACCTGCCCCGGTAAAGTTCTTTCCGCCTAACCAACTGGCGGAAGCGCGGGAGTGGCTGGTAACGTAGGCGTTCGTTAGAGTTGTTTTGTTGTGCCCGGATTCAGGGCACGAAGGCGAGGAACAGAAACGCGCCAAACAGCACAAGATGAATCGCTCCCTGCATCAGGTAGGTGCGACCCGTGCCAAGGGTCACGGCGCTCACCAGGAATGTCAGGGCAAGCATGGCCATGTCTTTTGGCGCCAGCCCCAATACCAGGCGCAAATCGAAGGTTACGGCCGCGACTGCCACCAGCGGGATAGTAAGTCCGGTGCAGGCGAGGGCAGATCCGATCGAAAGATTCATGCTGCTCTGAAGTCTGTTTGCCCGCGCCGCGCGCACTGCGGCGAATGTCTCCGGTAACAATACCACCGCCGCAATCACGATGCCGACGACCGCCCGCGGCGCTTTGGCGGCTTCAACCGCGTGCTCGATTGTGGGTGAAAGCACCTTGGCCAGGCCCACCACCGTAACCAGTTCGACCAACAGAAATCCGGCGCTTAGCCACGCTTTCTTTGCCGACGGTGGTTCAGCATGCGCGCCCGGGTTGGTGCTTTCGGTATCGCGAATGAAGTAATCGCGATGACTTATTGTCTGGGTAAAGATGAAGATCGCCCAAAGTACGGCCGAACTTGTTCCCACGAAAATTAATTGGGCGTTACTGAAAGTATTGCCCGCCGTAGTTATCGTGAACACCGGCAGAACGAGAGTAAGTGTGGACATCGCGATCAATGCGCCGAGGCCCGCGCCTGCGCCTTCAACGCCGAACGTCTGCTCGCGATGCGCAATACCTCC
>AR_comb_assmDRAFT_10158986_pt1 | contig 12591 bp, 13 predicted proteins | sample ArasoioldDNA_FD_10543 | JGI IMG/M metagenome (IMG submission 10543) | reverse complement strand
TCGAAAAAAAATATCCTCGATGTAGTCAAACACAAAAGAAGTTTCTGGTTCTACCTGATTGCGCTTATTGTTATTCTGGGCACCGTACCCTGGCCATTCAGGGAAGCTATTGGAAGGCCTTGGTTCCCGGGGGTCCACTAGGCAATAGGCAACAGGCAACAGGCAATTGGCAACTCACCGGCAAAGACTTATTAATTAGCTATAGCCTTTAATTTGAAAAGTTTTTTGCTGCGCATGTATGTCTCAAACTAGTGAATTACCAATTGTCAATTTCGGAGCGAAATGTCCATACAGATAGGAACTAACAAGTATCAAAAGCTTTCGAAAAAATAGTTGCCAGTTGCCAATGAACAATAAGCAACAGGCAACAGGCAACCTGCCTGCCGGCAGGCAGGTTGGCAACTCACCGGCAAAGACTTATTAATTTGTTACGGTCTCTACTTTGAAAGTTTTTTGCTTCACATCATAAGCATCCTTAGAACTAACTGAGCCAGGGTTGTCTCAAATTAGGGAGTTGCTTATTGCCAATTTCGGAGCGAAATGTCCATACACATAGGAACTAACAAGTATCAAAAGTTTTCGAAATAACAGTTGCCTATTGACCATTGCCTATTGCCAATTTCGGAGTGTAATCTCTCGCCTAATGTTCACGTGAATTATGATTTATTCAAAATAGCGATCTGCCCTAAATGATAAATATCATGCTGAAGATTTCCTTCAAGGTGTGTTTCAAGCGTTGCTTGTGAATTGGCGAATTCTTCCGCAAGCACACTATCCTTTTTTTGATTCAAAGCTTTTACTAATTCCTGCTGATTCTCTGACAGTCTCGTTAGTAGTTTTTTCCAGTTCCCGGCGGTTTGCGATGTGGGCAATGCCGGCCAATCCAGTTCCGAGTTCATTTGTATGCTAGTACTGGTATCTCCATTCAAACGTTTTACAAATAGTTCTCTCCATGCCAGCACATGTTGGAGAATCTCGTAAATAGAATGTTGCTCCTTCGTCGCTTTCTTATACGCTTGGGATGGTGACACTTCTTCAAGAATAGAGGTCATTGACCTTCCAAACCAGGGTTCACCTTCATACAGGTTTTCAAATGAAGTAACGTAATGCTTGATACTCGTATTCATGTCTGAATTTTTAGGTTGTTCGAAATTTGTATTTGGGTAGATTCACCAATAATACTCCACCAAGAATAATGATCAGGGCAATGATTTTTAAAAAACTGATAGTCTCGTTGGCGATGAAATTTCCTAATAACACTGCTATCACTGGATTGATATAAACATAGGTACTAACCTGCGCGGGAGATTTTTTCTTCAACAAGTATAGATAAGACAGGTATGCCACTAATGAACCCATCACCACCAGGTAAGCCAGGGCGGCCCAGGACCTGGCTTCGGTTTTCACAAACGAGAATTGCGACCATTCCCCAGCAAATCCACTAGTGAACAAACAGAAGATCCCGGCGGCTAACAACTGAATGGATCCATTGACCAGTAAAGGAGTTTTCAACGGTTGATATTTTGAATAAAGCGATCCCAGGGTCCACGCAATCCCGCCAAAAAGTATGACTGCTATCCCTTGCCATTGGTTTGAATTATTAGCATGCAGCAAAGGGCGCTGATTACCAAAACCAAGCAATAGGCTAACACCTGCAAATCCCAGCAAGAGTCCAGTCAAAATACTTTTGTTACTGAAATAAAATTTCCATTGTCGCCTGTCCAACAACACAAACCAAAATGGAAGAATGGTTACTATGATAGCGGCCATGCTACTGGATAGGTATTGTTCTGCCCATGCCACAGAAACAGTTCCACCAACCAACATTAAGACTCCTGATATAGAATTCTTCAACATTGCTGATGAGGATGGAAGTGATTCTCGCTTCCAGTAACACCATAGGTAAAGAAGGATGCCTGCAACAAGAAAGCGTATACCCGACAACAGGAATGGCGGTATATCGTTTAATCCAATCAGAATTGCCACATACGTTGACCCCCATATCACATAAATAGCTGCGAATGCTAAAATGATCGTCCATTTTTCTCTTCTTAACTGTACCATAACACTCAAATTTTCTAACACAAATTTCACTCGCCATCAAAGCCATTCACTTAGAAATCTTGCTAATTTTTGATGAGCAAAAATTTAATATGAACGGCAATTAAAATGATGGCTGAATAAGTAGCTTTGGCGAGGTTATGTTGGCTGATGTTCACATATTGCATGAGTCTGATGTTTACAGGATTTTAGATTTCAGGTGTCACTGTAATATTTGTTCTATTACGGATACCGAATACAACAATAATCTTTGCATCAGCTTTGTAAGAAAGGGCTTTTTTGAGTATCGCACTTTCAGAAGGAACGATGAGGTACACATAGGGAGAATTCTCATTTCCAAACCTGGTTTTGAACATATCACCAGGCACATCGATAATCATCCTGATATCAGCACGGTGTTCGAATTCAAGCAATCCTTTTTTGAAAGATTAAAGCGAGAGTATTTCCCTGAGGCAGGTTGGTTCTTACAAAGCAACGATATGCACGCCTTGTTGCTGGCCTGCCCGATTGAGGTAGAATATCTGCACCATCTTATTATGGAGTTGGTTCAAAAAAGAAAGGTGGATGGTTTGCAAATCGATGAATTGGTAATGCAATTGTTGAACAAAGTGCTGCACGTTCTTGCTAATGCCACAGAGGTGACTTCAGTTCCTGAAAAATTGAAACAGCATCACTTGAGCACCATCGAGCGCGCGAAAGAATATATGATGAATAATTTCAGCGAAAATATTTCACTGAATGAATTAGCCGAGCATTGTTTTGTAAGCCCTTTTCATTTCAGCAGGATTTTCAAGAGCATATTAAATGTGTCCCCACATCAGTATCTCCTATCTACCAGGCTTCATCATGCAAAAATTTTGCTTGCTTCTACGGAGAAGCCTGTAAACGAGATTGCCTTTGAGTCCGGCTTTAATAGCCTCGAACACTTTGTTACAGCTTATAAACAGTTATTTAAATTGACTCCCTCACAACAGCGACTAGCCACAACAATATGACTTCAAGCGGTTGGCCACATGCAATAATTAGCAAGATTCCTTAGTATAAAAAAAAGACTCCGATGTAGTTTTGTAACATAAGGAGAAACTTCATATGGACATGAAAGAATATCTTCTTGAAACATTTAGGTTCAACGATGAAACGAATAAGAGAATGTTGCGGAAGGTGAGAAGCCTGCCCGATAAGCTAGACTTTACCCGCTATTTCAGTCACCTGGTGAATTCCCAAAATAAATGGTTGACTAGGATTGTAGATGATGCAGGCTCAGTCACTATGAGTTGGTGGGAGCCAGTATATGAATTTGATATGCTTGAAGGCAAATGGGATGAAAGCGTGCAGTCGTGGATCCGTTTCTTGCAAGGGCGGACAGAGGAAGAACTGTATAAAGAAATTGAATTTACAGGGTATGATGGTGGCAGATGGGTAGCCAGGCTCATTGATATCGCACTGCAGTTGAACTATCATTCAATTCATCATCGTGCGCAAATGCAAGTCCTCATAAGGCAACAAGGCCTGGAGCCCGATTTCATTGATTACATAGGAACAAAGTATAGGAAGCTCGCGCCTACAGAACCTTAATCGACAGCTGATGAAAGTGGATTGGCCCTGCGCGCAGTCGAAGGGTCCAAAGGTAATCTCGAGCGTAGTCGAGAAATTACCTTTGGGTTCCGCCATGTTGCCGAGCTGCTGATGCAGTTGTAAATCATTTCTGTTGTCGGCTAAATATCTTACTCACGATTTTCCACTCATTTCCAATCTTCAAGAGATTCATATAGTCGTATAGAATAGCCTGCGATGTTTCAATGCGGATCTTGGCCTGAGCAGCATCGCCTTCAATGTTGAGAGAAATGATCTCAATCTTCCTTTCCATCTTATTGGTATTGGCCTTTACCCGCGCGATATAATCCGCAATGGGTACATCCTTAAATTCTTTTGTTTGTACGTCAATATATTTCATGGTAGCCGATGGATGAAATGCCTTTTCCACTCTATCACCTTCCGCACTCATATAGTTTTCGAGACACGCGCGAACACCTTGTTCATCAGTTTGAGCTTTAGTGGTATATGCGAAGAAAAGTGATACGGTTAGCAGGAGGGTGCTTAATGTTTTTTTCATGACTTATTATTTTGAGGTAAATCAAAGCTGTTGCATCAACTTGATAAACTGTTGCATTTCTTCGATTGTTCCTATACTTACGCGGCACCATTTTCCGTCGGGGTACTGATTGTATCTCAGCAGCACATTTTTTTTCGCCATATCCTGTGCAAAATCGCCAGGATAATTTTTCAGGTTGAAGAATAGAAAATTGGTATAAGAAGGAATGCAGCGGTAATTGAGTTTGGTTAATTCCCTGATGGTATAATCTCGAGCAGCCTCATTTTTTTGTTTGCAGGATTTGCGGTGCTGTTCGTCGCCCAAACTTTCCATTGCCGCAGCCATGGAAAGATTGCTTACGCAAAATCCGGTACTCGAAAAATTTGCATCTTCTAGTTTCGTGATCAGCGCGGGATGGGCTGCAATGAATCCAATTCGAAGTCCTGCCATCGCATGTATTTTGGAGAAAGTTCGCATCACGATGACGTTTTCGTTTGATGCGATGAGCGACAACATACTCTCGTTGTTCGGAGCGTCTACAAAATCAATATAAGCTTCGTCGATCAGCACAACTGATTTTTTGCTGGCTTCAATGCAAAAGTTTTTGAGAGCAGATGGAGATACGATTGTTCCAGTTGGATTCGCGGGATTCACCACGTATACAAGGGAAGTTTCATTGGTAATTGCATTCAACATCGCAGGCAGGTCATGAACTTTTTCGTAAGTCAAAGGAATTTCCTTTAACGTGGTGTTTAATCGCTTCGCGGTGTTGGGCAAGATGCCAAACGTGGGGTTTGCGGTAACGATATCGCCTTTAGTAAAATAGCGTGCAAGCAGGCCCAGGCCCTCCCCGGATCCGGCTGTAATAAGAATTTGTTCCTCAGTCAGGCCAAATTTGCCTGCCAATTGTTTTCTATAGGCCTGCAATGACGGAACATTCCACTGGTAGCGGTTAGCCTGTCCTATCATATCCGTGATCATTTGTTTAGCTTTTGGGGATATGCCATACGGATTCTCGTTTGATCCCAGGTTGATCAGGTCCTTTTCACTCCCATAGTTGCGCGTAATACCTTCTTCGTTCGCCATGCTGGTAAGTGTATAGCCTAATCCCAGGGCGGCAAGAGAACTTTGTTTCAGCCATTGGCGGCGATGTATTGTAGAGGGCATAATGGGAAGTTTTATAAGAAAAGCTACGAAAATTTTCAAGATGCGGGATGCCGGATGCCAGATACCTGATGCCAGATGCCGGATACCTGATGCCAGATACTGGGTACTGGTTACTGGATACTTCTTTTTGGTGGGAAGCTCAATAATTAAATAGTAGCTTTTGCGAAGATTGATTAAGTTTTGAGTAGAGAAGAAATCCAGATAGATATTATTCTCTTCGCATATCAGTAAGCATCAACCAGCATCCAGTATCCAGCAACCAGTACCCAGTAACCAGTATCCAGTAACCAGTTAGCTACCGTTTACCAAGCTCAATCACTTCACAGTTGCGCATGTCATTGCCATCTATTACCAATCGAACTATTGTACGCACAGTGTGCCAACCCTGGCGACCGGCTGCGCCAGGATTAATGTGGAGACAATTGAGTTTATCATCATAAATAACTTTAAGAATATGAGAGTGTCCGCAAATGAAAAGATTTGATTGGTTTGCCTGAATTTCCTTCTTTACACCAAGGGCATATTTGGCAGGATGTCCGCCGATGTGGATCATAAACACACGCACTCCTTCACAAGTGAAATGCAATTTTTCGGGAAAAACAGATCGGATATCCTGTCCGTCAATATTGCCATACACGCCCTTTACACGATGTGTCAAATGCAGCGAAGAATCTTTTTCAGTGGTAAGGTCAAGTTCCTTTCCAGCAAGTCGCTCCGCAATATGAATGTTTCCGAAATCGCCAGCATGCCAGATCTCGTCGCATTCACTAAAGTGATTTAAAACGTGTTCATCTAGCCATCCATGGGTGTCAGCAATTATTCCAACCTTTGTCATGCTGTAAGTTATTATGTATTGTCGATTGGCCATTGACACGTGGTCTAATTTTTATACTTATGAATTTAAATTATAGAATATGAGTTCTGCATTTGTAAAAGAAAGTGATGAGCAATGGTTGCATGAGGTATCGCCAACTTTGAATGCACTCATTGTTTACCTCACGCGGGAAAATAATGGTATCAGAGTATATGAAAAGGAAACCCGACGCGATGCAAAAACGGGAAAAGAGATTCATGTAATGAGCAATGGACTTTCTTATTCGAAGGATGATGAGGGGAAATGGAGTGTGGTATGAGATGCCTGATGCCAGATACCTGATGCCGGATGCCTGATGCCTGATGCAAAAATATCGGTGGTATTCACTAAATCCCGGAAGTTTGTGGCGTTAAGCAAAAGCCCCGCAGAAGCGAGGCTTTTCATTTGGTTAGTTTCAGATGTTACTATAACCTTTTAGGTGAAGCATTGATCTCACTTGCATTGTTTAATCCTTCATGATTCAAATCACTGTTAGTTTCCTCCCTATCCTGATCTTGTGGATGTGAAGGTTGCTGTGGTTGCGCTTCTGTCCTTTCCGGCTGGTCTTTTGCCGTACTATCCGTAACCACTGGTTGATTCACTGTTGAATCCTGATTTACTATTTCGCTTTCTTGCTTCACACTCATACTTTCTTCGCTCACCTGCATTGTTGCCTCATCCGCTTTTCTGAAATGATTGTCGGCCGTACTACCATCTGAATTCATCCATTCCGTTTTGGATTGTCCATTTTCTATCAAGGTCACATGATACATGTCTTGTCCATCTGAACCCTTGCTACTTCCAATTGCATATAAGCTTGCACCGTACTTCTGGATCGCGTGGTTCACAATTTCATCTGGCACAAACGATTTCCTTACTGGCGACATCATTGCCGTCAACACCTTTCCATCCTCACGATATGAAACCTGTTTAATCTGTCCATTGTCTACATACCTGGCAACGTACCAGTCGCCCGACTGGTACCATGAATTAACCGTTACCGCTGGATAGCTGGTTTTAAAACTTGTTTGAATTGACATAGGAACATTCAACTCATAATTGGTATTCACGCTGCTGTTCATTGTAGCATTATTTTGAATGCTGGTGTTTGTTGACGGGTAAGATGAATCCGTCGGCACCGTTGAATCAACAGCGGTATTCGTGCTAGTTGTTGGCGGATAATTGGTGTTAGGATTGGTTGGTTGGGTATTGTTTAAATTATTATTTGTATTTCCGTTGTTGTTGATCTTGCTTCTGTCGGGATTGCTGGTTGTGGGTTGCTGCTGCGCAATCGCAAGTCCAGCCGACCCAATTAGCAGAAACGAAAGAATGGTCTTTTTCATATTTCTCGATTTTGTGTTTGAATGATTTATTGCCTTTACTATCCAACTATGATGCCTTTCTTTCCATCTAACTGATATTGAATGATACTGCTGAGGCGGAATAAAATGTTAATGCGGTTTGATTTCCTCAAAAGTGGGGAGAATATAAGACAGGCACGAGTAGTTTGCAATTAACAGAACAAATAGAAATTTGTTATTAATAATGTTCAATAGTCCTCGATGATGTTTAATTACTAATTTCAAATTCCTCTACTCTTCCTATTTTTGATCATGCCTTTCTATCATAAACTGGGTCAGATCCCGCATAAAAGACACACACAATTTAGAAAGCCCGACGGCTCCTTATATTCTGAACAACTTTTTTCAACAGAAGGTTTTTCAAATGACTACTCACTTCTCTATCACGTTCATCCTCCAACACAGATCATAAAAAGTGAGCAGCCGGTAAACGCGCAGCCCGCTATTGCAGAAGAAAAAATGCTCAAGCATAGAAGTTTTGAGGGATTCAATGTGAAGCCAGAAAAAGATTGGTTGCAGTCCAGAAAACCCGTTCTGGTAAATAATGATTGTCATATTTCATTGGCAGCTCCGCAAGAAAATATGAAAGACTATTTCTTCAAAAATGCTGACTCTGATGAAGTGCTGTTCATTCATGAAGGAAAGGGCACGCTGAGAACAATGTATGGAGATCTTTCGTTTGGATATGGTGATTACCTGGTGATACCCAGAGGAACAATTTATAAAATAGAATTCGAGGGAAACAAGAATCGATTATTCATAGTAGAATCTTTTAGTCCCGTTAGGTTTCCTAAAAAATACTTGAGTAAATACGGTCAGTTGCTGGAGCATTCACCTTATTGTGAGAGAGACATTCGTCCACCGATGAATCTTCAAACGTTTGAAGAACAGGGCGACTTCCTCATCAAAACAAAGAAGAAGGGAATGCTCTACGACATTCATTATCGAAATCATCCTTTTGATGTAGTAGGTTGGGACGGCTGTTGTTATCCGTATGCTTTTTCAATTCATGATTTTGAACCTATCACGGGCAGGGTACATCAACCGCCTCCGGTTCATCTTACTTTTGAAGGAAACAATTTTGTGATTTGCTCTTTCTGCCCCAGGCTATTTGATTATCATCCGCAGGCCGTTCCCGCTCCTTACAATCATAGCAACATTGATAGTGATGAAGTATTGTATTACGTTGATGGTGATTTCATGAGTAGGAAGAATGTTACGCGTGGCATGATCACGCTTCATCCGGCAGGTATTCCACATGGTCCCCATCCGGGAGCGGTGGAAAAAAGTATAGGCGCAAAGGAAACTAAAGAATTAGCCGTTATGGTGGATACCTTTCATCCACTCTGGCTGACTAAGGAAGCAATTGAAATTGAAAATCCAAATTATGTGATGAGTTGGGCAGAATAGCCGCGCCGGGGCTGGGCGAAATCCCAAATTTCAAATTCCAATAAATCTCAAATTTCAAATCTCAACAAATTCCAAGTAGCAAAATACTTCCCAAACAAAAAGTTCCAGGAAATAACTCCCGGAACTTTTTTATTTGAAATTTTGAAACTTGGTATTTGCTTGAACCCTGTTATTTGGTGCTTTTTTGGATCTTGATGCCTGGTACTTGCTTGGCTTTTGACGTTTGGTACTTACCTGCGTGCCGGCAGGTTTGCCTCTTGTAATTTGTCATTTGGAATTTAAAATCAATTGATCACAGATCAATTGATTTTCTCCATTCTCATTTCCAGTTTCTTTGCTTTCTTAAAATATTCTACCAGTAACACTGATCCGGGTTTAGCCGGCATCAACCTAAGACTACTTGCTTCAGTCTTGAGATTGATCTGATCATTCGTGACTTTACCATCATAATAAGAGATCGAGTGGAACACGAGTCCTTTGTAGTTCTTGCTCTTTTCAAAGTCTGTGTACCCACTCACAAATGATTCCTTGTTATCTCCCAATTGAGTGAAGGTATAGTCGAATGCACCGTAGGCCTTGGCTATTGTAGCCAACGTGTGCGGAGTGGCAAAATCGGAACCAGGCAAAGCAAACACATTGTTGTTCTTCTCCATGACCTTCGCGTTCAGCAATTCAAATTTGTCGTTCAATTCAAGGAAGAGCATATCTGTGATTACAAGCTTGGTAAGGTTGGAGCTATATGACTGCGTGAGAATAGACATTGCAATCCCTGCGGCGTTCGCATTTTTCTTATATCCCTCACCAATTGCAAAAATTCTTCCATCCTGGGTTTGTACAATTCTGTGGAAATAAACATATCCAAGATCCGCAAGTTTACCTTTGTTGGAAACCTTCAGGAATTTGCTCATATCACTTGTCCAGGAAATGTACTTGCTCCTGATTAGCTTTCCTTGGTTGTTCATAATCCAGAGTCCTAATCCAAGACTTTCGTCTTTTGTTACATTCCCTTCTCCGTTGTAATATGGTCCTACAAGAACGAAATTGTTGTTGCCTGTAAGAGTTGCAAGATTCATTGGATACAACTGTTGCGCTCCATCCTGCGTGCGGATTTCAAATACTTTTTTCCCGTTCTCGAGGTTCAATCCAAGAATGGTGGACTCTATGTGTTTTGACATGAGGTTTTCCTTCGCCACCACCTCAAACAATGCAACTGAATCGGTAGCACCGAGGTATTGCGCACCGGTGAATTTTCCATCTTCAGCAGGGTTATATGCCCAGGTTTTCTTCCTGTCCGTTGCATAGAAATTAATTTCATACGTATACTTCTTGTCTTCTCTCAAAGGCGTTACTGATATGAAACCTTTCTGCTCAATATCAAAAACGTTTTGGTTGTTTGACTCTTCACCAGTATTCATGGCGGCAGATTGCTTAAAGTAAGCCTCGGATTTTTTATCCAAAACCTTACTATAGTTGTACACTTTTTTGCCGTCCATTGCAAAAATGCGGTAGTCCAGCGTATTCTGATCATCATCATAGAAGGTAAACATTAGCTTGTCGCCATTATATGATGACTCTAACAACGCAATGTTTTTTGAATCGGTGAACTTGATGTCCTTCAGCTTGTTCAGGTTTTCATCCACAATCTGGAGAGTGTACTCGTTAGTTCTTTTATCTATCTTATCTGATTGATAAAAGAAGAAGTATCCCTTTATCTGTTCTTTGGCGACGATGGTTCCTGAATTGCGAAGCGTGACCGAGTAAACATTATCAATACTCAATTTGCTTTGGGCAAATGCCGGAATGATTCCTATCTGGAGCGTGAATAACAACAATGAAATCTTGATTTGCTTTTTCATGTAGCACAGTGGTTTATTGTTAGAAATTATATTTTCGTTTTGGAAAGTGAGATTGGTAATATTCGATCCATTCTTTTTTCTCTTCAGGTTTGCCAAAATTGTCCTTGCTTTTGATTAGTGCAGCAACATATTCTTCGCTGATTTTACCCGTATCCTGGTGAAGCTTCAGGAAATAATAAGCTATTGAGCCCAATTCAGGCAATCTCAGGTTTTGTATTAACCTCAATAGGCTATTGTATTCTGCATCGTATTGGGGATTTGGCAAGGCCACAATTTTTCCGAGTTCATGTGCCACCTGTGCCTTGTACATGCTATTGAAGCATCTCCCCACCATGCCCATGAGGTACGGGTTGCTCTGATCATAACGCAACATTTGCAAAGTTTGATATAAACAAAGGGAGACCTCGTTTGATTCGAACTCATATTCGAGGATTTCAAAATCAAACTGCTGCTTTAGTTTGTTGAATTCATTTTCATCAACAACGAATTTCCTATCATCGGCAGAGTGGTATTGCTGAACCTTGGGAGCAAGTACACTGATCCTTTGCGTGCAATCAGGGTGAGTCTTCAATGAATCCTCCAGTTTTTTCTTTTTTGCCGCCTCCTCTTTCGTATCCGCAAATGAGAGTTCACTTGAACTCAACCACTTTTTCTTAAAGGGATATTCAGAAAAATTGAAAACCTCTTCCAATTTAAGTTCCGTCTGGTATTTGTCTTTGTCTACAGAATCAAGCAAGGCCAATGTTGACAATGCTTCATTCAGGTCGAACAATGTGGGACGCATCAATTCAATTGCCATGGAGTCCGCAGCTTTTTCGAATGCGCGACTATGCCTGCGACTTCCAAAACTGAGATTGAGGGCCAGTTTTTCTGCTGCACTATTCTTACCGTATTGAGTATTCCGAATTTCTTTCAACTGTTCTTGAAACTCGCTGGAATTCACTGTTTCCACATATCGCTGGATGGCATGATTGCTATGGTTGAGATAATAATGGGCCAACTCATGCGCAATTACAAAAGCTGCCTGGGCTTCGTTTTGCAGCCTGTTGAATAATCCGATATTGAAAATGATAGTTCCCTCGCCCATGCTGCTGGCGTTAGGCCAATTACTCCTTGAAAAATAAATTCTCACCCCAGGTGGGACAATCCCTTTGTTTTTGCTGGTGAGTTCATTTACCAGGCGGTCGAGATATTGCTGTACCTCCTCATTGGTGATCATTTCACGGTCATCAATTTTCTTCTTGATCATTTCATATCGCTCTTTGTACAGTTCAGCGATCTCCTTCTTGTTCTTTCCGGAGAGTGAAGCCTGATCTTGCAAAAATTTTGCAGAAACTGCTTCCTGTAATTGTTTTTGCTTTGAGGGATTGTCTGAAATGGGCTGATAATCATGGAATGACTGTGCCACGCCCATTAATGGGATAATAGATAGGATAACGATGGCCAGGCGCTTGGGGTATGCGTTCATAGGACAGTTCTAAGTACAACAAAATAGGCACTTATTGTTGATTTTTGCCAAGCCCTGAATTTTGTTGCGCTTGATCAAGAGAGCCTTTCATCTATTTTGGATAACCGTTTATGTAAACCTTGTTTGGCCGGAATGAAAACAGGCCATATCTTCGTTAACCATTTGGTTAAACTATATGGCCAAAATACAACAGGATGCCACAACCGAGGAAAGAATCCTGGCAGCGGCGAGGAAGGTTTTTATTTCCCGGGGAATGGCGGGTGCACGCATGCAGGACATAGCAGATGAAGCCGGAATTAACAAGGCATTGTTGCACTACTATT
>AR_comb_assmDRAFT_11091587_pt1 | contig 12592 bp, 11 predicted proteins | sample ArasoioldDNA_FD_10543 | JGI IMG/M metagenome (IMG submission 10543) | reverse complement strand
GCAGGCGATCCAGGAGGCCCAGCGGCGCCGGGACACGCTCGGCGGCGTCGTCGAGGTCGTCGCCACCGGAGTTCCCCCAGGCCTGGGCTCGCACGTGCAGGCGGACCGCAAGCTCGACGGCCGGCTCGGAGGGGCGCTTCTCTCCATCCCTGCCATCAAGGCGGTGGAGATCGGGGACGGCATCCAGGGTGGCCGCGCCTACGGGAGCGAGACCCACGACCCGATCGTCCTCGCCGGCGACCGGCTGGCGCGAACCAGCAACCACGCGGGTGGGCTGGAGGGCGGCATCACCAACGGGCAGCCGGTGCTCCTCCGGGCGGTGATGAAGCCCATCTCCACCGTGCCGGCCGCGTTGCCCTCGGTCCACCTGGGCTCGCTGGACCTCGTTCCGGCCCACGTGGAGCGGAGCGACACCTGTGCGGTCCCGGCAGCCGGCGTGGTGACCGAGGCGGTGGTGGCGCTCGCGCTGGCGGACGCCCTGCTCGAGGCGCTCGGCGGAGACACAATGGACGCGCTCCGTCCGGCGTTCGCGCGCCTGCGGCTCTCGGCGCGTACGCGGCCCGGGCACGTGTGGCTGGTCGGGCCGATGGGCGCGGGGAAGACGGAGGGTGGCCGGCGTCTGGCGGTGCTGCTGGGTCTGCCGTTCGTGGACCTGGACGCCATCGTGGAGCAGCGCGCGGGAAAGCCGGTGGCGGAGCTGTTCCGGGCGGAGGGCGAGGCGCGCTTCCGGGTGCTCGAGGCCGAGGCGGTGGGCTCGGCGGCGAAGGGCCCTGCGGCGGTCGTCGGCACCGGCGGCGGCGTGGTGCTGGGCGAACCGGCCTGGCGGACGATGCGAAGCAGCGGCGTGGTCCTCGGGCTGACCGCCAGCAAGGAGACCCTGCTCGCGCGCCTGGCGGGAGAGATTGCGCGCCGTCCTCTCCTCGCCGGCGAGGCCGGAACGGCGCTGGAGACCGTGCTCCGGGAGCGGCGGCACCTCTACCGGCGCGCGGACGTCACGCTCGACACCGAGGGGTTGTCGCCGGACGGCGTGGCGGGAGCGCTGGTGGGCCTGCTGCGGTCGCTCCAGGGTCCGCTGGTTCGGCCGGGAGGCACGCGGTGAAGGTGACGGTGCAGTCGCGCGCCGGAGCGTACGAGGTGGAGATCGGCGCGGGGCTGCTGCGCGGGCTGGCGGAGGATCCATCGGGCGCGGGGATCACCGGCCGCGTCGCGCTGGTGACGGACTCGAACGTGCGCCGGCTGTGGGGCGACGCTCTCCGGGACGCGCTCGCGGGCGCGAAGCTCGCTCCCGTCCTGCTCGAAGTTCCTCCTGGCGAGGGGAGCAAGACGCTCCGCCAGGCCGACGCCCTGTGGACCGGGCTGATCGAGGCGGGCCTCGGCCGCGGGGACACGGTGCTCGCGCTCGGAGGAGGCGTGGTGGGAGACCTCGCCGGGTTCGTCGCGGCGACCTTTCACCGCGGGATGCGGCTGCTCCAGCTGCCCACCACGCTGCTCGCCCAGGTCGACTCGTCGATCGGCGGCAAGGTGGCGATCGACCACCGACTGGGCAAGAACCTGATCGGCGCCTTCCACCCACCGGTCCGGGTGGTGGTTGACGTCTCCACGCTCCGCACGCTGCCGGTGCGCGAGCGCTGGAACGGCCTCGCCGAGGTGGTGAAGACCGCGCTGGTCCTGGACCGCGAGCTGTTCGAGGAGCTGGAGACGGCCCTTCCCATCCTCGGCGGTGGCCAGGCGGACGACGACGGATGGGCCGGAGTGGTGGGGCGGACCGCCGCGCTCAAGGCGCGGCTGGTCTCGGAGGACGAGCTCGAGCGCGGGCCCCGGATGCTCCTGAACTTTGGCCACACCGTGGGCCATGCCCTGGAGGCGGTCACCGGGCACGGGCCGCTGAACCACGGGGAGGCGGTGATGCTGGGGATGCGGGCGGCGGTGGCGGTGTCCGCCCGGCTGGGACGGCTCGGGCCGGAGGAGACCCGGCGGATCGAGGCGGTGCTGGACCGGTTTCCGCGCCCGCCGGCGGTGACCCGACCTCCGCGGGAGGCGGTGCGGGCGGCGCTCGGGCGGGACAAGAAGGCGAGCGCCGGGAAGATCCGCTTCATCGTCCTCGATGGCCTCGGGCGCGGTGCAATCGAGCCGGCGCTCCCGGAGGAGCTGCTGGGCGTCGCCATCGACCGGGCGCTGGAGGCCCTCGGATGAGGGTCCTGGTGCTGCACGGGCCAAACCTGAACCTGCTCGGCGAGCGCGAGCTCGCGGTCTACGGCCGGGTGACGCTCGAGGAGATCGACACACGCATCAGCGAGCGGGCGCGGCATCTCGGCGCCGAGGTGCGGACGTTCCAGAGCAACCACGAGGGGGCGCTGATCGACCGTCTCCACGCCGAGCGGCGCTGGGCGGACGGCCTGCTCTTCAACCCCGGGGCGCTGACGCACTACGCGTGGTCCCTGCGCGACGCCGTGGCCGCCGTGAGGCTGCCCTGCATCGAGGTGCACGTCTCGGACGTCAGCCAGCGCGAGCCGTGGCGCCGGATGAGCGTCCTGGCCGACGTGCGGACGGCGATCTGCGCGGGGCGGGGTCTCGACTCCTATCTGGAAGCGCTGGAGCTGCTGCTGGAGGTCGCCTCCGGGCCCGAGCGCGATGCCGACGGGACGGTGGCCCTCCTCGCGGAGCGGCTCGCACACCCCGACGAGCGGGGGGTGCTGGCCCGCGAGCTCGCGCAGATCCTCCGTCGCTCCGGCCGGTTCCGGTGGGTGGGCCTGTACGACGTGGGCAAGGAGGAGGTCGAGGTCCGCGGATGGGCGGGACCGGCTCCGCCCACGCACCCGAGGTTCGGGCGAGGGGAGGGGCTGACCGCCGCGGCGATCTCGAGCGGCCGCGCGGTCGTCGTCCAGGACGTGCGCGGCGATCGCCGTCACATCGCAACGATCGAGGGCACGCGGGCCGAGGCGATCTTCCCGGTGGTCGCTCCGTCGGGTGTGCTCGGGACGGTGGACGTCGAGAGCGCGAACGCGCAGGCCTTCACCACCGAGCGGGTCCGCTGGCTCGAGCGATGCGTGGATGCGCTCGCGCCGTTCTGGGAGACTGAACGCCGGAGCGGTTGAGTCCGGGGAGATGCGATGCTCCGGCTTCTGGCCGTGCTGATCGGAATCGCGGGGACGGGAAGCGACGGAGGCGCGGAGCCATGTCCGGCCCGGGTACCGAGGGAACCGTGGTGTGCCGGATCGACTCCGATGGCAAGGCGAGGGAGTGCCAGGGACCCGGCGGCGCAGTGTCGGACCGGTTCATCGCCCGGATGCTGGAGGCGAAGTTTCTTCCTGCGACCTACCGTGGCTCCCCCTTCGAGACCGATCTGGGGATTCACTACTCCTTCCAGAGAACGAGGTGACCTCGGACGGAACTGATCCGGCCCTGACTCCTCCGCTCCGCTAGGCTCTCGCGCGTGAAGAGACGCATCGGTTTCGTGACGTCGGAAGAGCTCCGGGAGCTCACCGCCGACGATCGCTCGCTGATCCCGGCGCTCGCCGCGCGCGGCATCTCGGTGGTGTCGGTGGTCTGGACCGAGCCGCTGCCGCCCGCGCTCGACGCGCTGATCCTCCGCTCCACGTGGGACTACCACCTCCGCCTGTCCGAGTTCCTCGCCTGGGTGGACGCGGTGGAGGCTGCAGGAATCCCGCTGCTCAACCCTCCGGGCACCATCCGGTGGAACGTCGACAAGAAGTACCTCCTCGAGGTCGAGGCCCGCGGCATCCCCATCGTCCCGATGCGCCATGCGGCGCGGGGCTCGGGGGTCGTGCTGCCGGTCCTGCTCCGGGATGCGGGCTGGACCGAGGTGGTGGTGAAGCCGAGCGTGTCCGGCGGCGCCTTCGAGACGTGGCGGGCGGGCCCCGGCGCGAAGGACGCGGTGCGCTTCGCCCTGCAGCTCGAGCGGATGGACTGCCTGGTGCAGCCGTTCCTGCCCGAGCTGGTGTCGGAAGGAGAGTGGTCGCTGCTCTTCTTCCGGGGCGCCTACAGCCACGCGGTCCTCAAGCGGCCCGAGCGGGGAGACTTCCGGGTGCAAGAGGAGTTCGGAGGAGTGGCCGCGCGTGCCGAGGCGCCTCCGGCCGTCGTCGAGGCCGCGGCGCGTGCGCTCGAGGCATCCGGCCAGGACACCTTCTACGCGCGCGTGGACGGCGTCGTCCGTGGCGGTCGGCTGGAGGTGATGGAGCTCGAGCTCGTGGAGCCGTCACTGTTCCTGGAGCCGAGCCCCGGAGCAGCCGAGCGGTTCGCGGACGCGCTGATCCGCCACCTGCGCGGGTAGGGGCTGAGCAGGGCGACCGCGAAGGCACCGAGGAGGTTCTCGAGTCGTTCGTCCTGCCGTTGCTCCCAGGACATCGTGTCTGGCTTCCGGGTGCGAACGGAATGCCAGACTCATTCCGGGACTTCCTTAACCATTCCTCGAAACTAGTTAAGGAACTTCCGGAATGAGTCGCTGGCTCAAAATTGCCAGCGGTCCCGGGTCCCGATTCCCGGACAGGCCGAGCGAGTCCAGCGAGTGTGAACGCTTCGCAGGCGGCCGGATAACGCCAGCGACACCGGCGCCAGAGCGCGGAGGGTCTCGCAGGCCGCCGGGAAACGCCGTTGACGCCCCTCCCCACGTCCCTGAGTCTCCTGAGGCAAGGATCCGCGGACCTCGACGCGCCGGTCACCTGGGTGCGTTCCCGACTCGCCGTCACGCGACTCAGCCCCCCGCACCCAGGGGGAGGCTCATCGAGAGGCACAGGTGCGCCGCGCATCCAGGCTCACGCGCGCAGTGGCGCGCCGGCGACCGGACTCAGCGCGCGCGGACCGCGTGCACGGCCTCGGCGAGCGAGCGGACCAGCGCCACGGGTCCATCCGTCCTTCCTCCGGACCGGGCGATCTCCGTGACAAGCGCGCTCCCGACGACGACCGCGTCGGCGTGCTCGGCGAGCGCCGCGGCCTGCTCGGGCGCCGAGATGCCGAATCCGACGGCGACCGGCGCACGGCTGGCGGCGCGGACCGCGTCGAGCCGGGCGGGGAGATCGGCCGGCAGCGCCGCGCGGGCACCCGTCACCCCGGTGATGCTCACGAAGTAGAGGAAGCCGCGGGTGCGCTCGCCGATGCGCCGGAGGCGGTCGGGTGGCGTGGTGGGCGCCGCGAGGAGGACGAGCGAGAGGTCCCTCGCCGCCGCGGCGTCCCCGAGCGGACCGGCCTCGTCGAGCGGCAGATCCGGAACGATGACCCCGTCGACGCCGACCTCGGCTGAGCGCGAGACGAAGGCCTCGATCCCCATCCGGACGATGGGGTTCATGTAGCCCATCAGCACCAGAGGCACGTCGCATCCGCCTCGCCGGATCCGGTCGACCAGATCCAGGATGCCGGCCAGCGTCGTCCCCGAGCGGAGCGCGCGCTCCGCCGCGGCCTGGATCGTGGGCCCATCGGCGAGTGGATCCGAGAACGGCACCCCGAGCTCGATGACGTCTGCCCCCGCGGCGGCGAGCGCGGGGACCAGCCGCTCGGTGGTGGCGAGGTCGGGGTCCCCGGCGCAGAGGTAGACGACGAGCGATCTCCGTCCTGAGGATCGCGCTCCGGCGAGGTGCCGCTCCAGCCGGTTCACTGCCGTGGGCTCCCCGGCCGGGTCCGGGCCGCCAGCCATGCCTGGATGGCCGGGTCGGTCCGGTCGTGGATCGCCGCACAGCGCTCGATGGCCCCGAGCGCCTGCTGGAGCGCGAACGGACCTCCGCCGAGCTGCTCCATCACCGGACCGAGCGTCTTCCGCGCCTCGTCCGCGAGCCGCCGGTCACACGCCCACTTGATGCTGGCGAAGAGGCGCTGGGCCTCGTCGTCGCGCATCTTCGGTGCGAGGGTCGCCGCGCGGTCGCGGAGGACGGGCCACGCCTGCTCCCGGGTCTCGATGCGTTCCATCTGCTGTCCCAGCAGCAGCGCGGTGTCGCGGAGCTCGAGGCGGGGATCGTCCAGGAGCGCGCGGGCGCGCGCGGCCAGCTCCGGGTCCTCGAACCAGCCGAGGGCGGTGATGATCCGCGTTCGATCGTTCCGCGCCCTGCCAGACTGCGCCTCCCGCACCATCAGGTCGAAGAGCGTCCCGTCCCCATGTCTGGCGGCGACGCGCAGCACGGGCTCGAGCACGTCCTCGTCGAGTCCGGTGCGATCCTCGAGCCATCGCCGCGCGAGCCGGCTGGCCTCTGCCTGCAGAACGCGGTCCTCCGCGCCGTTGGTCACCGCCGGGACCACCTCTCGCCGCCTCTCGCGGACGTCGGGCGTCTCCCCCGGACGAGGTGTCCAGCCGATCGAACGGACCGTGGCGGAGCCCAGACGGGCGAACAGCTCGACCCGGCGGCTGTTGCTCTCACGCGAGAGCCGATCCTTCCGCAGCCAGCCGTCCAGCGTCTCCCAGCCGGCAATGGCGACGTCCGAGTCCTTCTGGCGGGTCATCGCCACCGCGTGATCCAGCGCCTCCCCGACCGGGACCTCGCCCCGCTCGGCGAGGGCCGAGAGATCCGAGGCGATCGCCACCTGCTCCTCGGCGGAGAGCGCGGCGGCGGGCGTGGTCCGCAGCTTCTTCCTCAGCTCCGGGGCGTAGGCCACGCGGTAGTAGCCGAGACCGCCGTCGTTCAGGATGACCCAGGCAGGGCAGCCGAGCGATGCCGGGAGCGCGAGCGCCCCGGTCTTCGACTCGAGGAGGGTGCACGCCCGCTCCACGCGCTTTCCCTTTCCCACACGGGCGCAGACCGGGAACTGCCAGCTGCGCTCGGTCCCGCCGACGAACGGCTCCTGCGCGAGCTGGATGCTTGCCGCTGCACTGCCGTGGCAGGCGAGGGACGCGCGGAGCAGGGGAAACCCGGGCTGGTCCACGAAGCTCGCCATCGAGGCAGAGACCGTCCGGCCGAGGGCGGCATCGAGCGTCCTGAAGAGGTCCTCGGAGGTCGCGTTCCTGTCGGCGTAGGTGCTCAGGTACGTCGCGAGGGCGTGCCTCCAGGGGACCTCGCCGATCCACCGCTCGAACATCGCGATGACGGTGCGCCCCTTGAAGTAGGTGAGCGGGGCATCGAAGGACGCCTCGATGTCCTCCCGGGTGCGGATCGCCTGCCGGATGCGCTTCGCGCCCGGCACGGAGTCGGCCTGGAACGCCTTCTGCCTCAGCCCGACCGCCTTTCGTTCCCAGCGCCATCCGGGTTCGAGGCGCGCGGTGACCTTCCCGTCGATCCAGCTTCCGAACGCCTCGTTGAGCCAGGTGTCGTCCCACCAGGCCGTGGTCACCAAATCTCCGTACCAGTAGTGGGCGAGCTCGTGGACCGCGATGGTCGCGCCGAACTGGCGGCGGGAGAGCTCCTCCTTGCCCTGGGCGAAGAGCATGAGCGGCTGTCCGAGCGCGACCAGGCCCGGGTGCTCCATCGTTCCCCAGAAGCGTGGGACGACCAGCACGTCCAGCTTGCCGTACGGGTACGGGACCTCGGTGGCGTCCTCGAGGAGCGAGATGATCCGCGGGAGGATGCTCTGGGCGTAGACCAGCTCGTCGCGGTGGCCCGGCGGGACGATGAAGCGCAGCGGGGTCTGGTGGTGACCGGCCGGTGCGCCGGGGACGACGTCGAACGGACCGGCGGCGAAGGCGACCAGGTAGCTGGGCAGCGGACGGCTCCGCTCGAACCGCACGGTCACCCAGCCGTCCGCGCCGGTCTGCCGGCTGGCCTCGGCGGTGTTGGCGAACGCACCGGCTCCCGGCGGAACGGCGATCTCCAGCTCCCAGGGAATCTTGAACGAGGGCTCGTCGAAGCAGGGGAAGGCGCGCCGCGCATCGACCGGCTCGAAGAACGTGTACAGGTAGGGCCCGTCCTGCTCGTCCACCCGGTAGATGCCGCGGCTCCGCTCGGGATCGAGCGGCCCCTCGTACTCGAGCACCAGCTCCGCCTGTCCCGGCAGAAGGCCGGTGCCGGGAAGGATCTGGAGGAGGTCGGGCGGGGTGACGACGGTGCGCGCCGGCTGCTCGACCCCGGCCTGGAGGAGGCTGGCGCGCCGGATGGTGAGGTCCTGGGCGTGGAGCCAGAAGGCGGGAACCGCGGCAGCGACGGTCAGCTGGATCCGCGCGGTCGCGGTGAAGGTCGTCGCGCGCGGATCCAGGCGCAGCGAGAGCCGCTCGCCGGTCGGACGGACGTCGGTGGGCAGCCGGAGCCCGGGTGGGGGAGGCGGAGCGCTGGCGGCGGTGCCGGCATCCGGCCGGCCGACGGGCGTGGTGGGGGTGGTGGGCGCGGTCGGTGCCGAGGCGCAGGCGGCGAGCAGGGCCAGCGCCGCGGCCCCTGCTCGTCGCGGATGCGAGCGCGTCGTCATGTCCCGGACCCGGGGACGCGGCGCTCGATCTCGGCGAGCGCGTGAACCAGGTCCTTGTCTCCCCGGCCGGAGAAGTTCAGGAGCAGCCGCTTCCCCCGGCCGAGCTCGCGCGCAACGTCCCTCGCCCGCGCGAGCGCGTGGGCCGTCTCCAGCGCCGGGAGGATGCCCTCGAGGCGACAGGTCTCCTGGAACGCCTGCAGGGCCTCGTCGTCGGTGGCCGTCCGCACGTCGAGCCGCCCGGTGTCCCTCAGGTAGGCCAGCTCGGGACCCACGCCCGGGTAGTCGAGCCCGGCGCTCACCGAGTGCGCCTCGGCGACCTGGCCGGCGTCGGTCTGGAGCACGGAGCTGGCGCTGCCGTGGAGGACGCCGAACCTGCCCGCGGTGAGCGAGGCGCCATGCTTGCCGCTGGCGAGACCCTCACCGCCGGCCTCCACGGCAACGAGGCGGACCGACGGGTCGGCGAGGAAGGCGGTGAAGGCGCCCATCGCGTTGGACCCGCCGCCCACGCAGGCGACGACGGCGTCCGGGAGCCCGCCGTGACGCTCCATCCACTGCGCGCGCGCCTCGTCTCCGATGACTCGCTGGAGATCCCGCACCATGCTCGGATACGGATGCGGACCGGCGACGCTGCCGATGACGTAGAAGGTCGTCTCGACGTTTGTCACCCAGTCGCGGATCGCCTCGTTCATCGCGTCCTTGAGCGTCCGGCTCCCGCTCTCCACCGGGCGCACCGTGGCTCCGAAGAGCCGCATCCGCTGGACGTTGGGCGCCTGGCGCCGCACGTCCTCGGCGCCCATGAAGACCTCGCAGGCGAGCCCCAGGCGTGCGCAGGAGGCGGCGGTGGCCACGCCGTGCTGGCCGGCGCCGGTCTCGGCGATGATCCGCCGCTTCCCCATCCGGACCGCGAGCCGCACCTGGCCCACGGTGTTGTTGACCTTGTGAGCGCCGGTGTGGAGCAGGTCCTCGCGCTTGAGCCATACCTCCGCGCCGCCGAAGGCCTCGGTCAGCCGGGCGGCGAACGTGAGGGGGGTGGGGCGCCCGGCCCAGTCGCGCAGGTCCGCGGCGACCGAGGCCCGGTAGGCCGGATCGACGCGCGCCTCGGCCCAGGCCCGCGCGAGGTCGTCGAGGGCGGGGATGAGGGTCTCGGGGACGTAGCGGCCCCCGTACTCGCCGAACCGGCCTGCCTTCTCGGTGCTCATCGCTCTCCCGCCGCGCGCACCGCGGCCACGAAGGCCCTCACCAGGGCAGGGTCCTTCACCCCGGGCTGCGACTCGACGCCCGAGGCGACGTCGACGCCGGGGGGCTGCGCCCGCCGGACCGCCTCGCCCACGTTGGCCGGAGTGAGCCCGCCAGCGAGCCAGAACGGGACGCGGTAGCGACCGGCGTCGCGAGCGAGTGACCAGTCGAAGGCGCGGCCGGCGCCGCCGAAGCCTTCGACCTTCGCGTCGAGGAGGACCTCCGTCGCGTGCGGGGAAGCCGCCTCGGGGAGCACGGAGTCGATGCGGAGCACCTGCCAGAGCGCCACGCCCGCGCCGGCGTAGTCCGCCGGATCCTCCTCGCCGTGCAGCTGCGCCGCGCCCAGGCCGAGCCTGGAGACGGTGGCACGGACCTCGGCGGGCGGAGCGCGGACGAAGACGCCGACGCGCAGCACGCCGGGGGGAACGGCGCGGGCGATCTCGGCGGCCTGTGCGAGCGTGACGTGACGCTTGCTGCCGGGCCAGAAGTTGAACCCCAGGGCGTCCACACCTGCCTCCACGCAGGCGAGCGCGTCCTCGAGCCGGGTGATGCCGCAGATCTTGATGCGGGTCCTCACGGCAGCGCCTCCACCAGGGCTCGTACCGCAGCGGTGGGGTCCGGGGCGCGCATGAGGCTCTCGCCGACCAGCGCTGCGCCAGCGCCCTCGGTGGCGAGGCGGCGGACGTCGCCGGGGGAGCGGATGCCGCTCTCGGCCACCAGGAGACGGCCCGGGCGGCGGAGGGAGGGGGCGAGACGGCGGAACCGGTCGTCCTCGACCTCGAGCGTCTCGAGATCCCGCGCATTGATGCCGACCAGCGTGGAGTCGAGCGCGTCCGGAGCGGCGAGCTCGAAGGGCTGGACCACCTCGAGCAGCACGTCGAGGCCGAGCTCCTGTGCTGCGGCCCACAGCTCGGCCAGCCTCGCCGGCTCGACCGCCCCGGCGATGAGGAGCACGGCGTCGGCACCGGCGTCCACGGCCTCCGCGACCATGTGGGCCTCGACGATGAAGTCCTTCCGGAGGAGAGGGACGTCGACCGCCGCCCGCACCGCGGCGAGGTCCTCGAGGCGTCCACCGAAGCGACGCTCCTCGGTGAGCACGCTGACGCAGCGGGCTCCACCCTCGACGTAGGCGCGGGCCTGCGCCGGCGCATTGACGGAACGGATGGGTCCTGCCGAGGGCGAGGCGCGCTTCACCTCGCAGATCAGCGGAAAGCCGCGCCCGCTGCGCAGGGCGGTCTCGAAGCGCGGGGCGCGGCGCGGACGGCTCGCGACCTCGGCCAGGAGCGTCGGGCGCTCACGCCGCCGCCGCGCGCAGTCCTCGAGCGCAGTCGCGACCAGGTCCCCGAGCGCGCCGCGGGGTGGCCTCCACGCGCGCCCGTCGCTGCCTCCGGGAGTCACGCGGCCACGCCCGCCCGGGTCAGGGCAACCAGGCGCTCCAGCCGGGTGCGCGCGGCTCCGGAGTCGATGCTATCGGCGGCGCGGAGGACGCCCTCGGCGAGGGTCGCGACGGCGTCCGCGACCCAGAGCGCGGCGCCGGCGTTGAGCAGCACCGCATCGCGAACCGCGCCGGCGCCTCCCTCGAGGACCATGGCGAGCAGCTTCGCGTTGTCCTCCGGGGAGCCGCCCTGGAGGGCGCCGCTCGGCACCGGATTCAGGCCACCGTCCTCGGGCCGGAGCACCACCTCGCGCACGCGACCCGCCTCGACCCACGCGGCGCGGGTGGGGCCGCTCGGGGAGATCTCGTCGAGGCCCTCGAGGCCATGCACCACCAGGGCCCGCTCGGTGCCGAGACGGGCCAGCGTCTCGGCCACCACCGGGACGAGGGCCGAGGCGTAGACCCCGAGGAGCTGGCGGGGAGCGCGCGCCGGGTTCGCAAGCGGGCCGAGCAGATTGAAGATGCTCCGCACGCCGACCTCGCGGCGCACCGGCGCCACGTGGCGCATCGCCCCGTGGAGGGCCGGCGCGTAGAGGAACCCGAGGTACACCTCATCGAGGCAGCGTTCGACGACCTCCACCGGTGCGTCCACCTGCACTCCGCAGGCGGTGAGGAGGTCGGCGCTCCCGCTCCGGGAGGAGACGCTCCGGTTGCCGTGCTTGGCGACGGTGATGCCGGCGCCGGCGACGACCAGCGCCGCGGCGGTGGAGATGTTGAACGTCCCGGCGCCGTCGCCACCGGTGCCGCAGGTATCGAGCACCACCCGACCGGGCGGGGTGCGGACCGGGGTGGCGCGGCGGCGCATGACCGCGGCCGCGGCGGCGATCTCCACCGGTGTCTCGCCCTTCATCCGCAAGCCGACGAGGAAGGCGCCCATCTGCGCCGCGGTCGCCTCGCCGCGGAAGATGGTCTCGAACGCCTCCTCGACCTCCTCGGGCGAGAGGTCCACCCGGTCCACGAGCTTCTGGAGGGCGATCTTCATGGCCCGAGGCGCCCCTGGAGGAAGTTGCGGAGGAGCTCGGGTCCGTCCGGGGTGAGCACGCTTTCAGGATGGAACTGAACGCCCACCGTGGGGTGGCTCCGGTGGCGAACGGCCATGATCTCGCCGTCGTCGGTGGAGCGCGCGGTGACCTCGAGGACGTCGGGGATGCTCTCCGGGTCGACCACCAGCGAGTGGTAGCGGCCGACCGGGAGTGGCCGCGGAAGACCGGTGAAGAGCCCGGTGCCCTCGTGCGACACGGGCGAGGTCTTGCCGTGGACCACCCGGCCAGCGCGCCGGATGACCCCGCCGAAGGCTGCGCCGATGGACTGGTGGCCCAGACAGACCCCGAGGATGGGCACGGTGCCGCTGAGCGAGCGGATGAGGGGAACGGAGATGCCCGCCTCGGCCGGGGTGCAGGGCCCGGGGCTGAGGACGACGGCCTCGGGCTTCATCGCGCGGGCGTCGTCCACCGAGAGCTCGTCGTTCCGGTGGACCTCCACCTCGGCGCCGAGCGACTGGAGCGCCTGGACGAGGTTGAAGGTGAACGAATCGTAGTTGTCGACGACGAGGATCATCGGCCTGCCTCGTCTCCGGCGATGGCCACC
>AR_comb_assmDRAFT_10777222_pt1 | contig 12603 bp, 7 predicted proteins | sample ArasoioldDNA_FD_10543 | JGI IMG/M metagenome (IMG submission 10543) | reverse complement strand
AGGAATACTTCCCTATTTTGCACTTATCAAGAAAAAACTGCCCGACGTAGACATCGTGCCGCCAGCGAGTCCACCTGGTGAACCGGAGTTTCCGGCAGACTGCTATGGAATCCTTCAACACAAGTTCACCAATCCCTGCCTGACGGAGCTGATTTGGTCCTATTGGCACGAAGAAGGAATGCTTGTTCAAACGATGAACGCCATCAGCCGCCGGTTCCAAAATGTTCGTGGCGCCGGAGACCGAGATCCGTTGGCAATGGTCGAGATTAGTCCGCTACGCCCGCTCAACAACCTGGTATGGGGCTACATCCAGGATGAGCAGCACCGGCTGAGCGTGATCCGGCGAGCCTATGAGTACGATCATCACTACGGCCTCACGCTTGAAGGCAAAGCGGTACCTACGCTCCGCACCGCTGACAGTCGTTCGAAATTTTTAGAGGCGTTCCATAACTTTCTTTATTTGTGCTGGCTTTTCTTCAAAGAGGATGACGATACGACGGTAGTTGCAGACGGATTTCCGGTTCTTAATGCACTAAAAGAAGTTCATTTGTTGTTGACTGAAGGAGCGCACAATCAGTTCGGCGATCTTCCCTGCACAGCGAGACAGGAGATGTTGCTCCAACAGTGGTTGTTGGCCCGACCCGAGTTTCGCGAATTCTTGCCAACACGGATCATGGTAGCGTATCCGGAACCTTGGATGGACCGGGTTGATGCGATGAAGAGACTGCAAGGTTGGACGGATGTTTCCGTTAGGGAATTCCATGAACTTGGCGTATTCGGTGAGCGGATCCTTCTCTCCATACGGTTCGGTGCATGGCTTGATGTTAACGATCCGATACAAGCAGCCAATTGGGCACGGTTCTGGCGGCCGGAGATCCAGGGCTATGTCCATTCCTATCGAGCGGTCACAGGCGTGGACCTCACGACTGAAGTCACGGACGCCCGACAGGCGGCTCTCCGTTCCGCTCAGCCGTCAGTCCTGTTGCGCGAGCGACTTGCCATGCAACAGCGCCAACTCTTGGCATCACAACCTGGGGTGGCCATGTCGTCTGTTCGTATGCGTGGCCGATCACTTGTAAGGAGGCAGAATTGACGCACTAGGTAATCCAGGCTGGATTTATCCATGCGCACAATTGGGATCGACACCTCGCGGCGTCACGACGTCTCGTCGAAAACGAAATCCCATTGGGTGGATAGGGCTATCCAGTTCCCCCTCGAGGTAAAACAGTAGGAGCGGAACTCGGAGCTGAACAATGAGGACTAGGTTCAATCTTGGCTCACAAACACAGCCTTCCTACTCCGAAATCCGCGAACGGATGCCAGTGAGATCTCTGAGTACCAACGCCACCATCAACATACAAGTACTAAAGACCAACATAGTGAGGTTTGCAAAAGAAGAATGGGAGAGATGGGGCAGAGGCACGATTAAGGAATGGGACCAAAACATCCGGCCAGTATTACGGAATTATTGGCTAGCCGGGACGGGAAGAAGATACACCGAACCTGGTTGGTGGTCGAAGCACCCGTGGAGCGCGACGTTCATCTCATGGATCATGAAAAAGGCAGGAGCAGGCGTTTCGTTTAGATATGCCGGCGCGCATGCCTTCTATATCAAAGCTGCAAAGGACAACAGACTAGCCAACAACCGCAATCCATTCAAAGCTTATCGCGTAAACGAAATCAGGCCGCAGGTAGGAGACCTCGTTTGTAAAAGCCGATCAGGTAGCGGAGCAAATTACGAAAATGTTCGCCCGGGCCACAAAACGCATTGTGACATCGTGACCGAGGTGCACCCAAACGCGCTGATAACGATTGGTGGCAACGTTAAGAACTCTGTTTCCAAAACACGGGTCTCGATTAACACGGATGGCTATATCAATGATCCTCGGTACTTTGCCGTCATAAGGATCGGTGCCCTCTTCCCTTTGGTACGCCGGCAGATTGGGCCGTTCGAAATTGTTGCGAAACTCGACCGAGAAACTCGATCCGACATAGAGCTTTCCGACGAAGAATGGGAGCAAGAACGTGGACGCCGCATACCCGTTCGTGGAGTAAGGTTTCGTTCCCGGCCGGTGGGTCGGCGTTGGTTTCCACCAACCAGACCACGATGGCGCAGAGGACTCGCGATATTTCCCCCGTTGATGATCGAAGAAGAGCCGCAAGGAGCGAACTACATTCGCTGGGTGCAGACTTCCTTGAATCGAATCATGGGACTGCGGCTCGATGTGCATGGCATCATGGAGCCACAAACCCGCAGTGCGATCCGTAGCTTTCAAAGGCGACAGGGGCTACCGGTCACCGGTACCGTCGGGCCTGAAACCGAGCAAGCGCTGGTCGCCGAAGGCGCCGACTCACCGCCTGAGAGCCAGGAGTTTCAGTCGAGCGCAGGCGCAACGTCAACACCCGCGTCAGTGCCTTGGGATCAACAGGGCATCGAGTATGTCAAATGGCTACAAAGATCGCTCAATCAAGTTCTCAAGCTCAAACTACCCGTCACCGGTAGCCCCGGCAGTCGAACGATTAGCGCAATCCAGCAGCTGCAACGAAGGGTCCGCGACAAGTACGCGCGCATGGGACTAGTGGGGCCCTGGACGGATCGGCTGCTGGCCGTGGGCGGAGCATCCGCACCGCCCGTGCTCGTGCCGCCGGGGGCGGTGGGACTCGACTGCAACTTCGACACACGGCCGTACCTGTCATGCATCCAGAAGGCGCGATTTCGCGGCCTGCCGGTCGCATTTGTTGTGCGCTATTACAGCGGCGCGCGCAGCAAGGACCTGTCCCGCAGCGAGGCCGAGGCGCTGTCCAAGCTAGGTATCCGCTGCGTGACGGTCTGGGAGCGGTTTGCCAAGGAGGCCACCGGCCACGCGAATGGCCGCACACACGGCTACCTGGCCTTAAAGCTCGCCGTCCAGTGCGGACAGCCGACCGGCACGCCGATCTACTTCGCGGTTGACTACGAGCCTACGATGGCAGAGAGACCGGGGGTCGAGCGCTATTTCGAAGGCGTGCGCGACGGCCTCACGCGAGCCCAACATGACACGAAGCTGAACCCGAACGGCCTGCGCTACGAAATCGGCGTCTACGCCAACCGGGTGGGCCTCGACCTGTGCAAAGCCCAAGGCATCGCGACCTGGTTCTGGCAGTCGTGCAGCAAGCTGACTGCGGGCGGGACAAATCAGTTCCGCTGGCCGAGCGTGGCGATGCACCAGGTGGAATGCGAAAAACCACTGTGTCCGGGCTGCGGCGACAAACGCTGCAACGTAAAGGTGGACTGGAACGAGTCCGACGGCCGCGAAGGTGGCTGGCTGGTGGCGGGCGCCGCGGGGACCGGAGTCACGGCTCGCGAACTGGGTGTACCGGCTACTTCACCATCCGCCGCAGAATTCGACTTCGAATGGGAGGTTGGCCCGGCGAAGGCAAAGCACGTAGAGGGGGAATCTTCTAACAAATGGCTGAAACTCTTCCCGGATGCCAAAAGGAGCAAGGCTGATTTCATTATTGACGGCGAATCTTATTTTCAATCGGTCATTTGGGCTATAGAAACGGCAAAAACCCGATATGACTATATCTACATAACGGGCTGGATGCTGGATATAGATTTGCAGCTGTTCAAAAATGATAAGAACAAAACCCTCTTTAAGCTCTTGAAGGATAGATCGGAAAGAGGCGTCGAGATAAGGATATTGATATGGGATAATTTGATACCCGGTTACGCGAAGCTTCACAATGATGCTATCGCGAGATTAAATCAGCTTCCTAATACCAAAGCCTTTATTGATCAACACACGTTTTTTCCGGAAGCTTCAAAACAGCTTATTCAGAAAATAGCCCCTTACATTTCAGATGCTATTAAACAATACGGGCATCTCCTCCTCAATCCGGCGGCAAGGTTGGAGGAAAACTACAACGTTCCTGGCTCATACGTTTTGTACCGGTTGCTGACGCTCATAAATCAACAGACGATCGGGGCGCATCATGAAAAGCTAGTTATCGTAAAAGGCGACGAGGGCCTGATCGCCTTTTGCGGTGGTATCGATTTCAACAAGAATAGGGTGATATCGACGGTCGATTGGCCGGCAGCAGGAGTATTTAAAAGCAAGACTGTGAAAAAGGAATTTTGGTTTCCTTACTACCATGACAATGCATGCCGGCTTCGGGGCCCTGCGGCATACGACGTCCTTCAAAAGTTCAAGAAAAGATGGAGCAACCATCCGGTTTCGAACCAGGTAGGGCTTCTCGGATCTAACGAGACCAAGCCGAAAGAAGCGCTCGCCCCGTACCCATACACAAGGGTGGTAGGGACGTACAACAGCCCGAACGGAAGAGATAAGGACAGGAGTCTGCAAGAGGCTTACTTAAAGATAATTGCAAATGCGAAAAGCTACATCTATATCGAGGATCAATACCTGGTAAATCTGGACGTGGCCAGAGTTCTTAATAAAAAGATAAAAGAGTCAAATTTTCAAAAACTGACTTTCGCAATCCAGGATTCGATTGAAACCGCTGATATTCTAATTCCAAATAGAAAAAGAGGCGAGTTCCTCGAGGCTGTGCTTCGCGACACCAACGATGCGCAGAAGAAAAAGGTACTATTGGCCGTTATTGATAGGACGAAATGGGACAAGGAGTTTTATCATCCTGGAATGCACGCCAAAACACTAATTGTTGACGACGAGATAGCAATTATCGGCTCGGCTAATGTGAACCGGCGCTCGTTTACATGCGACAGCGAGACATCGGTAATCGTATTTGACAACGCCAAGAAAGTTGACCGGAATTTCGCAAGAATTTTCAGAATACTCTCGTGGAAAGGTTTTCTTCGGAAACCCGCGGATAAAATCCTTTACGAATCATGGTGGAATTTTCCCACAACAATAAGCGATGGAGATAAGGCTTTCTCGATTCTGATCAAGTACACGCGGGATGAACAGCCAGACCTGGATGAGAAGATTACAGATTCTATAAAGAAACTGGGCGTTTTGGGCCCCATTGCAGCATACCAGTTACTGGGTAAAAACTTGACTGCCACTTCAGCTGCACTCAGTCCCCAAATGGTCAGGTACATATTCGATACCCTGTGGGAGCATTTTGTAGACCCTGTATGTCGGTAACCTTGGACGGAGGAAAAAATAGGTAGGAGCGAATTTCACAATGCTGACTCGATGTCGATGTGGAATGCGCCTGTGAATAGACTTACTAAGTAAACCAGCTTGCGAGAGGGGGTGTGCCATGGATATCAATTTTGCTTGCGGGAATAGTCTTCGAGTTGGAATTCGGTAACGCCGAGACTCTGCGACTACCGGTTTGGGTGAAGCGTGGGACCGAATGACAGGCATTGCAAACGTGGACAAAGTATTCGAACGGTCGGCAACTTGCTGCCGGTCTGGCAACTCCATGAAGGAATGACAAATGGTCCGAGACTGTTTCAATTAATCCAGAGGCTGAGGTCTTCTATGCGAAAGGATACCGAGTTTTCCAATCACGACTAGGATGTGGAAATCAAAAGAGAAGAGTGAAGGTAAGAAGGCAGTGTATCATACACGTGGCGTCCTAAGAGAATTTGACGCGGCATTCCGCCAGCTCCGGCCTGAGCATTTCGAAATTCCCGCCGAACTAGAAGAAAGCCAGATAGGAGAAGTGAGTAGGCTGCAACCGCGAGTGCTTACCTATCCAGAGGTTATTGATAAGAGAATCAGCATACCTGCGCAGCACTCCCTAGTACGTCTTTCCAAAAATTCCACAAGCAGTGCGGCCGCAGTCGCAGTTGGAAGGCTTGAAGAAGTCAAAGCAGGTAGACTCGCCGGCATCTTCTTCGTGAACTGGGAAAATCGGCGCAGCGAGCCTGAAGACTTGGAAAATCTTGGTGGACCGTAATTTCACAGGGCGAGAATGCCGTAGGATCTCGAGCTCTCGCGACAGCGTGCCAAGCGAAGCGAACGGTCTAGGCCAGATTTCGACAATCCTCAAGGAGGTAAAACAATGGACAATGTATATGGCGTATTAAGAGAGTTCGAATTGGCCCTGCAGGAACTTGAACCCGAGCATTTCGAATTTAGAACAGAACTTCACGAGGAAGAAGAGGAGGTGACGGCTAGTCGCCCGTCACGTATCCCACAGGGATCCGCATTCGTGCTGCTTCGCGTAATTCCGACTGATCCCAATTATCGGAAGTACATTCCGATCAACTACACATTGAATGCGAAAAAAATTGTCGGTGAGGTGGCGCAGGATCTGAGCTCTAGAGGCAAGTCGGCCCATTTTTGGGTCGAGCTCTCTCATTGGGGCTTGGTAGCAGCGGAAATTTTTGCGGAATCATCCGCATTGGTTGCTGGCCTCGCGATTGCCGGCCCAATTTTGGGGCTGGTGGCAACCGGTCTTGCGCTCGGAGCCCCATATTACGAGGCCGGAGAAAAGATCGCAGGGGACTGGTCGGCCACTGGGTTCTCGCGAGGAGTTGTGATGGGAGCAGATAAGCGTCGGGCGCTTCTGATTAGGGACTACTTCGGGAATGACTATTTTCCGCCTAATCCAAATTTTCCTCGCGGACGCAGCATAGCAATCGCAAACTACAGAGTCGGGTTGCTGGTGGGTTATGTAAACGGCCATCTGCTTTCACCGAATCAACGCGCTATATTCTGGCACGATCTCGGTCATCGAATGGGAGACCAATCCTATCGCGGCTCTCGGGCACAGTGGAAACGCCGCGAGTGGATTGACTGGTATGTCTCAGTAGCTGCCGTTTTCCGACGTGATCACCTTAGCTGACTCCAGATATGCAAACATTACTCGAGAGCTATGTTGAGTCAAACCGCGCACGATTTGTGGAGGAGCTGAAGGAGGTCATCCGGTTTCCCACCATCAGTGCGCAACCCAGGCATGGTAGGGATCTGAAAAGGTGCGCGGAGTGGTTAGCGAATCACCTGCGCCAAATTGGCCTGGAGAGTGTGGAAGTCATCTCCACAACGAGCCATCCAATTGTCTGCGGAGAATGGCAGCACGCACCGGGGAAGCCGACGGTGCTTATCTATGGTCACTACGACGTTCAGCCCGTCGATCCTATCAGTGATTGGCACTCGCCGCCGTTTGAGCCGACTGTCCGCGGCAACGATCTCTATGGTCGCGGCGCGTCTGACGACAAAGGCCAGATGTTCACTCATATCAAGGCGCTGGAGGCTTATCTGCGCACTAGCGGCAAGCTTCCGGTCAATGTCAAATGTTTATTCGAAGGCGAAGAGGAAATCGGCAGCCCGAATCTCTTGCCTTTTTTTGCACGTAATAGAGATCGACTTACTGCGGATGTCGCCGTGCTCTCAGATATGTGGATTCTCGGCCCGAATCGACCGGCAATTACTTATGCCATGCGAGGAGCGTTAAGTCTCGAACTAGAAGTGAGCGGACCGGGGAACGACCTACACTCCGGCAACTTTGGAGGAGCCGTTCATAGCCCACTTCAAGTGCTGTGTGAAATCATCGCGGGCTTGCATGATGCCGAGGGTCGCGTGACGGTTCCTGAGTTTTACAGGCAGGTGCGTCCTGTGGCTCCGCGGGAGCGAGCTTACATGGCCCGCGCTGGGATTGACGCACAAGTCCTTCGTGACGCTGGGATCGCCAAAGATTGGGGTGAGAGTGGCTTCACGCCTTACGAACGCATTGCGATTCGTCCCGCGTTGAGCGTCAATGGCATTCTTGGCGGTTACCAAGGCTTGGGTCCAAAGGCTGTTATCCCTGCTCGGTCAGCGGCCAAGCTCGATTTTCGACTCGTTCCCGACCAGGATCCGAGTGCGATTAACCGGCTTTTCCGGCAGCACATCATCCGCATCATGCCGCCCACTGTGCGAACTTCGATTCGCACACACTTTGTTGCCAAGCCCGTTCAAATCAACCGCCACCATCCAACAATCAGCGCTGCAGAGACAGCTTACCACAAAGGTTTCGGTGCACGGCCGGTGTTCCTGAGGATGGGCGGCACGATTCCCGTTGTTGGTCTATTCCAACAAGTACTTGGTATCCCGGTCGTTCTAATGGGCTTTGCACTGCCCGATGACCGGATGCACGCGCCGAACGAGAAGTTTCATCTGCCGAATTTTTTTAACGGGATCGCTACTAGCATCTGGTTCTTAGCTGATGCTGCGCGCCAACTGAGCATGAAAGCAATACCGATATGGAAACCGGCGGACCAAAGACAAGCCCCAGCGGATCTAACGTAAGGAGGGACTTATGGGGAATCTAACCGGATTTGCGGCAATCTCAGCCGCTGTTCTTTCCCCCAGAAGAGCATCCGTGACAAATTACGTCTGGCCTCTAAGCAACAGCGCGACGCTAGACGAGATGAATACTTCGTTTGGACCGCGCATAGACAGAAACAAGTGGGACTTCCACGATGGTATCGACCTGCCGGCTCCAATCGGAACAAAGATTCATGCAGTACGCGCTGGTGTCGTGCATCACGCGGGTCCCGGCGGAACCGGCGGATACAGCTCGCGCCACGTCGTTATTCAGGTCGATGACCCGAATGATGGGCCGATGTACCTCGTCTATGTCCACCTTAATGGCATTGACCCGGCGGTCACGATAGGTGCAAGTATCTCTCAGGGTCAGGAAATCGGCACAGTCGGCGATGATGACGCAACCTACCCACACTTGCACATCGAGTTTCGCAAGGGAACCCATAGACAAATAGGCAGCGTTCACCCTTTAGACTATCTACCCTATGCGGACACACCAAACTTCACCGCCGTTGTTCCTGATCGCTTCAACAGGTTTGGAGAGTTCATGGCTGCGCGCCTTCGCTTTAGCGCAAGCAACAGACTCGAAGGCGATTTGAAACGTGTAGAGGTAGATCTTAAGGCCGGTCCCAGGCCGCTCGAAACCCGTATTGTTGACTTTGATGACAAGGCTTCGGTCAACGAGGGTAACGGTGATGAGTATACCTACGTCAACAATATTGGAGTCGAGGGCTACCAAAAGTCCAACATGGCCGCCCAAGGAAGACCGGACCTCCAGTACGGCATCCTTGTCCGTCACATACCGACCGCGTGCGACACACTGGTCGCGCGAGTGATTGATGTGAGTCACAACATCGCAACCAGCGCGGTGATCAGCGTGCCGAGTCAAAAAGCGACTGTCGAATACGTTGATTTTGAAGACGGCAAGATGCCACCTCGTGGTTGGAAAGTAGTCAGGAGCAGGACCGGCACCGGGACGACGGTCGCGAATATTCGCTCCGCCGGTCACAGGAAATCGCGCGGGATGCGCAGCCGCGATGCCTCCAGAACTGAGACGACAACGCAACGCGCTGGAATTGAGTATACGCTGTCCGCTGGTCGTTTTGAGTGGGTCGCCGAAGCCTGGTTCAACCCGACTATACTTGACCTGGGTCCCGGCCAGTCCGTCTACCTCCTCTATTTTCTGAGCGGCACAAAATTGAGTGTTGCCGCTCGTATTCGCAATAGTGCAGGCTTCTTTAGAGCCGGAATTGTAGTGGGGCAGCCAGATGGTACTTTAGAGGACGCGGACAGTGCCGGCATAATCGTCCCGAAGATATGGCGTAAGTGGCGACTGCACTTGCTTCGAATTGGCACTCGGGAAACCACGGCCGTGCTTTACCTTGATAAAGGGCAGCAGCTTGTAGAGCAAATAAGGATTAACTGGGATTCAACTACACATGATCCTACCAGTCTGCGCGCTGGTATAGGACTGACGTCTCCCGGCGCTAGGGCGACAGTTTTGACAGACGAACTGCGGTTGACCGAAGCCCCGATTTGATGGTCGAGCGATAGGAAACGAACTATTCATGATCATCGATTGTCATTGCCACGCTGGCAAGGGGGACGGGCTCACCGGCCCGTGGGATACAGTGGCGCCGCTCGAACAATATCTGCGCCGAGCGGCAAAAGCGGGCATTAACCGGACGGTGCTCTTTGCGGCGTTTCATTCAGACTATTCAGTGGCGAACCGAGAGGTAGCACGGATCGTGACTAGTCGTCCTGAGCGCTTTTACGGTTTCGCGTTCGTTCATTCGGAGCGGGATCGCGGCCGCGTTCATCAGTTGGTCAAGGTCGCAGTCGAGCAATACGGCTTTTGTGGCATCAAGGTTCATCGATACGATGCGCGGATCACCCGTGAAATCTGTGAGGTCGCCCGGCTTTTCTCGCTGCCTGTGCTCTATGATTTGATGGGCGAAGTTTCGGCAGTGGAGCTTTTAGCACATGAGTATCCCGATGTTTCATTCATCATCCCGCACTTGGGCAGCTTTTCAGATGACTGGCGAGCACAGCTGGCGCTCATCGATCATCTTGCACGCCACCCTAACATTTACACGGATAGTTCAGGTATTCGCCGCTTCGATCTGTTGGAGCAAGCGGTGCGTCGCGCCGGCGCGAGAAAGGTTCTTTTCGGCTCTGACGGACCATGGCTTCACCCCGGCCTTGAATTAGCCAAAGTGAAAGCTCTTGCTTTACCACCTTCCGATGAACAGCTGGTGCAAGGCGGAAACCTGCTACGTTTGATTAGTCAAGTCCGGTTACGTTCAAAGGTGCAGGTGAGCCTGTCAATTAGTGCTGCGGCTATAGAGAGGGAATCACGTGATCCCTGGGCAGGAGCGCACTTTCCTGTCTAGAAATGGTGAAACCTTCAGAGATCACGCGTCGTCCGGGATTTTGCGGCGCGCCGCTCGCCGCAGTTGCAATGCGCGCTCGCTCACGTATAGCTTCTGGGCAGCGCGGCGTAAGCTACCAGCTTCATTGTTCAACGCGATTTGGATCGCAATATCTTCTGCGGCGCGTCCGATCTCCCTAAGCCCCGCGCCCATCAGAAGAGCACGCTGAATTGAATTTTCAAAGGACACATCCCGCCAGTCGGCGGGTCCGGATTCTACTGAAGGCCTTTCTTCTTCCGGAATGTCGCCAACAGTGATGGAGCCATGGCCGCAATGGCGATACATAATCCGGGACACTAGCCGTTTCAGATCGCGCACGTTGCCTGAGTATTCCCGTTTTAGCAAATACTCGCGCACCGGGTCGTCCAGCATGGGTGGTTCTTCCCCGGATCGCAGCTGCTGCCGCATGAAATGATGTGTGAGGGTGAGGATGTCCTCGCTTCGTTCGCGAAGCGATGGCAACTTGCAACCCGACCCCGCAATACGGTAATAGAAATCGTAGCGAAACTTACCATCCGCCAATTCTTTCCTGATTTCCTTGTTTGTGGCGCAGACCAGACGGAAATTGGTATTTTGCCACTGATTGCCCCCCACGCGCTTATAAGTGCCCTCTTGAATTACACGCAGAAGTTGGGATTGGAGCCCGAGTGCAAGATCGCCTACTTCGTCAAGAAACAAGGTCCCCCCATCGGCCAATGCAAAGGCGCCATCTCGGTGGCTTAAAGCCCCAGTGAATGCTCCTCGTTCATGTCCAAAAAACTCGCTTCCCGACAATTCTGGCACTATAGTAGTGCAATCCAGAACAACAAGATTCCGCTTGCCAGCTCTCGTATCCAGCGTGTGAATGAGACGTGCTACTAACTCTTTACCGGTGCCTGTTTCGCCTGTGATCAGAACCGAAGCATCGGTAAATTGAGCCACTTCGACGATCTGGCGCAATGTCGAGATCCACACCGGGCTTTTCCCGACAAGGTTGTTTTGAACGAGTGGCGAGTTAACCACACAATCTACTGCATCCCATCGTTCAACCCGTCCTTTAATCTCATTTCCAGGATCGGACAGTCGATCCCAACTAAAGACGTCGGCGGCTCCTGCCTGACACAAGCGCCATGCGTTGTTTGAGCTTAAGACGGATTGTGAAACAGCGATCGCAAGGATTCTTTCAAGTCCGTGGTGGCTCAGCTCGCGGAGTAAATTACAGAGAGGTTGTGTGACTTCACTAAAGAAGAGGAGGCCGGCTACTCCCGCAATTTTGTGGTCAAAATCCTGTACCGCTAAACCGGCTTCGCTTAGGGCCTGGTGAACCGTGCGCTTAGACACCAGAGTCTCGCCGCTAGCAAATCGAAACCATACCTTTGCCATAAGCAGCACCGTCTGCAGGTGTATAGCAAATAGGAGATCAGCAGTTAGACTCCGACTTACCTAAGACTAGTTTTGGTACAGACTAACAGCATGCTGGGGTCGCAATTAACGAAGTCGTCCATAAAAAGGGTTAGATCATATAATTCGTCTGATTCCGAAACTTAGTGTATCTTTATCTCGATGGTTAGCGATGTAGCTGCATTACTTCACAACAATTACGTAGCGGACGGACTACATAATAGACGCAGAAATAAATTGGCCAGCACGCACTGGTGTCAGCTACCAAAGCGGCTGGCCTTTAAACCTTCTATCCATTTCCGCCTCCGAGGAACAATTTGCGTTCCTCTAATTTGGCCTCAGATCATGCCAGAAGCCTGCTCTATGATGGGGGAGGCTTAGTTACGCCCCTGACAAATATCACCCGACGTCAGTATGTCAAGAAAAAGTATTTGGTTAACATTGTCATTATTATTCTGATTTTAAAACACGTCTTCGAAACTGTCGGCGCCGTGACCATCAAACAATGGCTCGGCACGTCAACTTGCTTTGGACGGACTCAAATAGAATTTTGAGACAGCATATTT
>AR_comb_assmDRAFT_10182174_pt1 | contig 12611 bp, 7 predicted proteins | sample ArasoioldDNA_FD_10543 | JGI IMG/M metagenome (IMG submission 10543) | reverse complement strand
GGAACCAGTCCCCACCAGGATCCCAGCGCGAGCGGCGTGCCCGCGAGGTACAGCGCGCCGCTCGCGTACATCGGGTGCCGTACGACCGAGTAGGGCCCGGTCGAAATCACTTTCTGTCCGGTCACGACCTGGATGGTGGCGGACGTGAACGTGTTTTCGCGATACACGAGGTAGATGAAGTAGAAGCCGACCGCGACGAGCGCGTCGCCGGCCAGGACCGCGCCCGCCGGGACCGACGACCATCCGCGCCGGTGATCGAGCCCCGGAACGACGAGCAGCGCGCCGAAGGCCAGCGACGTTGCGGCCATGATCAGCTGCTGCGGCGTTCGTGTTTCAGCCGTCGGACCTCCTTGCATGCGCCGTTCGAGCAGCGCTGGATCCCGTCGCGAGAGATCCATCGTGATGAGCGCCGACGCGCCGACGAACACGACCAGGTACACCCACGCCTGCCAGTAGCGAATGGTTCCTGCGGGGACGAAGACGCAGACTCCCATTCCCACTGCCAGGCCGACCAGCGCGAGCGACGCCCGCGCGTTCAGGCTCTTCATTTCCCGACGCCTTCACGCGGTAGAATTGCGCCTCGAGTCAAGACATGCGCACCGGACATCGATTTATTCTCGCACTCGCAGTGCTGCTCGTTCTCGAAGGGCGCGAAGGATTCAGCGGAGCGCCGCCACGCGCTCAGCAGGCTCCCGAAGCCGGCGACGTCGCCGAGGGAATGCGGTTGTACCTGCAGAAGGGTGACTGCCAGGCCTGTCACGGCTGGGCGGCTGATGGCCGCAAGATGGACAGCCAGATGCCTGACGGATCGAACCTGCGCGAAACGCGGCTCGACCGCTCGCGTCTCGTCACGACGATCAAATGCGGCCGCCCGGGCACCGGCATGCCCGCGTTCGACAAGTTCGCGTACAGCGACGGCCGCTGCTACGGGATGAAGCAGGCGGATCTCAAGGCCCCCATGCCCGATCCGCCGGCGACCTTTCAGCAGCGTGAGATCGATATGGTGGTCGACTTCCTGATGGCGAAGGTTGTGGGGAAGGGTCCGATGGATCGCGCCAAGTGCATCGCGTACTGGGGCTCGGACGTCGACGCGTGTCGAGAGTTCAAGTAGGTCGGGCAGGACGGGTCGGTCGGGTACGTCAGGTCGGTCAGGTAGGTCAAGTAAGCCAGGTAGGTCAGGTAGTTACCCGACCCGCGCGACCTGCTTGACCCACCCGACTCATCGAGCGGTCAGTTGAGCGCGAACACGAACAGGTAGCTCGAGTTTTCGAGCTTGTCGTACTTGATCGGGTGCAAGTGTCGTCCACCTGACTGGACCGCGAGATACTGCTTCGACCCGATCGCGTACGTCACCGGCGCGCCCTTGAGCGGTGTGCCGACGTTGAAGCGCCAGAGCTCCTCCAGCGTCTCGTCGTTGTACGCGACGACCCATCCGTCCTGCAGCGCGGAAAAGACCAGGCCGCCCGCCGTCACCGTCGTGCCCGAGCGGACCTCGATATCGGTCTTGGCCTTGGCGAGCACCTTGTGGTTCACGGTGTCGAACGCCGTGATCGACCCGTAGTACAGGTCGCTGTTGTACGTGCGCTTCTCGCTTTTCTTGTCGTCGATTCCGCCTTGCGGCGACAAGTACGCGACCGCCGCGCCGGTCTGCGAGAAGCACCCTTCGATGCCCGCGCCGTACGCGATGTGCTTGGTCGGGTTGTACGCGGTTGGCTGGTGCGCGATGCCGCCGTGCCACGTCGGGCAGCTGCGCTTCATGCCGTCGCCGCGCAGCGCGCGCGCCGCCGGGTTGTAGACCTGTACGTCCAGCTTCGGGTCGTACTCGACCGGTTTACCGGTGCGTGAATTGATGCCCTTCGTCCAATTCAAATCGTTGACGTACTGTTCTGCCTTCAGGAATTCGCCGTTGGTCCGGTCGAGCGAGTAGTAGAAGCCGTTCCGGGCGAAGTGTCCGACGATCTTGCGGCTGCGGCCGCCGATGGTCTCGTCGTACAACATGTGGACGCCCACTTCGTCGAAGTCCCACGAGTCGTTCGGCGTGTACTGGAAGTACCACTGCAGCTTGCCGGTCTCGACGTTCAGTGCGATGACGGAGTTGGTGTACAGGTTGTCGCCCGGGCGCGCCTGCGGATCGTAAATCGGGACCGGATTGCCCGTGCCCCAGATGGTGAGCTTGGTTGCCGGGTCGTACGATCCGGTTTGCCACAGACCGCCGCCGCCGGTTTTCCAGGCGTTGTTCGTGTCCTTCCACGTCTCGCTGCCCGGGTCTCCCGGCTTCGGCACGACGTACCACCGCCAGAGCTCTTTGCCCGATCGCGCGTCGAGCGCCGCTACCCAGCCGCGCGTCTTGGCGTCGCCCGCGCCGTTGGCCACGATCACTTTGCCGTCGGCCGTGATCGGCGCCGCATTGAAGCGCTCCTTGTCGCCGAATTCGCTCGTGCCGGCGACCTGCTTGTCCCACACGATCTCGCCGGTGTCGCGATTCATGGCGATGACGCGCCCGTCCGGAAGATTCGCGATCACCAGGTCTTCCCACAGCGCGATGCCGCGCGTGCGCGGCAGGTTGCCCTGGTGCTTGACGCCCGGATCCGTGACCCACGCGAACTCGCCCTTGTTCGGGCTGCGGCCGTCGATCTTGTAAATCGTTCCCCAGCCGTCGCTCGTGTAGAGGAAGCCGTTGTCGACGAGCGGATGAATCTCGCTTTCGGGACCGTTTTGCCCGACGTCCTGCATGCCGCCGAGCGCCATGCCCCAGACCAGCCGGAGGTTCTTGACGTTCTGGCGGTTGATCTCGGTCAGCTTCGAATAGCGAATCGACCCGTAGTCGCCGTTCATCATCAGCCAGTTTTGCGGCTCGTTGGCCGCGTTGACCAGGCGAGTCTGGCTGACGGGCGGCGCGGACTGGCTGAAAAGCGTGGCGGACGCGAGGGCGGCCGCAGTGACCATCGACAAGAGCAGGCGCTTCATGGCGCGCATTGTAGCGCCTTATTTCATGTCGAGGACGCAATGGCGGGGCCGATGACTTTGAACAGCAGCAGAGGGGTTTGACAACGGTGCCGTCGCTGGCTACAGTCCGAATCGATGTGGTTCCGCGCCGGGCGTAGCGGTGTTCCAGGGCGTGCCCTGGCCAGCGTCCTTGCGTTCGTGCTGTGTGGCAGCTCGCTCAACTGGGGCCACCTTGGTGGAGACGACCGGGACTGCAGCATCGTCCTCACCGTACACGACCACGCCTCACACCGCGTCTCCGGTGAACGTCAACCCACCGCCCCGAACGATCACTGCTACATCTGCCATTCGCTCCGCCTCCTGCACGCAGCGCTTGCCGTCACGCAAGCGCGCGCCGTCGTAAATCCCCGCAGCACACAATTCGGCAGCGTGGATGCCCGCGCCAACGGGCAGACACTTCGGATCGACGTCCCATCCCGCGCGCCACCCTCGAGCCTCCTGTAGCCGCTCCTTCTTCGCAACAGGCGACATAGCGGCTCGGCGCGAGCCGGGCACTGGAGGACTCCATGGTCGCGATCTCCGTACGCCGCTCCGGCTGGCGTTTGACGCTTTACGCGGGACTGTTCTGCGCCCTGGCTTCGTGTGTCGCGTTCGCCCAGGGGTTGGGCGGCGCCGGAACCGTTCAAGGCACGATCAAGGACCCGACCGGCGGGGTCATGCGCGCCGTCGAGGTTCGCATCAGCAATCCGGTCTCGGGCTATGCCCGCACGGCGGTGACCGACGAATCGGGTCGCTACGTGTTCAGTAACGTCCCGCCAAACTCGTATCACCTCGCGGTTGCCGTTCAGGGATTTCAATCAATCGAGCGGGATGTCGACGTTCGGACCAGCGTGCCCATCACGCTTGACTTGTCGCTCGAGCTGGCGGCCACGACGGCGTCCGTCAGCGTCGTCGGGCACGCCGATGATCTGCTCGAACGGGATCCGGCCGCCCACACCGACATCGATCAGAGCCTCATCGCACGGCTCCCCATCGAAACCTCGTCCGGTGGCCTGAACCATGTCGTCATGCTGGCATCGCCGGGCGTGGTTGCGGATTCCAACGGGTTCTTTCATCCGATCGGAGACCACGCGCAGACGCAGTTCTCGATCGACAACCAGCCGATCACCGATCAACAGAGCCGGCTTTACTCGAATCAGATTTCGCAGGACGCGGTGCAGTCGCTCGAGGTCATCACCGGCGTCGCGCCGGCGGAGTACGGCGACAAGAGCAGTCTGGTCGTGCACATCGTCACCAAGTCGGGTCTCGATCAGGCGAAGCCAACGGGGAGCGCATCGTTCGGCTACGGTTCGTTCAACAGCCCGACGGGTGACGTCAACGTGGGCGCCGGCTCGCACTCGCTCGGTAACTTCGTGTCGGTGTCCGGCCTGAGGACCGATCGCTTTCTGGATACGCCGGAGTTCGAGCCGCTGCACGCCGCCGGGCACAGCGCGTCACTATTCGATCGCTTCGACTATCACCCGACGGATCGCGACACGTTCCACCTCAATCTGCAAGCGGCGACGTCACGTTTCGACGTGCCCAACACGTACGACACGATCGATCAGGGCCAGCACCAGGACATCATGACGTTCAACATCGCGCCCGGCTACTCACGGGTGCTGGGATCGAACAAGCTGTTTACCGCGAACGGCTTCGCCCGACGAGATCGCGTGACGTACTCGCCGAGCGCGAATCCTCTCGATGACACACCGGCCTCGGTCGGGCAGAACCGGACGTTGTTCAACACGGGCGTGAAGGCAGACCTTTCGATTTCGACGTCCGCCCACAACCTCAAGATCGGTGGCACGGTCAGCGCAACGCAGTTGCGCGAAACCTTCACGTTCGCGATCACGGACCCGTCCAACGCGTCTTTTCAGGATGAGAACGGCCATTTCAATGAAGCCCTGGCTCCGTACGATCTGACCAACGGCGGTCGTCCGCTGGCATACGACCAGTCATTCACGATCAAACAGCAGTCGGCCTATGTACAAGACGACATCAAGGCGGGCGATTTCAGTTTCAAGCTCGGACTTCGACTGGATCACTACGACGGCCTGACATCGGACACGCTTTTGCAGCCTCGCCTCGGCGTGTCCTATGCGGTTTCCGGCAGCGGAACCGTCCTGCGCGCGTCGTACGGCCGGACCATGGAGACGCCCTACAACGAGAACCTGCTGCTTTCCGCGGGCTACGGCCTCAACGGCTTGTTCGGTGCTGGCGATCCCGTGCCGCCTGGCAAGCGGCATCAGATTGAGTTGGGCGTTCAGCAGGGTTTTGGCCACTGGGTGGTTGTCGACTTCGGCTACTTCAACAAGCGCACCGACAACGGATACGACTTCAGCGTCCTGTACGACACGCCGATTTCGTTCCCGGTGGCGTGGGACCACTCCCGCATCGACGGCTTCACTGGTCGCGTCAACCTCGTGGAGCACAAGGGCCTCAGCGCTTTTGTGGTCATGGCCCACACGAACGCAATCTACTCGCCGCCTGGAGTGGGTGGGATTCTGCTCGAACAGCCCGCGGGCGACTTCCGGATCGATCACGATCAGAAGTTCAACGCCACGACCAACCTGCAATACGTCTTCGAGAAGTCACGAGGCGCGTGGGCGGCGCTTGCCTGGCGTTACGACTCGGGCCTCGTTGCAGGATCTGTAACGAGCCTCGAGGACGCGCTGGGTCTGACAGCCGATCAACAAGCGGCAATCGGTTTCTACTGCGGGAGCCAGTTCGCGTCGCTTGGCGCGCCATTGACCGCGGCCGACTGCACGGCGACGAACTACGGCGCAACCCGGTTGCGGATTCCCGCCGAAGGGACGGCCGACGACGTGAACAACCCGTCGCGAATCGCACCGCGCCACCTGATCGACCTGGGCGCGGGTGTCGACAACCTGCTCCGCACCGATCGTCTCAAGATGCGGCTACGGTTCAGCGTTCTGAACCTGACCAACAAGGAGGCCCTCTACAACTTCCTGTCCACCTTCAGCGGGACGCACTTCGTGACGCCTCGGGCGTTTCAGTTCCAGGCCGGTGTCACATTCTGAGCAGCATCGCTGAAATAGCTCATCCATGCTTGCTGAGCGATAATTTCCGCGTGACAAGGACCGGGTCGCCGGCGTCCCAGCTCGCGTTCTTCCAGGGCGGCGGCGAGATGGGCGCGCGCATGCGCGACCTGGACTGGTCCGCGACGTCGCTCGGCCACGCCGAGGCGTGGCCTCAGAGCCTCCGCAGCACGTTGAGCATGCTGCTTCCGTCCAAGGCGCAGATCATCCTCTTCTGGGGTCCCGAGTTCGTCGTCTTCTACAACGATGCGTATCGTCCCGTTTTCGGCGCGAAGCATCCTCACGTGCTCGGCCGGCCCGGGCGCGAAGCCTGGAGCGAGATCTGGGACTCCATGCTCCACGATCTGCTGGCCGGCGTCGTCCGCACGGGGGAGGCGTTCTGGGCGAAGGATCTGCTCTTTCAGGTCGAACGCTATGGGTTTGTCGAAGAGACCTACTTCGACGTGTCTTACGATCCTGTCCGCGTCGAGTCCGGATTGGTCGGCGGGGTGTTCTGCATCGTCACCGAAACGACAGAGCGTGTGATCGGCGAGCGGCGCCTGGCGCTGCTCAAGGATCTTGCTGCGAACAACGCGACCGCGCGGACGGCCCGCGAAGCGTGTGTGCTTGCTACCCGCACGCTGGCGACGAGGCCCGAGGACGTTACGTTTGCCCTTGCGTATCTCGACGGCGAGCTGCAGAGCTCCACCCCCGGCGCGGAATCGAAGCTGGCCGACACGCATCCAGATCTCGTGCAGGACCTTCCCATCTTCGTGCCTGGAAGCGGGACCGGGGCGGCAAGGCTCGTCGTTGGCGTGAACCGCCGCCGGCCTTTCGACAACCAGTATCGTTCGTTCCTTGAGCTGGTTGCCGGACAGCTGGGCACCGCGCTCGGCAACGCGCGCGCGTACGAGCAGGAACGACAGCGCGCCGAGGCGCTGGCCGAAATCGATCGCGCGAAGACGGCGTTTTTCAGCAACGTGAGCCACGAGTTCAGAACGCCGCTCACGCTGTTGATGGGCCCGATTGACGATTCGCTGGCCGATCCACAGCTTTCCGCGTCGACGCGCGAACGCCTCGACCTCGCGCATCGCAACTCGCTCCGACTCCTGAAGCTGGTGAACACACTCCTCGATTTTTCGAGGATCGAGGCCGGCCGCGTCGAAGCGTCGTATGAACCTACCGATCTCGGGAGGTTCACCGCGGAGCTCGCGAGCAACTTCCGTTCGACGATCGAACGCGGAGGGATGACGCTCGCGGTCGACTGCCCGCCGCTGGCGGAGCCTGTCTTCGTCGACCGCGAGATGTGGGAAAAGATCGTCCTCAACCTGCTCTCGAACGCGTTCAAGTTCACGTTCGACGGCGGCATCGAGGTGTCGCTGCGACAGTCGGGGTCGGCGGTCCAGCTAATCGTACGCGACACGGGCACCGGCATTCCCGCTCACGAAATCCCGCTCCTGTTCGAGCGGTTCCATCGCGTGAGAGGCGCGAAAGGGCGATCGTACGAAGGCAGCGGCATCGGCCTCGCGCTGGTCCAGGAACTCGTCCGTCTCCACGCTGGAACGGTCACGGTGGACAGCCAGGTCGGGCAGGGGAGCGTCTTCATCGTGACGCTGCCTGTTGGTACGGCGCACCTTCCGCCCGAGCGCATCACGGCCGCACGGACGCTCGAGTCCACCGGCATCCACGCGAACGCGTTCGTCCAGGAGGCGCAGCGCTGGCTGCCAGAAGACAGACAGTTCGCTGATGCTTCCGAGCGTTTCGTCGAGCGAGGCGCGCCGGCGGCGCTCGGCCCGCGGATCGTCGTGGCCGACGACAACGCGGACATGCGGGACTACCTCGCCCGCATCCTCGGCCAGATGTACCACGTCGAGGCCGTGGCCGATGGAGCGGCGGCGCTCGAACGCATTCGGTCCGCTCCGCCCGATCTCGTGCTCGCCGATGTGATGATGCCCGGACTCGACGGCTTCGGGCTGCTGGCGTCGTTGCGGAACGACGAGCAGCTGCGGTTGCTTCCGGTCGTGCTCCTGTCCGCGCGGGCTGGAGAGGAAGCGCGCATCGAGGGACTGGAAGCCGGCGCCGACGACTACATCGTCAAGCCGTTCAGCGCGCGCGAGCTGACGGCGTGCGTGGCGTCGCAGCTGAAGCTGGCACGCGTGCGCCGCGAGTCGGACGCGGAGCGGATCCGGCTGCTGCAGGAAGGCGCCGCCGTCACCAAGACGCTCAACGAAGTCGGCGCGATCGTCGCGTCAGAACTCGATCGGGACACCGTCGTCCAGGCGGTCACCGACGCGGCCACTGAGCTGACGGGTGCCGAGTTCGGCGCGTTCTTCTATAACGTGACGAACGACGCCGGGGAGTCGTACACGCTTTACACCATTTCGGGTGTCCCGCGCGATGCGTTCTCGAAGTTCCCCATGCCGCGCAATACGGCCGTGTTCGATGCGACGTTCAATGGGACGGGCGTCGTCCGCAGCGCCGACATCACGAAGGATTCCCGGTACGGACAGAACGCGCCCTATCACGGGATGCCTCCGGGGCATCTGCCGGTGCGAAGCTATCTCGCGGTTCCCGTGAAAGGACGGCTAGGCGGCGTCCGGGGCGGGCTGTTCTTCGGTCATTCCAACGTCGACCGCTTCACCGAACACCACGAGCGGATTGCGGTGGGCATCGCGTCGTGGGCCGCCGTGGCGCTCGACAACGCGAGCCTGTATGCGAGCGTCCAGGAAGCCAGCCGCTTGAAGGACGATTTCCTCGCGAGCCTGTCGCACGAGCTGCGGACGCCGCTCAACGCGATCCTCGGCTACGCGCGTATGCTCCAGACCGGTGTGATGCCCGCGGGCAAGGAGCACAAGGCGATCGAAACCATCGAAAGGAACGCGACGTCGCTGACGCAGATCGTCGAAGACATCCTCGACATCTCGCGGATCGTGTCTGGCAAGATTCGTCTCAACGTCCAGCCGGTGGACTTCCCCCAGATCGTCCGCAATGCGCTCGATGTCATCATGCCGGCGGCCGACGCCAAAGGCGTGCAGCTGGAGACGGCGATCGACCCGATGGCGACACCCATTTCGGGCGATGCCGAGCGGCTGCAGCAGGTGCTGTGGAACCTCCTGTCGAATGCCGTCAAGTTCACCGATCGCGGTGGCAGGATACAGGTGCGAGTCGAGCGCGCCGACGATCACGTGCAGGTGATCGTCGCGGACACGGGCGTCGGAATTCCCAAGGGATTCCTCCCGCATATCTTCGAACGCTTCCGCCAGGCGGACGCCGGCAGCACGCGTGAACGCGGAGGACTCGGTCTTGGGCTCTCGATCGCGCGCCAGCTTGCCGAGATGCACGGCGGCATCATCGAGGCGTCGAGCGACGGTGTCGGTCACGGCGCCACGTTCCGCTTGAGCATTCCGCTCCTCATCAAATCGACCGCCGAGGATTTCGACGTCCGGATGCCATCGATCGGGCAACGCGCCAAACCGATGGTCGCCGGCGAGCTTCAGGGCATCGACGTGCTGGCTGTCGACGACGAGCGCGACGCCTTGTCGTTGGTGACCGAAGCGCTCGAGGCCGCTGGCGCGCGCGTGTGGACCGCGCAGTCGGCGCTCGAGGCGCTCGAGAAACTGGGTGCCGACGTTCCTGACGTGCTCGTTTCGGACCTGGAGATGCCGGGCGTGGACGGCTTCCAGTTGATCGACCGCGTCAGGAAGCATCCCGATCCGCGGGTGCGGGCGATCCCGGCCGCGGCCGTGACGGCGTACGCGCGCTCGGACGATCGGATGCGCGCGCTTCGCGCGGGATTCCACATCGATCTCGCGAAGCCGATCGATCCGGCAGAGCTCGTCACGACGATTGCGGCTCTCGCGAAGCGTTTTGTCGTCGCCGACGATGCGTCGAGCACGCCAACAACGTAGACCGTTCGTCAGGTGCCCCGACAACCAGTCCACCCGCCGTATGGTCCTCTACGAGCGTCGCATGAATGACAGAATGATCCGATGACGTCAGATATTCGGCCGTCGGACATCGCGCGCGTTCACAAAACGATCGGCCCGTACGTCCGCCGGACTCCCGTCATCCATGTCAACGGAGCGGACGTAGGCCTCGCGTCTTTCCCCCTTGCGCTCAAACTGGAATTCACGCAGCACGGCGGATCGTTCAAGGCCCGCGGCGCGTTCGCCAACCTCCTGTCGCGCGCGATCCCTCCGGCGGGTGTCGTGGCGGCCTCCGGAGGCAACCACGGCGTCGCGGTGGCGTACGCGTCGAAACGACTCGGCGTCGCGGCGAAGATTTTCGTGCCGACGGTGTCCTCGCCGGCAAAGATCGCGAGGATTCGCGGTTACGGCGCGGATGTCGTCGTGACCGGAGATCGCTATGCCGACGCGCTCGAGGCCTCCGACCGTTACGCGGCCGAGTCGAGCGCGCTGCCGATCCATGCATACGACCAGATCGAAACGCTGCTCGGGCAGGGCTCGGTCGGCCGCGAGTTGACCGAGCAGGCGCCAACTGCCGCGACCGTGCTCGTGGCCGTCGGCGGTGGCGGCCTGATCGGTGGAGTCGCTGCATGGTTTGCCGATCGAGCCGTGAAAGTCGTCGGCGTCGAACCCGTCGGTGCTCCCACGCTGACAGAGGCGCTCAAGGCAGGAAAACCTGTGGACGCGCCGGCCGGCAGCATTGCTGCCGATTCGCTTGCGCCGCGGCGGGTCGGGACGCTCATGTTTCCGATCGCGCAGCGCCACGTCGATCGCGTCCTACTCGTGGAAGACGACGAAATCGTTCGCGCGCAAGAGGCGCTGTGGAACGCGTTCCGGCTCGTGGTCGAGCCCGGCGGAGCGGCAGCGTTCGCTGCGCTCCTGTGCGGGCGTTACACACCCGCGCCTGACGAACAGGTGGTCGTCGTTTTATGTGGCGCCAACACCGAGCGATGAGCGGTGTCATGGAGCATCTCACGCCACCGATCGCCAATCGGGCCGCTTCTCATGCCTGCGCCTACCTCGAGGCCGTGTACGAGCGTGCCGTCGGCGCGACTGTTTCCGCTGACCAACTTCGCCGGCTGCTCGGTGGTACGCTGCCCGAGCATGAAGAAGACCCGCTCGCCGTGATCGACGCCATCGCCGAGGCTGGACGCAGCGGCACCGTCGCGTCGCAGGGCCCGCGCTATTTCGGATTCGTGACCGGTGGGAGCGTTCCCGCCGCCATCGCCGCCGACTGGCTCGTGTCAGCCTGGGACCAGAACGCGCAGATGTTCGTGATGTCGCCGATCGCTGCGGTCGTCGAGCAGATTGTCGCAGTCTGGCTGAAGGATCTTTTCGGGTTGCCCGGGCCGTGGAGCGTCGGCTTTGTCACCGGAGCGCAGATGGCCAATTTCACGGCGCTCGCGGCCGCGCGGCATCACCTGCTGGCGCAGGCGGACTGGGACGTGGAGCGGCACGGTTTGTTTGGAGCGCCGCCGATCGAGGTGATCGTCAGCGACGAGTCGCATCGAACGATCTCGACGGCGCTTAGGATGCTCGGCCTGGGCGCGGAGCGGGCGCGCCGCGTCGAGACGGATGCGCACGGCCGGATGCGTCCCGATCGGTTGGAATCGGCACTGCGGTCACACGGTCCCTGCCTTGTCTGCGCGCAGGCGGGCAACGTCAACACCGGCGCATTCGATCCGCTTGAAGAAATTGCGGGACTGACCCGCAGCCGTGGAGCGTGGCTGCACGTCGATGGTGCGTTCGGATTGTGGGCAGCCACGAGCGAGGTGAAGCGTCCGCTGCTCGCCGGCATCGATCGGGCTGATTCGATTGCGACTGATGCCCACAAGTGGCTCGTTCCGTACGACTCGGGCCTCGTCTTTACTGCACACCCCGAAGCGCACCAGCAGTCGCTCGTCGCGCCTGCCCATTACATCCAGATGACACCTGGAGAGCGCGAGCCGCGATCGTTCACGCCGGACGAGTCACGCCGCGCGCGTGGATTTCCGCTGTACGCGGCGCTTCGGACACTTGGCCGCTCTGGCGTCCGCGACATCGTCAATCGTTGTTGCGATCTTGCGGTGCTGATGGCGTCCCGTCTAGCGGCGCACGATCACGCGCGAGTTCTCAACGACGTGGTGCTGAACCAGGTGCTGGTTCAATTCAGGCGTCCGGGCGCCGACGATGGCACGGCTGCGGCGTTGACCCAACGCGTGATCGCGCGAGTCCAGGCCGACGGCACGTGCTGGGTCGGCGGCACGAAGTGGCATGATCTGGTCGCGATGCGCGTCTCGGTTTCGAACTGGTCCACGACGGCTGATGACATCGATCGGTCGGCGACGGCGATCCTGTCGGCTTTGGACGCTGCTATCGCCGAGGCGGGATGACGAAGGCGGACTCTCGTGCCGCGCGCCGCTGGACGCTGGTGGCGACCATCCTGGCGTCGAGCCTGACGTTCATCGACGGAACGGTGGTGAACGTCGCGCTGCCCGCGCTTCAGGCCGACCTGCGCGCGACGATCACGGACGTCCAATGGGTCATCGAGGCGTACGCGTTGTTCCTCGGCGGCCTGATCCTCGTCGGTGGTTCGCTGGGCGATCAGTTCGGTCGTAAACGGACGTTTCTTGCCGGCGTG
>AR_comb_assmDRAFT_10546613_pt1 | contig 12613 bp, 10 predicted proteins | sample ArasoioldDNA_FD_10543 | JGI IMG/M metagenome (IMG submission 10543) | reverse complement strand
GCCCGCGCGGCCACAAACGATCGACAAGCACACGAGTTCCGTCGGCTCGCGTCGGTCTTTCGTAAACGCGCTTGACCGCGATGGCCATGACTGTGCTCTATTATTGTACGTCTATCGGAAGGTCGACCGGCGTGTAACGGTCGACTCGTTGGCGTGATTACGAGACAACATGGAAACTGCGTCGCTCAGGAAGTGGTTAAGGCTTTCGGCCTCGATCAATCTTCTGTCCGGTACGGCTTGGTTGCTTCTGGTTTGCTCTGGCTGCGAAGTGGAGCGCCGCAAGTCTGACGCAGAACTGGGACTCAACCCGCAGCAAGTTGCTGGACGCCGGGTCTACGATCAACACTGCGGCAGATGTCATGAACCGTACTCCACGCGGGGGAAAAACGGTCCCGGGCTGAAGGGTGTCTTCAAGAAACAGTATTTGCCGTTGAGCGGCTTGCCTGCCAACAACGAGCGGGTCGGAGAGATCGTGATGTACGGTCGCAGCAAGATGCCTGCCTTCAATCAGGCGATGGATCAGCAGCAATTACAGGATTTACTAGCCTACATGCGCACACTCTGACTGAGGGCCAACGCTTCGTGCGACACCGGCGTGGGATAATTCTTCCACGTGAAAGCTTCCTCCAAATCGGATCTCTACCGCCAGCTGCCTTCGGTCGATGAGTTGATGCGCATGCCGGAACTTGTCGCACTGACGGAGCGCGAGGGACGGAACACAGTCATTGAGGCAGTGCGGGCTGTCCTGCAGGACTTGCGGGAAGATGTGAGCGACGGGCGCCTCGAATCCCTGGAACCATCCAGCAACGATTTGCCTGGTTTGGTGGAACGCCGGGTGCGGGACAACACGGGATTTTCCTTGCGCCAAGTGATCAATGCGACGGGAGTCATCCTTCACACCAATCTTGGACGTGCACCTCTGCCTGACGCCGTCATCGATCGCATTCGCGAAGTAGCGGCTGGATACTCCAATCTCGAGTTCGATCTCGCGGATGGCAAACGCGGAGAACGTGATGTGCATGTAGATCGATTATTCCGGAAGTTGCTGGGCGACGCGTGTGAGCGCGCCACTCAGGATGCCTCCGGCCTTTCGACGATCGTTGTCAACAACAATGCAGCCGCAGTCTGGCTTGCGCTCAACACTCTGGCAGCGGGTGGCGAGGTGATCGTCTCGCGCGGAGAACTGGTCGAGATCGGCGGCTCCTTCCGGATTCCGGATGTGATGGCGCAGTCTAATGCCATCCTTCGGGAAGTTGGAACAACCAATCGGACGCGCAGCAGCGACTACGCACGAGCAATCAACGACAAGACCCGTGTCCTGCTTCGCGTGCATCGCTCGAATTTTGAGATTACCGGGTTCACCGAGCAACCCGCATTGGGAGAACTGGTGGAATTGGCCCATTCACGCAACCTTCCGCTAGTGGAGGATCTTGGCAGCGGCGCCCTGCTGAACCTGGACTCATTGGGACTTGCTAACGAAGCAGGCGTGGCCGAGAGCTTGCGTATGGGAGTAGATATCGTCACCTACAGCGGCGACAAGCTTCTCGGAGGACCGCAAGCGGGAATGCTCACTGGGCGGGCCGACCTGGTCGCCCGGATGCGTGCCAACTCTCTCTTCCGGGCTTTGCGTGTGGACAAACTAACCTACGCTGCGCTCGAGGCGACCCTCCTTTCGTACCTAAGAGGTGCCTACGAGGCCATCCCCATTCTCCGCATGATGCGATTGACGAAGGAAGAAATTGCACGGCGTGCACATGCGATTGCGGAGAAGCTGCAGGCGATCCCTGGGTTGCAGACCGAGGTTGTTGATGGGCAATCCGTCATTGGCGGCGGAGCGGCGCCTTCTGCCGTATTGCCTTCGCAACTTCTGGCGGTAAACATGAAAGGCATGAGCACCGACGAACTGTTGGCGGATTTGCGCAACTCTACCCCGCCGGTCGTCGCCCGTATCGAAAGCGGAAAGGTTGTACTCGACCCGAGAACCGTATTCCCCGAACAGGACGAGGCCATAATCGCTGCGCTTCGAATCATTGCGGAAGGTCACGCCTGAGCGCAGCCAACCGAAGATGCCCGGGTTCCATCTATCCGAGCGGGGTTGAAATTTCTGTTGCCAACGCTCCACACCATCGGGCATTCCACACGCACGCTGGAAGAACTGGTCACAGTTTTGCAGGCACACAAAATCGAGACGCTGGTCGACATCCGGTCGTTCCCTGTATCGCGACGACTGCCCCACTTTAATCGTGAGTCACTGGAGCAAGCGCTGCCCAATGCAGGCATACGTTATGTTTGGATGAAATCCCTGGGAGGCTTTCGCAAGAAACTGCGGGAGGACTCTCCGAACGTGGCTCTGCGCAGCGCGCCTTTCCGAAACTATGCCGACCACATGCTGACAGCCGAATTCGAAGAGGCGGCCGCGGAACTGGTCCGCCTTGGCGAAACGTCTCGCACTGCCTACATGTGCGCCGAGCGCGTGTGGTTTCACTGCCATCGCATGCTCCTGTCCGACTGGCTGGCTGCCCACGGCCACACCGTGCTGCACATCGACGGAACGTCGTCGGCCAGGCCGCACCGCTTGACTCCGGAAGCTCATCTTGTTCACGACAAACTCATCTACGGTGAACGTACGCTGTTTGGATAGGCAGGTTCTCACCGCGCATGGCAGGTATGCTAACGTTTCCGGCATGATTGTCGGTACTGGCATTGATATTGCCGAGGTTCATCGCATCCGCGAAGCCATCGAGCGGCACGGGCAACGCTTCTTGAACCGTGTCTTCACGGAAAGCGAGATTCAATACTGCGAATCGAAAGCCAATCGCGTCGAACGCTATGCAGCTCGTTTTGCCGCGAAGGAAGCGGGGATGAAAGCGATCGGCACAGGATGGAATCACGGCGTTCGCTGGCGCGACATTGAAGTCTCCCGCAAACCCGGCGGACGCCCGACTCTTCTGCTGCACGGCAAGGCGGCGGAATTTGCCGGTAAGCTGGGGGCCACCAACATCGCTCTGTCTCTCACACACACAACCGAACAAGCGATGGCCCAAGTCATCCTCGAAAGCTGAAAGGCTCTGCTAGACTGACGCCTTCACATCAGACTTATGGTGACGATCGCATCTCCTCCATTTGTGAAGCAAACTTCTGTTAATCCTCGGATCTTGCTTTTCGGAATCGGCCTTAGCAGCTTCGCAGCATTGTTGTTAGAGTTGGCGCTCACCCGCCTTTTCTCTGTCGTGCTCTTCTATCATTTCGCCTTCTTAGCGATCTCGATTGCCTTGCTTGGCCTCGGCGCCGGTGGGGTCTTCGCGTATGTTAGACGGAGCACACTAGCCAGAGTCGATACCCGAGCACTGTCCGCACGGCTCTGCTGCTGGAACGCGGTAGCGATTCCCGTGGTCCTTGGGATTGTCCTGCACATTCCTGTCTCACTGGCGCTGACCTGGAACAACCTTCTGCGACTGGCGGCGATGTATCTGGCAGCTGCGATTCCCTTCCTTCTGACCGGAATTCTCTTTTCCGTTGTCTTCGCTCGCGAGGCAGGTACCATCACTCGCCTTTACGGAGCCGATCTGCTGGGTGGAGCATTGGCCTGCCTGGGTGTCGTGCCGCTGCTGAACTGGGTGGGAGGGCCGAATGCAATTTTGTTTTCGGCCGCCGCCATGGCTCTCGCCGGATTTCTCTGGGCTCCTTCACCAATCACCCAACGGGTGGCGGGTGTGCTCGCGGCTGCATTGCTAGCGCTGATTGCCATCAACCACGACGGCCGCCGCATCGATGTCATCTACGCCAAGGGCATGTTCCGGGATAAAAGTTGGGTCGAGTTCGCCCGCTGGAACGCCATTTCCCGTGTAGAGGTCGACAATCAGGGAAACAATGGCAAAGCAATCGTGATTGACGCTGACGCTTCCACTTACGTGATGAATGTGGACCCGCACGCATGGCAGGGCACGGACTGGCAAAGGAATCTGATGTCAGCGCCCCCTGCGCTTGCTAATGTCCTGAGGCCGCATGGAGAATACGCCATCATTGGACCGGGCGGCGGCGTCGATGTTTTGCGAGCTTTGGCGAACGGAAGTCCCAACGTCACGGGAATCGAAATCAATCCCATCATCGCCAACACCATCATGCGCGATCGCTATGCGGACTACTCATTTCACTTGTACCAGCGCCCGGAAGTTCACCTGCACGTGACAGACGGGCGTTCCTTTATCCGCAACGCGACCCAGTTGTTCGACGTTGTGCAGATGACCCTGGTCGATACCTGGGCATCAACCGCCGCAGGAGCCTTCGCGCTCAGCGAAAACAGTCTCTACACAGTCGATGCATTTCGGGACTATTTCGAACACCTCAAGCCGGACGGAATGATCGCCATCACCCGCTGGGAATTCCGCCAGCCGCGCGAGGCGCTGCGCGTGGTGTCGGTGGCGACGGAGGCGCTTCATCAATTGGGCGTCGCAGATCCGGCCAGGCATTTTATTGTGGCTTCCCAGGGAGATCTCAACGAAGACGGGATTGCGGTTGTCGTGCTGGCGAAGAAAACGCCGTTCACCGCCGAGGAGGAGCAGGCTGTGCGCTTACATCTCGAGAGCCACAACAAATTGGCGGCGCTATATTTGCCTTTTGAAGCCCGACAGAATCCATTTGCTGCGCTGATTGCGCGGAACGACCCAGCCGGCTTTGCGCGCGAGTACCCCTACAACGTAGCTCCCGTCAGCGATGATGCTCCGTTCTTCTTTTTCACGCTGAAGACGGACCAGATTCTGCATGGGGTCGGACTACGGCGCGGCATAGATTGGAAGGTAAACCTCGGCGTCGTTGTGTTGGGAATTGTTTTTGTGATTTCCGTGGTCGCCGTCGTCGCGTTCCTTGTGTTGCCAATGGCCTTGCGAGGCGGCCGGCAAAGAGCGCTGCCTGTGCTCTACTTCGTGGCCGTCGGTTTGGGCTATATCCTTGTTGAGATAGCGTTCATCCAACGCTTTGTTCTTTTTCTCGGTCATCCTACATATGCGCTAACAGTTGTTATCTTCCTTCTGCTACTCTCCAGCGGCGGAGGAAGCCTTTTTTCCCGGCGCTGCTTGCCCGACGCGTCCCGTGGATGGATACCCCTGGTACTGCTGATCGCAGCCATCTCACTCTACACGGGTGTGCTTACGCACCTTTTATCCGCACTGATTGGACTGTCTTTTGAGGCTAAGCTGATCGTGAGTGGTGTCGTGCTGGTGCCACTGGGCTTCGCGATGGGCATGCCCTTTCCTACGGGCTTGCGATCGTTTGCACAAGCTCCCGGTCTTGACCTGCCGGCACCAGAACTCGGCGAACCAACGAATACTGCGGGCAATGCGGTCGAGTGGGCGTGGGCCATGAATGCTGCTTCGAGCGTATTGGGCTCGGTTCTGGCAATGGTGGTTGCCATTCATTTCGGCCTGAACGTAACTTTGGCCTGTGGTGCCGCCGCGTACCTGTTGGCTTTGGCGCTTCTCCCAACCCTCAGAACACGCCTCGTGTAGCGTGAAGTCGCCTCGGTGGTCTGCTATCATCACCGAAAACCGCCAGCCCTTTGGGGAGAGGATGATGGCTTTGCTCGAATGCCGGGGCCGGATGATGGAGTTGCCTGTGCGGGGGGCGATTGCCTAGCCAAAAACAGCTCAAATGGGCGCAATTGCGGGTCGGCCTTACGGTGCTGTTTGCCAGCATCACGCTGGCTGTTCTCACCTTTCTGATGAGCGGCACGGCCGGCATTTTCACCCCGAAAATGGCCCTCAGATGCTATTTCGACAATGCCCAGGGGCTGCGGAACGGAGCGCCTGTCCGACTGCAGGGCGTGGATATCGGCAACGTGACGGGTGTTCGAGTGGTGCCGAACAAGCCGCGCACTCCCGTGGAAATCACCATGAAGGTCAACACCCGCTATGGCTTCAACATCCGGAAAGACTCGGTAACGTCGCTGAGCACGGCGGGCGTGTTGGGTGAAACCTTCATCGACATTGACAGTGCGCTGGCCAAAGGTGCAGAAGCACGAGACGGAGATACGCTGCCCACGCGAGACACACCGGAGATTCAGGACGTGGTGCGCGCCAGCCAAGGCACTCTACAGAACCTGGACGCGCTCCTCAAGCGAACCGACCGCATTCTGGCCTTCGTAGAAAGCGGTCAAGGATCGATTGGAAAACTGATCTATGATCCGCAGCTCTACAACCGCTTCGCCGATACCGTCACCGAGTTCAAGGGAATCGTGGACCAGGTTCGCAATGGCCAAGGCAGCATCGGCAAGCTGCTTGCGACCGACGAGGCATATAACAAAGTGATCGCAGCGATCGACAAGGTGAACGTGCTCATCGATGACCTCCAACAGGGCAAAGGCACAGCTGGCAAACTCCTCAAAGATCCCGCCCTGTATAACACTGCCAATGAGACGATCGCGAACGTGAAGAAGATGACCGACGATATCAACGCCGGGAAAGGCGCCATCGGCAAGTTAACCAAGGATGAAGCCTTGGCGCAGAAACTCGATAACACGATCAGCAAGCTGTCGGCCCTCACGGATCGCCTGGAGGCGGGCGAGGGTACGGCCGGCAAGCTGTTCCGGGATCCGTCGCTTTATAACAACCTCGATTCGACCCTGGTGGAAACGCGGCAGTTGGTCAAGTCGATCCGCGAAAACCCCAAGAAGTACCTGACGTTCAAAGTGAGAGTATTCTGAGTAGCGCCGGCATCTTGCCGGCTGTCCCGAGGGCATCCCACCCTCGGACCGGCCTGGAAATATTCAACATGTTCCGATCATTCGAGCACCCAAGTTGCAGTTCGAGGAAGTCCCGAATTTGAACTTGCTCTAAACCTAACCGTATACTTGTCGCCCGCCATGAAGGTCGTTGTGATTATTCCGGCCGCGGGCTTGGGGACGCGGATGGCCTCCGCCACCCGCGCAAAGAGCAAGAAGCCTGCACCCTCCAAACAATTCACGGAATTGGGAGGAACGCCGATTCTGTTGCACACTCTGCGCAAGTTTGTGGCAAACCCGCAGGTGGCCGAGATGTTTGTGGCGTTGCGACGAGACGAGATCGTGGGGTTTCGCGAACGGCTCGAAAGCGAGGGCAAAGACATTTTGCGCAAGCGCGTGGAACTCGTGGAGGGCGGCGAACATCGCCAACATTCGGTAGCGAACGCCCTCACAGCGATATCAGCCGAGCCCGGCGACATCATCCTTGTGCACGATGCCGTTCGTCCCTTCGTGACCAGCGAGATCATCGACGAAGTCATCCGGGGTGCGGCCAAACATGGAGCAGCCATTGCTGGCATGCCCGCAGTTGACACGGTGAAACAGGTCGAACGCACGGCAGATGGGGCGGTGATTACTTCTACCGTGCCGCGCGAACGGGTGGTGATGGCGCAGACGCCACAAGGATTTCGCTACGACATCATCAAGAAGGCATTCGATGAGGCGGCTGCGGACGGCTTTATCGGAACTGACGAAGCATCTCTGGTGGAACGCTTCGGGAAGGAAGTCGCAGTCGTGATGGGCTCGCCGCGCAACTTCAAGATCACGACTCCAGCCGATATGGAACTCGCCGAGTTCTACCTGCGGCATCAAAGCAGTTGATGGAGGCCAGACGTTGAAACCGGCGACTCGGATCGGCTTTGGGTGGGACTCCCACGAATTCCAGCACGGAACTCCGCTGAAGATCGGCGGCGTCACACTCGAGCACAGCAAAGGACTCGGCGGCCATTCCGACGGCGATGTTCTCCTGCATGCCATTACCGACGCGCTGCTAGGTGCGATCGGGGCACCCGACATCGGCACTCTGTTCCCACCAACCGATATGCAGTGGAAGGGGGCCGATTCCGTCGTATTCCTGCGCGAGGCGCAAAAGCGGGTTCTCGAGGCTGGTTACGCGTTAAGTAACGTAGATTCCTCGCTAATTCTGCTCGCGCCCAAGATCGGTCCGCATGCAGGCAGGATTCGGGCACACGTGGCCGGACTGCTCGGAATTCCTCTGGACTGCGTTGGCCTCAAGGCCAAGACTCCGGAAGGGATCGGCACCGACAATGCGGCAATTGCCAATGTGGTGGTGCTTCTCGAAAAGAAGTCAGCCAGTGTAAAGGCATCCCCGAAGCCAAAGAACAAGTAGTCCTCGTGTGAGCAATGCTCGTCTTCAGCGTCGAGCGAGGGCGCCCGCTGGACAGCCGCCAGGACGGCGGCACTACTGCTGCAACGTGAGGGTACCGTTAGTGGGGCTGCCCGCTGGCAGCGGCAGCTTTTACGGGATTTCCGTCGGCGTCGCGCAGTTCAACCGGACCCACGCCCAGCTTCTTTAATGAATCTTCGATCTTGGCACGATCGCCCGCGCCGATCACGACCGATGTCTCCGGATGCAGGTAACGCTTGGCCATGCGTTGCACGTCTTCTGCGGTGACGGCATCGATCTTGGCGGGCAGTTTCTCGTAGTAGTCGAGTGGAAGTTCGTAGGTGAACAGATCGCCGACGGTATTGGCAGTCTGCTCGGAGGATTCGAACAGTCCAGCCAGCGAGAGCGAGAACGCTCCTTTCGACAGCTTCAATTCCTCTGCAGTGGGAGGCCCGCTACGGATTCGCTCGATCTCTTTGAACATCTCCTGCACGGCCGGTGCGGTGGCATCGCTGCGCATTCCACCCCCCGCCGCGAACAGGCCCTGACCGCGCCGGTACATGAAGAATGAGAAACTGCCATAAGTATACCCGTGCTCTTCGCGCAGATTGTTGTTGATGCGGCTCGAATAAAGCCCCCCCAGAATGTTGTTCATTACTTCCAGAGGGACGTAGTCGGGAGTGGATCGAGGTACACCGAGGTTTGCCACCAGTACAAACGTTTGGGCTGCACCGGGCTTGTCGACCAGAAACACTGCGCGCGTCGTCTTTGCGTTGACCGGCGGTGGTTCATGACGGGTACTGGCGCCTTTCCAGTTTCCAAAATACTTCTCAGCCAGGGCGCGGGCTTCGTCTGGCGTAAGGTCTCCAGTGAGTACCAGCGCGGAGTTGCCCGGACCGAAACCGCTCTGCCACATCTTTCGCAAGTCCCCAGGTGCGATCAGTTGGTTCGCCTCCCTGGTTCCGTCGTCGCGATAGCCATAGGGATGTGCCGGGCCATACACCGACCTCAACAGAACACCAATGGCCAGCTGCGTCGGGTCGTCCTGAATTTGCAGAATGTCCGTCTCACGCTGTTTGCGGATGCGTTCGACCTCCTTCGCGTCAAATCTCGGATGCAGAACCACATCGGAAAGCAAGTCGAGCGCGGCATCGATGTTGGGCTTCAGCGTACGGATGGCAACGATAGAGTCATCGCTCATGGTGAATGTCCGCAGGGAAGAGCCGATTTGCGCGGCATCGTCGGCAACCTGTAGTGCCCCGCGCCGCTCCGTACCCTCAGGCAACATCTGCGTGGTGAACGACGCAAGGCCCGGTTTGTCGACCGGATTGGCATCGCTGCCATTGAGGGTGACGATTCGGGAGGCGACCAGGGGTAGCTGGTGTTGTTCGACCAGCAGGACTGTGAGCTCGTTATCCAGCTTGAAGCTCTTGGCTACGGGGAGGCTCAGTTTGGAAAGTGCCGCAGCCGGAGGTGGATTCGCACGCCAAGGTTCGTCGGCCATCGTGCCAGCTACCGCCTTGCCTTTCTCATCCTTTCTGGCTTCTTCCTTACTGGCCGGTGGATCATCGACAACTCGTTCGCCGGGCAACCCATAGACCACGGCGCGCGCTGAGGTGCTCAGCCTCTCTTCCGCCACCCGCTTGAGATCCGCGGTCGTCGCCCGGTGGTAGCGGTCGAGGTCCTTCGCAAGATAGCCGGGATCGTGCAGGAACTGGTTGTATTGATTCAGGCGGTCGGCCAGGCCGCCAAAACCGCCTAACCGTTCCAGGCCGCTGATGGTGCGAGTCTCCGCGATGTTACGGGCGCGATCAAGTTCGGATTGGGTCGGCCCCTCCCCCCGTAACTTTTCGAGTTCTGCATTGATGGCGGCTTCCAGATCCTCGGGCTTCACGCCCGGCTTTGCCGTTGCCTGCAATTCGAAGACAGAGCCGAGCAGAAGACTTTGATTCTGCACCTGCACGTCCTGGGCGATCTGCATCTGGTACACAAGTTTCTTGTAGAGACGGCTGGATTTGCCCCCGCCCAGAATCTGGGCGAGCAACTCAGCCTCCGCATCGCCGGGCTGGAAGATCGGTGCCATGATCCAACCCATATAGACCTTGGGCAATTCGACCTGATCGGTCACCTTGCTTCGTTTTTCCGAAGTGATGACGGGAGCAGTGGCCGTGATTTTCGGCACGGCAGGCCCGGAGGGAATCGAGCCAAAGTATTTCTCTACCCAAATCTTGGTTTGCGCCGGATCGATGTCGCCCGTGATGGCCAAACTGGCGTTATTGGGCGTGTAGTACTGGCGGAAGAACTCACGAACATCGTCGATGCGCGCGGCGTCGATGTCCCGGTGCGACCCGATCACGACCGCGTAGTAGGGATGATCTTTCGGGAAGAGCTGGTGGTATAGCTCTTCTTCGACCAGGCCGTAGGGCGTGTTCTCCGTCGATTGCCGCCGCTCGTTGCGCACGACGTCGCGCTGATTCGTCAGCCGCTCGCTGTCGAGCTTTCCCAGTAGATAACCCATGCGGTCACTCTCCAGCCAGAGCGCGAGCTGCAGTTGATTGGAGGGCAGAGTCTCGAAGTAATTCGTGCGATCGAAGTCGGTGGTGCCATTGATGTCGCTGGCGCCAGCGGCCTCCAAATAACGGCCGTGTTCCCTGGGTCCGACGTGCTGAGAGCCTTCAAACATCATGTGCTCGAACAGATGGGCGAAGCCGGTACGGCCGGCTCGTTCGTTTGCGGGGCCGACGTGGTACCACAGGTCGACTGCGACGAGAGGCAGCCGGTGATTTTCGGAGAGAATCACCTCGAGGCCATTCTTCAGTGTGTACTTTTCGTACTTGATCGAGGGAACGGCTGCTGAGGAGGCAGCCTCTGCGATGAGGGCTGACATCGTAAGAGCGAAAAGACACGTCAGGAACTTCGCAAACATGGGGGATCGGGCGGAATTCTTCATATCAACATCTCCGGCAGAAGCTTATCCGTTCTTAGACTGATTCGCGAGACTGAAGAAAGCGAGGGGCTAGTTCCTGAAGGTTGGTCCAAATCAGCTCTCTCCCTGGTTTAGGACCCGCTATCGAACTGTCATCCTGAGCGAAGGAGGAGCGACAGCGCCGCCGAGTCGAAGGACCTTGCGTTTACCGCGGTGGACCCATTGGTGATGCTTGAACCCATATTTTCGTTCTTGATACGTTCGTGCACTTGCGCGGAGCAGTTGCGCTGTATGCAGAACACAAGGTCCCTCGACTCGTTCGGCGTTCGCCTCACGTCGCTCGGGATGACAGTGGGGATGAACCTACGCGGCGGAGCGTCCGGCCTCGGCCGGAGACGGCCGAACTCGCTCGGTTTGCAGCCACGTAAAGTAAATCCGGTGGGCAACCGTGATGGTAGAGAGCACTGCGATCACCCATAGAACTGGCGCCATCCGATTGAAGACTGCTCCAATGATCAGAAGTACCAAGCGTTCGGGACGCTCCATGAACCCGACTTTGCAGGTGTCGATTAGCGACTCGGCGCGCGCCCGCGTGTAGCTGACCATCACGGAGCTGATCATGGCCAGCGCAGCCAGCACCACGTAGAAGAATCGGCCGCCACGCGAGTAGTACACCAGCAGACCGAAGAACAGAGCCGCATCGCTGTAGCGGTCGACCACGGAATCAAAAAACGCGCCAAAACGTGTAACTTTGTTGCTCGCGCGGGCGACTCGGCCATCTACCAAGTCGAAGAAACCTGCACCAAAGATCACCAGCCCGGCATAGAAGAACATGCGACCTTGGTTGTCGGCGTTGGCATATCCAAACAGAAAAGCCGCAAGCGTATCAATCACGAGGCCGAGAAATGTCAGGAAGTTGGGACTGATTCGCGCCAGGGCCATTCGATTGACGATGGCGCGCAGTAACTTGCCGCAGGCGTTGCCGAAGGCGCTGGTCCAGGTCATCCCGCTTGAGCCTCATCGTGGATGGTGGTCAGACTGAGGATGTCCATCTCCCGCTTGCCGTTGGGAGTGACTACGGTTGCTGAATCGCCCACTTTCTTGTTGAGCAGGGCGCGCCCAATTGGAGACGTCGTTGAGATTTTACCAGCCGCCACATCCGACTCTTCACTGGTCACGAGCTTGTACTCGATTTCCTCGCCCTTTTCGTTGTCGTAAACCTTGACGGTCGAACCCAGTCCCACCTTGTCCCTTGGAATGTTGCTCATATTGATTAGGGACAGGTCGGCCAGACGCCTACCCAGCTGGCGGAGGCGGGCCTTCACGAACTCCTGGCGTTGCTTGGCCATGTGGTACTCGGCATTCTCACTTAGGTCGCCGAGGGCTATGGCTTTTTTCAGTTCTTTGGGAAGCTCGTGGGCCAGTTCGTACTCTAAAGCGTTGATTTCTTCCTGGAGCTTTCTCTTGATCTGCTCAGTCATGCTTTGCGGATTATAAACCGGGCTTTGAGCTTTGGGCCCTAGGGTTTGGGCTGCTGAGGGAATGTGGTGATTTTCAACACGGCCCC
>AR_comb_assmDRAFT_10517349_pt1 | contig 12613 bp, 12 predicted proteins | sample ArasoioldDNA_FD_10543 | JGI IMG/M metagenome (IMG submission 10543) | reverse complement strand
CCCACGACCTGCTATTTACGAAACAGCTGCTCTACCAGCTGAGCTAAGATGGCATAGATTTGGTTACTTCCGCAAGTCATTCTCCAAAAAAAATCTTTAATCAAACTTATTAAAAATTCTACCTTTCTGCCCCTTTTCAACACAACAAAACAATCGCTTTTCAGGAAAACAGGTGGCCAGATAAAGAAAAAGCCTACCTTCATTAATGTTTAAACAGTAAAATAAATCTTATGCGCAAAATTTTCTTTCCAATTATTGCCCTCGCAGGATTGGTGATTACCCTTTCAGCCTACAAAAGGAATGTAACAGGTAATGAAACCGCTACTACAGTGGCACCAACATTTGCTCCAACAAAATGGTCAGTTGATAAAACTCACTCGAACGTTAAGTTCACTGTGACACACCTGGTGATTTCAGAAGTTGAAGGCTATTTCAAACTTTTTGATGGAACACTTGAATACAGCAAACCAGATTTCTCTGATGCAAAAATCAATTTCACTGTTGACGTGAATTCCATCAATACCGATAATGAGAACCGCGACAAGCACCTGAAAAGTGATGACTTCTTCAGTGCGGAGAAATTCCCTCAAATGAAATTTGAAAGCACTTCATTTACTTCCGTTGGCACTAATAAATACAAGCTGGTTGGGAATCTCACCATCCGCGACGTAACAAAACCCGCAACATTCGATGTTACGTATGGTGGCACTGCCAATATGGGAAAGACCGTAAAGTCTGGCTTCAAGGCGAAAGGAACTATTAATCGCTTTGACTATGGTCTCAAATGGGACAGAGCTACTGAAGCTGGTGGAATGGTAGTTGGAAAAGATGTTGAGATAACTGTGAATGCCGAACTTAATCAAGCGCCGGCTCAATAAAGATTCAACCGCACCAGGCGGAAGGCACAAGGCACAAGGAAGGTCCAAGAATTCAACAATCAAAGAATTGAAAAAGGCTCAAGCTTCAAAACTTTCGTTTTGAAACCTGAGCCTTTTCTTTATGGCCCAATTGTTTTTCTTCCTTGCGCCTTGGTACTTTTTACTTGTGTCTTTCTTGTGCCTTGTACCTTGTGCCTTAATTCTTACTCTCCTGGTACTTCTTCTCCGCCTCCTTTGCTTTTTCGAAATCTAACACAACGCCATTGATACAATAACGCAAACCAGTTGGTGGAGGGCCGTCTTCAAACACATGTCCTAAATGTGCTTTGCACCTGCCGCACATCACTTCAGTTCTCTCCATTCCATAAGTATGATCCGGAGCATAAATGATACTGCCTTTGCTGATGGGCTCATAGAAGCTCGGCCATCCGCAACCACTCTCAAATTTAGTGTCACTCTTGAATAGTGCATTGCCACACGCAGCGCAATAGTATGTTCCTATATCATTGAACTTTTCATACTTACTGGTCCAGGCACGTTCCGTCCCTTTCATCCTTGCAATACTGTATATCTCTGCAGGAAGTATTTTCTTCCATTCGTCTTCTGGAAGATTTACTTTACTGGTATCTGTTCGGGAATAAACCGGGTTGTTCTTTTTGTCTTCCATTTTTGTCTTTTGATTGGGTGAAGATGATTGAGAATAACTGCAATGCTGCAGGCAAAAGGCCACCAACAATATACCCGCACTTTTGATCAATCTGATCATCATAATTAGTATTTTCCAAATTTACGAAATGCTTTCAGAGAGGGATTCCAAGATTCTAACAGATCCCCATACCTTAACATTTCCTGTATTGCTCCCCGCTTAGCTACAATCCTTCGGCTACTTTCTTTATATTTACCCTTCTATTCATTATTTTAGCAAGACACGCCCCTGGCGTGATTTAGACAAGTAAATTAACAATGCTTAATCTGATCTTATTTGGCCCTCCCGGTAGCGGAAAAGGTACGCAGTCTGAGAAGTTGATTGAGAAATATGGTCTTATTCATCTTTCAACTGGCAATCTTTTACGCGCTGAAATCGATAACCGAACCGACCTGGGTTTGGCTGCTAAAGGCTTCATGGATAAAGGTCAACTGGTTCCCGATGAGGTTGTACTGGGTATGATTGCCTGTTCATTGGACGCTAATGTTCATGCGAACGGGTTTCTATTCGACGGCTTTCCCAGAACCGTTGCACAGGCCGAAGCGCTTGATGCCATGCTCAATCAACGGGGTAGCGATATTGCCTTGGTCTTGGCACTTGAAGTGTCCGAGGAGGAATTAGTAAGTCGCTTGCTTAACAGGGGTAAAACCAGTGGTCGCAGCGACGATAACGAAGAAATTATCAGGGCCCGCATTGAGGAATATGAAAACAAGACGGCTGCCGTGGCCCGGCATTATGAAAGGCTTCAAAAAGTGGTTCATTTAAAAGGCGAGGGCAGCGTGGATGAGATCTTTCAATTGCTCTGTAAGCACATCAATGCCGTAAAAGTTTTCTGATGAATGCTGCTGTGGATGCCGACAAGGCCGAATTCTTTCATAAGGATTTTTTCCATTTATTAGATCAATTGCAACCCGATGCCAAGGGCAAATGGGGCGTCATGAATGGCCAGGAAATGATTGAACATTTGATCGAAGTGTTCAGGATCGCAAATGGCAAATTGAAAATCCCATTGATCAATCATGGTGAACGCTTAGAAAAATTCAGAGAATTTTTATTTAGCGAAAAACAATTTAGAGAGAATACAAAAAATCCATTGCTTGGCGATACTCCGCCTTCGCTAATTCATCCGGATAACAATACTGCATTGGTTGAATTGAGAAAGGAGGTTGATGATTTCTTTGAATTGTTTGCCAAAGATTCCGGTCTCACCACAACCAATCCAATTTTTGGGGAACTGGACTATGCTGGGAACATTCAATTATTGCATAAGCATGCCCTCCATCACCTGCGACAATTTAACCTGATTACTTAACTCTGTCACAAAATGCAGAGGAAGAATTAACCATGATATCGAATCTATATCAGGCTCTATCATGTCTTCCTATTTTCAGTTGAACCCGTTTCAGAATACCTTTACCGCAAATTTTCAATATGCAGAAACTCCAAAACTATGTTACGGGCAAATGGATAGCAGGCGATGGAAGTGGTCAAGCGCTCGTTGATGCTGTAAGCGGAGAAGAAATAGCCAGGGCAACAACGGAAGGTTTGGATTTTGCCTCCATGCTGGAGTATGGAAGAAAGATCGGAAATCCTGCGTTAAGAAAACTCACTTTTCATGAACGAGGAAGAATGTTGCGCGCATTGGCCTTTTACCTGAGTGAAAGAAAAGAAAAATTTTACCAGATCAGTTTCAAGACTGGAGCTACCAGAACAGATAGTTGGATTGATATTGAGGGAGGGTTCGGAAATCTATTTTCCTACGCTTCACTTAGAAGAAAGTTTCCCAATGAAAGTTATGCACCAGAGGGAGAACCTCACAATCTGAGCAAGAGTGGAAGTTTTATAGCACAGCATATTCTCGTTCCGAAAGAAGGAGTAGCGGTTCATATCAATGCATTTAATTTTCCAGTATGGGGTATGCTCGAAAAATGTGCAGTGAATTGGTTAGCCGGCATGCCGGCTATTGTGAAGCCTGCAACCATTACTTCGTATCTCACGGAGGCAGTAGTGAGAGAAATAATTGCATCAGGAATATTGCCTGAAGGTGCATTGCAATTGATCTGTGGAAGTGCCGGTGATCTGTTGGATCATGTTACTTCGCAGGACGTAGTAACATTTACAGGTTCGGCATCCACTGGAATTAAACTCAAATCAAATCAAAATATTCTCACCCAAAGCGTGCCTTTCACAATGGAAGCAGATTCGCTGAATTGTATTGTGTTGGGAGAAGATGTTTCACCGTCCATGCAGGAATGGGATATATTCATCAAAGAGGTGAGAAAAGAAATGACAGTAAAGGCCGGGCAAAAATGTACAGCCATTCGTCGCATATTCGTCCCGGAAAATAAAATGGAAGATGTATGGAAAGCCATTAGTCAATCACTTCAACAAACCACCATAGGCAATCCTTTGAATGAGAAAGTAAGAATGGGTGCATTGGCTGGAAAGTCGCAACAGCAAGAGGTCAAGAATCAAGTGCAGAAAATTCTCGCTTCGTCAAGACTTATTTATGGTTCTCTTGATAGCGTGCAGTTAGTTGACGCAGATCCGGGCAAGGGAGCGTTTATGAGTCCCTTATTACTGGTGAATGAAAAACCATTTCAGTCAAAAGAGGTTCACGAGGTGGAGGCCTTTGGTCCAGTGAGTACCATTATGCCTTATAAGAACATGGATGAGGCGATTGAACTCTCAAAAAAGGGAAAAGGATCATTATGTAGTTCTATTGTTACTTCAGATGATCAATTGGCTAAACAATATGTATTGGGTGCGGCAACACATCATGGTCGCATACTGGTTTTGAATGCAGACTGCTCTAAGGAAAGTACGGGTCATGGTTCTCCTCTTCCCTTGTTAGTCCATGGCGGTCCGGGCAGAGCAGGAGGTGGCGAAGAAATGGGAGGGCTGCGGGGAGTAAAACATTATATGCAGCGCGTGGCCGTGCAGGGTAGCCCCACCACACTTACGGTGGTGACTAACGTATATCAAGTGAAAGGAAAAACAATAGAAGATGAGAAACATCCTTTCCGAAAATATTTTGAAGAATTAAGAATTGGAGATACACTCATAACTCATAAAAGAACGGTGACCGAGGCCGATATTGTCAACTTTGCCAATGTTAGCTGGGATCATTTTTACGCGCACACTGATCACACTTCGCTGCAGGGTACGCTCTTTGAAAAACCCGTGGCACACGGTTATTTTATTCTAAGCGCCGCAGCCGGATTATTTGTTGACGCGAAGAAAGGCCCTGTTTTATTGAACTACGGACTGGAAGAATGCCGCTTTCTGAAGCCTGTATATCCCGGCACCACCATTGGAGTGCAATTGACGTGTAAGGAAAAAATAGAACAGGAAACCAAAGACGAAAATGATATTCCTAAAGGAATCGTGAAGTGGCTGGTGGAAGTCACCGATGAAACGGGTGAGCAAGTTGCATTGGCAACCATTCTAACGATGGTAAAGAAAAAAGGCTGAATTGTTGATATCTTGATTTGTTCCATTTGTAATTTGCACGTCCCCATAAAGGATTCAACAAATCAACTCATCAACTACAACCACTCAACATATGATAAGCCAGCTTAAAGGAGGTCACGTAAGATCAGAAGTGCACAATAGCGTTGCAACTGTTGAATTTTTCCATCCGCAAAGCAATGCACTTCCCTCGAGCATATTGGAGGAATTAGCGAAAGAAATTCATAGCGTTGGGCAGGATGATGATGCACGTGTAGTGATTATTCGATCTTCGGGCGACAAGGCTTTTTGTGCCGGCGCCTCATTTGAGGAACTCGCTGCCATCAAAACAGCAGAGCAGGGATTAGCATTCTTCAGCGGCTTTGCGCACCTGATCAACGAAATGCGCAAGTGCCCAAAAATGATCATTGCCAGAGTTCATGGAAAATGTGTGGGAGGCGGACTTGGTATAGCCGCTGCGGCTGATTATTGCATTGCGGTTGACAAAGCGGAAATCAGGTTGAGTGAGCTGTCTCTTGGCATCGGTCCTTTTGTAGTTGGACCTCCGGTGGAGCGAAAGATTGGTATTTCGGGTTTTTCACAAATAGCACTTGATGCCACACTTTGGCGGAGCGCTGATTGGGCAAAAAGAAAAGGGCTCTATGCAGAAGTACATGAAACCATTGAGAACATGGATGAATCTATTGAACGCCTTGCCAATGCGCTCGCACATTCCAATCCTGTAGCAATGGCAGAAATGAAAAAGATTTTTTGGAAAGGAACCGAACATTGGGATACTCTACTCTTTGAAAGAGCAGCAATCAGCGGCAGATTAGTTATTAGCGATTTCACACAAAAGGCAATCGCGAGATTTAAACAAAAATGACATCCAGATTTTAGAGTTTTCAAATCCCTCCGGTTCTCAACATATCCACTCAACTCACAGGCACCTATATGCGGAATATATTCCATTTCGTATAATCGACCAATACCCAAATTAGGTTACCCCAATATGGGGATATTCATGGCGCATTTATAACTATACATTTGGTTCAATACTCACAACCAAAACTTCTTGCGTTATGAAAAGTCGCAATCTATTTCCCTTCTTCTTTGCAATTGCCGCCATTTTTTTAGCCTGTCAAAAGGAAGGTCCAGCTGGTGCTGTAGGCCCAGCAGGCCCCGTAGGACCTGCCGGACCAACTGGTCCCACCGGGCCCGCTGGATCCGCTAACGTAGTTTATTCAGCCTGGTTTACGCCTGCACAAAATGGAGGCTGGGTAGACACTTCAATTAATGGTGTTGCTTCTCAAAAGAAATTCAACAAATCGGCACCCGGACTAACCTTGAACATTCTAAACACCGGCGTCATCCTCTCATATGTAAAATTAAATCCCGATGGAGCTGGCGGTGCAACAACCTCGATACGGCAATTACCTTATCTGAACCCAGGCGCCGCTAATGCATTTTTTGCCATGAATTATATTGGTAGTATCACGATGGCCAATGTTTCTACGGCTAGTCCTGGGGTGGCAGTATCCTCATCTTCCACGGCACTTGAATTCAGGTATATAATTATTCCAGGTGTTGTTGCGGGCGGAAGAATGACGCAGGGACCGGGAACAGGATACACTCGTGATGAGTTAAGAGCATTGACGTATGAACAATTACAGGCGTTGTTTAATATCCCGGAAAATGGGTCGAACGAGTGATGGAGATTTCGCTTCACAGCGATATCTTTTTCAATTTTAATTGAACGATGTTCTCAATATGATGTGTATGAGGAAACATATCAACCGGTTGAATCTTCGTCACTTCATATTTTTCATCTAGCCAATTAAGATCGCGTGCTTGTGTTGCGGGATTACAGCTAACATAAACCAGGAGTGGTGCTTCCATTTCCAGAATCTTGCGTACCAAATTTTCATGCATGCCAGCACGGGGAGGATCAGTTATGATAACATCAGGTCTTCCATTAGCGGCAAAAAATTCGTTATTACATACATCTACCACATCGCCCACAAAAAAAGTTGCGTGATCGATGTGATTGAGGGTTGCATTTTCCTTAGCGTCGTGCACCGCCTCTGCTATTGATTCAACACCGATAATCTTTTTTGCATTCTTGCTTACGAATATGCCGATGCTTCCTGTACCGCAATAGAGATCATACACTATTTCTTTGCCACTTAATTCGGCAAACTCTCTTGTGACTTGGTAAAGCTTCTCGGCCTGCTCCGTATTAGTTTGAAAAAAAGATTTCGGTCCAACCTTAAATTGAAATTCCTCCAACATTTCAATTGCATATCCCTTCCCCGAAAAGACCTGTGGGAACAGGTCGGTCATGCTATCATTCCATTTGGTATTGATGGTATAGAACAAGGTAGTGATAGATGGGAATTGGCCTTGTATGTATTCCAGGAGTAATGATCGCTTTTCTTCATCATCATAACCAAAAATTATATTCACCATCAACTCCCCGGTTCTACACAAACGAACTTGCATATTGCGCATGAATCCATCATGATTTCGAATGTCATAAAAGCTGAAACCATTTGAAATTGCAAATTCCTTTATCGCCATTCTCAATGCGTTGGTGGGCTCTTCCTGCAGGTAGCAAGTTTGTATATCCACTATTTTATCAAAGAAGCCTTTGGCGTGATAACCCGCAACACTTTCCTCATTCGAGATGTTGGGGTTATGCAGTTGATTCGGCAACAGGAACTTCTTGCTGCTGAAAGTGTATTCGATTTTATTCCTATAATACCTGGTCTTTTGAGCACCGATTATTGGATTGATAGCGGGCAGTTGCACCTTACCTATTCTTGAGAGATTGTCTCGTACTTGCTGCTCTTTGTATTGCAATTGCTTTTCATATGGAAGCATTTGCCATTGACACCCGCCGCAAACACCAAAATGCTGGCAAAAGGGTTGCACCCTGTCAACAGAATATTCTTCAATATTCAAAACCTGCGCTTCCGCCCAATCCTTTTTATTTTTGGTTACTCGCACATTCACCACATCCCCTGGCACAACCTGTTCCATAAATATGACCTTTCCATCCACCCTTGCCAGGCTCTTTCCCTCGGCAGCGTAATTCTCTACCAGTAATCGATTCAATATTTCCCGCTTCTTCGCCAATACAATTAAAGTTTTATATCAAACATTTATTTCCCTTCCCAATTTGGTATCCGGCATCTGGTATCTGGCATCCGCATCGGGTTGCAAAGGTAAGCCCCCCATTCTTTTAGCAGCCGGTTAACAAGGCTGATTAGCAAATACGATAACTTAGCCTGAATTCGTTCCTTTTCTCGCTTATATTGCAATACCCTACAACCGCAGAAACATCGCAACCGTCTGAAACTATTATGAAGAAATTACTTCTATTCCTGGCCTTTCAGGCTTTTATTGGTTCTGTATTGATCGCACAAACCGGGTATAACATACAGGTCAATGTAAAACCTTTCAAGAACCAATACCTTTACCTTGGGTACCATTATGGGAAAAAAAAGGCACTGGCCGATTCAACTATGCTTGATGAAAACAGCAATGGTATTTTCAAAGGTGCGAAGCCTCTTGGCGGAGGCATCTATTTCATAGTTTCCCCTCAAAAGCAAATACTCTTTGAATTATTGATTGATAAGCAGCAAAAATTTTCCATTGTTGCAGATACCAGTAATCTTCCCAATAGCATAAAATTCACGGGTTCAACTGACAATTCCGTTTTCCAAACCTATACGGTACGACTAAACAAAACGGGAAATGAGATAAATCAATTGCAAAAGTTAACCGTCCAAAACACCAGCCAGTCAAAGGGGAATGATAAACAACAGCAAATTCAGAAACTGAATCAACAAATAGTTGCTTATCGGGACAGCCTTGAAAAAGTTTATCCTACCAGTTTCCTGAGCGCGCTGTTCAAGGCTATGAAGGAGCCCGTAATTCCGCCTGCTTCCAAACATCCGGGTGGGAAATACGATAGCAACTTTGCATTTCAATACTATAAATCGAATTACTGGAAAGGTGTTTCCTTCACTGATGACAGGTTGATAAGGACGCCCATATTGGAACCTCGGCTCGACAAATATTACCGGGACCTGGTGGCCCCGGATCCGGATTCAATCAATCGTGAGGTAGACTATATGCTGCTCATGTCGCGAACTGACCAGGAAATGTTCAAATACCTGATGGTGTATTTTGTTCAGAAATACATCAATCCTGAATACATGGGGCAAGACGCCGTTTTTGTTCACCTTTTCGAAAAATATATCAATACTGGCCAGGCCGAGTTCTTTACTGACCAATACAAGAAGATCATGTCTGACAGGGCCTACAGTTTAATGGCAAATCTCATTGGAAATCCTGCGGCTAATTTAGACATGGTGGATTCCGCAGGAAAGTCGGTTCAACTCTATGATGTGAAGGCAGATTTCACTGTGATCTGCTTTTGGGACCCTACCTGCAGCCATTGCAAGGAGACAGTACCAAAAGTGGACTCTTTGTTTAAAGCTAAATGGAAGGCTGAAGGAGTGAAGCTGTTTGGGGTAATGGTGGATGGAGGAAAAGAGGCCTGGCTGAAGTTTATCAAGGAGAACAATTTGAAAGATTGGATACACGTTTACCAGACTGACGCACAGAGAGATGAGGACGCCAAAGCAAATCGTCCTAATTACCGGCAACTGTATGATGTTTATCAAACACCGGTCCTTTATCTGCTTGATAAAGACAAAAGAATCATTGCGAAAAAATTGAACCAATATCAGCTTGATGAAGTCATCAATCTCAAAAAGAAAAAACAACTTAGTCAATAACATGAAGCTTCTTCGAATATCCTATATCCTCGCTTTCTTATTTAGTGTTGGGAGCCTTTACGCGCAACCCCTTTTTACATATGGAAGCAAATCGGTAACAAAAGAAGAATTCCTGAAAGCCTATAATAAGAATAATACTTACGAGAAGAATGATGAAAAGGCTTTGCGCGAGTATCTTGATTTGTATACCAAATTCAAATTGAAAGTTCAGGCAGCTTACGATCTTAAGTTAGACACACTGCCTTCACAGGTAGCCGAGCTGCAAAGCTTCAGGTCACAGCTCGTACAAAATTATTTGAATGATGAGTCCAGCGTAAATACGATGGTTGATGAAGCTTTCCAGAGAAGCCAGAAAGATATTCGCATCTCGCATATTTTTATTCCGGCGGGATTAAAAGATTCGGCGGCAAATATTAAACGCGCGAAACAGAAAATAGACGAAGCCTACAAACAATTACAAGCAGGAAAAGAATTTGGTGAAGTGGCCATCAATTATTCCGCAGATCCTTCTGTGAAAGCAAACAAGGGAGACATTGGATACATCACGGTTTTTTCCCTTCCATATGAATTGGAAACGCTTGCCTATAACACACCGCTAGGGAAATTTTCAGCGCCTTATCGCAGCAAAAATGGATTTCACATTTTCAAAAAGACTTCAGAAAGAAAAGCACAAGGCAAGATAAAAGTTGCCCAGGTATTGCTGAACATACCTGCTGATGCGGACGAAGCCACCCGGCAAGATTTCAAGCGTAGGGCTGATTCTATTTATGATGCGGCAACAAAGGGTGCGGACTTTGCATCACTTGCAGCTACTTTTAGTGGAGATAATTTTTCTTATCAAACCAAAGGCGAATTGCCGGAGTTCGGCCCCGGCAGATATGACCCGGCTTTCGAAAAAGCGGCGTTCGCGTTGAGTAAGGATAATCAGATTAGTCAGCCAGTCTTAACGGAGTATGGCTATCACATAATCAAAAGAATTCATCTCAGTCCTATTCCCACCGACAAGAACAACAAAGAATACTTTGCGCAATTGAAAGACCAAGTGGTCAATGATGATCGTATCGAAGTATCGAAAAAGATCATGCAGCAGAAAATTTTGAAACTTGTTGGATATAAGAAGGGGGCTTACAATGCTGCAGAATTGTGGGCATACACTGATAGCGTATTGAAAAACAAACCGGTTCCTTCAAAAACTACAATTCGTCCGAATACAATTTTGTTTTCATTCACGAAGCAAAATATTACAGTGAATGACTGGATTACTTTCAGGCAGTCGACCGATGATGGTGACCGGATCACTGCCGGCAAAACAAATCCTGAATTATTGAATTATTATGTTGACATAGCCGCACTTGAGTACTATAAAAACAATCTCGAATCATACAACAAGGATTTCGCATTTCAAATGAAGGAATTCAAGGAAGGCAATTTGTTGTTTGAAGTGATGCAAAGAAATGTTTGGGACAAGGCGGCCAGTGATTCAACGGGTTTGAAAAATTATTTTGATGCGCACAAGAACAACTATTGGTGGGAAAATAGTGTAACAGGCATTTTATTCACTGCAGCAAATGAAAAAACCGCGAATGCTGTTCTGCCAAAATTAAAAGGGAATATTTCCGATTGGAGAGCCATCACAGAAGGCTATGAAGGCAATGTAATCGCAGACTCCGGGCGATTCGAGATTGCTCAGCTCGCTTTACCTGCAGATTATAAATTCTCACCGAAGACATTTACTCCTGCTGTCAAAAGTCAATCAGATACCAGCGTATCGTTTGCATACGTGTTCGAATATTTTCCGCAGAGATCACCACGCAGTTATGACGAAGCCAGAGGATATGTGATCAATGATTATCAAATCTATCTTGAGCAACAATGGATAGCCCAACTGAAGAAAAAATACCCCATCAAGGTGAATGAAACAGGGTTTCGTTCGTTGCTAAAATAAAAATCAGAACGTACTTACGGCAATTCAATAAAAAATGGCATGGTTTTACACTATATGTAGTAAAATATCTGAAACCATTATGAAGAAAGCCTTATTGATGCTGATATGTGGCAGTGCCATGTTGATAGCAAGCGCGCAAAAGAGCGACCCGAAAAGCAGTGTGATCATTAAAGCAGGATTGAACAGTGCAAACATTACCACGACTGATGATGGACGTGTTGATGACGCTAAATCGCTTAAGAGTTTCCACGTAGGATTTGTGGGCGATTTGTACATCGCAAAGATTTTAAGTTTCCAACCTGGCCTTTTACTTACAGGAAAAGGGTCTAAGGTTGAAGCAGGACAATCATCTGATGCGAATTACTACAAAGCCACCACTAATCCAATGTATCTTGAAATTCCCGCAAACCTGGTATTGAAATTCCCAATAGCTGCAAACGCTAAAATCTATGCTGGTGCAGGTCCTTACCTTGCAATAGGCATTGCAGGAAAAAATAAGGTAGAAGGAAAAGTTGGCGGCGTTGGATTTGAAAGCAAGGAAAACATAGAATGGAGTAACGATGATCCCACCACGCTGAATTTTGAAGAAGGTGCCGGTTTTGGTATCCTCAGAAGATTCGACTATGGTGTTAATGCACTTGCAGGAGTTGAATTTGACAAGTTGGTAATAGGTGCAGGATATGGACTTGGTTTGGCAAAATTGCAATCAGGTTCAGATAATGGATCTAATGACAACAACAAGCACCGTGTTTGGAGCTTTTCACTCGGATACAGACTCTAAGTACTAAACTCATTTACGATCACACGCTAAGATAAAGGCTCCACC
>AR_comb_assmDRAFT_10156582_pt1 | contig 12613 bp, 6 predicted proteins | sample ArasoioldDNA_FD_10543 | JGI IMG/M metagenome (IMG submission 10543) | reverse complement strand
GATGGTGGCCTGGAAGATCTGATTCATGTTCGCTGGCGTGCCGGTGAGTGCCGGAAAGCTGCTGCCCTGCGCGTACTTCAGCATCGCTGACTGAAAGGCCAGCTCCGAGAACGTACGCATGAGGAAGCCGGCGGTCGGTACCGTGGCGTAGTTGGCGATCTTGAAGACACCTGACGGCACGTCAGCGACGTTGCCGTTGGCGAGCGTCGCCTTTCCCGCCGTACTGAGCCAGCCGTTCTGCAGTCGCGCGTATTCCGCCGGATTGACGGTGAGCGTCAACGTCTGGATCGATGTTGGCGAGCAGGTTCCGGCGGCGCCCTGGTTCACCTGCCCGTTCGGATCGAGAATCTCGGTGATCACGTCGTCGAGCAGATGCTCCTTCGTGGTGACCGTCAGCAGATCCGGATGCGGGTTGATATCGAGCAGCGCCAGCAGGTTCTGCACCAGTGTCTTGCCGCCACGCAGGTCGGTCTTGGCCACCACCGGCGTCACGACGTTGGAGCCGGTCACCGCGTTGCGATCGAGCAGCTGCGGCAGACGAAGACGCGACGTCGGACCGGCGTACAGCCACAACGTGAGCACCGACGCCCGCGCGCGAACGTCCAGCCCCTGATAGGTGGGATGCGCAAACACCCGGGCGAGCGATTGGCGCCCGGGATCGCTCTCCGGCAGGCTCCCCCATAGCGCGGTGAGGATCCCGCTGGCCAGCGCCGACCACACCGTTGTCGACGCCATCGCATCGAGCGCTTCCCGATCGGCGATGACTTGTGACGAAGGCGTCGCACTGATCGGCAGGATCCCGATCCGCGGCGCGGCGCTGGCGGCAGGCCCCTTCAAGAACTCATCCGGCGGCCAGCTCCGGGCCTGCGAGGCGCCGGGCGCGGTGGCGCGCACGCGGTAGTACAGCTGACGCGCAAACGTGGTGGTCGGCGGGCGGTTGAGCGTCTTCAGCGTTTCCTCGACGTAGCCGTCCCACAACGCCTGCGGGATCGCCCAAGTGGCGCGGTTGCCTGCCAACTGGATCGCCTGCGCCGGCAGGGTGATCGTTTTGGTCGCTCCACGATCGGTCTTGTAGGTGATATTTGCTGCGACCCCGCTGTTGTAGTACCGCAGCGGCGCGTAGGAGGCGGACGGCGCGGCCAGTGCCTGCGGGTCCCACGCCAGTTCGACTATCGCCGTACCGTTCTCGTCGGCGCTGATGTCGAACGTCGGCGGTGACCCGCCGCCGGGCCAGTTCTGAATGAACGGATGGATGCGTACCCATTCCATGATCGTTCCTCCTAGAGAATCACCGAATCGGGAACCCAGTAACCCATGATCCAGGTGGCCAGGTCCGCATCAGTGATCGACTCGAGTGCCTGGGTCGGATCTTCGTAGCGACGCGGCGGATTGGTATTGAGCCCGCCCTGCGTCACACCCGGCATCGGCTTCGACCCGGCGTACCACGGGTTCTTGAAGAAGAGGCGTCCGTTGTCATGGCGTACTGCCATCAACGCATGTCCACCGGTATACGGACTGCCCCAGAACATGGCGACGATGATCTGCTGCTGACGGAGCGGCAGATCGGTCAGCAGAAGATTGCTGAGCCCCATCTGAGAGGCCAGCCAGAACGGGTTGGTTTGCGCCGTCGGGAACGTCACGATCGCCGTCTTGAAGTTGACGTTGAACAGGCCGTCGAGGGCGCGCTTCGTCTCGTTCGCATACAACCCGGCAGTGATCGTTGCTTGGAAGATCTGATTCATATTGGCCGGCGTGCCCGTGAGCGCCGGGAATCTGCTGCCTTGCGCGTACTTCAGCATCGCCGCCTGAAAAGCCAGCTCCGAGAAGGTGCGCATCAGGAAACCGGAGGTGTTCACCGTCGCATAGTTGGAGATCTTGAAGACGCCGGCGGGCACGTCGGCAACGTTGCCGTTGGCGAGCGTCGCCTTCCCCGCCGTACTGAGCCACCCGGCCTGCAGGCGCGCGTATTCCGCCGGATTGACGGTGAGCGCCAGCGTCTGGATCGACGTCGGTGAGCAGGTGCCGGCGGCGCCCTGGTTCACTTGACCGTTCGGATCGAGAATCTCGGTGATCACATCGTCGAGCAGATGCTCTTTCGCCGTCGCCGACAGCAGATCCGGATGCGGGTCGATGTTCAGCAGCGCCAGCAGGTTCTCGATCAGGGTTTTGCCACCGCGTAGGTCGGTCTTCGCCACGACCGGTGTCACGACATTGGACCCGGTCACCGCGTTGCGATCGAGCAGCTGCGGCAGGAGCAGACGCGAGTCTTTTCCGGCGTACAGCCATAGGGTGAGCACCGACGCCCGCGCGCGCACGCTCAGGCCTTGATAGGTGGGATGAGCAAATATCCGGGCGAGCGACTGGCGTCCAGGATCGCTGTCGGGAAGGTTCTTCCACAACGCGGTGAGGATCGCACTGGCCATCGCAGACCACGGCGTCGTCGAGGCCATCGCATCGAGCGCCTCTCGATCGGAGATGATCTGCGACGATGGCGATGCGCTGATTGTCAGGATCCCGATATGCGGCGCGGCGCTGGCGGAAGGCCCCTTCAGGAACTCATCGGGCGGCCAGCTCCTCGCCTGCGATGCGCCCGGCGCGGTGGCACGCACGCGGTAGTACAGCTGGCGCGCAAACGTCGTGGTCGACGGCCGGTTGAGCGTCTTCAGCGTTTCCTCGACGTAGCCGTCCCACAGCGCCTGCGGGATCGCCCAGCTGGCGCGGTTGCCCACCAGCTGAATCACCTGCGGCAGCAGGCTGATTGTCTTGGTCGCTCCCCGATCGGTCTTGTAGGTGATATTGGCCGCGACCCCGCTGTTGTAGTAGCGCAGCGGAACGTAGGAGGTGGACGGCGCGGCCAGCGCCTGCGGGTCCCACGCCAGTTCCACGATCGCAGTGCCGTTTTCGTCGGCGTTGATGTCGAACGTCGCCGGTGGGCCGCCGCCCGGCCAGTTCTGGATAAACGGATGAATGCGCACCCAATCCATAACGGCTCCCTGCTACGAAGCGCACAAAAAGAACTCAGCGCTGTCGTCGTGAGTAGGTGAAATCTCGAACTCCACCGCGCGTCCGACTGGACGTCGCCGTTCCGGCGGGACAGCGGATTCGATCAGCTTGTAAAGCGACTCGGCAAAGCGCCGATCGCCCCCATAGCGTTCAACCAGAGAGACCAGGCGGCGGCGTTTGCCCTCGCCTTCGGGATGGCGCAGCCAGTTGGTGCTGCCGACGCGCAGGCGCGGTGATCCACCGAACGCGAGCCGCACGCTCCACGGCCCGCCGCGGCGCGGGTCTGGTGTCGCACCAAGGAGCGCGGTCCAGAAGGACGACACTCGTGGCCATGCATCGGCGTAATCCAGCTGCGCGAGCGCCTGGTCTGGGGTCATGGTGCGGTCCAACTGCCACCCGACCCAGGCTGTTGCCGGCGATTGACCACGGGCCCAATCGACTGAGTAGATATGACCGTGCGGTCCGAGAATGCGGTGCGCGCGCTGAAATGCGTCCGACTGACCGAGCCTGGCTGAGACGTCGCGTGCTCGGGACCACCCTGCCGGCTGCTCACCAAGATAGGTCTCGGTGAGCCACGTCTCGGTCCCGCCGTCCGGATGGTAGTAGCTACGCGTCCAGCGCAACGCGCCGCCATGGGCACGACCAGACCGGGAGATCACCCGAAGGTGGCGTGCGCCGTTGGCGAGCAGCCCGAAGATATGCAGACCTCCGCCATCGATACAGGTACGTCCGTCAGCGGCTGGCGAGGATCCCGCCGCCCGTTCGGATCGCACTGCCATCCGCGCGGCCTCGATCGACCGGGCACCCACACCCGACAGCAGCGCCGCATGGTAGACGAGCGTGGCCGACTCCTCGACGACAGGATCGATTGCCGCCGTGTCGACCTCGAGTACCGGTGTCATTGCGGCGGCACCGACGAGATCATGAGGAAAGTGTCCGAACTGCTGATCAAGCCCGACTTCCGTTCGAACCCGTTCTTCAGCACGTAGCCCACTTCATAGGTATAGGAGCGCACGGACGGATCCTTGAGCTCCAGCGGCCACGGCTCTCCTTTACCCGGCTGCTGGAAGACCTCCTGCTTGTCCAGACTCAGCTGATTTGGCGGATCCGCGTAATGGAGCGTCACGCGAATCCGATCGAGACCGTTGTCGGCAAAGGCAGGACCGATGATCTCCGGCCTGATCTCCCAGCGCTTCGCGTAGACGACGCCAACCGGCAGCGTGCTCTTCTCCTCCTGCACCTGGCCGGTTTCGAAGATGTTGCCGTCGGTGTCCATGAGGATCTGGCTGTACGTGTAGCGATGCTGCTTGGGGTCGCTGGTCGAGAACACCCATTCCTGCGGGTCGTTGATGTTCGCCTTGGTGAGGCGCAGGAAGCGTGTTTCCGCGTGGCCATCGCCGGGATCCTCGTAGCGGAAGTTCAGGATCAACTCCTGGATCTTGCTGCGGTCCCCCGCGACCAGGATGTTGACGCGGAACAGGTTCTTGCGCGGGTCGGTAATCAGGACCAGGTCGCTGTCGGTCGTTTGCCAGTCCGGCGGCTTTGACCCAGTGGCGTTCACGAAGGAGCAGCGATAAGAGATCGTCGGCGTCGCACCGCGCGGGATCCGGAGTTCGAAGATGGCGCGCGGATTCGCCGGATCGATGACCGCACTGTCGTGAAACGTCCAGCCGCTCACCTTGTCCGTGTACTGAATTTCGACCTGTCCCTGTGGAAACAGATCCGCGGGAAAGTTCTTGGAGAGCTGGAGCTCGAGCCGTCGTTTCTGATAGAGGTCACCTGGCGTGACCACGAGCACATTGCCGCTGTCGGTCTGCCAAACGCTCTTCAACTCCTGGATCGGGCCGGGAATCGCGTTCGGCACGAAGAGCGGCTTATAGCGATACGCGAACTGGCGACCGGCAGCCGGATCGAACCAGGCGCTGCGCTTGATCCGCGGGTTGGCCTTCGTCAGCAGAGCCGACCAGGTCACGCGAGGTTCGGCGGGAAGGGTCGTCGCTCCCGCGCCAGTGCCAGTGCCGGCAACCCCGCTGGTGCCCGAGCTCGAATTCGTTCCGGTTGTGCTCCCGCCGGTTGGGGTGTTGCCTGACGTCCCCGTCGTGGTCGTGGCGCCTCCTGTCGTCGCAGCGCCCCCAGCGCCCGCGGGCGGCCGCGGCACCACGGCGTCGGCGCCATAGGCGACATCGACGTTGACCCCGAAGAGTCCGTCGGTGTCGAAGTCGGCGTTCGCCGCGATGTCGAAGTTCGTCGTCTTCCAGAAGTCGTCGAAGCCGTTGACGACGGTCACGACCTTGTCCCTGGTGAGTTTGAAGTCCTCGTAGAAGAGGCTGAGATGAGCCTGTGGCGCGATCTTGCGCTCGACGGCGCGCGACACGGTGTAGTCGATGTCGATCGAGCGAATCTCGGTGGCGTCGATCTGGCGACGCGAGAAGCCGACCGACGGGTACTGGAGCGAACGCAAGGTGCGAAGCACGCTGATCACGCCGTCGGGTATCGACTGGCCGACGCTCTGCTTGTCTGGCGAGACGGTGGGATTGAAGAACTTGTCGAGAACGAACTGTTGCAGTTGCTTGCGAACTTCGTTGAACTCGTTCTCCATCCCCTCGTCGCCCACGCCTTCGAGCGACGCCTCGATCTTGATGATCTTCTTCTCGATCATTTCCGAGACGACCTTCTCGATATCCGACTGGAAGAAGATCAGGTTGAGGCTGAACTTTTCGTCGAGGAAGTGGTAGACCTGCGACCAGTCCGCCGACACATGGACGTTGAATGCCCGTTGCATGCCGACGAAGGTGAGGTCGTAGACGACGCCCGCGGGGATGAAGCCGTCGAAGGCGTCGAACATCAGCTGGGTGGCCTCCTTGGTGAGCACGGCGCCGAAAATCGCGCGGTTCTCGCCATAGAGCGACGGGATGCCGCTCGATTCCAGCTTGGTCACCCAGCGTTCGGGCGCGGGCGGAGTGCCCGACGTTCCCCCGGCGGGCTGACCACCGCCGGCCGGCTGTCCGGAACCGGCGGGCTGGGGCGGCGTGGTCGTCTTGTCAAGGAACATCAACCGCACTGTCCCGGTCTTGAAGAGCAAGGGGCTGAGGCGCGGCGGACGATCCAGCCGTTGATCGTCCTGAATCTTCTTGGCGACCTTCTTGAGCGTCGCCTCCGGCCATTCCAGGGTGGTGTCGAAATAGAGGAAGCCGGCGACCGCCTCCTCGTCGGGCTTCAGCTCGTCGAGATCGGCCTTGTACACCAGCAGCCGGATCGCCGGCCGGCCATTGTCCACCGCAAGGTGCGGCCGGTTCGGAAAGTAGTAATACTGGTTCGGGTCGTCGTAGTCCGGAACGACGGCAACGCCCTCGAAGCTGTAGAACGGCGGATGCAGGTACATCATGGCAGTGGCCTCCGCGTTCTACGCGCCGACCAGATAGCGCGGGACGACGATCTTGCTCTTGTCGAGCGTGACCGGCTCTTTGGTCGCCACCTTCCCATCGGCCAGGTAGTAGGTGACCTCGATCGCATAGTCCCGCGGCGAGTCCTTGGCCACTTGCACGCGGAACTTCTGCGGGTCGGGGCCGGTAAAGACGAGCGTCTCCTCGTAGGTGATGTTGTGGGCCCGGTCTTCGTAATTCACGTCCACTTCGACCACCGGCGTCTCGACGAAATTGACCATCTTCGGCTGGACTTCGACCGCGATCTCCGGGACCAGCAGCTTCGGCACCACCAGCACCGTCTCGTCGGTGCTGATTTCGGCCTGCTGGATCTGCTGGCCGTCGGCGGTGTTGTGCGTCACCTGCGCGCGATACTTCCGGTCCTTGTCGCTGACGATCGGGAAGTTCCAGTTCACTTCCGAGACGGCGGTAAACGGGAATGTGTCCACCTTGTGGACGTTGCCCTGCGCGTCGTCGTAGTGGAGTGTCGCGGTGACAATCGGGGTGAGCTTGAAGTCCACCAGGTTCGGCAGCAGCTTGACGTTGAGGCGTGGCGCCTGCTTGACGACGATGGGCAGCGCCTGGTCACCGTTGGCGTTCAGCCAGTCGGTCTGATAAGGGGTGCCGCCGTCCTTGAAGGTCGCGAGGATCTTGTATTGGAACGCGCGCTTGGTCAGGTCCTTGATGATCACGCTCCAGGTGCGGAACTCGTCGGAGCTCTTGAAATTGAACACCGCGTCGTTGAACACCTGGTTGGCGGCATCTTCGTACCGGACGTTGACCACGGTCTGGAGCACGCCGTCCCAGCTGCCGGCGGGAACCAGTTGAACGTCGAGCCGGGAAATCGTGTTCGGCTCGTTGATCAGCAGCTGACGCACGTTGGTTTCCTGCCAGGCGGTCTCAACCGATTGATCGTTCTTGAGGAAGAAGCGGGTGCGGTATTTGACTGGCTGATCCCACCGCGTGTAGATGTAACGGCTGTAGTTCTGGGTCAGTGTGGCTGCGTTCAGGACCAGCGTCGTCGCCTCTTCAGGCACACCGGACGCGAGGTCCGCGTAGCTCACGTCGACCTGCACCTGCTTGGTGATCTGCGCGAAATCGATGTTGCCGGCCAGCACCGGCAAGACGACCTTGCCGACGTTCTCGATCGACAGGTTGAGCCGCGGGCTGGTGTCGCTCTTCCAGTCGGTGAACGGCAGCGGGTCCTTTCCGAGGTAGCCGAGCCGCCAGCGGTACTGATATTCCCGTTTGGCGCCGATCAGACTGGGATCCCAGACGTCGCTCGTGTGGTCCTTCGTAAACGTGAAGGTCTGCACCTTTTCAACCGGCTGGTTGTTCTCGTCGTTGCCCGTGTAGCGGAACTGCGCCTCGACGAACGCAATCGGCTCGTTGGCCCAGTCGGCAAAGGCCGTGGCCGTGAGGCCAAGGGTCTTGAAGAACGGATCGTCGAGATCGATCACGCGGACGTACTTCTTCATGTCCTGCGCCGAGACGCCGGCCAGGAACGTCTGCAGCGTGCCCTGCGGGTTGACCGACCACTCGACGATGCTCTGGAGCGTTTCGGTGTAGCCGAAGTGCATCGATTCGTACTTCAAATCGGACTTCATGTAGTAGATGTCCTGATCGCTGTTCACGAAGTCCTTGGTTTTGTCGTCGGCGGGAGGCGGCGGTGCCGGGCGTCGGTCGAAGAAGTTCTGCTTGATCTGGTCCATCACCGTCTTCAGCGCGTTGCTGCGGATCTCCTGGATGAAGTCCGAGCCGAGCTCGAGCGTGCCGCTGTCGACGGAGACCTGAATCAGCCCCGAGTCGACCGCCATCTGCAGGGTCTGCTCGGAATGCGTCATCGAGTCCTCGTCGCAGCCGTTCCCCTCGTAGTCGTGATAGATCGACTTGATCGACGTGCCAAGGCTGCGTGAGTCGGCGTTGACGGTCACTTTCACCGGCGGCACCCGCGCCCAGAATTTCATCTCGTAGACGATCTGAATCGGCGTCAGGTCCGTGCCGCCAGAGCCATCGATATTGGTGAGGGTCTTCTCCATGAAGGTCGCGCCCGCCGCGGTCAGATCCATGTTGGCGGCGGCGATGTTGCTGCCGGTGAGGGAGAGCGGGCCGTCGACGATGCGGTGGCTGATCAACGCGTCACTCTGCGGCGCCATGACGCGGAACGTTCCCTTCGTATACGTCGGGTCGGCGAGGATCACCTTGGGCGGCTTGTCCCCCGGAGGCGCTTCGGGCCGGTTCGGGCCGAGGCCGAGCAGCACGTCGTTCACCGACAACGACGCACTGGTCTTCGCTCCCTTCAGGTTGTGAAAGCTGGAGAGCCCGGCACCCTGTACGTTCTGACCCTTGGATTCAGCGAGCGCCTTCAGCTGATTCCAGGTCTCGTTCACGTAGACCTGGAGCTGCTTGACGATCGCGTCGCTCACCGTTTTGGGGACCGACAACTCGGTGTCGAACACCATGTACCCGCCGCCGCGCGGCAGGTTCTTGTTCTCCGCCCGATCCTGATCGCCGAACGCGAACTTGATCAGCAGGAACACCGGGTTTCCCTTGGCGTCGCGCCGGATCGAGACCTGACCGGGAATCAGGTAGAACTTCCAGAACATCGTGTCGTCCTGATAGGCCACGACATCAGGATTCTTGAACGACGCGAACGCAGGCAGTTTCAACATGGCGAGATTCCTCTCGTAAGAAGTGCTAAGCGCTGAACCGCGGGATGACGATCCGCGGCGTGTCCTGCGTAATCGGTGCGAGGGGATGCTCGATCCCGTCCGCCGAGAAGTACGACAGCTTGTAACTGAACTGCTTCTGGTTCAGGTCCTTGACCCCGATCTCCCAGCTCTGCGTCTGGTTGCTGCTGAAGGTCAGCGCGCCGCCCAGGTGAACGTTGTTGAGGTCGTCGTCATAGTGAAGGTCGACGGTCACCAGCGGCGTGGTCACGAAGTTGACCAGGGTCGAGAACACCTGCACGGCGATCTTGCCGCTGGTCGGCAGCCGATAGCCCGGGATGACCACGATCGAGTCGTGCTCCACGACGTCCTTGACGTGAATCGGACTGCCAGTGGCCGGGAAGTGCGTCACCTGCACGGTGTATTCGAGCGGCGCCCCCTGCGGAACATCGATGCTCCACGTTTGCGGCGTCTTGTCGGTGAACTTGAAGGTCTCCTGCAGGTTGACGCCCGCGGCTTTGTAGGCGAGATGCACTTCGGTGACCGGGCTCGCGGTGAAGTCGAGCAGGTCCGGCAGCAGCGCGATGCGATAACCCTGGCGCTTGACGACGATGGGATAGGTCCCCGTGCCATCACCGGCGAGCGACCCGGATCGCTCCAGGTGACCGTTCTTGTAGCTGGCGACCGATTCGTAGCGGAAGGCCCGCACGTTGCGGTCGCGGAGGAAGACCTTCCAGGTCTTGAACTCGTCCTTGGTTCGCAGCGGCACCGACTCCTGGACGGTGTAGTTGTTCGCCGGGTCCTCGTACTTCATCTCGACCGAGACGCTGACGATGTCGTCCCATCCGTCGCCCGCCGGTAGCAGGCTGATCCGCAAGACATCCGTGAAGGGCTGATTGATCAGCACCTGCGGTCCGCTTGCCGTCGTCCATGCCGCGTCCTCACGGATTTCGCCGGATTTCATCCGGAAGCGGGTTCGGTACTGGATCGGCTGGCGCTTCGGCTTGAAGATGGTCCGTCGATAGTGCGCCTCCTGCGAGGCCGCGGTCAGGATCAGCGTGTCCTCCTGGCGCGCCACGCCTGTGTCCGCATCCTGATACGCAACGCGCACCTGCACCTGCTGCACGAGTGTGTCGAAATCGATGTCCCCGACGAGTACGGTGAGATCGATCTTGCCGGGACTGGGTACCGACACATTCAGGTCCGGCGACGTACTGGCGGCCCAGTCCGTGAAGACACCCGCCTCCTGGCCCTTGAAGCCGACCCGGTAGCGGTACTCGTAGCGGCGTTCACTGCCAATCAGGCTGACCGACCACTTCTGTGCCTCCAGGCTGGTGAACGTTGCCGTCTTGTTCTTCGCCTGGGCGACGCCGTTTTCGTCGGTGCCGCGGTAGCGGACCTGCACCTCGACGTTCGAAACGTCCGGATCCGTGAAATCTGTAAAGGCGCGAATGTTGAGCGTGAGGTTCTTGAAGAAGTCGTCGTCAAGGTTGACGTCGCGCACGTACTGCTTGATCTCCGCGGGCGACATGCCATGAAAGAAGGTCTCCAGCGTGGCCTGGGGATGAATCGGCCATTCAACGACGCTGCGCTGCTCGAGGTTGAAGTCGATCTTCATCTCGGCGGCGTTGTACGTGGTCTTCAGATACTTCTTCGTGTTGCCGCTGCGGTCCGTGAGGTCAGGAATCGTTTGCGGCGTCGGAGGAGTGGCCGTGAAAAAACTCTGCTGAATCATCTGCTTGACGATGTCGAGCGAGTACCTTCTCAGCTCGTCGATCGTGGCGTCGGGCACCGATCCGGTGTTGTCGATCTGGATGTCGATCGCGCCGCTGGCGGTCACCGTCTCCTGTGAGATGTCGGTGTGCTGGAAGTCGTAGGTGGTGCAGCCGTCGACCCCGCGGCCCTCCATGATCTTGCGAACGCCTTCGTAGACACGCTTCGAATCGGCCGTGACCTTGATGCGAACGGGCGGGAGGCGGGCCCAGAACTTCAGGTCGTAGCCGACCTGGACTGGCGTGAGGTCGATGGCGGCGCCGTCCGGCTGGACAAGGGTCCGCTGCATGAAGGTGGCGCCGGCTGCCGTCAGGTCCATGCTGAAGACCGCGACGTTGTCAGTGAGCAGAGATGGAGTTGCCTCGCCGACGCGGGCGACGACCAGCTCCTTGGCCTGTGGCGCATCCATCGTCACCTTGCCGCCTGTGAAGGTCGGGGTCCCCAACTCGACTTTCGGCGGCGCGGTCGTTCCCGCAACACCGGCGCGCGCCTGATCGTCGGCACTGCCGGCCTTGTACTGCTTCCATTTGGCGTCGACGAGTGGCTGCAGCTTGTCGGCGATCGTCACCAGCTGCGCCTCCGGCACGCTGAACTGCACGTCGAAGTTGAGGTATCCCCCGCCCGCCGGCAGCGACGGGTTGGCGAGGCGGTCCTCATCGGAGAAGGCGTACTTCACCAGCAGAAAGATCGGATGTCCGCTGGCGTCCTTTCGGATCGATGGCGCCGCTGCCACTGGATAGAACTTGTAGAAGCTGGCATCGTCGGAATAGATGGTGACGCCATCGATCTGGGTGAACGCGGGAACTTGTAGCATGCGCGTGTCCTAGCCGTTGGTCTGCAGCGATTTGACGGTTCGGAGCCGGAGGCGATCCCCGGAAGCCCATTCGAGATCGAGAGCCAGTGGAGCCTCCAGTCGCGTGCCAGGGATCAGCGACGCCGGAAAGGCGAGAGTGAGTCCGGGAGCGAGGACCGCGAGAATCCGGTGCGCCCATTCGAGAAGCGCCGCCTCGCGCAGCTCGTCGATCGCGGACCGATCGGCTTCGATGGTCAACTGGAATTCGGCGGACTCGAGCGCGCCGGTCAACATCTTCACGAGCATCGCCGCGATGGTGACGTCCCAGTCGGCGGGTGCCTGTTCGACGCGCCGCAAGGAATCCTGCAGCGCGTTGATGCGGCCGGCACCCCTTACCCGCATCAGCGGCGCGGCGGCGAGTTGCGCGTCGCAACACAGTTCGGCCGCGATCACGATCGAGGACACCATCGCTGCGAGCGGTGCGGTGCCGCTGAACACCGCGTTTGCGGCGCTGAAGCCCGAGGTCTTGCCCTGGGCGATGATCTTCGCGCGATCGCCATCGCGGTACCAGGCGTAGACCGGAGCGATCTCCCACGGGACCGGCAGCAGCCGCTGCGATGGGCCGCGCCTTGGCTCAGGGTCGTCGGCGCCGTGACCGAAGCGGACCTCGCCCGCCAGGTAAGCAGCATCGGGTAGCGGCATCCAGCGGGCGGCCGACCGTTGACCGACTGGCTTCGGCGCGAGCGAGTCGAGATAACAAAGGTCCGGATCGCTCGAGTCGGCGAAGTAGCGCTGCCCGGACGATCCGCCTACCGACGGCATCTGGATCACGCGCGCACCTCCGACGCGGCCACGACTGCGGCGGATGCAGCGGACACGTGAATCGTGAGGTCCTTGCCGACCATCCAATCGGTCGATTTCTCTGGAAGCGTCTTGCCGTCCGCGGTCAGCGA
>AR_comb_assmDRAFT_11080787_pt1 | contig 12614 bp, 10 predicted proteins | sample ArasoioldDNA_FD_10543 | JGI IMG/M metagenome (IMG submission 10543) | reverse complement strand
AGGCCGAGCATCGCTGCCAGCTGGGCGCCGAACAGGCTCGACCCGAGGATCCAGATCGGGATGTCCAGTCCTTCGCCGGGAATGGCGCGGACGCGGCTATTCGTGCCTTTGAAGTAGCCCTGGAGTTCCAGCACGTCATTGGGAAACTGGTTCTCATCGGCGTTGAGGTTGCGGCGCAGCGCATAAGCGGCCGCCTGGTCCGTGCCCGGTGCTCGCCCAAGCCCCAGGTCGACCCGCCCGGGGAACAAGGATTCCAGCGTCCCGAACTGCTCGGCGATCGTCAGCGGTGCATGGTTTGGCAGCATGATCCCGCCCGCGCCGATGCGAATGCTGGACGTTTGCGTGCCTACGTAGGCAAGGCCGACCGCGGTCGCGGCGCTCGCGATCCCGGGCATTGAATGATGCTCCGCCATCCAGAAGCGCCGATAGCCGAGCCGCTCCGCGTGACGGGTGAGTTCGGCCGAATTGCGGAGCGCCCGACCGGCGTCGCTGCCTTCGACGATCGGAGCAAGGTCTAGAACGGAAAGCGGGGTCATGTTTTCGCAGATGGGCGGGCGATCAAGCAATTCAAGCGGATGCCGGGGGCTTATCCGTCGGACGCGCGCTTCCGCTTGGCATTCGCCGTTTTCTGCTTTCCTTCGTCGAGATGGCCGAGCTGCTTCAGCGGCGACATGATCCAGAGTGTCGCGATCGTGGCCAGCGTGAGAACGACGGCAACATCGTAGCTGCCGAGGCCCACGGCCGCGCCGATGGCACCCGTAACCCAGAGGCTCGCCGCCGTCGCCGTTCCCTTGACGCTATCCTGCTGACGCAGGATCGCACCGCCCCCGACGAAGCCCATGCCGGTGATCAGTCCTTCCATCACCCGAGCGAGACCTTCGGGATGGTCGGCAAGGATGGTCTCCGAGGCCTGGATGAAGCCGCAGGTCGCGACGGCCACGAGCGGAAAGGTTCTCAGCCCGGCGCTTCGCTCTTCCTGCTCCCGGTTCCAGCCGATCGGGATTGCGAGGACATAAGCGACGAGCAGCGCGACGACGTGCGGGAGGATGTTGAACGGGTTCGAACCGAAGGCTTCGCTAATCATGCCCGCATAACGGAACGCCCGCGAAATGGATGCGCCGGCATCGCTGATGAGCCTTCGCAGACCGAGCCGGGATCGGGCTCTGAATAGGCCCAAGCCTTGACTCTGACACGCTTTTCCGGTTGAGGCCGCGGCTCACCACAAGTGACGGGAATAGGGGCGGCTCCCGCGAACAAGTCCGCCTGGCCGGGATTACCTTGGACGGATCCCGAACGAACGGAGAAGAACCATGCGTCACCGCGTAGGCGGCCGTAAGCTGCAGCGCACTTCCAGCCATCGCCAGGCCCTGTTCCGGAACATGGCGGCTGCGCTGATCAAGCACGAACAGATCACCACCACGACCGCGAAGGCGAAGGAGCTTCGCCCCTACGTCGAAAAGTTGATCACGCTCGCCAAGCGCGGCGGGCTCAGCAACCGCCGTCTCGCCCAGTCGCGCCTGATGGACGACACGCAGCTCGTGAAGCTGTTCGACGTCCTCGCGTCGCGCTACGCCGATCGCAACGGCGGCTACACGCGTATCATCAAGGCCGGCATCCGCGCCAGCGACGCCGCTGCGATCTCGATCATCGAGTTCGTCGACCGCGATGTCGCCGCCAAGGGCCAAGACAGCGGCCCGGTTCAGACCGAGGAAGAGTTCGAAGCCGCCTAAGCTGGCTGGGACGTCCGACAGAAAAGGGCCGCGGCTTGGCTCCGCGGCCCTTTTCTTTTGTCTCGGGCGGAGGCGCCGGGGAAAGCGCCACCGCCCGTCTGCGCGACCTCAAACTATGAAAGAGTCGCTGACCAGCACAGGGATGTGCTGAAGGCCCAGCAGGTCTCCGTCGCCGTCCACTATGTTGAAGGCGAAGTCGAGGTTGGCGCCGATCGTCCCGCTGGTTTGCTGCACGAAGCCGATGTCGACGATCTTGAGAACATCGTTGTCGGTCGGATCCCAGGCCGTCAGGCCACTCGTGGCACTGCTGAAGCCATTTACCCCGGTGGCTCCGTTCAGGTCGATGGCCTGGCCCGACAACCCATTGGAGCTCTGCATGATCTGGACGCCCTGGATCTGGAACGTCTCGCCGACGACCGTATAGTCGTTCTGTTCGATGATCAGCAGGGCATCGTTGTTGTCGAGCGTGAACTCAATGTTGTAGGGCGCGGGAATATTCGCGTTGCCCCTGATCAGGTCCAAGTTCTCGACGTTGACCGCCCTGGTTATCTCATTGCCGTTCGCATCGATCAGGTCGAGGATCAGAACAAGGTCCTCAGAATTGCCGATGCCGTCGAACTTGATGACGACGCCGCTGGTCGTTGCTGTCTCGACAAGCCGCTCATTGCCACCGCCGGCGGACTTCGGGTTAACATCGCCAAGGATATTGAGGTCGAAGAACCGCATCGTCAGCAGCTCACCCTTCTGAATCGTGTCGCCCGCGACGCCGTTCGTGGACTGGGTCGCACTGACCCAGTCCTCGTTGACGTTCGAGATCATGTCATGAGTGGCACCGCCAGTGAACGTGGTGTCGCCGGCAACGGGTGCTCCATCACCGGTCGAGTTGAACCCGAAGCCGACCTGCTGGGTGACCGAATTCCCGGTGAACTGGACAAAGAACGGATCTGGATCACCGTTCGGCGTTAGTTGTTCGGCTACGATCAGCGGGTGTCCTGTGTTGCCGGTGGGTTGCTTGGCGACCAGCTCGTTGGTGTGCAGAACGTCGAAGCTGAAGCCGTCGATCACGTCGTTCAAGGTGAGCGTGTAGGTGTCGGCAACCTTGTCGAAGACAAGCGTGCCGCCCGCCGTCGAATCCTGCACACCCGCGGTGATCGGGTCCTTGTCGTAATGGAACGAGAAGCTGAACGTCGCGGAACTAGCGGTCTCTGCCGTAAGCGTCGCGACCGCCTGGGTGATGCCCGGATTCTGCGCGTTCGAGACCGTGCCCGTCAGGGCAATCTGCACGCCGGCGGTGTTCGGATCGGAATCGACGAAATCGCTAACACCCGTCGCCACGTTGTACGCCGAGGCGGCGATCTGGTCCGTCATGCCGTAGCCGAAGATCCCGCTGGCCGTCTGTCCCGCGGCATTGCCCAGATGCTCCGGGGTCTGGATTCCTGTGGTGGCGGGATCAGCGTCGAACTGAGCCGTGACCGTCGGATCAGTGTCGTTGAAGGTCAGCGACAGCGGTGAAGACGTCGTGCTCTGCGACGACACGACGTCATTGTCGCCGTCCGTCACCGTTACCGTCGCCACCACGTTGATCAGGCCGTTGAGGTCGAGCGTATTGTCCTCGGGCGCGACCTGGGAGTTGTTGTGCTCGAGCGCAACGAACGAGGTAAGCGTAACGTTCAAGCCGGACAACGACACCGTGAAGGCGGTCGCATCAAGCGTGGTATCGCCGTTGCTGTCGTACTTCCCTGATATCTGGCTGGCGGAGTCCGCTACCAGCGTGATCGCATTGTTGCCTGCAGTCGTTACCAGCCCTGTCGCGGTTCCGGCTAGGGACAGCGCATATGTCGTGTTCGACGTGACGCCATCGGACCCGCTCGCCGTGTACGTCGGCGGCGTGATCGAAACCTGGTTCTGGCCGGTAGCCCCGCTGGCCTCGTTTACCGCGGCCCCGCCAACCGCCACCCCCGTATTGATCGTGAGTGTCGGCCCGTCATCGTCGAACCTGAACAGGTCGCCGACATTGTTGTCGCTGTCGGACGCAATATCGCCGTCGCCGTCGGTGCGAGTGACGCTCATCTGCACTGACGCGGCGAGCAGGTTGATTGTCTCGTCGAACGACGCGGTGTTGCCGTGCTTGAGCGACAGATACTGGGCAATGAATGCCTCGCCGGTCCCAGAATTGACCGCTAGGGCAAACGCGATTGCGCCGCCGGAATTTGCGGTGTCGCCGCCGGCAAGCTCGTTGCCTACCCGGCCAAGAATCAGGCCCGCGGTCGATCCGGATCCGGCATATAGGAAGATCTTGGTGCCGCTGGTGGTCTCGACGCCCGAATCGACGCCGCCGGGGGCGACACTCAGCGCATAGACCAGCGAGCCGGCGCCGTCGGCACCGTAACCGCCGCCCGGCGCGTTCAGCAGCGATCCGCCGCTGCGCGCATATCCGATCGCATTGCCGGTATCCTTCGGCGTCACGTCCGGGTCGCCGGAACTGACTATTCCGGCGAACAGGGTTGCGACAGTCGTGCTGCCAATGACCGCGGTACTGCCGGCAATGTCCTTGTCCGCCGGATCCGCGCCGCCGTTCTGAACGCCTACGGTCTCGTCGTGCTGGACGAAGTTCGTGCTCGCGGTCGCCGTGACGGACGGTCCGTCATCGTCGAAGTTGATGAAAGAGCCCACCTCTTCGGTGTGCCCGTTCGGGGTCGTCGTCTGGAAATGGAACTCGGTGATGTCGCACCCTTCGTTCGCGTCGACTCCCGTAACCAGCAGGCGATCGATCGGGGTGGCGGTGGTGAAATCGACCACCGTGACATTATCGATCCCTGTGATGGTGACTGCGTTGCCGGTGCCGCTGAGCCCGGTGATGGTAATGTTGCCGCTTGGCGTGGAATAGGTGCCATCCGCCGTGAAGGTGGTCGCGTTCCCCGATGCACCCGTCAATTTGACGCTTGTGATGTCCACGGCGTTGGCAGGGGTTCCGTCGTAGAAGTTCGTGCCTTGCTCGTTGCCCGTAGCGTTCAAAGCAGTGATGGTGATGTCCACCCGCTTATCCGGATTGGAAGGCGTGATCTGGTTGATCGTGAACCCGGCCTTCGTGACATCCTCGAGATGGTTGCCGTACTGGATCTGCGATGCGCTGCCTGAAGCCAGGGTGCCGCCGGTCACGAAATCGACCTGGAGCGTTTCGTTCGGATTGATGCTCTGGTTGGCAATGCCGAAGCCCTGCGTGCTTACATTAGCGGTGCCGCCGGCTTGACCTATGACCAGGATCTGTTTGGTCGCGTTGGTAGGCGAATTGATGATGTAGAAGTCAGGATTGCCGGGCGCGGCGTTCGCACCAGAGAAGCTGACCGTGGTGGTCGCAGAGAGCGAGGCAAACACCTTGTTAGTGAGGTCGATGCGGTCGTCCGGGTCGCCTGTAAGCGGATGAAGCAGCGGTACATACTGAACCAGATACAGGTCCGGCGTGGTGGTGGTGGTATTGGTCAGTGCGAACGAGAAGGCGAGCGCTCCGGTCTCGACGGGCTCCGCCGCCGCGTCGGAAGTACCGATGACGCCGCGGACGACATTGGCATTGCTCGGGTCGAGGAACAGCCAGACGTAATTGCCATCGACTGTTCGAATGCCACTGTTCACGCCCACGGTCGTGGAAAACGGCGTTCCCGTTAGACTCTGGCTGAGAGACACTGATGAGAACGTGTCCCCTGCGGTCGCCGAGGCCGTCACGAAGTCGGCCTTGAAGGCGACCTCCGGCGAGCTCAGCCCGCCCGCGCCGTCGAGCGACAGGAGGTATTGCAGGGTGGTGTCGCCGGCATGCGGCGCAAGGGTCGGGTCGACATCATTATCCGTGAGGCCGGTGGTTTCGTCGACGATGATGTCGAGGGTCGTGATATCGAGCGCCATGGCGAGCATCCCCTAGTTGCAAAACTGCATCGACAGGTCTGGTCGCTTGGGGGCCGGGACGTCGGGGCATTTGTGCCAGCGGCGGCTTAAGTCCGAAAGGATCGGCCTGCTTACTCGACAGTCGGCACCATCAGACCGGGACCTCCCGGCATGCCCTTGGCGAGAGCGTAATGCGCTCAAAATAAACGTTATTCAATCGTTATCCGAAGATAAGATAATGAAACGTCAATGGTAATTGTCAGGGCTCCTCCGGGAATCCCTTGAGATGTCGGCGCTGCGGCTGCTACCGAGGCGACCGCGCTTTTCGCCAGTGCCGGGAGGGGATTTTCCAATGCGTCGGAGTATTTGTCTTGTTGCTTTGTTCAGCAGTGCCTGCGTGATGACCCCTAGCCCAGAAATGGAAGCGACCGCTGCTGCCGACGCGGCCGCAATGGCAGCACAGGCGGCCGACGCCGCAGCCCCTGCGCAGTCGGCTCTCGCTTACCCGCAGACGCGCCGCGCCGATCTCGTTGAAACCCAGTTCGGCGCGCAGGTCGCCGATCCCTACCGCTGGCTGGAAAACGACGTCCGCAACGACGCAGAGGTGAAGTCCTGGGTCGACGCGCAGAACGTCGTCACCAATCAGTTCCTCGGAACCCTCCCGGGGCGCGAGGCGCTCGAGCAGCGCATCACGCAACTGTACGATTACGAGCGTTTCGGCGTGCCGACGAAGAAGGGCGGCCGCTACTTCTACGCGCACAACAGCGGGCTTCAGAACCAGTCCGTGCTTTATGTGCGCGACAGCCTGGACGGGCAGGGCCGCGTGCTCATCGATCCCAATGGCTGGTCCGCCGACGGCGCGACGGCACTGGCCGACTGGGCGCCGAGCGACGACGGCAAGCACCTCGTCTACTCGATCCAGGACGGCGGATCGGACTGGCGCACGATCAAGGTTCTCGACGTCGCCACCGGCAAGGAAACCGGCGACGAGGTCAAATGGGTGAAATTCTCGGCTCTCGAATGGATGAAGGACGGGTCAGGCTTCTTCTACACCCGCTTTCCGGAGCCCGCGGCGGGACAGGAATTCCAGTCCACGAACCACGACGCCAAGATCTATTTCCACAAGCTCGGCACGCCGCAGTCGGCCGACAGGCTGGTCTATGCGACGCCGGACATGCCGAGCTACGGCCACTATGCGAGCGTGAGCGACGACGGCCGCTGGCTGGTCATCACAACCGCCGAGGGTACCGACGACCGTTACGAGATCCATGCGGTTGACCTGCGCGCACGCGGCGCGAAGCCGAAGGCGCTGATCACCGGGCTGGAGAACAACTGGAGCTTCATCGGAAACGAAGGCTCGCGCTTCTTCTTCATGACGAACAAGGACGCGCCCAAGCTGAAGGTCGTCGCCATGGAGGTCGGCCGGCCCGGCAACCCGGTGACCACTTTGGTGGCGGAGCGCGAGGCGACTCTCGACGGCGCATCGATCGTGGGCGGCAAGCTCATCACCTCCTACCTCGCCGACGCAAAGTCGGAGATCAGCGTCCACAACTTGCAAGGCAAGAAGCTGTCTGCCGTCGAGCTTCCCGGCATCGGCACTGCGTCGGGCTTCTCCGGCGACCTGGACGATCCGGAGACCTTCTTCGCCTTCACCAGCTTCAACCGTCCGACGACCATCTACCGCTACGATGTGAAGAGCGGGCAGGCGGCGCCCTGGGCCGCGCCGAAGGTCGCGTTCAACCCCGACGATTATTCGGTCGATCAGGTCTTCTACAATTCGAAGGACGGCACGCGCGTGCCGATGTTCATCGTCAAGCGGAAGGACGTGACGGGCCCCGCGCCGACGCTTCTGTACGGCTATGGCGGCTTCAACGTTTCGATGACGCCGAGCTTCTCCGCAACGCGCCTCGCCTGGCTGGAGAAGGGCGGCGTCTACGCGGTCGCCAATCTTCGCGGCGGCGGCGAATACGGCAAGGCTTGGCACGAGGCCGGCCGCCTGGCGAAGAAGCAGAACGTGTTCGACGACTTCATCGCGGCCGGAGAATATCTGAAGGCGAACAACATCGCCGCACCCAAGGGCCTCGCCATCCAGGGCGGATCGAACGGCGGCCTGCTGATCGGCGCGGTGGTCAACCAGCGCCCCGATTTGTTCGATGCGGCCAATGCAGCGGTCGGCGTAATGGACATGCTGCGCTTCGACCGCTGGACCGCCGGACGCTATTGGGTGGACGATTACGGCTATCCCAACAAGGAAGCGGATTTCAGGACGCTTCTGGGCTACTCGCCCTATCACAACATCAAGACTGGCGTTCATTACCCGCCGATGCTCGTGACGACGGCGGACACCGACGACCGCGTCGTTCCGGGCCACAGCTTCAAATATATCGCCGCGCTTCAGGCGGCGGATGCGAATGGCGTTCCGCACCTCATCCGCATCGAAACGCGCGCCGGGCACGGCTCGGGCAAGCCCACGAGCAAGATCATCGAGGAAGCCTCGGACGTGCTGGCCTTCTTCGCCCGATTCACCGGGCTGAAGCTCTAGCTAGCGCGGCTTCTTCTCAAGGTAGAGATAGTCGGGATTGAATTCGCCCAGGTGCCTGAGGCCCGCCATGTCATGGATGACCAGGCGGCGGTTCTCCAGCTCGACCAGGCCGGTCTTTCGTAGCGATTGCAAAGTCCGGTTAATGTGCACCGACGTCAGGCCCAGGCATTCGCCCAGCTCCTGCTGGGTAAGCGGGATGTCGTAGGCGTTGCCGTCGTTCAGCCCGACGACCTGGATCCGCTCGAAAATCTCGCAGAACAAGTGTGCCATCCGGCTCATCGCTGAACGCCGCCCGAGCGACACCGTCCATTCGCGATGGATCGCGGCATCGATATTGGTCATCAGCCAATAGACACGCGCGAGGTGAGGGAATTTTTCCAGCAGCGCCCTGATCCGCTCGTGTGGGGCAACCGCAATCCGGCAGGGCGTAAGAGTCGCCAGATTGTGATCGAGCCGCTTCAGGGTGAAGGCATGAAGGTCGGTAAAGTCGCCGGCGAATTGAAGTTCGCTGATCTGCCGTCCGCCTTCGCGCAGGTCCTTGGTGCGCGCGATCCAGCCGCTTATCAGAAGCAGCGATTCCCTGAGATCCTGGCCGCGCCGGATGATGACCCGATCTGCCGGAAACTCCCGAACCTCGGAGAACATCTCGCGGATTGCCGCTTCCTCTTCCGCGCTGATGTCGTCGCGGACGCGCAGTTTCTTGAGATGGGCTTCAATCATCCATTCCAGACCTACGACAGAACGGTCGTCAATCAACCCTGCGGAATTTAGGTTTCGCCCGGGACGGCCAAAATCCGCGTCGGCCACCGTATCGCGTCGTGGAACTCGCTGGTGGCGTGGCTTTCGCCTCCAAAATTTCGATGGCGAGGTCGGGCTACAGGAATCCGGTCTGAACGTCACGGAAACCTTCAACGGATGCTTCGAGCCGCGTCGCCGTTGGCGGCTCCAAGGTTCTCGAAGTCAAGACCGTCCTCATCGTCGACCAATTCGCCGCTGAGCGAACGTGAAGATGGCATTGGGGCATTTCATGCCTATCGGTCGCGAGCGGTATCGCGCACCCAAACCTGGGATATTGAACAAGTCTGGCGTGCATCGTGCTCTCGACGCACCTATAAAGGCGTCATCGCTTGCCATGGTCAGGGCGCAAGCGGCTGAGAGTTCCGAGGTGCTCCCGCCCCAATTTTAGCCGCGGCAGAGACTGGCTGATGCTCAGTCCGTATGGCTAGCGGAGGGAGTAACGATGCCGGATCTGCCGAACGTCCTCGATCGAATGATACGCAAGTTCGAGCGGCGCGCGAAACTGAGCGACCCCGATCGCGAAGCCCTGGTCAATTTGCCTCATCGCATGGTCAAGGCGGAGCCGGGACGATACATCGTGCGCGAGGGCTCATCGACCGACCATAGCGGACTCATCGTTTCCGGATTGGCCTATCGCCACAAGATCAGCTCCGACGGCAGCCGCCAGATCGTCAGCCTTCAGGTTCCCGGGGATTTCATCGACCTGGAAGGTGCCTTGCTCAAGGTGGCCGACCACAACGTCCAGGCCCTGACGCGCTGCGACCTGGCCATGATTCCGTCGGCCGCGCTTCGCGAGCTTCTGGTCACGCATCCGCAGGTCGCGCTTGCCATGTGGGTGGACACGCTGATCGACGCTTCGATCTTCCGGGAGTGGATCATCAACATCGGCAGGCGCGATGCGCGCGCACGGCTCGCGCATATTTTCTGCGAGTTCGCCCGCCGCCTCGAAGTTGCGGGAATAGGGTCGACGGATGGCTATGAGCTTCCCATGACCCAGGAGCAGCTGGCCGACGCATCGGGGCTGACCGCCGTTCACGTCAATCGAACGTTGAAGTCCTTGGCGAGCGAGGGGCTGATCCGACGCGAGCGGCGCTTCGTCTTCATCCCCGATTGGGAGAAGTTGCGGACAGTCGCAGGATTTTCGGAGCTCTATCTCCATCTCGACCAGGTCGCTGCCTGATCGGTTAAGCGCTCGTCACACCGACCGGTCCAACAACGACGGGACTTGTTCAGCCTCGGTTTCTATCCTTTGTTAGTGCGCCAGCCGCCGCCGCCCGCCTAAGTCTCCCGCCGGGGAGTATCCTATGTGTTGCCGGGTTCTGCGTTTTCTGGAGCGGGCGTGCGTGTGATTGGCGAGGCTGTGCTCGGCCATTTGAGAAGTATCGGAAATATTTCGGACGAGGACAGCGCCGCCGTTCTCGCCCTGAGAGGGGACGTCCGCAGTCTTCGGCGGCACGAAGAAATCATCAAGGCGGGCGACAGTCCCGCCTTCTCGGTCGTCGTCCTGAGCGGTTTCCTGCAGCGCTACGCAAGCCGGCGCGACGGATCGCGCCAGATCCACTCGTTCTACATTCCCGGTGACGCACCCTCGCTCGAAAGCCTCTACCTCGACCGGGTCAACAATAGTCTTTGCGCGGTCGTCCCCAGCCAGGTGGGGCTGATCTCGCACTCGGCGCTCAGAGACCTTGTCCAGCTGCGCCCAAGAGTGATGAAGCTCTTCGGTCGTTCAATCCTTCGGCAGTCTTCGATATATTGCGAATGGTTGGCGCGGAACTCGCGACTACCCGCTCATGCCTCAATGGCCCATTTGTTCTGCGAGATGTTTGTCCGCTGCAAGGCCGCGGGGGTAGGCAGCGGGGACAGCTGCGACGTTCCCCTTACTCAGGACATGCTTGCCGAAGCGCTTGGCCTCACTGCGGTCCACGTCAACCGAACGCTTCAGCAGCTCCGCGAAACGGGGTTGGTAGACCACAAAAGCGGAATATTGGTCGTCAACGATTTCAAGCGCTTGGCCAGCTACGCCGATTTCGACCCGGCCTATCTCCAACTGAGGAACGGCCACGGCTGACCAAGCTGAACGGCAGCAAACGACATATTCAGAACGCGTGCAGTCGCGACCCAGTAGAAACCCCTACAGCGTGCCACGCGTTTGTGCGTGGAAACAGGAGTTAAGGAGAGTGGCCATGAAGGCTGTTACGAAGATCCTAGCAGGCGGCATCGGTCTTGCTGCACTGGCGAGCGCGGCTCCTGCGGCCGCTCAATATTACCCCACGCCGGGCTACGGCAACAACAATGTCGTCGGTCAGGTCCTGGGTCAGATTCTGAACCCGCAGGGTGCCTACAACAACGGCTACAGCGGCAACTATGCCCAGAACGACCGCTACCTGGTCGATCGCTGCGCCGCGGCGGTCCAGCAGCGGGTCGGCGGCCAGTACGGCGGATACCAGCAGTACGGCCAGCCCTACGGCTACAACAACGGATACGCCTACGGGAATGCCCGCGTTCTGGGCATCACTAGCGTCGAGCGTCGCAATAGCGGCCTTCGTGTCCGCGGTGTGGCCACGACCGGCGCCGGCTACAATGGCCAGTACGGCTACAACGGCCAATACGGTTATAACGGTCAGTACAATCAGGCCGGCGAGCTCTCGTTCAAGTGCAACGTGGACTATCGCGGCCGGATCACCGACATCGACCTCGACCGGAACCGGTACGCGTATCGCCGGTACTAAGTTCGATCATCGATGTTGAACGGATGCGCCGGGGTCGAAAGACTCCGGCGCATTTTGTTTGTTCAGATCAAGCGCTGACGCTCAGCGTTTTCGCATGTTCCTCGAGCTGCCGGGCCGTCGTTCCCCAGCCGTCCTGGAAACCCATCTGCTTGTGCTGGTCGCGGTCCTTCGCGTCCTTGTGAAGCGCGACGGCCTTGTAGGCGGTCTTGCCGTTGCCGGCGTCGGCGAGGGTCACGACGGCGGTCATGGGGAAGCTTTCGCAGCCTTCGCCCATTTCATTCGGGCGGTAGTCCGGTCCCAGAGCGCTGGTCCACGTCAGCTTCTTGCCTTCGACGACTTCCAAAACGCACCCCGGCGTGCCGTGTCCGGTATCGAACCCATCCGGTCCGACCATGCGAATGCGGAAGACTCCTCCGGGACGAAGATCGAGCTCGCACTCGGTGATCTCGTAAGGTTTCGGCGCAAACCATTGCTTCAGATGTTCCGGATCCGTGTAGGCCAGCCACACCAGGTCGATCGGCGCATCCAGAGTTCGTTCAAGCACCAGGTCGTTCTCGCTGCTCACTGAGTTTCTCCATCGTTCTTGAGGGTTGAAAGATAGGTCTCGAACCGGTCGAGCTGCGCCTCCCATTCGGCGCGCCGCTCGGCGATCCAGGATTCCGCCGCGCCGAGCGCGTTCGGTTCCAGCCGCACAGTCCGCACGCGGCCTTTCTTTTCGGAGCGGACCAGTCCGCTCGATTCCAGCGCCTGCAGATGCTGCATGACCGCCGGCAGGCTGATGCTGAACGGCTTCGCAAGCTCCGAAACCGAAGCGGGCCCGCGGCTGAGCCGGGAAAGCACGCCCCGCCGGACAGGATCGGCGAGAGCGTGAAATGTCCGGTCCAGGCTCGAATCGTTAAGCATGTGCTTAAGTATCGAGTCGCGACTGAGGCGTCAAGA
>AR_comb_assmDRAFT_10202978_pt1 | contig 12615 bp, 11 predicted proteins | sample ArasoioldDNA_FD_10543 | JGI IMG/M metagenome (IMG submission 10543) | reverse complement strand
GTATCGAGGACGACGGAGGGACCCATATTCACTTGCATGCCGCGGCCCATCGGTCCGCGATTGCGGAAACGGCCATCGGTGATGGTCCTGACCCGGCCGCTCACGCTGAGCGGCGGGCTCGATGCAGCGATCGCCGGCATCGCCACCTTGCCACCGATCGACAGCGCAACCTCCGCCCCCACGCCCGCGGCGATCGCCTGCTGCACTGCCGTCGGATCGTAGATCGCGAAGGCGACGACATCGCTCAGACCCTGACGCAGGATCTCCGCCAGAACAACGGTCGTATCCATCGTGCCGCCCGACGCGCAATTGTCGCAATGGTCGAGCAGCATGATCGGGCCCGTACCTGCTTCGGCACCCATCGCCTTGGCACGCGCGACGGACTGTGACAGTCCCTCGGCCTTGAACACGAAGCTCTCGCGGTCACGCCACGCCTGGGCCAGCAACTGGTCGCGCAATCGCGTGGCCAACACCTTGTCGCCGTCGGTCACGACCACTGTGCTGAGTCCGGCATTGTGGACGTCCGCATGCGGGAAGCCCGTGAAGAGGCTCGCCGCCAGCGCGCCCTCCCTGGTCATCGCCGCGCAACGCGCCTGCAGCGCCTTGTTTGGATTCTCGAACGTGCCTTGCCTCATCACATGCGGCAGCATCGGTGCGCTGCCCCAGGCCATGACGGGTTTGATTTCGCCTTGGATCGCCCGCAGCAGGAGCGATCCGGCAAGAGCGCCCGTCTCATAGGTGTCGACATGCGGATAGGTGCGATAGCCCGCGACGACCGTCGCGTTTTCAACGATGTCGCCACAGACGTTTGCATGCATGTCGAGCGAGACGGCGAGCGGCGTCTTGGCGTCGATAGCGCGGATGCGCTTCAGCAAGGTGCCCTCGCCATCCTCGAGGCTCTGTGTCACCATTGCTCCGTGCAGGTCGAGCATGATGCCGTCAAACCCGCCTTTGCTGATCTCCGCGCAGATCGCGTCGCTTATCGCCTCGAAGGCTTGGTCCTCGACCGGGCCGCTGGGCCACGCATTGGCCGCGATTGGAAAGACGACGTCGGCACCTGCCTTCTCGGCAAGATCGAGATAGGCGCCCGCCGCGGTGCCCGTGCCACGGTACGCCGCGATCGCCTCTGTGCCGCGCGGTGGTGTACGCCCGCGCCCAAACCGCGCCAATGGCGTGGGTACGGGCGAGAACGTGTTGGTCTCGTGCTGCATCACAGCAATCAGCAGGCGCATCGCTCTCTCCATGTTGGCCGATCTTCTGCGGATGACCTATCAAGCGGCACTACCGTTTCTCTCGCAGGGCGTCTGCCTGTCAATTCGCTTCTGCCGAGCATGTCTCAACCTCCATCATCGCTGCCATCCCGGGGCGGCCCCGCCGCGCGCAGATGCCCAACGATGGGCAGTCTCAGACCAAGTCGCCCTACGACGGGTAGGGCTTTGGCGACTACCGATCGCAGCGTCAATTGCGGTTCGGCGGGTTCTCGCATGACGCTGGCTACGTCGACCGAAACGGGCAGTAGCACGACCCATTTAGGCATTCCAAATGGGCCGCCGGACTTCGGCGGCCCGCCTGCGCCTGACTGGTGTTCCTCCGATGGCATCGCTTGACCTCCCACCTTGTCCGCATTGGAGCACCCTGCCGCAAATGCGCCGTGAGCAGGGCGTCCACGCGAATTGCCGCTGCCGTGAATAGGTCGTAAATTCGTCCTGCCGGCCTTTACGCAGCGCCCAAGAGCCGATGAACCGAACCCCAAACCTCCCGCAGATTCGCCTGCTCGGCGGTTTCGAGCTGCGGTCCGGCGACGGGCGCGACGTGGCGCCGGCCGGCCGAAAGGTCCGCGCGCTGGCGGCCTGCCTCGCGCTTTCCCCGGGTCAGCCATGGCCGCGGGAGAAACTGATGGCGCTGCTGTGGAGCGACCGCGCCGAAGAGCAGGCGCGGGCCAGCTTGCGCCAAGCCTTGGCCGAGCTGCGCCGACCGTTTGGCGAACCGTCGCCACTGCGAACCGAGCATGATGCAGTCAGCCTCGACCCGGCGATGATCGCGGTGGATGCCATCGCGTTCGAGCGGTTCGCGAAAGCGGGAAAGTTGGACGAGGCCGCAGGGCTCTATCGCGGGGCGCTGCTCGACGGCCACGGCGTTCGCGAAGATGCCTTCGAAGATTGGCTACGGGTCGAGCGCACCCGGTTGAACAACCTCGCGATCGACGTGCTCGATCGATTCACGGCGTCGCAATCCGGCGACGCCGTGATCGAGACAGCGCAGCGGTTGCTGCAGCTCGATCCGGCACGCGAGGAAACCCATCGGTTGCTGATGCGGCTCTACGCTGCTGCCGGCCAACGCGCTCAGGCGCTGCGCCAATACCAGCATTGCCGCGAAACTCTACAGCGCGAGCTGCAAGCAAAGCCTGACATCGAGACCGAACGTCTCTATCGCCAAATACAGGACGAAACGATGCCGGCCCTGACGACGAAAGCGGACGCTGCGAAGCTCGAGCCAGCCCCTCAGTTGGACAGCAAGCCGTCGATTGCTGTTCTGCCCTTCACGAACGTGAGTGGCGACGCCGAGCAGGAGTATTTTTCCGACGGCGTCACCGAGGACATTATTTCGGGTCTCGCCCGCCTGCACTGGCTGTTCGTGATCGCCCGCAATTCCAGCTTCACCTTCAAGGGCAAGTCGGTCGACATGACGCAGGTCGGACGTCGGCTTGGCGTCCGGTATCTGCTTGAAGGCAGCGTGCGCAAGGCAGGTGACCGGGTCCGCATCACCAGCCAGCTCATCGATGCCGCCACGGGCGCCCATATCTGGACCGATCGATTCGACGGCGCGCTCAATGACATCTTCGACCTGCAGGACCGCGTCGCCGCCAGCGTTGTTGGCGCCATCGAGCCGAAGTTGCGTCACGCCGAAATCGAGCGCGCCCGTGCCAAGCCGACCGAAAGCATCGATGCCTACGATCTCTTTTTGCGCGCGTTGCCGCATCACGATAGCTACACGTTTGAAGGCAGCCGGGAGGCGCTGCGGCTTCTTGAACGGGCCATCGAAATCGACCCCGACTATGCGTCTGCTTACGGATTGGCGGCCTGCTGCTATATGCGGCAAAGGGCCGCCGGCTGGATCTCTTACATGAGCCCCATGGTCGCGGAGGGGGTGCGGTTGGCTCGCTTGGCCGCTAAGACCGGGCCGGACGATCCCGAAGCCCTGTGGAGGGCTGGATATGCGTTGGCGATATTGGCAGGCGACTTTGGTGATGCCCTGGCGCTGATCGAGCGCTCGCTGACCCTCAATCCCAATTCGGCGAATGCCTGGATGGCCAGTGGTTTCGTTCGCGCCTATTCCGGCGAAAGCGAAACGGCAATTGCCCATTCGGAGCAATCGGCGCGTCGCAGTCCACTCGACCCGCTCGCTTTCCTTGTCTGGCATGCCATTTCATTCGCCCATTTCGCCGCCGGGCGCTATGAGGAGGCCTCCGTCTGGGCCGATCGGACCGTCCGCGAGGCGCCGGAGTTTCCCGGAGGCCTGCGTCACAGGGCATCGATCTGTGGCCTGCTCGGACAACCGGAGCAAGGTCATAAGTACGTGCGACGGCTGCTCGGTGTTAATCCCGATGTGACGCTTTCCAGCCTGCGGCCGTTCTATCAGCAGATCATGAGGCCGGCTGACGCCGAAGCCTCGCTCGACGGCCTGCGCAAGGCGGGCCTTCCGAAGTGACGATCCGTTACTTCCGGTTCTGGTCAAACTGGGATACTACCCAAGCGCCGGCAGTGTTTCAGTTTGAATTTCCACCAGCCCGTTCATAGCCTTCGGCTATGCCAGCACCAATTCCAGTCGTCCTCGCCCCCTACAATCCCGAGTGGCCCCGGATGGCGGCTCGCCATGCCGAACGCTTGCGTGTGCTCGGCGCGACCTTGGTGGCTGTCCATCATATCGGCTCTACGTCGGTGCCGGGGCTGGCGGCCAAGCCGATCATCGATCTGATGCCGCTCGTGACCGACCTGGCCGACCTTGATCGAGAACGGCGGCGCGTCGAGGCGCTCGGCTACGATTGGCACGGCGAGCTCGGCATCTCCGGAAGGCGCTATTGCACGCTTGCCGATGCGGCCGGCGCTCGCATCGTCCAGCTTCACTTCTTCAGCGCGGATTCGCCGCAGGTCGAGCGTCACATCGCCTTCAGGGATTACCTGCGTGCGCATCCGGACGCAGCCAGCGCGTATGAGAAGGAAAAGCGTCGCGCGCGCGACCTCCATCCCGACGATTCACATGCCTACACGGATGAGAAGAACGCTTGGATTCGCGCTACGGACACCAAAGCACTCGCTTGGTTTGTCGAGCAGAAAGCCGCCCGGATTGGTCGCCAAGCGTCAACGTGAGGACACTGTCTCGTTCGTCCTTCTCGGCTACTGCGATGCCAGCATGTGGTTCTTCATCAGCGAACGGACGCCGCGGAACCACGCGTCGTGCGCGCCCATGCGCAGACCCGTCGTGAACCTGGAAACGACCGCACCGGTGCGGGCATCCTTGACTTGAAAATCCACGACGTATTCGGCCATGCTTATCTTGGTCACGACGCCGATCAACGATTGATCCGCCCCCAGCTTCAGCGCGATAGCGGCTTCGCAACCCCGGCAATTTCGCAGGCCCTGCCCCTTCGCTGGCCCGATGTCGGCGCCGGCGGTGTCGATCAGGCTGTAGCGCCCGGATTGAAGGAGTTGCTTTTTCGCTTCCTCCGTCGACTGGGCCATGTAGGAGGTCTCGTCGGGGCTGGAGCCTTGTCCGGCTGCCGCGCTGAAGTCCTCGAGCTCGAACGGGAACACGGCGATCTTGATCGGGGCCGCCGCGGCGGCGGAGACATCGTCGGCGGCCGCATAGTCGGCCCAGCACCATAGGACGATGGCAGCAAGGCCGAGCAGGCGCGCTACGCTATGAGTCCAGCGAAGACGGCCGTGGAAGTCCCAGGGGGCACGATTTCCGTATTTGCTGGTTTCAAGCATTTGAGGTCTCCGGTCGCTGGGTTCGGTAGGCAAGACCGAGCCGGAGATTTGAACCTTTGACGGCGCAACAAAAGTGGAGAGTTGCCCGCAGAATCTTGGGCAAATTGCCTTTGTAAGCGGTGATCGAGTCGAATGCGGGAGTTGCGGATTAGACAGAGATTCGTAAGTCGGCACACACCTACGCTGTCGCCCCCGCGAAAGCGGGGGTCCAGGGTGAGCGACGTGCAGTTGCCCTGGACCTCCGCTTTCGCGGGGGTGACAAACACAAATGTTGCAGATTCTAGTAAACCCGATCTAGCTCCCGCTATCCGCCGGCGGCGCCACGGGCCCGACCAGCCCTTGGCGCAGGCCGACATAGAGGAGCTCGATATCGGAGGCCACGCCGAGCTTCGACTTGATGCTGTAGTGATAGTTGGCCACGGTCTTGCGGCTGACGTTGAGCGCGGACGCGATCTCGTCGGTCGAGCGGGCGTCGAGGATCATGCGGAAGATCTCGAACTCGCGCGGCGAAAGACCCTCCAGTCCCGACTTTTCCTCTTGCACCCGATCGAGCGCGAGCACCTCAGTGATCTCGGGACAGATGGCGACGCGACCTTCGGCGACGTCGCGCACGGCGCTGATCAGAAGACCTGGAGGACTGCTCTTGGTCACGTAGCCCCGGGCGCCGGCCCGGAAGGCCTGCAGCGCATACATGGCCCCGCCATGCATCGTGAAGACAAGAATACGCGCCTGGGCGTCGAACCGGCGGATATGCTCGATCGCATCGATGCCGCCGCGTCCCGGCATCGAGATATCCATGATGACGACATCCGGCTGCGTGTCCTTGTAGCCTTGATAGGCCGCCGCGGCATCGGCTGCCTCGCCGACGACCGTCATCCCTTCGTGCTTCGCCAGGAGCGTGCGGTAGCCTGCGCGAACGACGGCGTGGTCGTCGACGAGAAGGACACGGATCGTTTCCCGGCTCATGGCACGTGCCCCGCCGCCGCCTCAAACGGAATCATGGCGTGGAGCTTGAAGCCCCGACCCCCGAGGTCGATGACGTCCAGTTGTCCGCCGAGCGCCATCACACGCTCGCGCATTCCGATCAGTCCGAAGCCGTCTCCCTCGGCGCCCGCCGTGTCCTTGCGGCGGTCGGCCGCGCCGCATCCATCGTCCTCGATCGTCAGCTCGAGCCAACGTCGGCGACTCGCGGCCTGCTCGCTTGGCTCCGGACGAAAGCTGAGATCGACGCGCGCCAGGCGCGCATTCGCATGCTTGCCGATATTGGTAAGGCCCTCCTGGACAATCCGATAGACATGCGATGCCGACGTCGGCGGCAGGCCCTGGAGGTCGCCCTCGATCGCGAGCGCGATCGTCAAATTCCCGGCGGCTCGCCGTTCCTGCTCCCTGGCGAGGTCGGAAAGGCTGGCGGCGAGCCCGAAGTCGTCGATCTCCGGCGGACGCAGGGTCTGCAAGGTGGTCCGCAGCGATCGCATCACGGCCATCGATGTCTGGGCGAGATTGCCTGCCTCGGGCACGAGCGCGGGGCACTCGGCCTCGGCCGTCGCCTTGATCGACGCGGCGACCGCACTCATGGCGCTCAGGCTCTGCGCGAGTTCATCGTGAAGCTCGCGCGCCAGATGGCGACGTTCTTGTTCCTGGCCGTCGACGAGGCGGGCGGCCAGCGCCGTTCGCTCGCGCGTCGTCCGGTCGAGACTGGCCGCGAGCGTGTTGAAGACCTCGCTGATGCGCTGAAGCTCGATGAGACGGAAGCGCGGAAGGCGGCACGACAGGTCGCCCTGCGTCAACTTATCGAGTCCGGCCAGGATATCCTTCGTGGGACGGAGGGCTCGGCCGATCGCCACGAATTGCAGCACGCAAATCGCGATGACGACCATCGCCGTAAGGCCGAGCAGTCCGGAAACGTCTTTCCAGATCGCGGCCAGAACGGCGGCCGGCTCGGTGGTGACGAGCAGAGTTCCGGAGGATTTCCCGTGATAGGAAATGGGTCGCGTCGCGTCGACGCGCCCGGCGAGGAGCCACCTGCCCAGGGCGGAAAACCAGGCCGGCGGGATAGCGCCGTCGCGATTGAACCCGACACAACTCGATCGCCCGATGCTTCCGTCTGGCCGCAGATACTGGATGCACTGACCTGCGCTTTGGACGAGCGCACCGACTGCGTCCCAATCCGGAAACCGTGTCGACACGTCGATCTTCGTGTCGATGAGAAACAGCTGGACTTGCAGTTGCCTGACGACGATGTCGGCGACGTTTTCATTGACCCGTCGAACATCGCGATAGCTGCCGAACAACGCGAACGACGCCGCAACGAGACAGCAGACAACGGCGACGGCCATGACGCGCAGCGTCAGCGACCACTTAAGATCGAGATTCGGCGATGCAACGGATTCCATGGGCAACGGGATTTCGCCACAGCCAAGGATCGCTCCGGGACTGCGCGCTACGGTACACGCGCCATCGGCCCAAAGGAAGCAGCCCAACCATTGACGGGCAATTTGCCCAAATCCACGGATCGCTACGCGGTGTGCTCGCCGACCGCGGCGATGAGCCCCGGTGCCTGTTCCCCGATGTAGCGCCAGAGGCGATCGGCGACGGGGCCGTGCGGCGTGTCCGCCCGACGCGCGGCGACGAGTTCGGCGCGGCCGCCGCGGAGGTGGCGGCCGGCGATCGAGAGGAGGCGGCCGGCGCGCAGGTCATGCTCGATCAGGAAGCCAGGCATGTGGCCCCAGCCCATGCCCTGCAGGATGATCTCGCGCTTCATCAGCTGATCGCTCACGGTCCAGCTGCGGGCGCCCTCGATCAGGAAGTAGTCGCGCGCCGGGGAGTGGCGCGACGTGTCGCGGATGATGCATTGGGCGTGGTCGCGCATGTGCTCGGGCGTGATGGCATCCGAGATCGGGAAGGCGAGGAAATTCGGCGCCACCACCGGGACGAGCTGCACGGCGCAGAGATCGATGAAGTCGAGGCGCGGATCGCTCTTGTCGATGTGATGGAGGATCAGGTCGGCCTCGCCGTCGAGCAGCCGCTCCCAGGGGCCGGAGATCGCCTCGAAATGCAGATGCAGCCGCGTACCCGGACGCTCGTCGAAGAAGCGGCGCAGCAGGCCGAGCATCTCCGGCAGCGGGCAGAGATCGCCGATGACGACGCGCAGCTCGCTCTCCTCGCCCACGGCCAGCTGCTCCGCGTGATGGCGCAGCGCACCCAGTTCGCGGAGGAAGACGCGCGTGCGCTCGTGGAAGGAGCGCCCGGCGTCGGTCAGGGCGACGCGATAGCCGCCGCGGTCCAGCAGGGTGAGGCCGAGCTGCGCCTCCAGGTTCTTCACGGCGGCGAAGACGGTCGGATGGGTGCGATGCAACTTCGCGGCCGCAGCCTGGAAGCTGCCCTCGCTGACGACAGCGTCGAAGCAGAGAAGCTGATGGATCGTGGGGTCGATCATTGTCGAATTGTACTACAGAGTTTCATCAAACTTTGTAATTTCTATCACAACCCACGAACCCTACCTAGCCGTCATCAGACAGTGATGGAGGCCTTCTCATGCGTGCGATCGTGATCAAGCAATATGGCGGTCCCGACGTCCTGGCGATCGAGGAACGCCCCGATCCGCAGCCGGAGGCGGGTCAGGTCGTCATCGAAGTGAAGGCCTTCGGCGTGAATCATGCCGAGACCCATATGCGCGAGGGCAATTGGCCGGAGATCGCCGAGATCAGCGGTATCGAGTGCGCCGGCCTGGTGAAGGCGGATCCGGCGGGTCGGTTTTCGCCCGGCCAGAAGGTCGTGGCCTTCATGGGCGGCATGGGCCGTAGCATCGCCGGGAGCTACGCCGCGTTCACCCGCGTTCCCAGCAGTAACGTCATGGCGGTCGAGACCGAGCTGCCCTGGGAAGAGCTTGCCGCGGTCCCCGAGTCCTATGCGACGGCGTGGGCCTGCCTCTACGGCAACCTCGCCCTCGGCGCCGGACAGACGGTCGTCATTCGCGGCGCGACTTCGGCGCTGGGCCGGGCGGCGGCGAACATCGCGGCGCATGGCGGCGCACGCGTCATCGCGACGACGCGCAATCTCGAGCGCGCGGCGATGCTCGAGGCAATCGGGGCCAAGGATGTTCTGCAGGAAGCTCCGGAGCTGTCGGCGCGCGTTCGGGAACGCCACCCGCAAGGCGTCCACGCGGTGCTGGAGCTGGTCGGCAACAGCACGGTTCTGGACTCGCTGCGCATGGTGCGGCGCGACGGGCGGCTCTGCGAGGCCGGATGGCTCGGCGGCCTGGCGCCGATCGCCGCGTTCAACCCCGTATTGCAATTGCCGAGTCGCGTGCACTTCAGCCTGTTCGGCAGCTTCGTGTTCGGGACGCCGGAATTTCCGGTGTCGGAGGTGCCGATGCAGACCATCGTCGATCGCGTCGCCGCCGGCAGCTACAAGGCGAAGCCCGCGAAGGTGTTCCGTTTCGACGAGATCAGGGAGGCCCACCGGCTGATGGAGTCGGGGCAGGCCAACGGCAAGATCGTGGTGCGGGTGTAGGCCAAACCATCGCGCTGCCTATCACTGCGGTCCGGCCATGTGCTGCCAGAATTCCTCGCGGGAGTTGGAGCGCGGGAACGGCTGGCTCGGGATGGGGCGGTCGAGGAAGCGGCAGAGCGGGGCCCAGCCCTCCGCCACGTTGAAGACGAGCAGGCGATCAGCGGGCAGGCCGGCCGTGACCGCCGCGACGTGGCGGCGATACACCGCCTTGGCGTGCGCGGCGTCGGCGATGCGGCCGCCGAAGGTCCGCTCCATGACGATGAGCTGGCCCATGGCGAATACTTCGCGCTTCAGCGGGTCCGGCGGGGGGTTTTGGACGTTCGCGAACTTGCCGATGGTCGCCGACAGGCTGTCGTACCAGGCGTCAGCGTCGCGGGCCGTGAGGACGACCTTGGCGGCAGGGTAGCGGGCGGACAGCTCGCGCCAGAAATGGCAGGCCGGCCAGTCGACGGCAGCGGCGTAGCCGTCGAGCAGCGCGTCCCAATCGACGGCCTTGCCCTCGGCCGCGGCTTGCCAGCCGGCCGCCTGCGCTGGGCGGGCGATGACCTCGAGCATGTGATGGCACGGCCCGAACCCCAATTGCTCGAGCGCGAGCTTCAGCGACAGCGTGCCGGTGCGCCCGAAGCCGGCGCCGATCACGGACAATGGCATGTGAAATCCTTCCAGCGTGCGGCGATGTTCTTTTGCGCAGCTATGGCACGGTATTGTATGGACGGGAAGCCGGCGCGGATGCGGCGGCCGGCCGCATTCGACGAGGGAGGACACGGTGGCTGATTTCTCTTGGGCCCCGGCGCGCCGTGGCCGCCCGTTGGCAGGGGCTGTTGCCGTGGCGATCGCGGCGCTGGCGGCGGGGCCGGCGATGGCCGACGAGAGCGATGCCTCCGTCCTGATGTCGTTCGTCGCCGGCGACTACGCGCTCGTCGGCCGCGGGCCGGACGGCGGCGCTTCCTATGCCGGCACGGCGAAGATCGTCGAGGAGGGCGACCACCTCAGCCTCGAGCGCCAGGTCAGCGGGCACTCGGTGAGAGCGACCGGCCGGATCGAGGTGCCGTCACCGCCGGGCGAGGGGCAAGTGCTGCGCTTCCGCTGGGACGACGGGCAGGCGATCACGATGACCTGCCTAGTCGCGGGCGATCTCGACAACTACGCGCGGCTGACCTGCCTGTGGGGAGCGGACGGACAGGAGCTGAAGGAGCCGGGGCTGGAGGCGATGTTCTCGACGACGGCCTGGGCGGAAGGCGCGGGGTCGCCGGACTGAGCAGCGTCATATGACTTTGGCCCCGATTTTTCATATCATCTCCGTGTTCATGAGAGGCATCCCTTGAAGATTCTCGTCCTCGGCGCCGGCGGAGTCGGCGGGTATTTCGGCGGCCGGCTCGTGGAAGCGGGCGGCGACGTCACCTTCCTCGTGCGCGAGCGGCGGGCGGCGGAGCTGGCGGCCGACGGGCTCGTGATCAAGAGCCCGTGCGGCGATGCGACCGTGCGCGTGCAGATCGCGCGTGCGGGGGAGCCGCTGGCGCCCTACGACATCGTGCTGCTGTGCTGCAAGGCCTATGACCTCGAGAGCGCCATGGACAGCATCGCGCCGGCGATGGGTGCGGAGAGCGCGGTGCTGCCCGTGCTCAACGGCCTCAGCCATCTCGACCGCCTCGATCGCCGCTTCGGCGCCGCGCGCGTGCTGGGCGGGCTGGCGCAGATCGCCGCCACGATCGGCGCCGGCGGTCGCATCGAGCACTTGAACAAGCTCCATCGCGTCGTCTTCGGCGAGCGCGACGGCCGGCGCAGTGTGCGCGTCACGACCCTCGCGGCGCTCTTGGCGAAGGCCCGCTTCGATTCCGCGCTCAGCGACCAGATCGTGCTGGAGATGTGGGAAAAATTCGTCTTGCTGGCGTCGCTGGCGGGCATGACCTGCCTGATGCGCGCGCCGGTCGGTGCCATCATGGCGACCAGCGAGGGCGAGGCGCTGATGGGCGAATTCGTCGCCGAATGCACCGCCGTGGCGACGGCGGCCGGGCACGCGCCGCGCGCGCCGTTCCTGGCGCGAACGCAGGGGCTGCTGACCGAGCGCGGATCGACATTCACGGCCTCGATGCTGCGCGACATCGAGCGCAGCGGGCAGACGGAGGGCGACCACATCCTCGGCGACCTGTTGCGCCGGGCGCGGACGCTGGGCGTGGCGACGCCCCTGCTGCGCATGGCGGTGTGTCATGTGGAGGCGTATGAAGCGCAGCGGGCCTTAAGGGATTCCGCAACTGGCGGGTCGTAGTCGACCTTGCTAGACTGAACGATAACGAAAAAGGCTTGCCCAGAAAGCATCATGCCGTGTCGGGCGGAGGCATGCTTGGGCGCGCCGGCAGCCGGGGGACTGCGATGAGTCCCGGGTCGGTGCCCAAGGATTGCGGCGAGGGAGGCAAGCGATGCCCGACGGCAGCGGCGGCAACGTCACATTCACGGTTCATCGCGGCGATACGATCGTCATCGCCAGCTTCGGCGGGATCGGCCCGGGATTGAACCCGGCGTCCGCGGTCATGGCCGAGCTCGATCGTGTGAGGTTCGTCGGCGTCGGGCTGACAGCGGACAACATGGTCTTGACCCAGCAAGGGGCCGACGTCGCCATCACCTTCGAGGGCATCGGCGATACGCGGGTCGTCCTGCAGAACATAAGGATCGAGGATCTCGACAATCTGACCATCGGCGGTCAGGCGGTCGGCAACTTCGCGTTCGGCGGCACCCATGCGATCGACAATCTCGACGTCGTCGACGACGCCGACGATCCCGACACCTTGGAGAAGCGGGTCACGTTCCTGAATGCGCTCGACAGTTTCGTCACGGCCCCGACGGCGAGCCGGGTCGTCAATGCCGGGGATGGCGACGACACGGTCATCGGCGCAAGCACCAATCAAACATTCCGAGGGGGCGCCGGCGACGACAGTCTGTCGGGCGGCAACGGCAGGGACATTCTCTCCGGCGACGACGGCGCGGACACGCTGTCGGGCGATGGCGGAAGCGACATTCTGTCGGGCGGCGCCGGGCTGGATAGCATCTCCGGCGGCCCCGGCAGCGATTCGCTGTCGGGCGGCACCGACGAGGACACGCTCTCGGGCGATGCCGGCAA
>AR_comb_assmDRAFT_10308893_pt1 | contig 12619 bp, 6 predicted proteins | sample ArasoioldDNA_FD_10543 | JGI IMG/M metagenome (IMG submission 10543) | reverse complement strand
GTTGAAAAAGCCCTTCCAACCCTCATCCCAAATTTCGATCAGGCGTTGTTTGGAATAATCATGTACTTCAAATTCACCGTCTCGTTGGCGCCATTCCTTCTCCCCATCTTCGGTCAAAAAATTCGTCCACCGGCTAAGCATGTTGCCAGAGATGTGCTGAATGATAACTGCGATACTGTTGGATTCCGATGAAGGGCTCCAATGAAAATCCTTGTCTGCGAGCTGCTCAAAGGTTTTTTCTCCCAATTCCTTGTAATACTTCAACCGGCGAATTGCTGTTGAAAGAAATTCTTCCCCTGTATTCATATCAATGCTTAGTTTTTGGGTTCAGGTTTTTTGTTTTGCATTAATTCTGTGATTCCGCAGCTACCATCCCTCTGCATGATCATCACCACGATTATCTGCCACGGCCTCAAATTTACCATTTGTTAGGACTTTGATGACTTCTGTTCGTCCAATCGCGTCACGCTGTTTAAGAACATAGCCCATTTTTTCCAGGGAGTCACGCAAGGCCGGCTCAAAAGTTTTTTCAACATACAGGCTATCAGGTAACCATTGGTGATGAAATTTGGGTTTGTAAATGGCGTCTTCGGTTGTCATGCCAAATTCAAGGATATCGACCAGCGTTTGAAAAACCGAAGTTGGTATAGTTGTTCCACCTGGCGTGCCAAGTATGAGATAAGGTTTGTTATCCTTCAAAACAATCGTCGGGGTCATAGAACTTAGCATGCGCTTTCCCGGCGCAATCGCATTTGCCTCGCCTCCAACCGCTCCATAAATGTTTGGCACACCTGGTTTCGCGCTAAAGTCATCCATTTCATCATTCAAAAAAAATCCCGCGCCAGCGACCACGGTTTTACTGCCGTAAGAATTATTTAAAGTTGTTGTTACTGAGACTGCGTTGCCTTCTTTGTCGATGACATCGAGATGTGTCGTTTGCTCGCTTTCCCGGGGTTGTATTTCTCCTGGCTTGACTTGTTTGCTGTTCCCCGCCGTACCAGGCAGATAGTCCTTCATTCTCTGCTGCAAATATTGATCACTGACCAACGTATTTTCCGGTACTTTGTAGAAATCAGCATCGCCCATATATTCGGCGCGGTCTGCAAATGCCCGGCGCTCCACTTCGGCCATCAATTGTACAGATGCGGCCGTCTGAAAGTTCATTTTCGAGATATTTTTATCCTCGATCATTTTCATCATTTGATGTACCAAAATACCTCCACTGCTCGGCATGGGCATACCAACTATCGTGTAACCCTTGTAATCAAAAACGTGAGGTTCGCGGAATTTGGCCTTGTAATTTTTTAAATCCTCGAGCGTGATGATGCCCCCGCCGCGTTGCATCTCTTCGATGATCAATCTCGCTGTTTCACCTTCGTAGAAACCTTTCTCCCCTTGCTCACGGATTCGTTTCAGGGTATTCGCCAAATCGGTTTGCACTAGCGTATCACCTGTCCTCCACTGATTCTTTACAAACTTCGGCGTCACCGTATTGAATTTTTTCAAATCATCCTGGATGCCATTAAATGAGGCGGCTTCATTCTCCGATAACACAAATCCTTTTTCTGCCAAATCAATAGCAGGCTGAATAAGTTTTTGAAAAGACAGTTTGCCAAACTTGGCCGAGGCAAATAAACCGGCCACCGTGCCCGGCACTCCCGAAGCAAGATGTCCATCTACACTTTTTCCTTCTTGCACGTTTCCCCTTTCATCCAGGTACATGTCGCGGTCCGCATGCAAGGGTGCTTTTTCTCGATAATCCAGGGCAAGCAGTTTGCCGTTCGCTAATCTCGCTACCATAAACCCGCCGCCTCCTAAGTTCCCTGCGTTGGGGTACACAACGGCCAGGGCCAATTGGGTTGCAATCGCGGCATCAATAGCATTCCCACCTTGTTTTAGAATTTCCAGACCTACCTTGCTTGCTAGCGGATGTGCTGAAACGACAGCGCCATTGTCACAAACAATCTTTTTTTGAATAGTGAAATGAAATGGATCGATGGCGACAGAATCAACTCTGGTTTTTTCTGGCGAGTGACAACCAGGGAGCAGAGTGATAGAAGTCACCAGGCCAAGAAAAATTCTTTTCATGTCTAAAATTACTTATGTACCCACAATGAAAACGAAAAACTTTGTTCGGCGGCCATCACCTGCAAGTCGTCACTGTTTCATAAATTGCCGAATTAAAAAACCCGCAGCATGCGACGAGCCATCACATTTGTTTTGCTAATCACGGTTGTGATCTCCCTGAAGGCGCAGCTGAAATCGCCGGAGCAATTTTTGGGTTACAAGATCGGAACTCACTTTACACCTCATTGGAAAGTCGTGAACTATTTCCAATACGTAGCAAATACTTCGCCGACCACTGTGAAACTTCAGCAATACGGAGAAACAAATGAAGGGCGGCCGTTGATGGTCGCTTTTATTTCAACCGCGGAGAACATTCAAAATTTGGAAAACATAAGGAAGAACAACTTGCGTTTGGCGAACATCACCGAGGACAAATCCGGCGCCATGGAAAATACGCCAGTGATCGTTTGGCTCAGCTATAATGTACATGGCAATGAAGCATCATCTACAGAAGCCTCCATGCTGACTTTGTTTGCTCTTGCTGATCCATCCAACGGGCATACAAAGGAGTGGTTAAAGAACACGCTCGTAGTGATCGATCCTTGTATTAACCCCGATGGCCGCGACCGCTATGTAAATTGGTTCAATTCCGTAGTTGGTAAAGAATACAATCCTATCATCGACGCCCGGGAACATGCTGAACCGTGGCCCGGGGGAAGAACGAATCATTACAATTTTGATCTCAATCGTGATTGGGCGTGGCAGACACAGGTCGAATCAAGGCAGCGATTGAAGCTATATAATAGCTGGTTGCCCCAAGTGCACGTGGACTATCATGAACAAGGAATTAACAGTCCATATTACTTTGCTCCAGCAGCGCAACCATACCATGAGGTAATTACACCATGGCAAAGAGAGTTCCAGGTAACGATCGGAAAAAACCATGCAAAATATTTTGATGAAAATGGGTGGCTATACTTCACAAAGGAGGAGTTTGACCTTTACTATCCATCATATGGCGATACGTATCCAATCTACAATGGAGCAATAGGAATGACATATGAGCAGGCCGGTGGCGGCATCGGCGGGTTGGGAGTGGTGAAACGAGATGCCGACACGCTTACGCTTGCCGATCGCGCAATGCATCATTATACCACGTCACTAAGCACGATAGAAATTTCATCGCAAAACGCATCCCGCCTTATCAAAGAGTTTCATAAATTTTTTAATGACGCGGTGAATATAGGAGTCGGTGAATATAAATCTTACATCATAAAAAACACACCGGCGATGGAGCAGCGAGTCAGGGATCTTGTGGACTTGCTGGACAAAAATCAAATTACATATAGCGCTGCCAAGGCCGGAACATCCAACGGTTACAACTACTCCACACGAAAGGTCGAAAATTTTTCAATTGATGGAACTGATATTTTGATCAGCAGTTTTCAACCCAAGTCGGCTCTCGTCAAAGTTTTGTTCGAGCCGAACAGTAAACTGGTGGATTCTGTGACGTACGATATCACCGCATGGTCATTGCCGTACGTATATGGAGTGACTGCATTTGCTACCAAACAAAATCTTCCGTCTGCTGGGGTGTGGACACCTGCGGTTAAAACCACTCACGATGTGAACAGCAATTACGGATATGCCTTGCAATGGACCGGGATACAGACGGTGAAAACGGTTGCGCAATTGCTTAAGAGAGGTATTAAGCTGCGATATGTTGAAGAGCCTTTTGAACTAGCAGGAAACAAATTCGACCGCGGCTCAGTGTTGATTCTCAAAACAAGTAACAATGCAAATGCGTGGGATATTGTTCGACAAGTTTGCAATGAGAACAACGCAACACTGTTTCCAATCTCCACCGGATTTGTTGACAAGGGTTTTGATTTTGGCAGCACGAAAGTCCATTATATAAAGCCTCCAAAAGTTGCTTTGGTGACCGGGCCGGGAATTGGGTCCAATGCCGCCGGGGAGATCTGGTTTTTGTTTGAACAACAATTGAATTATCCCGTCACGCTAATCAACTTGAATAATTTATCATCAGCTAACTGGAACGCGTTTGATGTATTGATCATGCCAGACGGCAACTATCCTTTTTTGGCTGATAAAAACAGTGCTGATGACTTCCGGAGTTGGATAAGCAAAGGAGGCAAGGTGATTGCATTGGAAGGCGCTGTTGAACAATTGTCCAAATTGGATTGGACAATTAAAATGAAAAAACCGGATGACACGGACAAAAAAGATTCAACCTACGCTCCATTGCGTAAGTATGAAGATCGCGAGCGGGAGCCGGTGGCAAACATTACCGCCGGATCGATTTACAAGGTCGAGCTAGACAATACTCATCCACTTGCATTCGGCTATCCGGGTTATTATTATACACTGAAGCAAGATGATAATATTTATGACTTTTTGAAGGACGGTTGGAACGTGGGCATTGTGAGAAAGGATGAGGCTGTCGCTGGGTTTGTCGGTTATAAACTCAGACCAAGGTTGAAGGATGGACTATTGTTCGCAGTGCAAAACATTGGCAACGGAACTGTGACTTACCTTGCCGATGACGTGCTGTTTCGGAACTTTTGGGAAAACGGCAAACTAATGTTCTGCAACGCCGTGTTTTTGGTCGGACAGTAGAAATGCTGATTCGCGAATCACAATTGGCGAACTGCAGGGTTTCAAAAAAACTTTGATAAATGACGATCTGTTAACAGATCGCTTTTTTATTCAAGCGGCTTTAAGGACTTCGCAAATACCGATTATATTCGCTGAATAATTATTGGTGAATGCTGAGAAAACTCTGTTCCATCCTTTCCTGCGCCTTATGCCTTACTTTCTATAGTTTTTCGCAAGCTCCCGTGACATGGACATCGTCCGACATGTACTTAGCTATTCGGAAATTAAATGTGTTGGGTTCTGTTCTGTATCTCGCCGCACATCCCGACGACGAGAACACCAGGCTCCTTGCCTATTTTTCGAAGGACCGGATGTACCGGACAGGTTACCTGTCACTCACAAGGGGTGATGGCGGACAAAACCTGATCGGTGATGAGCAGGGAATCGAATTGGGATTAATCAGAACGCAGGAGTTGCTGTCAGCAAGAAGGATAGATGGGGCCGAACAGTTTTTCTCGAGAGCGTATGATTTCGGTTTCACTAAGAGTCCCAACGAAACTTTCACCAAATGGGACAAAGAAAAAATCCTTAGCGATGTAGTTTGGGTAATAAGGAAATTTCAACCGGACATTATCATTACGCGTTTTCCAACAACGGGCGAAGGTGGCCACGGACAGCACACAGCATCAGCTATCCTTGCGAATGAGGCATTTTCAGCAGCAGCTGATCCAGGTCGCTTTCCTGAACAATTAAAATTTGTCAAGCCATGGCAGGTGAAGCGAGTCATGTGGAACACTTTCAATTTTGGCTCAACAAATACAACAAGTGCTGACCAATTCCAGCTAGATGTTGGAGGATACAACCCATTGCTTGGGAAAAGCTATGGCGAGATAGCAGCAATTAGCAGAAGCAATCACAAAAGCCAGGGTTTTGGCGCATCTGCCAGCAGAGGTGAAAGCATTGAGTTCTTTAAAACGACACGCGGCGACGCTCCAACAAATGATTTAATGGACGGAGTGGACCTCACGTGGAAAAGAGTGAGAGATGGTGAGAAAATATCCAAGATGATTGACAAGCTTTCCTCTTCATTTGATCTACTTCATCCTGAACAATCGGTGCCGGGATTGGTGGAACTGTATAGAGCGATTTCCTCGCTTGAAGATGGTTATTGGAGAAATCAAAAATTAAAAGAAGTTCAGCAGCTGATCGAACAATGTAGCGGATTGTTTCTCGATGCTACCACATCTGACCAGTTTGCGGTGCAAACAGATTCAGTACGCATAAGTTTTTTTTCAAACAATCGAATGGGCGTGAGTGCCGTGTTGAAGAAAGTGTCTGTGGATGCGTTTGACTCCAGCATGAATATCACACTCACTAAAAACAAGAACGTGATTTTTGCAAAAACCTTCCTGGTTCCTGCTTCAAAGCGTATCACCCAACCCTATTGGCTAGAACATCGCATGGAAGAAGGATATTACAATGTGACTGACCAGCAAAAAATTGGTCAACCGGATGTTGACCCGGCTTACGTCGCCAATTTCACTGTGAATATCGCAGGCCAGGATTTCAACTTTGCAAGGACGGTAAAATTCAAGTTTACAGATCCGGTGCGTGGCGAATTATACGAGCCACTGGCAGTAATCCCTGCGGCCACCTTTAAGGATTTTGACCCACTTTATGTAAAAACTGAGAAACAACAGGGGCTTGAAGTCTCGCTCGCGGCCAATAAGGCGTTGACCATTCCCAGTTCTCCTGCTGTTTTTCACTCACTCAACTCAAAACCTGATACGCTTCCTTTCCTGATCGGAGGTATTTCACTCAATAAAAAGCAAGTATACACTGAGTCCATCACGGACCAAGAGCTAAATCCAAGAGTTTACAAGATCAACACTGCTCCGGACTCTGCCCGCGGCGGATACATTCAGCGAACTATTCGATACGATCACATTCCCTACATCAATTATTTCAAGGAAGCTGTTTTAACTGTAAAAAAGTTTGATCTCAAAATTGTTGGGAAGAAAATTGGATATATTGTTGGCGCCGGCGATAAGGTACCCGAGGCGCTGGACCAAATGGGCTACGATGTCACCATTCTTGGAGACAAAGAACTATCGCGCAACAATCTTCAGCAGTTTGATGCAATCATTACAGGAGTAAGAGCTTACAATACCGATCCATGGCTGAGCAATTATTACGATAAACTGATGAAGTACGTCAATAATGGAGGCAACCTGATCGTTCAGTACAACACCGTTAATTTCGTCAGCAATGTAAACCAGAAAATTGGTCCGTATAATTTTACCATTGTTAACAGAAGGGTTACAGATGAAAACGCCGAGGTAAAATTCTTAGATCCAAACCAATCTGTGCTCCATTATCCGAATGAGATCGATCAAAATGATTTCAAGGGATGGATCCAGGAACGAAGCATCTATCATGCGGCTAATTTCGACAAGAATAATTTTGAGACAGTTTTTTCGATGCATGACCCCGGCGAAAATGATGACGATGGCAGTCTAATTATTGCACACTACGGCAAGGGAACATTTGTGTACACGGGTTTGGTCTTCTTTCGTGAATTGCCTGCCGGCGTCCCTGGTGCGTACCGTTTGATGGCTAATTTGATTGCATTAAATAAGCAAAAACCTTTCTGAATCGCGGATTAAGCGAATTTTATTTGATTTCACGGATTGAATGATTCATATGGATAGAGAACAACAAGCTGACATTACGAGAAGAAATATCGCTGCTATTGCGGCCATTGTGCTGGGCTTGGCAATTGGCATATTTATTAAGAGAATAAGAATTGGACTGCTTATTGGGATTGTGTTGGGTTTCATTGCCATCTCGTTATTGAAGAAAAGATGAATACGGACGACGATAAGGCTCCATTGTTCAAGACTTGGAAACAATGGTATTTCCTCGTAATCGCATTTCTAGTGCTGCTGATTTTTCTTTTCAATTACTTCACGAAGTATTTTTCGTAAATCACAAGAGCCAAATAACAAGAGCCAAATAAATCAAAAAATCAAAAAATTCAAATAAGCCATCGGATAAAAATGCGGCTAATTGGAGACAGGTTTGGGATTTCTCATTTTTTTTGTTGCTTATTTGGTTCTTGGTCCTTGGCATTTACTCTTAGGTTTCGTACTAAAACTTATTCATGCACTCCCTGGATTGGATAGTTCTGATCTTCACATTGACGGCGATTATTGCGTACGGTCTTTATAAAAGTCGCACCACGCATAATCTGGATGGTTATTTCCTTTCCAATCGAAGCATGAACTGGGGGCTTATTTTGCTAAGCATAATAGGTACGCAGGCCAGCTCCATCACTTTTCTTTCAGCACCCGGGCAGGCATATACGGATGGAATGCGATTCGTGCAGTACTATTTTGGATTGCCGATAGCCGCGGTCGTCATCTGCATTGTGTTCGTTCCTATCTTTTCAAAATGGAAGGTCTATACAGCATATGAATATCTTGAAACCAGGTTTGATGTGAAAACCAGGACACTTACGTCGTTTCTATTTTTATTAAATCGAGGTCTGTCGACTGGGATTAGCGTCTTCGCTCCTTCCATCATTCTTTCTTCGCTGCTCGGATGGAATATTTATTGGACAAATATTTTCATGGGCGGATTACTGATTATTTACACAATGACCGGAGGAGCTAAAGCGGTAGCTTATACGCAGCAACTGCAGTTGATCATTATTTTTATTGGAATATTCCTGGCGGCCTATCTCGTCGTGCACATGCTACCCGAAAACATCGGTTTTTTTGATGCGTTGCATGTGAGCGGAAAACTCGGAAAATTAAATGTAATCACCACCGGGATTAAGAATGGAAGATTCAACTGGGATGATCAATACAATTTATTGAGTGGGATCATCGGTGGATTTTTCCTGGCTCTCTCCTATTTTGGAACAGATCAATCACAAGTGGGAAGGTATTTGACCGGAAGCTCGGTAAAGGAAAGCAAATTGGGGTTGCTGATGAATGGAATGGTCAAAGTGCCTATGCAGTTTTTGATTTTGCTGGTCGGAGCTCTTGTCTTCGCGTTTTATCAATTCCACAGCGCGCCGCTATTCTTTAATCAATCGCAGTTGAGCAAAGTTGAAAGCTCTGTTTACAAGGATTCCCTGGCGCAGACCCAACAGGAGTACCAGACGATCAATTTGCTGAAGCAAAAATCGGTCACCGATTTTTCTTTAGCTCTTCACCGTGGCGATAAAATCAATATTGAAAGGCATCAACGGGAGTTGACTGATCTGCAACATTACTCGGACAGCCTGCGGGGTAAAGTGAAAACATGGATCTCCACAACCGGGGGTGATAATAACGATACCAACTACATCTTTATTCGTTTTGTGGTGGACTATCTTCCCGCCGGCCTTGTGGGTTTGCTCATTGCGATCATTTTCCTTGCATCATGGGGAAGCATAGCTGCGGCATTAAACTCACTTTCCTCGTCTACCATGGTTGACTTTCACAGAAGGTTTAGCAAGCACGAGATCACTCCAGAAAAAGAGTATCAGTGGTCAAAGTGGTACACACTTGTATGGGGAATTTTCTGCATTATAGTGGCCATGTTCACTTACAATATTGGAAATAGTTTGATCGAAGCTGTTAACGTACTCGGTTCTTTATTTTACGGAGTCATACTCGGTGTTTTCTTAGTTGCGTTCTTTTTCAAAAATATCAAGAGCGGGCTTGCTGTCTTCTGGGGAGCAGTGCTGGCCGAGTGCCTTGTGCTTACTGTGTTTATTTTTGCAAAGCTGGGCTATTACAAATTGGGCTTTCTGTGGCTCAACCCGATCGGAGTTTTTGGAGTAATCTTATTCACGTTATTCTTTAATTTGTTTTTCCGAAGTCAAAAGTCTAAGTGATTCTTTTTCACCACATAGGCACATAGATACATAGGTTCACATAGAATTTTTTAAATGGCGAATCCCGTGGGTTAAATGTTGGCAGCCCGCGATGAAATTGCGGAGAGGAAATGAAAAAAAAAATTAGAAGAACCCTTTTAGGGGTTGAACATCAAATTAACTCGCGGTTTAGTCGTTGGGACGGCGGAAGTGTGTGATAATCCCGGAATCCGTTGGCCCGCTCATTAATGAACTGAACGCTGAAGAGTGCGACGCAACGGAAGCCGAGTTGAATTCCCACAGCTGGGTACATAATCATTCGGATCCATCAACCCTGGAACTGCCTCCTAATTAGATTAAGTGCGCTACCTGCTTTGAACCATTCGATTTGAGCTTCGTTGTAGGTGTGATTTAGCGCGACGTTATCCTGGGAACCATCGCGGTGATGCAGTATCAGCGTCAGGGACTGCCCGGGCGCAAACTTGGTTAGACCAATGATATCAATTGTGTCATCTTCCTGCACTTTATCGTAATCTGCTTTGTCCGCAAATGTGAGTGCCAGCATTCCTTGCTTTTTCAAATTGGTCTCGTGAATTCGTGCAAAACTCTTGACAACAATAGCGCGAACTCCTAAATGTCTCGGTTCCATGGCGGCGTGCTCTCTCGATGAGCCTTCCCCATAGTTTTCATCGCCCACTACGACGGTACCTATGCCAACAGCCTTGTACTGACGTTGCGTAGCCGGCACGGGGCCGTATTCCCCGGAAATTTGGCTCTTTACCGAATCCGTTTCATTGTTAAAAAAGTTGATTGCACCAATCAACATATTATTGCTGATGTTATCCAAATGACCGCGAAAACGCAACCATGGCCCCGCCATCGATATGTGATCCGTTGTACATTTCCCTTTTGCTTTGATCAGTAATTTCAGGCCGAGTAAATCCGTTCCCTCCCACTGGGGAAATGCCGCTAATAATTGCAAGCGTTGACTATCTGCTTTTACAACCACCGGTACGGTACTTCCATCTTTTGCAGGCTCTTGATACCCGGGGTCATCCACATCAAATCCGAGTGGTGGTAATTCAAATCCCGTCGGCTCGGCGAGTTTGACATCCTCTCCTTTTTCATTTCTCAGTGTATCCGTAATAGGGTTAAATGCAATTGTTCCTGCCATTGCCAATGCTGTCACAATTTCGGGGGACGCAACAAAAGCATGCGTGCTGGCCAGCCCGTCGTTTCGCTTTGCAAAATTTCTGTTATAGGATGTTAGTATTGTATTTTTGCGATTTGGATCATCAATATGCCTTGCCCACTGACCGATGCAGGGACCGCAAGCATTGGCAAGAACCACACCACCCACGTCTTCAAACTCTTTGATGAATCCATCTCTCTCAATGGTGTAGCGAACCTGTTCACTTCCGGGGGTTATTGTAAACTCGCTCACGGCCTTTAATCCCTTATTCAACGCGTCTTTGACAATTGATGCGGAACGGCTCATGTCTTCGTAAGAAGAATTGGTACAACTGCCTATCAATGCCACTTCCAGTTTCGATGGCCATCCATGCTTCTCAACCGTTTCTTTCATTTGTGAAATTGGGGTCGCCAGATCGGGTGTAAAAGGACCATTGAGGTAGGGCTCGAGCTTATTGAGATCGAGATACAACACTTGGTCGAAATATTTTTCAGGATCGTCGTAAACCTCCTCATCAGGGCGAAGATGTTCTCGAATGCCATCCGCCAACGCAGCCACTTGTTCGCGACCAGTTGACCGCAGGTAGGCGCTCATTTTTGAATCATAAGCAAATAGGGAACATGTTGCTCCGATCTCGGCGCCCATGTTACAGATCGTCCCTTTTCCTGTCGCGCTAAGGCTGTCTGCACCCTCGCCAAAATATTCCACAATGGCCCCCGTACCGCCTTTCACGGTCAACTGGCCAGCCACCCAGAGAATTACATCCTTGGCACTGGTCCAGCCGTTTATTTTTCCCGTGATCTTGACTCCAATTAGTCTCGGCATCTTTAATTCCCAAGGGAGTCCTGCCATTACATCCACTGCGTCAGCCCCACCAACGCCGATAGCTATCATCCCTAATCCGCCGGCATTGGGTGTGTGAGAGTCCGTTCCAATCATCATCCCGCCCGGAAAGGCATAATTCTCGAGTACAACCTGGTGGATAATGCCGGCTCCGGGTTTCCAAAAACCGATTCCATATTTATTCGAAATACTCGCGAGGAAATCATACACTTCTTTGTTCGTGTCCAGTGCCGTAGCCAGGTCCTGCGACGCGCCCACTTTTGCTTGTATCAAATGATCGCAATGGACGGTGGAAGGCACCGCGACTTTATCACGGCCACAAGTCATGAACTGCAACAATGCCATCTGGGCGGTCGCGTCCTGCATCGCTACGCGGTCAGGAGCAAAATCAACGTAGGCTTTTCCGCGCTCGTAAGGTGATTTAACTGGTTGTGAAATGTGCGAGTAAAGGATTTTTTCAGCTAGGGTGAGCGGTCTACCAATTTTTTTTCGAACTGTTTCAATTTTCCCAGGCAGTTCAGCATAGACTTTCTTGATTAAATCTAGATCGAATAACATGACAAAGAATTTTAGACATTATTCCGAAAGGAATTCCCCCGGAAGGTTCGAAGATTATGGTGTCAAAGCAGCCTGTTCAGGGCTGACCCTTGATCTTCTATTAAAAGAGGGTGCGAATTTACTTAAATAACAATCTTTAAAAAAATCAGTTGACCTGTATGGCATTTATTTTTCGTTATGAAATTTTAATTCACAGTTCGTCATTTGACTTGCAATGAAAATCAAAAAAAATTAAATTCGCTACATGAACAAGCTTAAAACCTTTATTGAGTGGCATGCATTCGGGGTGTGTACGGCTATCGGTGAGAAATTGGGCATCGCGACTAGCCGAATTCGCATGTGGTTCATTTACATTTCCTTTCTCACCATGGGCTCCCCGATCATAGTTTATATGGTGATTGCGTTCTGGCTTAACATGAAGAAGTACATGAACGCTGCGAGAAGAAATCCGTGGTATAATTTGTAGCATCACAGCC
>AR_comb_assmDRAFT_10156745_pt1 | contig 12623 bp, 9 predicted proteins | sample ArasoioldDNA_FD_10543 | JGI IMG/M metagenome (IMG submission 10543) | reverse complement strand
TGGTTCGCATGCTTGAAGACGTCGCCGCAGCGGTCAACGCCCGGGCCCTTGCCGTACCACATCGCGAACACGCCTTCGTACTTCGCGCCGGGGTACATGTTGACCTGCTGCGAGCCCCAGATCGCCGTCGCCGCGAGATCTTCGTTCAGCCCGGGCTGAAACCGGATATGCGCACGGTCGAGGAAGGGCTTCGCCTTCCACAGCGACTGATCGAGGGCGCCAAGCGGTGACCCCCGATAGCCGGAGACGAAACCTGCGGTGTTGAGGCCGGCCAGCGCGTCGCGCTGCCGCTGCAGGATCAGGAGCCGGACGAAAGCCTGGGCGCCCGTGAGGAAGACACGGCCGCTTTCGAGCGCATACTTGTCGTCGAGGGAAACGTCGCGCAGGACGGGGACGGCAGAAGCCATGAGGTGACGCTCCGCAAAAATCGTGTCTTCGGGGAAGGGTTACAAGTCAGCAGCTTATGGCCGAATCCCTGTAGATCCTTCGATCGGGACGCATTTTACTCGCGTTTGGCGGGGGCGCGTTCCGTGACACCTGTCGTCATCCGTAGCGGCATCATCGTGGGCATCGCTAGGAGGGGAGTCCGGCCTATTTGCCTCGCAGGCTCGCGGATCGTAATTCAGCATCGAGGGAGCGCGCGGGCGCTTGTAGAACACGTTCATGTAATCGAACCCAGCGCGGGCCCGGTCGCTATCGCGCCCGCACCACGAAATCGAGCAGCCAGAATTCCTGCAAGCCGCGCGCCCCGCGCCGGTCGATTTCGAGTCGGCAGCGACCGTCGCCAACCGTCGCCGCGTCGACATCGACGCAGCTCCAGATCTGATTGGGATCGCCGATCTCGCGACGCGCGTCGAACAGGGGCACCGGCTTCCCATTCAACCGGACCTCGACGCCGAACTGAATGTTCACCGGCGACACCCACACCACCGCCTCCAGTCGCACCGAGCCGGTACGCGGAAGCTCGAACTCGAGCTGCGCGACCTCGGCTTCGACGCGACGCGCGACCGAATTCAGGTAACCAAGCGAGGCGGCGAACATGCGGTCGGAAAAACCTCCGCACCGCGTCGGCGCGGCCCAGTCGAGCGTGTAGAGCGGAGGAGGCATCGGCTCCGGCCCGCGCGGGCAATCGCGGCGATCTCGGCCTTCGTCGCGCAGCCAGGCTCGGGTCGCCGGGTAGCGCTCGCGCGCGGCGTCGTACACGTCGTGCTCATGCGGGTAAAGATCGGCGAAGTGTCTCGCAAACGATTCCGGGAACGGACCGCTCGCGGCATCACGATACTGCGTCGACCTGTTCAGCCGTGCGCGCGCTCCATAGTCTTGCCCGTTGAAGACGCGATCGATCCACAGCGCGTCATCATGCAGCCGGTCGGTGAGGAGGACGAGATCGTAGGTGCGGAGCGCCTCGACGGCCCGCGCGGCGGCGCCGCGAGGCAGCCTGTCGCTTTCAACCGGGTCGGGCAGAAAATAGCTCGTCATGCTTGCGTGCGTCGGATACCAGGCACGCGTCTGCTCGATCGCCGCGTCGTAGGCCTTACCGCGCAGCAACCGCAGGAACTCCACCTGCTCGGCGCGCAGCGCGTCCGGCTCGCTCCCCTCGATGCGCACGAGGTGGCGGCACAGCGCCAGGAAGCGGGACCATGGCTCGCGCAGGACGGTGAGTCGCGTCCAGTCAGCCATGCGGCGCACGGCGACCCAATGGGGGACGTGGCTGGCGACCAGGGCGAGGCGATCGAAGCGGGCAGCGCGCAGCGTGTAGAGCTCGACCGCGGTCAGGAACGGCTCGACGCCCAGCTGCTCGCAATGAAGGTTGCGCGAGAGCACTTCCGTCAGCGTCGTGCCGGCGCACTTCGGCACGTGATTGTAGTAGAGCGGAAACCCGATCTTCTTCATGGGATGCCAAGCGCCCTCGCCACGACCGTCGCCACCACGCCGGGATCAGCGGCGCAGCCGCCGCGCCGGCACGCCGACGTAGGTTCCCGCTTCCTCCAGGTCGGCGATGACCACTGCGCCCGCGCCAACCACGACGTCGGCGGCGATCGAAACGCCGTCGATGACCACCGAGCCCGCGCCGAGAAATACCCGCTCGCCGATGCGGCAGCGGCCGGCGACCGTCGCGTTGATGGAAACGTGCGCGCAACGTCCGATCCACGCTTCGTGATCGACGATCGCGCCGGTGTTGACGATGCAGCCATCGCCGAGCTGGGCGCACGGGCCCAAGTGCGCGTGATGCGCGACGAACACGGCGCGCCCTAGCGTCCCGCCGACACCCACATAGGCGTGGGGCGAGACAAGCGTGTAAAGGGGCGCGCGACCCCCGTACGCCGCAATCTGCCCCTCCCGTATCCGATTGTCCCCGGCTGCGGGAAGCACCGCCCAGCCGGGCTCGATCGAGGGACACTGCACGACGGCGTTGAAGCCGGCGAACTCCTCCCCAGGCGCCGCCCCCGCATCCACGAACGCCAGCGCGGGCACGCCCGCGGCGATCGCCACGTCGGCGATACTGCGCGCGTGCCCGCCGAAGCCGAGCACGATGAGCTTGTCGGGCTTCACGCGGGGGCCGCCGTCCGCTCGGTGCCGATGCGGCGCAGGATCGCGACATGCTCGTCCAGCACATGGTCCCACGAGCGTGGCGCGATCGTCGTGTCGAAGTACGCGCGTTGGCGCTGCAACAGCATGTCGCGGTTCGCGAGCGCCCATTCGATGCGCGCGGCCATATCCTTCCAGTCGTAGGGATCGAACAGCATCCACTCGCGCAACTCTTCGTCCCGGATCGCATCCAGCGTTACGGGAATGCGCGCCATCACCGCCGGCGTACCCACCGACACCGCCTCCGAGAACGTGAAGGGCAGCCCACCCTCGAACAGGCTCGGATTGATCGCGAGCGCCGCCAGGCGATAGCAGGCGGCAAGCTGCTGCGATGACAGTCGCTGCAAGAACAGCACTTCCTCCTGCAGCCGCAATCGCGAGAGGCACTCACCGATCTCCGGCGAGAGGTCGGGATTGCCGGTGAGCACGAGCTTGCAGCTCACGAAGCGGCGCCGCAGCAGGTGTTCGCACGCGCGAAGGAGATTGACGACGTTCTTTTGCGGCCGAAACTGGCTTGCGTAGAACAGGAACCGCGTCGCTTCGCCGAGCGCGCCGACGCGAAGCGGTGTCAATGAAGTGCGCACGGCCGAGGCCACGACGTCGTGGCAGAACGCCTCGGTCGCCGCGCGCTGATCGGGCGTTCCGACGATTGTAATGAGCGGCTCCAAACGCACGGCGCCGTGCGGAATGACGTCGACGGCGTCGGGCGCGACGCCAAAGCGGCGCACGAGCGTTTCGTTCTTGACGTGCGCGCTGTACGTGACGAAGTGCTGGCCGTCCGCAATGACGCGTTCGATCTGGCGGAACGTTTCGAGCATCCGATCGCCGCCGATCGCGCTGAAGCTCGCGGCGAAATCGGAGAGCAGGACGTCGGGCACACAGATCAGGCGGGGTCGATCCAGTTTGGACACGCTGGGCCAGAATGCGGTGGGGCAATACCAGGCGGACACGTCCCCCGCCCGCTCGATCATCCGATGCAGCACGTCGAGCTCGGCCTCCTCCATCTGGCGATACAGGCTTACCACCGTCGGCACATCCTTCGGTGCGCGCCCGGCGAGGATGTCGCCGGCGGCGCGCCGAACGTCCTTGCCCGCCATCGCGAGCCAGCCACGAAGCGCGAGCTTCTGCAGCTTGGACCAAACCCGGCCACCGCCCCGCCGCAACGCGCTGCCCAGCACCACGAACGGCACGATCAGCGCCGCCACCACCGCAACGAGCATTCCGACGGCGAGGACGGGCGCCATGCTGCGGGTCGTGATGAGTCGCCGGCGCCACGGAAACAACGCGCGCTGGACGAGGGCGCCCGCTCGCGCCATGTAGAGGCCGAACCAGCGGGCGCGTCGTCGCCTGCGCCGCCCGCGACGACGCCAATGCTCATATAGCCGGAGCAACGCCGGCTTGCGGGCCGGCGACAGCACGTCGAACGCGGTCGTCGGGATGCCCTCGCTTTCGCACAGCTGCATCAGGCTCTCGCGCGTCCAGCTCGGACACGCGATGACGAACCGGATGTCGTCGCGCTTCGCCGCCGCCATGAGCAGCGCCGCGAAAAGACGGCCGAGACCCTCGGCGCGCATGTCGACCGTGGCCCCGTACGCGAGATAGATGCCAAAGCGGCTCACAGGCATTCGCGCACCTCGCGCCAGTAGGCTGCGGCGTGGCGCTCGACACCATTTGCTTCGAGCGTCGCACTGTCGGGAACCTGCGCGCGCAGCGCGTCGGCGCGCGCCTCCATGGCCTTCAGCTGCGATGCCATCTGTTCCGGGTCGTGCGGATCCATCCAAGCGATCGCGAGGCTGTTCGTCGCCGCGATCTCGCGCATGGCGGGATAGTCGCTCGAAAGCGCAGGTAGCCCGGCGTGCGCCGCTTCGACAACGCTGAACGTCCCGTTGTCCACCCGGCCGGCGTGCCAGAGAAAGCGTCCGCCGGCGAGCAGCCGCCTATAGGCGCGCTCGTGCAACTCGCCCATGAATTCGACGTTGCGCCTGAACCCGCGGCTCCGGGCGCGTATTTCGCGGACGGGCTTCAGATGGGGCAACTCCGATGTCGGAATCCGATCCGACTCGACGCCGGTCACCTTGCACGACCACCGGCCGCCGAGCTCGTCGTAGTAGATGGCCAGCGCGCTGGCCGCGTTGTGGTGGTTCTTGTGCAGCGCCAGGTTCGTGGTCCAGATGAAGTACGGGGGCAGCGGCTTGTCGGGTGTGGCGCTGGCGTCTGGCGTGGCGTCGAACTGCGGCACCAGCATCGGAACGCGGCGCAGCTTGCGCAGCGGCAGCCCGGCGAAATCGCGCGCATCCGCGTACGTGAAGTCGGTCGTGACCAGCACGCGCTCGGCGGCGTGCTGGGCACGAAGGAATGCGTGGCTAGTCGGCAGATCAAGGAAGTCCTCGTAGCGCTGCAGGTAGTCGTAGACCATCATGACGTAGGGCTTCACGGGCAGCAGCGGAATGCTCACCCGATCCGAAACAATCAACCACAGATCGCAATCGTCGAAGTTCGTCGCGCCGTCGTCCGGGATCGCGTACGCCGACTCATGAAGGTTGGCGTCGACGCCCGCGTACGCCAGCGCGCGGACCGCCTCCTCGCGCGACAGTGTCTTCCACCGGTACGGGCGCCGCCGCACGTGCGCCGGCAGGTCCTTGAACTCGTCGTCGGTATAGACGCCCTTGTCGTCGAGATGCGCCAGCACGACGTCGGCCGGCTGGCCCGCCTGCCGGCTGCCCTCGACCAGCGCCTGCGCGAGCAGCTTGGCGCCGCGCAGGCTTCCGCCCCGATAGCCGACCGGAACGATGACCGCAATGCGGCTCGCGCGCGCGCTGCGAGGAGCCCGCAGCTTCACGCTTGCCACGATGCGCGCGAATCCCTGCTGCCATGTCGGCGCGCAGCGCTCGGCGAGCAGCGGCTCCAGCAGGGCTCCTTGCGTCTTCCGGATGCGATCGATCAGCCGGCGATCGCCCTCGAGCAGCCGCTCGATCTTGGCGCGCGCCTCCGTCGTGCTGCGACAGCGCCCAGGCAGGCTTCGACCGCCGAGCTCGTCAAGCATACCGCCACCCACGTAAACGAGCGGCATCCCGGCCTGGATCGCCTCCAACGGGTGGTAGTGCACGTGATTGCGTTCGCGGCTGTGGTAGTACATGACCCGAAGCTCGCGCATGTTGCGTTCGTGTGCTTCCCTGGGCACGTAGCCGATCACGGCCGGGTCGGGGACCGCGATGGGCTGCGCGCCGCCGATGACGTGGGGGAGATGGCCGAACTCGCGTTTGAAATTATCGTAAATACCGCGAAAATACGGCGTCGTCCCGATTCGAGGGCAAACGAAGAGCACGCGCGCGTCGCTGCCGTGCCAATCGGCCATCTTGTCGTCGCCGAGGACGCCGACCGGCAAGAAGCATTCATGCTCGACGAAATAGCGCTCCTCCACGTCCTTGAGATGCGAGTAGGCGGTCCCGAACCAGACACGGCTCGCCCGCTCGCGGAGCCGGATCCGCGTTGAAAGGGAAAGGTGCTCGCGCAGCAGCGCCGAATACGTCTCCCCGCTGGCGAGCCCGAACACGCGGATCACGATCGTGCCGTCGAAGTGCGCCAGCACTGTCTCGATCTGACGAGGAAAGAATCCGATGAACGCGATTCGAAAGTAGCGGTTGGCGATCTCCCAGGCCGCCGCGTCTTCGCACGCGTACCAGTCCTGCGCGTTGAGTCGCGCAAGATCCTCGGACGCGAGATCGAGAGCGTCGTCGAGCGCCGCATCGACACTTGCCGACAGGTTACCTTCGTCGTACGGAAAGCGCTTGGGAGTGAACACCCGGGTGACGCCGGCGCGCCGCAGCTGATCCAGCTCGAAGCGTCGCAGCGCCGAGTGGTTGAGCAGCCACATCGCACGACCGCCCGTTGCCACGCTAGACGAGGCCATTGAGCCTTCGGTATTCGTCGATCGCACTGTCGATCGCGCCGTCATAGACGACGCGGCCGTGGTGCAGGACGATGCCGCGAATGCACAGCCGCTGCAGCGATGCGAAATCGTGCGACGACAGGACGAGGATCTCCGCGCGAGCGATGACGTCGTCGATCCGCTTGCGCGCCTTTGCCATGAACGCCGCATCGCCGGCGCCGATCACCTCGTCGATTAGCAACACCTCGCCCCCGACGGAGGTGGTGATCGCAAACGCGAGCCGGACCAGCATGCCGGCCGAATAGGTCCGCAGCGGATAGTCGATGAACTCGCCCAGGTCGGCGAACGCGACGACGTCCGGCTCGATGGCCCGAGCCTGCGCAGGCGTCAGGCCGAGCAGCAATCCGCGGTACAGGATGTTCTCGCGCCCCGTCGCGTCCGGCTCGAAGCCGAGCGCAAGCTCGAAAAGGCCGCGTACGGCGCCGCTGACTTCGAGCGAGCCGCTCGACAGCGGATACAGGCCGGCAATCGCGCGCAGCAGCGTCGTCTTGCCGGCGCCGTTGCGCCCCATCAGTCCGACGCGCTCGCCGGGACCGATCTCCAGCGTTACGTCGCGCAACGCATGCACATCCCGCACCGCCGGGCGCGGAGCGCGCCGCACTGCGCTTGCGAGCAACGCCTTGAGCGAGCGCTCGACGTATGCCACCGCCGCATAGTGCAGGTTGGCACCGGCGAGATGGATCGCGGCGCTCATAGGTAGAAGATCACCCGCCGCTCGAGGGCCCGCCCCAGGCCCCACGCGAGCAGTCCGAAGACTGCCGGCACCGCGAGTGCGAAGAGCAGGTTGGTCAGCGTGGGCCACTGGCCCGACAAGAGTGGGGCGCGCACGATCTGCAGCAAATGGTAGATGGGATTGTAGTCGACCAGCGCAGCGAGGCCGGCCTTGTGAAACACGTCGGCCTCGAAATAGACCGGGGAGACGAACCACAGCGCCTGCAACAACAGTCCCAGCGCGTGCGGAATGTCCCGAAAACGAGTGGCGAAGAACGCGAGGCATGTCGCGATCGTCCATCCGGTGGTGAGGAGCAGCGGATAGATCAGCAGCGCGGAGAGCCACGACCAGCCGAAATTCCCGGGCATGGCGCTCAGCACCCATATGACGAGCCCGACACTCGCAAACGCGAACACGCACAGGTTCGTGAGGGCGGTGCGCAGCGTGTAGATGGCGAGCGGATGCCGCGTCTGCTTGATGTACGCATCGGCCTGCACAAACGCGAGCGAGCCGCTCGAGACCGTCGCAGCCACGAAGTCCCACGTGATCATGCCGGAAAAGATGTAGGGCGCGTAGCGCAGCATGTCCGTCTTGAAGATCCGGGCGAACACCAGGGTCAGCAGCGCGGTCATCGCGAGCGGCTGGATGAGCGACCACAGGGCGCCCAGGAACGAGCGTCGCCAGCGCGTGCGCAGGTCCGACAGCGCGAGGTGGGTCCAAAAATAGCGTGCCTGCCAGATCTTTCGAAGGTAGTCCATCCCGCGGTGCGGCCCGGCGCGGTCAGCTTCGTTCGAAGAAGCGCCGGATGAGCGTCCCCACGCGCGCCACGTCGTCGTCGGCGAGCCCGGGCCAGCTCGGAAGATTGATGCCTCGCTCCCCAAGGGCGTCCGCGACGGGGTATCGGCGCTTGCCGTCGCGCGCGTACATCGGGAGTCGATGCGCCGGGACGAACGTCGGCCGCGTCTCGACCCCGCCGTCGGCGAGCGCCGCTCGCAGCCGAGGCCGGAGGTCGGCGTGCCCGACGAGCATCGAAACCATCCAGAACGAATGCGTCGTGCCGTCCTGTTCGCCGTGGAGTTCCACCGGCAGCCCGGCGAGTGCGTGTCGGTAGCCCTCCGCGATCTGTCGCTTGCGCGCCAGCACCGCATCGGCCTGCTCGAGCTGGGCCAGTCCGATCGCCGCCTGCAGGTTCGTCATCCGGTAATTGAATGCCAGCTCGGTGTGCCAGTACTCGCGGTCGCTCGATACCCCCTGGTTCTTGAGCAGCGCTATGCGCTCCGCCATCTCAGGGTCGCGAGCGATGACCATTCCGCCCTCTCCCGTGGTGATCGTCTTGTTGCCGAAGAAGCTGAAGGTCGCCACGTTCCCGAACCTACCTACGTGCCGCTCGCCGATCCGGGTGCCGAACGCCTCGGCGCAGTCCTCGATGACGAGGAGGCGGTGGCGGCGCGCGATCGCCGTCAGACGTTCCATGTCGCACGCCTGCCCATAGAGGTGGACCGCGACGATGGCGCGCGTTCGTGGCGTTATGCGCCGTTCGACATCGGCGGGATCGAGCTGCCACGTCACCGGGTCCGAATCGGCGAACACGGGCTCGGCCCCGACCAGTCGGATCATGTTCACCGGCGCGACGTACGTGAACGTAGGTACGATGACTTCGTCGCCGGGGCCGACGCCGAGCGCCGCAAGCACGACGTGCAGTGCAACCGTTCCGTTGCAGACACTGACCGCCCGGGGCATGCCGACGAAGTCCGCGAACGCCTGCTCGAACCGCCGCACAAACTCGCCGCGCGACGAGATCCAGCCGCTGTCGAAGGCTTCGAGCAGATAGCGGCGTTCGCGGTCTCCGAGCTGCGGCCGGTAGACCGGGAGCGCGCGGTCAATCATTTCCGGCTCTGGCCCGGTAACCGTGGCGGGACACGAGGTGGTCGCGCTCGGCGATGGCCAGATCGGCCGCCACCATCTCCTTGACCAGTTCGTCGAACGAAACGCGCGGCTTCCAGCCGAGAAGCGCGCGCGCCTCGCTGGCATCGCCGAGTAGCGTTTCCACCTCCGCCGGCCGAAAGTACGCTTCGTCGACGCGCACGACGACCTGGCCCGTGCCCGTGCGCCCGACCGTCTGGGAACCAGTCCCTTCCCAGTGGATCGCCATCCGGAGCTCCGCCCCGACGCGCTCGACGAACTCGCGCACCGAATACTGGTGGCCGGTCGCGATCACGAGATCGCGGGGCGCCGGCTGCTGCAGCATGAGCCACTGGGCTTCGACGTAATCGCGGGCATGGCCCCAATCGCGCTTGGCGTCGAGATTTCCGAGATACAGGCACGACTGCAGCCCTAGCTTGATTCGGCATAGCGCGCGCGTGATCTTGCGGGTCACGAACGTCTCGCCCCGGGTCGGGCTCTCGTGGTTGAACAGGATGCCGTTACACGCGAACATCCCGTACGCCTCGCGGTAGTTGATCGTTATCCAGTGAGCGAACAGCTTGGCGACGCCGTACGGTGATCGTGGATGGAAGGGCGTTCGCTCGTTCTGCGGCGATTCGCTCACGCCGCCGTACATCTCGGACGTCGAGGCCTGGTAATACCGCGTGGCACACGTGCGGCCCGCGATGCGAATCGCCTCGAGCAGTCGGAGCGCCCCGAGGGCGTCGGCATTCGCCGTGTATTCGGGCTCGACGAACGATACCGAGACGTGGCTCTGGGCTGCCAGGTTGTACACTTCGTCCGGCGTCACTTCATCGACGACCCGCACCAGACCCGTGCTGTCGGTCATGTCACCGTAGTGGAGGAACAGCCGGGTGCCGGGCTCGTGCGGGTCCTGGTAGAGATGATCGATGCGTTCGCTGTTGAAACTCGACGAGCGGCGGCGAATACCGTGGACGACGTACCCCTTCGATAGGAGCAATTCGGCGAGGTACGCACCGTCTTGGCCGGTGATGCCAGTAATGAGGGCCGTTCTCATGACCGCCCTGAATTGTTGTTGATTGCCGTTGCTTCTTACAGCCTTCACTGTATTCGCGGGCGGTTGAGTTTCCACCCCCGCTTTGTGCCGCGTCAGCGCGTCACCGGTGTATAGCCAACCGCGACACCCAGTCCGCCGCCCCCGATGACGTTTCCGCTTGACATGAGGTAGATCCAGAACTGCGTCGGATCGACCGCGGACTGCCACACGAGATCGGCGGAGTTGTTCTTGTCGAAGTCGCCGACACCCACGATATACCAATCAGCGGCGGCGGGGGGAACCGCCTTGGATCCGGCGATGGTCGCACCGTTCATGAAAAAGAACCAGCGCGAGTTGAAGTGGTCCTCCCACAGGATGTCGTCCTTCCCGTCGCCGTTGAAATCGGCGATGCGCGTCGGAATGAATCCGCCTGCGACCGTGACGCCGCCCCCACCGATGACAGTACCTCCCGTCATCAGGTATATCCAGTAGTTGTTCGTGCTCGCTGAGTTCATCCACAGCAAGTCCGCATGATGGTCGCCGTTGAAGTCGCCGACGCCCGCAATGATCCATCCCGGCGCCGCGGAAGGTACCGCTTTCGCGGAAGAGATCGACGCACCGTTCATGAAGAAGATCCAGCGGCCTGCGACGCCGTTCTCGAACAGGATGTCGGATTTCCCGTCGCCGTTGAAATCGGCGATGAACGTCGGCCGATAGCCCGGCGCCACGACCAGGGGACCGCCTCCGATCTTGGTCGCGCCCGACATTAGGTAGATCCAGTACTGGGACGGATTCGCGGTGTTCTGCCAAAGCAGATCGGCGCTTCCATTGCCGTCGAAATCGCCTATTCCGACCAGGCTCCAGCCCGGGGCGGCACGGGGCAAGAGCGCGCCGCTCTGCACCGTGGTCCCGTTCATCGTGAACAGGTAATGCAGGTCGGTCCCGTTGCTGAACACGATGTCGGACTTGCCGTCCCCGTTGAAGTCGGTCTTGGCGCGAGGAATCGGAGGCCCGTAGAGCTCTGCGCGATCGGTGTAGCCCAACGCGACCAGCACCTGGCCGTTCGGAAGGAGCGTCGCCGTATGTCCGACGTGATCGATCGTGAGCGCCCCCGTCCGCTTCCATTGGTTCGTATAGGGATCGTAGATCTCGGCGGAATTCCAGTAGCCGGTCGACGCCACGCCGCCCGTGACCAGCAGCTGTCCGTCGGGCATCATTGTCATCGTGAAATAGCCGCCGCGGGCATATTTCATGTTCGGAATCCACGACCACTTGCCGGTAGCCGGGTCGTAGATCTCCGCAGTCCAGGTGCAGTTGAGCGGATCCTTTCCACCCGCGATGAGCACGCGTCCGTCGTTGAGCTTTTGCATGAGGCCTTCCGCCCGCACTTCTTCGAGCGGGGTCGCCGCCGACCACAGGCCCGTCGCCGGGTCATACAGCTCGGCGCTGGCAAGCAGGTTGGTTCCGGTGCCGTAACCTCCCGCGACCAGAACCTTGCCGCTGTTCAGGAGAACAACGGGAAACAGCGCGCGTCCCGTCGCCATGCTTCCGGTCGTCGACCACGTACCGGTCGCCGGATCGTAGATCTCGGCGCTCTTCAGAAATGTCGTGGAGTCGGACTTGCCGCCCATGACGAGAATCTTGCCGTTCGCGAGCTTGACCGACGAGTGCCAGTAGCGGGCCTGCGCAAGGTTGCCGGACGCTGACCAGAGCCCGGTCGCCGGGTTGTAGAGATCCGACGAGTTCGACGGGGCAGAAATTCCGGCCCCGGCGGCGAGCAGCACCTTGCCGTTGTTCAGCAGGTCCGCGGTTTGGTAGACCGCCGTCGTCGGACTGTTCGGAGTCGTAGTCCACGTCCCTGTGGCCGGATCGTACAACTCGGTCCAGTCCGGTCCGCCGCCGGCGATCAGCACTTTGCCGTTACCGAGCAAGGTGGCGGTGTGATAGAGCCGCTCCGTCGTCGAGGTGGTCGAAGACCAGGATACGGCCTGCGCCCAGACGGCGGGGGCCGACAGACCCAACAAAGACACCGTAAGCCAGCAGAGTAGTACCGCCGCAATGGTCACCGACGTGTCGCGAGCGACGGCGGCAATCCGACGTTGTGCAGCAACGCTCTTCTGATCAGTGAGCATGATTGCCTCCTCGCAATGCCGTCACTGGGGACCCGCGCGCTAAGACTACCCCCGCCCGATCTTCGGAGACAACAGAATATTCGGCAAATCCCTGCGTCGTCCCGGAGTGCACAAAGGCCCCCGGGAGTGGCCCTGTGTCTATATGGAATGGGGGCCGACCGGCGTGGCGTGATGGCCGTCCCGGCTACTTGCGCGGGAGGCTCAGCCGGAGGCCGCCGCGCTATCCGGGGCGCGAGGATCGATCTCGTCGCGGCGCCCGAAGCCGACCCTGGAACCCAGACCGGGATCGGACCTAGTGAA
>AR_comb_assmDRAFT_10344236_pt1 | contig 12624 bp, 6 predicted proteins | sample ArasoioldDNA_FD_10543 | JGI IMG/M metagenome (IMG submission 10543) | reverse complement strand
TGCCACCAGCCGCTCCACGCCATCGCGCCTTCCCAGAAGTTCGTGTACGTCGAGTTGTAGATGATGCCTTCCTTGCCTGCCGCTTCGAGCGCCGCCGCCTGCGACTGACCGAGAATGCCGTTCCATCGGTAGATCAGAGGATGAACGTTGGGATTGATCGGGTCGGTCGCCGGCATCACGAAAATCCGCGCGCCGTTGCTGCCCTGCTGGTGTTCGTCAAGCCACACGGAAGGGAACCAGTCGTGCCACAGCAGCTGCGCGGTGTACTGGCTTTCCTTCTGCGTGAACATGTACATGTCGCGGTTGTTGTCGTGGCCCACGTACGGGTGGTAGAGGTAGGGAAGCTGCGTGACGATGAACGGCGTGCCGACGTTCTTGTTGAACCAGTCGGTGACGATGATCTGCCCATCCGGGTTGAGGCTCGGGACGAGCAGGAAGATGACGTTGTCCAGGATTTTCTTGACGGCGGGCGACTGATCTGTCGCAAGCGTGTGAACGAGCTCGACCGCCATCTGCGACGCGCCGATCTCGGTCGCGTGAATGCTGCACGTGATGACGACGACCACCTTGCCGCGTCTGAAGATCTCGTCGCGCTCCGTGTCGGTCGGCGCGCCGCCCTGGAAGTAGAGTTTCCGTTCGAGGCGCTTGAACTGATCGAGGTTGGCCAGCGTGTCGGGCGCCGCGATTTCGAGCACGACGAACGGGTTGTTCTGGCTCGTCCGGCCGAGTTCGCGGAAGCGGACGCGGTCTGAGCTATCGGCGGCCAGCTTCAGGTATTCGACGATCTTGTCCCAGCGGACAAGCTTGTTGTCCGCGCCAACACGGAAACCGAGGAATTGTTCGGGCGTCGGGAGCGTGCCCGCGGCGGTTGTGACAAGCGTTGACATCGCGGCGAGGACGAAAGCCGCGACGAGCGCGCGACGGGTCATCATGGACCCTATAATAATTGCGGATTTTGGATTGCGGATTGCGGATTCAATCCGAAGTCGACAATCCGAAATCCCCAATTACTTAGCTATGTCTCATACGATAAACACCCGATCGCGCATGGACGCGATTCAGACGCCGATCGTGCAGGTGATGGGCGACCTGATTCGCCAGTATCCTGGCACCATCTCGCTCGGCCAGGGCGTCGTGCACTACGCGCCGCCGGACGCAGCGCTCGATGCGGCGCGGCAGGCGCTCACCGATCCTGAAACCCACGCGTATCAGGACGGCGCCGGCCAGCCCGCATTGCTCGAGGCCATCGAGCACAAGCTCCGACGCGACAACGGCATCGACGCGCGCCGCGGTCTCCGTGTGACGGTCACCGCCGGCGGCAACATGGCGTTCGTGCATACCGTCCTTGCCATCACCGAGCCGGGAGACGAGATCATCCTGCCCGTGCCGTACTACTTCAACCACGAGATGGCGATCGACATGGCGGCGTGCACGACCGTCCGCGTGCCGACCGACGATCGGTATCAGCTGGATCTCGACGCGCTCCGACGCGCTATCACCCCGCGCACTCGCGGGATCGTGACCGTCACGCCGAACAATCCGACGGGCGCGGTTTATCCCGAGGCATCGCTTCGCGCAGTCAATCGCCTGTGCCAGGAACGCGGCCTGTATCACATCAGCGACGAGGTCTACGAATACTTCACGTACGACGGCGCGAGGCATGTATCGCCGGGCGCCTTCGACGGCGCGTCAGGCCATACGATCTCGCTGTTTTCGCTGTCGAAGAGTCACGGGTTCGCCGGCTGGCGGATCGGTTACATGGTCTATCCAGAAGCGCTCGCGGACGGGATCGCCAAGGTGCAGGACACCGTTCTCGTGTGTCCGACGGTCGTCTCGCAGGTCGCGGCAGCCGCCGCCATGCATGTTGGTCCCGCGTACACGCGCAGCTTCATGCCGGCATTCGCCGAGATCCGCGACATCGTGCTGGCCGAGCTCCGGTCGCTGGAGCCGCTTTGCACCGTGCCACCGGCAGACGGCGCCTTCTATTGCTTCCTTCGCGTGAATGCCAACGCGGATCCGATGACGGTCGCCGAACGGCTCGTCGAGGAACATGGTGTGGCCGTCATCCCGGGCCACGCGTTCGGCGTGAGCGACGGGTGCTACTTCCGCGTGGCGTATGGCGCGCTGCAGAAGGACACGGTCGCCGAAGGCATTGGACGGCTGGTGCGCGGCCTGCGGGCGATTCTGACCGATTGACTTGGCGACCTACACGTCGAGCTCTTCCGCTTCATCCGCCCGCTCCATGATGAATCGGAAGCGCGCGGACGCGTCCTTGCCCATCAGCTCGTTGATGACGCGGTCGGTCACGATCTGATCGGTGACCTCGACCTTCAGCAGGCGGCGCGTGCGGGGGTTGAGCGTCGTTTCCCAGAGCACCTTCGGCATCATCTCGCCCAGTCCCTTGAAACGCGTCACCTCCGGAGTGCCGCGTCCGTTCTTCTGCTTCAGGATCTGGTCTTTCTGGTGGTCGTCGAGTGCCCAGTGTGTGTCCTTGCCGATGTCGATCCGGTAAAGCGGCGGCTGCGCAATGTAGACCTTGCCGTTCGCAATCAACTGCGGCAGGTGCCTGTAGATGAACGTGAGGAGCAGGGTCGCGATGTGGTTGCCGTCCGAATCCGCATCCGCGAGGATGATGACCTTGCCGTAGCGGAGCCGCGAGAGATCGAACGTCTTGCCGAGCCCGCAGCCGAGCGCGGTCACGAGATCCGAGAGCTCCTTGTTCTCGAGTACCTTCGCCAGCGACGCGCTTTCGGTGTTCAGCACCTTCCCGCGCAGCGGCAGGATGGCCTGACGCGCGCGATCGCGTCCCTGCTTGGCGGAGCCACCGGCCGAGTCGCCTTCGACGACGAACAGCTCGCTCGTGACCGAATCGGGGTTCGTACAATCGCTCAATTTTCCCGGCAAGTTCAGGCGCGTGGAAGTCGCGCTCTTGCGCGAGACTTCCGCCTGTGCCGCGCGGCTGGCCTCGCGCGCTCGCGCTGCCAGGATGATTCGCGCGACGATGGCCTGCGCCACGCTCGCGTTGTGATTCAGCCAGTGCTCGAGTGCCGGGCGGACGACGCCGTCGATCGCCGACACCAGCTCGGGATTGTTCAAGCGGTCCTTCGTCTGACCCTGAAACTGCGGCTCCTGGACGAAAATGCTAAGGATGCCCGTCATCCCTTCGCGAATGTCTTCCGCGACGAGCGTGACGCCCTTCGGCGAGAGGTTGTGGGTTTCGATGTAATTCCGGACGGCTTTGCCGAGACCCGCGCGGAACCCGTTCTCGTGCGTGCCCCCGGATCCCGTCGGAATGCCGTTGACGTAGGAGCGCAGGTGCTCGTCGGTCGACTCGGTCCATTGCAGCGCGAGATCCACGCGCATGCCCTCGTCGCGCGCGAGCACGAAAGGCGCGTCGTGGACCGCCTTGGCGCCGCGCTCCGCGACAATCTTCTTGAGATAGTCGACGAGACCCTCGGAGTGTTCGAACGTCCGGCGCTCCTTGGTGCCCTCGTTCTCGAAACTGACCTTGACGCCCTTGTGCAGGTAGCTCGCGACCTCCAGGCGTTCCTTGATGACGTCGGGGTCGAACTCGATCTTCGGAAAAATTGCCGCGTCAGGATGGAAGTAGACGGTCGTGCCGGTCCCGCGCGCGGGCCCGATCTTTTTCAGCGCCGCAACGGGTTTGCCCTGCTTGAAGCGCATCTCCCACATCGCACCGTCACGCTTGACGGTTGCGACCAGTTCTTTTGACAGCGCATTGACCACGCTTGCGCCGACGCCATGCAACCCTCCGGCGGTCTTGTAGTTCCCGTGTTCGAACTTGCCGCCCGCATGGAGGACGGTGAAGATCACTTCGAGTGCGCTCTTCTTGGTCGTCGGGTGTTTGTCGATGGGGATGCCGCGGCCGTCGTCCGAAATTGTGATCGACGATCCATCGTCGTGAAGCGTTACCCAAATGTTTGAAGCGTGGCCGTTCATCGCTTCGTCGACGGAGTTGTCGAAGATTTCCCAGACGAGGTGATGCAGACCAGCTGAGCCAACGCCGCCGATGTACATGCCGGGCCGCTTGCGAACCGGCTCCAGGCCCTCCAAAACCGTGATGTCTTTCGCGGTGTAGTTCGCGGATGCCATGCCTATAATGTGCGCCTTGTGGAACGAGTCCGTGGCTCGCTGTGTGCGTGGTGCGCCTGCCTGCTGATTGTAGCGGCATTTCAGCCCCATGTTCGCGCGGCCACGACCTTCACCGAGGATGTCCCGGTGCCCGGCGGGACCGCGGCGGTCGCGCAGCGCTTCTCGATCGACCCGGTGCCCGATCGGGGCCGCTTCATGTACGAGATGACGCGCCTGGTCTACGAATCGGGCGAGGTCCGAAGCGGCAGCGCGCCGTTCGTCCAGTTCCTTCGTCAGGCCATCAAGAACAAGATTCCATTGACGATGGGGCGGTCGCCGGGGCCGTCCGAGACCGTCCCGATTCCGCTGACGGCCGACATCTGGAGCGACACGATTTTCCGGCGGCGTCTCTCGACCGACGAGCTGGTCCTCGCGATTCTCGCGGATCGCCAGGCGGCGCTCCTCTGCAACGGCCTGCTTCAACTCGATGACGAGACCCTCGAGTTCTTCGCCGCCCACCCCGGCTTGATCGAACGGATCTACGAACGTTCGGCGGCGATGCTGGCGGCGTTCGGCGGTGCCGTGCACATCCACGACAACCGCGTCGTCCCGCCCGGAGGCGAAGACGCCGTCGCACTGTGGGAAGCGGCGCTGAACGAGAAGGTGACGCGCGCCGAACGGTTCGTCGCGTCCCTGCTCGAGATGAACGACGGCCGGGTCGCGTATCTCTTCGACCTGACGGCAGCGCTCGACCCGCCGCGCCGCGCCTTCGTCCTTGGCAGCTGGATGCCAAATCCGGCCCAGCGGATCGAACGCTTCAAGACGCTGGTCCTGACGAGCCTCAACGCCTTCCGCGACTTCCACACGCGGATCGTTCCGTTCGGCCGTCCGTCGTTCGATCTCACGATGGCGCTCATCCGTCTCGCGGTCGACGACAACGGCCGGCCGTTGCCGCCTGCGTCCCGCGCGCTGTGGTCACGAACGCTTGGGTTGAGCGAATCGAACGACGACTCGCCGATCGACGCGTCCTGGATCGCCGAAAACATCGTGGCCGCAGACGTGCGGCAGCGCGGCGACCGTATCGATGTACTGACGTTTGCCCAACGGGTGTTCAAGGCAGACGACAAGGAAGGCAGCGATCTCCAATTCGTGCTGCGATCGTTCGCGCGCTTTCGTTCGCTGATGCTGACGTTCGAGCGCGCGGGCATAACCCGGCCGTCGGTATACGCCGCGGCCATCAGGCAGGGCGCCCGGCTCTCGAGGCTCGACGGTCGATCCGGCTACGTGGCGCAGGCTGGATTCCAGGGCGCGCTTGTGTTGACGACGCGCATGGCGACTGCAGGAACCTTCGATCCCGACGCGACGACCGGCCTGATCGAGCGCCTGACCGCGGCCGCGCCGGCCGATGCGCCGTCGACAGCAGGCGTGATCGCGCGATGGCTTCGCAACGACCTGCACCCTCTGCTGCCGCAGTCGCGCGACCTCGAGAGCGCCGTCATTTCCGGTCTCTCGGGCCGCCCGGACCGGGCGCTGACCGCCCCCGTCGTCATGTGGGAAGGCCAGCGGTACCGGCTCGACTTCGCGGCCGCCGAGCGGAACCGTCTTCGCCGCGTCCGCGAGAAACAGAATGCACCGCGGATCGATCTGCCGATGCAGATCGCCGAGGCGGCGCGGGTGCTCATGTCGGACAAGGCGACCGTTGACGACATGCTCGACGCCGCCTCGCAGTTCGCCGCCATCGCGGAGGATCTGCCCGAGCGGTCGCGCGAGGAAGAAGCCGATAACCTTCCCTCCGGTGTCGCCCCGCCACCAACGTCGCACGACGCGCTTCGCAAGGCGGTAGAGGAGTTGAACAAGGCGGCGAAGAACAAAGACGTCAAGCGCGCGGCACGCATCGCCGAGCCGCTCGTCGAGCTGGCCGACGATCTTCTTGCCAGGAATCTGCTCTCGTTCGCGTACGCCATCAGCCTCGGCGATCCCGAAGGCACGGTGCTTCTGGCCGACGACGTGTCGCATCGTCACGACTTCGGATTCGGCCTGAAGGACGCGGACGTTCGCGCGCGACTGGCGTGGTCCCTACCGCGTCAGGAGGTGACGCCCGGTCAGCCGTGGCATGTCGCTGGCTCGCTCATGGGGCTCGATTCCGCCCTGGCCACGCTCGCTCTTCGCCGCATCGCGACGGACCGGGTGCTCGAGGCGCCTAAGCTGACGACCAACGCGCGGGATACCTTCGCCGCGAGCGTGTCGCTGATGGATCCGCTTGCGCTTCGCGACGGAGACCGCGACGCCATCGCGGAGGCCATCGAGCGCGGACGACAGCGGGCCAGCGCGGTCAGCAACGTCTCGCAGTTCGAGACGCTCGAGCGCGATCTCTCGCTCGGCGGCGCGCGGCGTCGTGCCATGCGCTGGACGCTGGCGCACGATCGCGATCGGTTCCTGTCGCTGCTGACGTTGTCGGATCTGCTCGTGCTGGGCGGCGCGCGGACTTCCGATCTTCATTCGTGGGGCATGGCCGTCGCCGCCGCCAACGGCTGCCTCTGCTCGCGGCTGATGCCGCCGGACTGGCAGGGCCTGCTGTCTGGCCGGCCGCAGCTCGGCCTCTCGGCATCGACGATGCCGGATCTGAACTTTCGCATCGCCATATTGCTCAAGGATCTCGGTCTGCCGGCCGCGCTCGCCAAGGTCGTGCTGTCGGCAGCCGTCCAGGACTTCATCGACGAGGCGCGTCCGACTGACGACGGTGATTGGGTGTCGCTGTCCCGCGCCGCGAAAAGCGTCACACGCGAGCGCGTCGAGGATTATGTGGCGGCCGCAACGGCCACTGGCCCGCTGATGCCGGATGCCGGGCGATCGCCGGAGCCAGTGCGGTGAGCATCCTTTCCCGCTCGGGCCGAGCCGTCGCGCTCGCCGTTCGCTCGGCTAACGCGTTCCGCCTTCGCTCTCGGAGCTTCGGCGGACAAGTCGCGCTCCGGAGGAGCAGCAGATGGCTGGCGACGCTGGCAGTGGTGGTCGCATGCGGAGCAGTCCGAGCCCAGGGCCCCGCGGTCGCGCTCGCAATTTTGTCACCCGGCGAGGATGCCTACCTGAGCGGACCGACACTGTTGCGCGCGCAGGTGTTCCCCGCGAACGCCGTCGCTGGCGTGACGTTCTTCGTTGACGGTCGGCAAGTCTGCGCGCTGACGCGCGAACCGTTCGAATGCGACTGGGACGCGGGGCCGGCCATCAACGAACACCAGGTTCGCGCGGTGGCCACGCTCACGGCCGGCGGACGCGTCGTGCAGACGGTTCGCACGAAGGGCATCGGCTACAACGAGAAAGTCAACGTCGACATCGTGCAGGTGACGGTGACTGTGAGCGACGGCCGCGGCAAGTTCATTCCCAACCTGCCACAGGGAGCATTCCACATCTTTGAAGACAATCGCGTGCAGACTATCACGCACTTCGCAGCCGAAGACGTGCCGCTCGAGCTGCTCGTGGCAATCGATATCAGCGGCAGCATGTCCCCGGCGATGCCGAAGCTGAAGACGGCGGTCAAGGAGTTCCTCAAGTCGGTGCCGCCGCAGGACCAGGTGACGCTGCTCGGTTTCAACGACAGCATCTTCACGTTGACGCGCAAAGCGACCGACGAAGGCGAGCGCATTCGCGCGGTGGATCGCCTGGCACCCTGGGGATCCACGGCGCTCTACGACGTCATCCTGCGCGGCGTCGAGATGCTCGGCCGGCATACGGGCCGGAAGGCGCTCGTGGTGTTCACCGACGGGGAAGATCAGGGAAGCCACGCGACGCTGAACGACGTCGAACGCCGGCTGCAGTCGAGCGATACGACGCTCTACATGATCGGGCAGGGCCGCGGCGTCACGCTCGAGTCGCTGAAGCGGGTGATGGAACGGCTGGTGACGCCTACCGGCGGCCGCGCGTTGTTCACCGACAGCGTCGACGAGCTGCACGCTGCCTTCGGGGAGCTGCTCGACGAGCTCTCAAACCAGTACTTGCTGGGTTACTCGTCGACGAACGACAAGCGCGACGATGTGTGGCGACGGATTAAAGTCGACGTCGACGGCCACCATGAGGTCCGCGCGCGACAGGGGTATCGCGTGACGGCGACGAAATAGACCACGGGAGAAATGCAGAAATGCAGGCATGCAAGAACGCAAAAATGCACGGCACGCGTGGTCGGCGACAGCCGCTCGCCCTTTCCGCATTTCTGCATTTCTGCATTCTTGCATTCTTGCATTTCGCGTCGGCATCCCTGGACGCGCAAGTGCCGCAGCCTGCGGCGCCGTCCCAGCAGCCATCGGCTCAAACCTCTCAGGAGACTCCGCGATTTCGTGCGTCCGTTGAGGTGACGTCCCTCGACGTGAGCGTGGTCGACGATCGCGGGAAGCCGGTGGCGGGTCTCGAGCCGTCAGACTTCGCGGTGCGTATCGACGGCAACGCACGCAAGGTCGTCTCGGCGGAGTGGATCCCGCTCGTCACGGACGCGGGGGCGCCGCCGCCGCCTCCGCCGCCCGACGGCTACAGCACCAACGAGCAGTCGACCGGCGGTCGGCTGATCGTCCTGCTCGTGGACGAGCCGAACATCCGCTTCGGCGGCTCCATGGCCATTGCCAAGGCGGCCAACGAGTTCGTGGACCGCCTGACGCCCTCCGACCGCATCGCGGTCGCGGGGATCGGCGCCGGGGCTCCGGCCACGCCATTCACGGCCGATCGCCAGCGCATCAAGCAGGCCATCGGCCGCATGACCGGCAAGAAGCAGTTGGGTCGATCGACCATCGATCTCGGCCACAACATCGGCCTGACCGAAGCGATGCAGGTCGAACGCGGCGACCTGTCGCTGCTCGAGACGATTCTCGAGCGGGAGTGCGTGGCCTTGACCGGTCCGGCGCTCGTCACGTGCCGCATCGAAGTCGAGATCGAGGTGCGCGCGCTGGGACGCGACACGAATCTGAATGGCGAGGAGACCGTCAACGCGCTGCGATCCCTGCTGATGGCGCTGCGCGGTATCGAGGGCGCGAAAACGCTGATCTTCGTATCCGAAGGATTCGTGCTGATCGATCCGGCGGTCGTCATCGAGCTGGGGTCGCTTGCAGCGGCGGCACGGACCAGCCTTTACGTCATGCGGCTCGACAGCTCGTTCTTCGACGCGACCAATGCGCGCATCACGCGCGATCCGTTCAGCGATCGTCGCACGCAGGTCGAAGCGCTGGAGATGCTCGCAGGTGCGGCCCGCGGCGCGATGTTCGACGTGATCGGCAAGCCGGAAGGCCTGTTCCAGCGCATCGAGAACGAGCTCTCGGGCTACTACCTGCTCGGCGTGGAGTCCGATCCGAAGGATCGGGACGGCAAATCGCATCCCGTGAATGTGAACGTCGCGCGAAAAGGTGCCCTGGTGCGGTCGCGCCGCCAGTTGTTGAACACGCCATCCGATCGTCGTGTTTCCCGGAACCGCCACCAGACCGCGGCGGCTGCGTTGACCGCGCCGCTCATCTCGTCGGGTTTGCCGCTTCGCGTCGCGTCGTTCGCGCTCCAGGGACCGGAGCGGGATCGCGTGCAGATTCTCATCCACGCCGACGTCGGCAACGATTACTCGGCCTCGCGCGTCGCGACGCTGGAATACGTCATCAGCGACTCGAACGGGAAGGTCGTCACGAATACGGCCGTGGATGCGCGGCTGCCACCGGTGTTGAACGGCGTGCCTTCGGCGCTTCAATACAAGACGGGCGCCAGCCTGCCGCCTGGCGACTACACGCTCAAGCTGGCAGCCGTCGAGGGCGATCGCGTCGGCACCGTCGAGCACGTGATTCACGCGTCGCTGTCGACAGCCGACAAGCTCTCCTTCAGCGAGCTGATGGTCGGAGGTCCACTCAACGTCGGCGAGCTGCTCCAGCCGACGATCAGCTACCAGGTGACGTTTGGATCCGTTCACGGATATTTCGAGACATACGGGCCGGGTGCGGCCGACGTGAGCGTGGAATACGAGATCGGCACCGACGCCACGTCCCCCGCGCTGCTGAACGCCGACGTGCCACCGCATCCGGCAGGCGACGAGCGGACGATCTTCACGCAGGTGATGCCCGTGCACCAGTTGCCGCCAGGTCAGTATCAGCTCCGTGCGATCGTGTCGGTGAACAACCGATCGATCAAAACGATGACCCGCGCATTTGAGATCGCGCGGCCCAAGGTGCTGATGACGTCTGCCGACGGGCTGGGTGCAGGGCCGTCAGGCGGCGACGGCGAGATGTTCCTGCCGGTCGACGACCAGGCGATGCGGCCGGCGTTTCCGCGCGCGGAAACAGTCGACGCCGACACGCTTGCCGTGTTTCGCGACAGGACCGCGTCGGAAGTCAAGGAAGCCTTCGAGCAGGGCGTTGCATCCTTAACAGCGGCGGATTACACAAAGGCCGAGCTCGCGTTCAAGAAAGCGATTCAGCCCGAAGTCGACAGCACGCCTGCGCTTGCCTACCTCGCGGTGTCCTTCGCGTCCGCCGGGCACGACCAGCAGGCGGCGAGCGCGTTTCAGACCGCGCTCGTCGATGGCGACGACGTTCCGCAGATTTACGACTGGCTGGGCGGAACGCTGATGCGGAACCGCGATTACGGCGCCGCACGGTCGACGCTCGAGGAGGCCGTGGTCAAGTGGCCGTCGGATCCCCGCTTCACGAAACCGCTCGCGCTGCTCTACGCGATGTTCGGCCGCGGCCGCGAGGCCATGCGGACGCTCGAGCGCTACCTGATCGAACGGCCTGACGATCGCGATGGCTATTACCTGGGCGTGCAGTGGCTCTACACGCTGCACCTGAACGGGATGGTGGTCCACAACCGCGCGCAGGACGTTCAGCTCGCCCGCGACTACGCCGCGGCCTACGAGCAGGCGAGCGGACCACAGGTGCCGCTCGTCAAGCAGTGGGTCGGATTCCTCGAGGGAGAGCGACGTTAAGTTTCCGTGATTTCTTCTGCCGGTTTTCGGCCGCGGCCGGTCTTGCGGGCTGACGGCTTCCTGGCTGCCTTCTTCCCCCCCGCAGACGCCGGGCGTGCGACTCGGGTCGCCCCCGCGGCGCGAGGCTTGCGAGCTTTTGCCCGGCCGAGCAGCTCGGCGGTCGTGTCGACGGGCATCGGGCCGTCCATCAAAGGATCGACCTCGACCTCCTCGTGCGGCTGCTCGAACAGCGGTGCGGGGATGATATCGGCGACGAGGCTCGCTTCGGCCATTTCCGCTTCGAGCGCCGGGTCGGTCTTCGGCAGGCCCTCCATCGGGACGCTATGGACGTGGCGCTGGAGGGCAGAGCCCTGGAAGACACGCAGGCCGCCGCGGCGATCGCGCTCGATTCGCACGACGTTGTCGCGCTGGAGCGCCTTCAGCAGATCCATCAGGCCGCCGAACCCGTAGCGGCGCTCGTCGTAGCCGCCTTCGGCCTGCCGGAGAATCTGCTTCACGTTGCGGAGGTACATCGGCCATCGCGCGTTCGTGGCGGCGGCAAGAATTCGCGATGCGCGCGCGACGCCATCCGCTGCACTTTCCGTGGCGACAACCGTTTCGGGCCGATGAGCACGAGGCGCATGTTGCGCGTGGGGCGCATGTTCGATCGGTCGCGACGATGAGCCATTCTCACCAGCCGGCGGCGGCTCGGCCGCTGCTTCCACCTGCGCCGCGCCTTCCGAGAACCCACCGGCCAACTCCACCATCACACTGCGGCCCGCGTGCTTCAGCGTGACGATGCCTTCCTTCGCCAGTTTCTCCGCGAAGTCGAGAAACGACGAAGCGCCGTAGTTCCGCTCCGAGAACGTCGAGTCGAGCTGCAGCAGCGTGCTCTTGAGCAAACCGGTCTGCGGCGAGACCTCGCGGTCCGCCAGGATCTTCAGCGCGCGTCTGACGATCGGAAACGCCTGCGCGATCGGCGCGGCCGAGATCGGCGCCTGCGGCCGGCCTCCGGTCTTCGCGGACGGCCGGCGCACAAGGTTCTCGTACGCGATGAACTCGTGGCAGTTACGCTGCAGGATGACGCTCGTGAACGCGCGTCCGCCGACGACGAAGACTTTCTTGTCGTACTGCTTGAGCTTTTCGACGAGCGACAGGAAATCGCTGTCGCCGCCCACGATCACGTACGCGTTGATGTGCTGATGCGTGAACGCCATCTCGAGCGCATCGAGGGCGAGGTTGATATCGGCGCCGTTCTTGTCGCCGCCGGGCGTCAGATTGCGCTGGACGAGGCGAATGGCGTGCTGCGTCAGGTGGCGGCTGTACTCGCTCGCTCTCGTCCAGTCGGCATACGCGATCTTGGTAACCACTTCGCCGCGTTCGCGGAGTGCTTCGAGAATGGTGCCGACGTCGAAATGCTCGCCGAGCGTGCTCTTGACGCCTATTTCGATGTTGTCGAAGTCAATGAAAACGGCAATGTTCAGACGATCTTGGTGCGCCAACGGAGGCCTCTTACAGGGCTTAGGGGTTTAGGATTAGGCTTAGTTAAGGGCTCAGGGCTTAGGGTTCCGGTCGAGGCCATGGCCTGCCAGAACGTGACTTGCGCTCCTGCGCCT
>AR_comb_assmDRAFT_10152346_pt1 | contig 12630 bp, 12 predicted proteins | sample ArasoioldDNA_FD_10543 | JGI IMG/M metagenome (IMG submission 10543) | reverse complement strand
CATCTTGATAGTCTTGACTTGAGCTTCTAGCAGATTTTCCATACTATTAAGCATATTCAAGTAAAATTTTTGGATGATAATTCTACTTTCTGCATTCATCACCATCCTGCGGCTAGGAATTTGTTCAAAGAATCGATAAATATCATTGAAATATATTTCCATAATTTTGGGATCTAGTTTGTCATCCTTCTTTGCATCTATTATAGAATAGAAATCATCAGCTTCTAACTGATCTTTAAAAATAGTCGCTATTTTTTTCAACTCTTTAATTACATTGAATCCATTCCGTTCAAAAAATTTCCAGCTATCCAAGAATGGTAAAGACTTGATTACAAGAGGATTTGATATCACCCTCTTTATCCTCCGTACATCTGGTCTCTCTAAATTAAACTCAAGGTATACATACAATAAAAATCCACGAAAATTTAGAATATATCTTCGACTCGATTTATCCTTGCGAATATCATTGATATGTTCCTTAATTGCTTCTTTTAATTCATATTTGCCTATGTTTTTTTTCTCCGAGTATTTTGTGAGCATTTTGTCATTATAGAATAATTGCTCATACGATTCGATCTCTTTCACAACGTTCTCTCTTAATTTAATATCAAGGTAAGGTTTAGAAGCTAAAAACTTCATATTTATAATCTCGACATAAATTAGAATCTTAGAGCCTCTAGATACCACATTTAGTGGTCTCTCTCTTCCTTCGTTGCCATTATTAATCACAGATAAAATTGCAACGGGATCATTTTTTCTCAGATTTATTTTTACTGCTTTACTTGTTGGATCTACGTCAAAAATTAATAATTCCTTCCGATCACCATTTTCATTAAGCTTATACCTTAAATTTTCATTCTTTCGGTCATACTTAATGTTTGACGTCTTCATTATTTTTAATTTTGAATTGAACAGTAAATTCATTTTTTGGGTTATGTTCCTAATGTTCGAATCAAGATACTCTTTACTCCATTCAAATAAAAAAAATTGATTTAATCTGTTGGGACATAACTTATTGATCATTTCATAAGAATACTTGGACCCTAGTTTTTTTTCCAGTTCTGTAGATGAAACAGGATTCGGACTGCTACCAATTGAATAAAGCAGAGTCCGATATTCTTTGGTAAGTAATTTGCCTTTCCCGACCAATTTCGAGTTCAGAGTTAGTAATACGCCTGTATTTTAAACCATTTCTGGACACTGCAGTTAAAGATGAAAGAAATAATCATATTAAAAAAAGCAATCCGAGTGACTTGTAAAAGATGTACTCATAGATGGAACTATGCCGGAAATAATAAATTCATTGCAACGTGTCCCCACTGTGCAACAAAGGTTACATTAAGGAATAGTGAATGAAATGGTTTCAGAAATGATTGTTACATCCTGTTTATCTGAACATAAAAAGTGCAATAAAATATATCATTCTGTATTCTGCAATAATTTCATTTATTGCAAATGTCCTTGCCACGATGGACTGAAATTGGCTGATAAAAATGAAAGTTAAAGACAAACCTAATGAATTTACGGGAAAGCCAAATGATGACAGCCTGGATCTCAACTATTTTGAAAAGAAATTCAGCAATCTTTCTGATCAGGTAAAAAGTACACAAAAGTCGATAGCACATCTTCGAAGAGATACAAGTGCTGATAGATCTTGGCGTCGACAATCAAATGAGGTAAAAAAAGAATGACAGAATTAATCTTTGATCGAGAAAGAGAAAATGACAACGACCTTTGGCTAACAGGAAGAGTTGTCGACGAGACATATTTCCACCTGGCAAAAGTAAAAATAGTAATAAAAAAAGAGAATGAGGAGGACGTTACCGTACACAAATACTATGCACAAGCACGTCAGAAAATGTATTTAATTCCTTTAGGAAGACCATCGGTTCCTTTTGTTATTTATATTACAGATTTGGACAACGTTAGAATTAAAAAAGAACTGGAAGAATATTATAAAAATGACAAAAAGACCTTCGAGTACATATTAAGAACAGTAGCTGGAAAATTCTTCGAAAATTTGGATTTTGAATATTATCACGGAAGTGTAATGCGTAATTTAAGAGTGAAACTTGAATGACATCGATAGAAGACCTACGAGGCATGGATTTTGGTCCTAAGCGAGACTTTGATATTGGCGTCGACAAAGTAAAGAATAATGGAAAAAATGAGCATAAAACAGCATATTATGTTCAGAAATATTCAGACACGAATTTACTTGCTGAAGCAATACTAATCAATAATCTTCCATTTTTTCTAGTTAACGATGAAACAGGAACAATTTCCATACAAGAGCAATTAGAATTAGAAGACAAGATACTAAAGCCGCTCGATTTAATTTCATACGTCAACAAGCCGTACACATTCGCTTCAATAGATCAAGTTAATCTTTTTATTGATAATGCGAATAGTGGAACACTTGATTCACTGTGTAAAGAAGTAAAAACATTATGGAAAAAGTACGTTGATGCTGATGATTTTCATATCACGATTTGTGTGGCAGACACTATTTTCACTTATTTCCAAGACAAGTTGGGGTTAACTCACTACCTATTCTTTGTTGGTAATAATGGTTCAGGCAAATCGAATAATTTGAAAATATTCCACATCTTAGGGTATAGAAATATGATGAGCACAGACATCACGTCCGCTAATATTTACCAATTTTTAGGCATAACGGAGGAAGGGGTCGGTACCATATGTGAGGATGAGGCAGATGATATTGATGAAGACAGAGACAAAATGAGAATTTATAAAAACGGTTACACTACAGGACAGCCTGTACTGCGCACTGACACAAGTTACGGAAGAAAACAATTCCGCTTCTTCACTTACTGTTTTAAGGTCTTTGCAGCTGAAAAACTTCCTGATAATGTAAAGGCAAAGGGATTCAATCAGAGAATAATTGAAATACCCTGCGTTTACGGTTTTCCGCAATATGACATATCCGAAGTATTAAATCCAGCCGGAGAACGCCAATATGAAGAATTATTGAAGGAGCTCCTGGATCTGCGAAATACTTTACTTATTTATAGACTACTGCACTATAGAGACAGCGTTCCAGATATCAAAGTGAATTTACAAAACAGAGAAAAACAGCTGTTCAAACCGGTGCTTAGGTTATTTAATCAAACAAAAGTCCTAAAAGACTTATTACCAGTAATTAGTAAATATGTAAACCAAAAGAGAGAATCGAACTCGAATACATTCTACGCTTTTCTGCATAAGACCATTAAGCAACTAATTGAAAATCAGGATAGTACAGAGCTGCCTTCGACAGATATTTGGCAAAGTATTGCAAATCCAGATCTCCTGCCAGGAGATTATATGCCTGGAAAGAAATTATCATATGACAGCGTAGAATTTGGAGTGATTTCTCAAAAAGAAGTTGTAGAAATTTTAGTTCAAGTCTTTGGTGGCAAGCAATCAAGGAACAGACAAAAGCGGTCTCTCGTTTTTGACACTCAGAAACTGGAAAGAGTAGGCAAAATATATGATTTAGACACTAACATCAAGGTAACTACAGCTGTGACGGATGTGACGGATGTGACGGATGTGGGACTGGATAGGTTCACAAACAGGGACCAGACCGGTGAAAAAACAACAACTATCGTTAATCTAAATGATAATATTCACAACATAAACAACCTAAATTACGATAATATTATAACTCAAGACATAATTAGACATTCGTCAACTACAATAAATCCGTCACACCCGACATATGCGTCATCAGAAACAGAGTTAAAATGACAAATGAATTTGAAAATCAATAAAAAACAATCTAACTACGATGACAAGTCCATGGATATTGAAAACCTACGATCGGATATTTTGTTAGTCTGCAAGGACTGCTTGGAAAATGTCATGCAAATTACCAAGGATATGCCTATCACAAATATTTTGAATCTTGCAACAGTAGCTGACATGAAGGGTATTCAAAAAACATTGGTTATCCATGAGGAATTTGTAAGATGGTTGCAAAAGCAAATGTCTCTCGTCGCGAAGAGTAGTACCATTGACGAACTTAGTTCAATATATAACCAGATATCCACTGGACTTGCCGCGAAATCGTCACTACTCGATGGAGTCTTAAGAGAAGCAATTGAAGATTCAAGTTTTAGTTTAAGAAAAAAAAGTCAACAAATGATCTTTAAAAATGACACATAGCGAAATGCATAAAGCTTACTTCCTTTAAATATTTACATGCATAAAATGAGCCAACTAACGCATAAAAGTTCTCTAAATATAATCGAGCAACAAGATCTAATAGATATTGAACTGGACAAAGAGTATAGATTATCACTCATTTTATCCTTGCATAGCAAAGGGCTAACACAGACTGAAATTGCAATAAAGCTGAGGATTAATCAGTCAACCATATCAAGAGATTTACAGCTGATAAAACAGGAATCAAGAAAAAGGTTGGAGCGATATTTAGATAAGGATATTCCATTTGAATTCTTGACAACATTAAAGGGATTTGATGAAATAATCAAGACAATATGGGAAACGATAGAAATGGGTGAAATTTCATGTAAGGAAAAATATCACTTTTTGAATTTACTTGATACAGTATATACCAAGAGGCTACAATTAATTCTTGGCGGAGATCCAAGACAGGGTGGATCCCTCAATTTGCAAGGCTGTTTGGATACAATACGTGTGAATGAACTATGCCTACCCGGATAATTTGGCTTGTGTCTCCGAAAATCTGCTAACATCCCTATTCATCGCAAATATAAACATCTCAATTGACTAGCTAGAGAAAATTCTTCTCACCATCTGGTAGAACAATACTTCCATAAAAGTACTGACTTTCTGACGCTTATTGAAGCTCGTATTAGTACTGCCCTTTCCAATCCAATAAGTGCGTTTTCCAAAAAAAAGTTGCATTTCGCGTAGTAGCAGTAAATATTGGTCATCTTGGCATGATTGGGTCTGTGTGGAAGAGAGAAGACCAGCTTCCGCTAATTGTATTTACTTCCACCTTATCAGAACCTCATTATTATGAATAGCAATAAATAATTCTAGGATTATAAAGGGTGATGTTGAGTGTCTACGGTGCAGAAAACGTCATTGACAATAAGAAAAGGTTATTGCGGGAAGTATTACTTGCAACCTTACCTAAAGCAGAATCAGCGAATTTTGTATTAGGCTATTTCTTCATATCAGGTTTTGGCATAATCATTGACTCTCTTAAGGACCTAAAGAAATTGCAGTTACTAATTTCCAATACCACAAATCAGACAACTGCGGAAGCCCTTATTGAAGGTTTTAAAACAGTCAGACAGGCAAAAAGGGAGTTACAAAAAGACCAATTTGTAAATCAAAAGAAAATAAATCAATTCAAATTACAGGCAAATGAGAACTTTTCAAAATCCGCTAATGATGAACTCTATGCAATGCCTGAAGGAGATTTGATTCTTCGCAAAAACTATAGATAATTAACAATTGCTTTAAAATTTTCTAGTTCCATACGCATATGACCTTTTTGCCATAAGAGTATAAAAGCAGCGTCTCGTAAGCCACCTGGATTAGCGATTTGGGAGTGAAGTGAAAATATAAGGTGATCAAAAAAAATTGGTAAGATGATTTTAGCACGTTCAACGCTGTAATTAAGACCTTTGTTAAGAGAATATTTATGTAAATGAAATTTACTTTCTTATTATTGGTTAGAGAATCGTGGGATGAGCTTACAGTATACGGCGATTTTTATTGGCCAATTCTTCGCCAGAAGAGAGAAACACTGAACCGATTGGGAACGAAAGACCAAATTGATTGGTATCCCGATAGTCGCGAGTTTGAAAGGGTTATACAGCAAGGTTTTAAGAAACCAAAAGAAGAGAAGGTTTGTTTTATAAACAGCTTTTTCCAAATTCTAGGTGCAATTTACAAACATCCAAATAAAATCAAGAAGTTGAATATCATATCTCACGGTTCTCCAGACTATATCGGCTTTTACGGTATAATACATTATGAAGGTGGTGCATTACCGAGTAACAAAGTAACATTCACCGATTTGGATATGAGTGAGGTTGATCCTAAAAAGGATCGTAAAAAAGTGATAAAAGGCATTTACCCCCTCAATACGGAGAGCCTTCAGTATCTGTTGGATTTAGAAAAATCCGGTATTCCTTTCGTGTTTGAAAAGGAAGATCTGATAAACTGTGTGTTTTTAGATAGAAAAACAATAGAGGAAATTGACAGATCGGATAATAAAAAATCTGAAAAAAAACAGCTTGAAAAGCCGAAAAAACAAAGCAAAAGTAAGAACACCGAGGTATCCCTTGAGCAGATTCGAGCCAAATTTCAACGAGGAGCAGAGATAGGCTTGTATACTTGTTATAGTGCCGCCCCGACTAAAATTTTTAGTTTGCTGCGTGAAACCTTTGGGGCAAACCCTGCTGGCATTAAAGAAGCATTGTGGTATGAACCCGTCAAATATAACGGATCACAGGTCTATTCTCTGAAAGTAGGTCCAGTTGGGGGGACTCTTGTAGATAATTTTCACGATATAAAACTCGAAACAAATCTAGGTGGTTAGAAGCACATAGCCATGTTTATATAAAATGTGTTTTCGTGAAAGTTAACTATGGCTCGGAAGGGAAGCTATAAGAAAAAAGGCAAAGGAAAAAATTCGTCCAAAAAAAGAATCATCCCAAATCTCGAGAAAAACCTGGAAGCTTGCCTCTTATTTACAAAACGCGATATATCACAGGTTAGACCCGTAGCCGCTCGGGTAACCCCTGAGGAACCAGTAACTTGTTTCCCACTGGACGTGTCTTCGCCCGAATACACTCTTTATTTCAGAAAATCAAAACCAATTATGAGCTTGCTTTTACCGGGTAAAAGCCCGATATATAACCCTGATGGACCTAATATTCCGGGGATACCTAAGTGTCCCGATTTCTTTATCTCGTGCGTAAGGGTTGCTCGTCCAGGAGAAAATCCAAGTGATCAATGGGACTCTTCTTTACCAAATCTTAGCTTTGATTTCTCCATTGATCTCAAATTCGAGCAAGTCTGGCTTTTGATCAATCAGAAGATTGGCGACTTGTCCTCTTCTTCGGGATTAGCGCCCGGTGAACAAGTAACCCTGGAATTCCTCTCTAGTCAAAGAACTACACTGGATAGACAAACATTAGATTCGACAGAGGAAATGAACTCTATTGAGAACACGATAAATGACAAAGAAGTTGTCAATGTAGTTAGGGCTTCATCAAAAACAGACAATTGGAACGCCAGTGTAAACGGAGGAGTTGACCTCGGTTATTTTAGCTTAGGAGGAAGTGGTGGATCAAGCGGATCAACCACAGAATCCATAAACACCACCCAAGATCACATCAGTGAGGTAACGAAAAAATCTTCTCAAAGCATAAAGACTTTACATAAAATTGAAGTTAGGGGCATTTCGGAAACATTCGTCCAAAACCGGATGACTAGAACCGTAAAGAATCCGTATCGCGACCGGACCTTGTCCATAAATGTTTTCCAGCTACTCAAGCAATTTGAAGTTACAACAAAACCCTTCGAAATCCGTCCTTCTCTAATTATTAAAATTGATACTTTAGAGTGGAACGATAACTTTATTCGGTCACATTCTGACTTTTTACGAAATAATCTGATTGACCCTTCGTTTGTAATTGATTTTGATAGCATTGTTTCATCAGTGAAAGAAATATTTGAACCGCCAGAAATAGCAGATCTAGTTCCCTTATGTAAAGAAGCTTTAGAATTGCTGTTCGACGAACCGAATATTTTTAATGTTTACGATATCTATGTTTCGGATCCTGTAAATCAATATTTCCATCAGAACAGCGCGAGAGATTCTCTGGATGCGAGCAATCCGCCTATGACTGGAGCACCGGTTCCAGACCCATTTAGGTTTGCAGGCTTAAACGCAGCGTTGGAAAACGAAGTTGGTCGATTATACACTATTCTGAGATTCTATCAAGTTTTATATGACAAGTTTACAAATGAAGGAAGACTCGATACAATGGCATTGTCACTTGCTCTTACTCTTAGAGCTATTGTTGATGAAAATTGGAAGGATTTAAGTGATGCAAAACATGTGAATAGTCTCCTTTACAGTAATAGATTTACAGAGATTTTCAGGAGATTGTCTGGTTTCAGTGCCTTTTTTAGATCTTTTATAGATTGGAGGATGGAAAATGCTACGCCTTTTTGGACTGCGATATCAGAACGTGATAAATCGAGACCCTTGGTTAATAGATTAATTCAACATTTGAATTGTAATATGAATTATTACGTTCAACAATTTCTCGAGTATATATCTATCAAAACTAATCGCCAAAGTATAAATGATTTCATAGATCAAGTTATAGATTCCACATCAAGATGGAGTGACGCGTCCCCAAGATTTATTCGGAGTTATTTTGATGTAGATCGGGCTTTCATTGAGGGACAGAGAATTGTAATACCTGCCTTCTCGCCATTTCAACCAGATGCAAATGGAAATATTACCGTGCCTCGCGGTAGCCAAGCTTTGAAGGCAAACTTGGAAGAGATACCATGGAGCTCTCTAGTTCCAACAACTGACGTAGTTGAATTGCCTGTAGGCGATAGCGTTCACCTCGAGGCGGTTCCGGGGAGGTGTAAGTTAACAGAAGTTCCAGACGAACCCGCCCCTGTTCCAACAGTAGTGTTTAAGTGTGATTGTGGGAAGGAACAAGAAAGTCGACCAAATACTACTCAGTGATTTTTGATTGAGTATATTTTGACTCATTACTGGGCCAGAAAGTTGCATGTAATGATAACGGAAAAACATTTGCTTATACCGAAGAGACATCAAAAGATTAATTACATCATTAAGAACAGCTTACGCCAAAGAACTATCCCTAGATTAAGAACAAACTTCGTAATGACTTGTTAGACTCGCTAAGGCTAAGTTGTCAGACATACTTGATTTTTTGAAAATAGAAATACGCATTCATGCCTCCCACAAAAGCAACATCAGATGAGTCCCCACCACTTTTTCCCTCATCTATTGCCATAAGTCTATATCCTTCTTTAGTCAAGTCATCGAATGCGATGATGAATTCTACTTGTCTACCCCACACTCTCTGTAAAATGGCGATGTATTCAGTCTTATACTGTATCACCCCATTTTTATCCCATCCAGGTTTATATTCAGCTACTCGTTGAACCAGGTCTCGATAACGCTCTATCTTGTCAAGTTCTGAATGTTGTGCCATTTTGTTTTCCACGGTTTCGGAATTATCAAATAGAATTGAACTTAAAGACAGAGATGAGCCACATCCGTTACAAAAGCTGGAATCAACAGGATTATTATTAATGCATTTGCTGCAGACATTATTCATTGGCGGAATAAATTTTACCAAATTAGACTTTTAAGAAAATTCTATAAACTAAATGCTTATAGGCAGTCATGGATTGTAACCTGATTGCCTTGTAATATCTCTTTTTTAAATCTCGTCGTCTTTAATAGACTCGGCTTGACGTCTTTTTCGTTTGTAAATAGATTTTGAATTGTTTAGCCCACGTCTATATCTTCCCGGAGTAAACGCTTCCATATTACCCGGGTTGGCGTCAAACGGATTGTCTATAGTTCGCACAAAATCTCCAATCTTACTTTCATAATTAACCTCGTATAAGGGAACGATATCACCACAATGATAACACTGTCTAAATTTGTCGGCATCGGCAACAACCGGAAGGAAAAAAAAGGTTAAATCAAAGCAAGAGAAATCGCTGCTAGCAATTAATTACCTACCCAGAGGGCTACACTCCACCTACCTAAGCGATCAAGCCCACCCTAAACAATGATGAGGTAGAAATATACTACTACTAAGACGGTAACGTATTATCAACTGTAATAAATCCTTGGTCCATACATCTATACTCGAGGGAATCCCTCCTATGGAAATATGCCAGCAACATTGCCTGTTGATATACATAGATAAGTTTACGAATGTAAATGTTCAGAAGCTATTGGATCCTTTTGAGATGGAGCTTCAATGCCATTGGTGTTTGGTTTCAAAACCACCTTGACTCCTCCTTTACCTTCTGCAGAAACAAATAGCTCAACTAGTTTTCCCGTTTGAACAGCTGCCTCTAAGTATAGCTCTATTGTATCGATTTTATACTTTTTGAACCATTTTTCAATATCATCCACCTTTGCAAAAATATCCTTGGTCTGTCCACTGGCATCTGAATACGAACTGCCTTTCTTCGATCTAAATATTAGTCTGACATCCTGGACTTCAGGTTGTTCTTCCAATTGTTTAAGTAAAGTATTAGGATAAATTTAAGATTTTCCAGACATTGATTGAATCTTTATGGTGCGGCAACAAGTCGTTATTAACTGCTCGCCTGTGAAATTTGTAGATAGTTCGTAAGATAATGGCTATACGTTGGAGGGAGAACGATCGTTTAACTTATCTGCTATCCTGTTTTTAATATCGTTTATAGATAAAAGAAACGGATCTCGTTTTGTATTTCTAGCAGGAGAATATCGGTGATATTGATTTTCGGCCTGCTCCAAATATTGTTGTGCTTTTGATAATTTATCATATTTTTCAAAAAGTAAAGCCATGGAGAAATAGCAACCCGCAGTCGCAAATTTGGCACCCAGCTTGTCATAGATTTCAAGAGCCTTTTCAAAATAAGACAAATTCTTCTCGAGGGATACTTTTTCATCGGTATTCGTAAGCAAAACAGTTCCGATATTAATCAGGGTTTCAGCAACCTTGAATTGGTCGCCTTGCTCTAAATAAATGGCCATACTTTTGTCAAGATATTCTTCAGCTTCTTTAAACGATTTCGTTTCTAAGTAAACCAGTCCAATGCCTGTATATGCTTGAGCCTCAGTTGGATCAATTTCGAGTGCAGACTCGTAGCATTTGATGGCACTCTCGTATTCCCCAAGGCCTAAATATGCAAATGCCATGTGTATCCACGACTCAACAGAATTTGGATCGATTTCCAAAGATTCTTTCAAGTAATTAATTGCATCCTTAAATTCCAACATTTGGATGCTTATTTTGCCTAAGGTAATTAATGCCTCAGGGGAGCTTGGATCAATATCTAGTGCTTTCTGAAAAGAATGTTCCATTTTGTCGAACTCCTCCATCCGAAGATAAGTAATTCCCATATTGTAAAAAATCTCTGCCCTTTTGGGTTCGACTTTGATAGCCCGGTCGAAACAGTTTAATGCCTCGTCGAAACGACCTTGTATGGAAAGAGCTTCGCCTTTACTTATCCATGCGTCTACGTAATTTGGATCTTTATCTAATATTCTTTCAAATTCCTTAATTCCCTCTGAGAATTCTCCTAGATTAATCAAAGAACGTCCCGTGTAAAGTAACGATGATTTCAACTTTGAGTCAACCTCCATAATCAATTCCCCTCCAATACCTTTCCCAAAAGCGACTTATTTTCATGCTGTTTGGTAATGAATTTTAAAATATTTTGGTGGATTTCAAAACATTGGAGCGCCAAACGAGTTTGATTTTGGCTCAGATAGGCCTTGCCCATATTGAACCAGGCGTTATTATAATTTTCGTTATTGGTAATTAGAGCATACTGCTCTATTGCTTGGAAGAATTTCTTTGATTCGAAAAATCGATTCCCGTCATCTAAATGTGATTTTACGTTTATTTCAGTGGAATCAACGTAGATATTTGGCTTCTTGTAGTCAATTATGAGTTCAATTGGTATGACGTATCCCTCATTGCTGATATCGGGCCCCGCATCTACGGCGAGAATTCCTACAAACATCCCAACAATTTTGCCCCTGTTAGGCTCAAAGATCGGTGCTCCACTCAAACCAGGACCGGCGGTCTTCGAAGAAAGCTGATAGGCCTCCACTTTTATAGCAGGTCGCAAGTTCCAAGGATTTTGCAAATTCGTCTGCGCAGACTCTGAGGTATACCAAGTTTTAGTAGTTTCCAATTCCCCGGAAAATACCTTTCCAACTTGAAATTTGCCAACTGATGCTGAAGTATACCCCCAAGCCGAAACGGGCAGAGAAGGAGTTGTCTCCTTAGCACAACGGAGTGGTGGAAGATCCAGACCGTTTATCTTTAATACTGCAATATCGAAATCCATCGATGAGTAATCTTGGGACCACTCTGCGTCATATGTTTGATTTTCGTGTTCTACCTGTATTTTGTCCAGAGTCCATATAACATGATGACATGTAATACAATAACCTCTCTTGTAAAAAAAACCAGTTCCGCAAAACTGGCCGTCTCCCACAATCTTTACGGTGCTCTTCTTCACATCATCCATAGTCTGCATTTCACCGCTCAATGTTGGTTTTTCCAATGCATTGCATAAATATTTTTTAATTTGGCGCCTTTCAAATAAGATGGCAGTCTAAGTGGCTGTTCGGTGATGAATTGTGTAGTCTGCTAGAAGCTTCCATTATGGACGCGAAATAATGCAATTTTTATGGAGGGTCGTCATTAATTGTGTTAACTTCAGCGGATTGCGGAAAGTCCTAAACACACTTGCCCCGTCTGTTTTGCAGTTTTTACATCTAAAACATTTAGAATTCTAAATGTTATTTGAGAAACTCCGTGAAGTTATATATTTATTACCAGATATAGACGTCAACGTAAAGGATAATGGTTGAGGTTGCAA
>AR_comb_assmDRAFT_10614811_pt1 | contig 12634 bp, 8 predicted proteins | sample ArasoioldDNA_FD_10543 | JGI IMG/M metagenome (IMG submission 10543) | reverse complement strand
CGCAGAGACCTTATCGGATCCCCACATCCGATTCGTCGTCAACAGCTGGCTCCTGTTCGACCATTTGACACAGGGGCCGGATGCGCTGCCCAACATCCTGACCAATGGCGTCTGGTTCGAGCCGGCCTTTGCCGCCTTCGAGCGCGGGCCAGCCAAGACCGATGTGGCCGGCGGGAAGCGGCAATTCTTCTTCCACGCACGTCCGAACAATTCCGGCTCGCTGTATTGGCGTGGGTTGGAGGCCATCGGCGCTGCGCTCGAGGAAAACATCCTTGACCCCGCGAAGTGGACCTTTCACTTTGCCGGCAACGACCTCGACCGACTCGAACTGCCGCGCGGCGTCCTCCCTGATATCGTTCAGAATCTTCCGTGGTCGGATTATGTCAAGCTAGTTCGTCGCATGGATGTTGGACTGTGCCTCACCGACGCCCCGCATCCGGGCTCCCTTCCGCTCGAACTCGCGGCCGCCGGTGTCGTGGTGGTGACCAACCGCCACGACGGTCAGAGCTACCCCGACCGGATCATCGGAGCGGCGCCGACCATCGACGGGCTGAAACGCGGGATTGCCGAGGCAGAGGCCCGCACCGCTGATCGCAATCGCGGTCTGGCGCACGCGAATGGCCATCATGTCAACCGGGATTGGGAAGCGGCACTTGCGCCAGTGCTGGCACACCTCTACCCGAATCACAGATTGGGCTAGCCATGTTTCAGGCCGCCAGGCGTTCGCCGATTAGCTTCGAGGGGTTCGCCAACGCGACATTCGACGAACGCCTGGTTGCGCTCACGTCGCGGGCCCGCCGGATCGCGTACTACTACGACAAGCCGGACACCAGCACGTTCCGCTACCGTGTGCTGAACATGGTGCAGGCGCTTGCCGCCTGGCCTGAGGGCGGCATTTCCGCTTCGTGGTTCAGCCGCCGTGATCTCGGTGAAATGCACCGTTTCATCGACCGCGCCGACGCGTTGGTGATCTGCCGCGCCCTGTACACATCTGCGATCGATCGGATGGTGACCCGGGCGAAGGCGCGGCGGATTCCGGTCCTGTTCGACTGCGATGATCTGGTGTTCGATCCGGGCTACGTTCCATTGCTGATGCAGAGCCTGGACGTGGATCCCAATCATGACGAGAGCCTGCAGTATTGGTTCGCGCGGATTGCCCGCCACGGAGCGGTCATGCGCTTGTGCGACCGGGCCATCGCCACCAATCCATTCCTCGCCGAGAAGATGGAATCGAGTACGGGAGACATGCGATGCCACGTGATCCCGAACTTCCTCCACGACGTGCAGCAGGCCGTTTCAGCGGAGCTCTACGCGGCCAAGCGTGACTCCGGCTTCCACTCGGACGGCACCATCACGATTGGGTACTTCAGCGGATCCCCGACACACGACAGGGATTTCGCAGTGGTCGCGTCGGCGCTGAGACGGCTGATGGATCACGATGGCCGGATCAGACTGCGCGTCGTCGGCTTCCTGAATTCCAGAGACCAGCTGGAAAAATACGGGTCGCGCGTCGAGTTCCATGCAGTGCAGGACCCGCTGAATCTCCAGCGCCTTATCGCCGAAACCGAGATCAATATCGCGCCGCTGCAAAACAATCTGTTTACGAACTGCAAGTCGGAGCTGAAGTATTTCGAGGCAGCGATTGCCGGGACGCTTACCGTCGCGACGCCTACCTATTCGTTCACACGTGCGATCGTTGACGGTGAGAACGGCTTCTTAGCCAGAGCCTTCGAGTGGGACGCGAAGCTGCAAGCCGCATGCGAGGTCGTTGACAGTCCTTCTCGATACGCCGCCATGGCGGAGCGTGCGTTCGATCTGGCGGAACGCAACTATGGGTGGAACCGACATGCACCCCTGATCGCAGCCACCGTCTTCGATCGGGAGACGGCTTCCGTTTCAGAAGATTCAGCAACCCGGCAACCGGGGGCTGGCGATGAGTTGCGACGGTCCACGCCGTGGGAGCCAGTGAGTTCGTAGGCGCCGGTCGCGCCGCAATTCGTGAGAACCGGAATGACGACAACGACCCTCGGACCGATCCGATCAGCAGACGAACAGGTGGACCGGTACAATCTCGATCAGCCTCTCGGCAAGGGACCATTCACATTTTCCACGGGAGATGAGGTCGTCGTTTCCGGCTGGGCATTCGTCGCGGGTCCAGGGCCGGCGCTCGCCTCGGTCGTCCTGGAAGTGGTGAACACTCAAACCGGAGTGGTGACACGGGTCGACTGCGAGCGGGTGCCCCGCCCTGATGTCGTCGAACACTTTTCGAACCCGGGCTTGCTCTCGAGCGGGTTTACCGGCCGCTTCTCGCTCGATCCGTCGTTTCAGGGCGCTCACACCGTTCGGCTGCTTCAGACCGACGGCAAGCGCGCCCATTCGTCTGCCCAACTGTTCTCGTTCACCGTAGCCCCTGCGTCGATCGAAGCGGACGCACGTCGCCATCTCGCAACGAAGTTCCTGACCGGCTCCGGCCTGGAAATCGGCGCCCTGCAACGACGGCTCGAGACGCCAAGGTACTGCACCGTCAGATACGTCGATCGAATGCCGCTGGACGAGTTGCGGGCGCACTACCCGGAACTTCGCGATCTGCAACTCCAGACGCCCGACCTGATCGACGATGGCGAGACGCTGACCAAGGTCGCCACCGGCTCGCAGGATTTCGTGATCGCCAATCACTTCCTCGAGCATTGCGAGAACCCGATCAAGACGCTCGGCAACCTGGCTCGTGTGCTGAAGGAGGGCGGCGTCCTCTACATGGCGGTGCCGGACAAGCGCTTTACCTTCGACGTCGGCCGGCCGGTGACGCCATACCACGTGCTCGCCGAGGCCCGACGACTGGATCGCCGGTCGGATCGCGAATTCCTGTACCGGGAATGGGCGGCGTACGTCATGAGACTCGCGCCGGCCGATGTCGACGCGGCGGCTCGAAAGCTTCTGGACGAACAGTACAGCATCCATTTCAACGTGTGGGCGCTGCCGGATCTCCTGGAGTTTCTCGTGAGAGCGCGGGCGGAGTTCGCCCTCCCGTTCGTCCTCGAGTGGGTGGTCAGCTCGGAGAACGAGGTCATCCTGATTCTCCGGAAGCAGGAGCCATCGTCAGTGCGTCTTGATGAATCTCCCGAATCCATGCCGGTCGAACGAGCCTCAGCCATCAGCGAGCGAGATGACGCGACGGCGCGCGTTCAGCAGCTGAGCGCTGAACTGCTACGGCTTCAGGCCGAGCGCGGCGCGATGGCGGCAGATTACCGTCGCGTTCTTGCAGCCAACGAATCTCTCGCCCGCGAAATCGCCTCGCTCGATACCCGTGCCGCCGAAGCGTCGAAACGATGCAGCCGACTCGAGGCGGAGACAGGCCGGCTGCGGAAGCAGACCCGCACGATGACGAAGGCTCTGCGCCGTGCCGACAAGCATCGAGTGCGGCTCGCGTCCAAGCTGGACCTCGCACTGAAATCGAAGCAGCGACTCGCGTCTGAACTGAACATCGTGCGGAAATCGAAATCGTGGCGGCTTACGGCTCCGCTTCGACGACTCGTTCGCGCGATCAGGTAAGCCACGCTGCCCAAGTAAGCCACTCGCGATTGAAGGCTTACGGCAGTTCGACTGCATCGGACTTCGGCCCATCAGCGGGTTTATCCGATCCATACGCCGTTTTTCGCGCGAGAAAGCCTGGCAGCGCGATCAGATTCATGAGGGCAAGTGGATACGCGGGCACCGCGATGCGGTCCTGGGAGACCAGGAGCGACACGTTCAGCAGGAGAAACACCATCGGGATCAAGCTGAACGCCAGCAGGGTCGCATCCATTCGTGCCAGGCCCAGAATCGCCAGCACCAGCGTCGCCAACAATCCCGCGCAGACGAGCCAATCGTACTTGGGCGCAAGCCAGGCCAGGACACGTCCGAATGCGCTTGGCTTTGCCGGTTGCATCATCTCGACCGCCAATGGCGGAAAGCCTTCCGGCTGCGGAGCGACGACGGCGATCCCGGACAGAATCCAGGTCCGGAAAACGGCATTGTCGCTCTCCAACGGCCTGACCTCGGCGAACAGCAAAGCGGTCCGCAAACACCCGGCGATGTATCGCTGCGGGTACGAGATCATCGCCCGTAAGAAGATGGATCGCGCCTTGGGCGCATATTCCTCCACCGCATCCAGCGGCGCGTACACCAGTTGATCCTTCACTCCGCTGAGCGGCAGCTGGCCGTTCTTCAACGACTGGTCGAGCGCCGCAGCATATAGCCCCTGCGCTTTGCCCCACATGGGATCCTGCGGTGGCAGCACGGCTTGCTTCGCAAGTCCGTACAGCAGAACCTCGCCCGTCCGCTCGGAGACGCGGGGGTTGCTTTCCCATGGGTATGCAATCAGGAACGGTCCCAACACAACGAGGAGAACTTCTCCGGCGATCCGCCAATGTGCACCGCGACGTTGCGTCATGCCGGTTTGTGGCTTCCACCGTCGCCACCCGTACACCAGGCCAACGGCCGGAGAGACGTATAGCAACGAGGAGCGATGGTAGTACGCCACGCCCAATACGGCGACGATAGCCGCGATCTGGCGCGCCGGATTCGAGAAACGAGCCGTGGCGACGAACAGGATCGCAGACAGAAAGAAAAACGTCCCGGCCTCGGTCAAGAGGACATGTTCATAGGTCGTCAGAGTCGGAAACGCGGCGAGTAGTGGAAAAACGACGGCGGCCTCCAACGTGCGGCCGCACCGCCGGAGCGTTGCGGCGAGCATCCAGATTCCAGCAAATGAGAGCGCGGTCTGGAGCGCGACGACGGCCAGCGGCTGCCTCCCGAACAACCAGAAGAACACCTTGAGCAATGCAGGAAAAAGCGGGGTCCGCAAATAGTCCCACTCGGAGCCGAAGCGCGGCGTCCCGAGAACCTCCGCCAGTTTCGCGTACCAATAGCCGTCGACCGTGACGACGATCGGGAAGCTGACCAGCTCTCCCACCGAGATCACAATCGCCGCTGCGACGGCGATCGTGTAGATCCGGTTGTGAAGAGCGGAGGCTGGCTGCTGCATTGCTCCATCGCTCATGCGAAGCCCATCTCTAAGAACTCCCATCGGAGCACACCGATGCGGTCCGAGCCACCGAAACGACGCGGATGGAGCTCCTCCTCGACACCCTGGCCTGCGGCACCAGGTCGGCGTCCTCCCCCATTCGCACCGGCACTACCGCGCAACTGAGGGGAAGCTATGGTTGTTAATGCGCTGGTTGCGGGCCAATGGAAGGAGGTGCTGTTCGATTCAGCCACCGTCGAGTTTGACCGAGGGATTGGCGACCGGGCATTATGCTAAATCAACTCACCGCGAGTCGATCCATGTTCTCCTTTACCGCCATGCTGGGGACGAACGCGCAGTGTGCGTCGGGTCATCAACCAGTGTGCGGTTGACTTTCAAGACAGTGGTTATTGTCAGGCCGGACTCGAGTTTGAACAGTGGTCTCGCAAGGCGCTCGTAGAGGGCACGAAATGCAGTTCGAGCGGATTGAAGGACCGGGTGGCACCAAACCCAGAATCGTCTGCGTCCTCGATTCTCACCAGCGCGGCTGGCCGACGGCCTGTGGCTACATCCGTCTGATTCTGCCCCTCAGCACGCCAGAGGCGCGCCGGCAGTTCGACATCCATTTCGTGGCGGCGGACGAAGTCGACCTGATCGACGCCGATGCCGTCATTGTCCAGCGGCTGGCGTTCACCAGTGATGCGGCCATCGACGGGCTGCTTACGCGTTGCCGCAGGTCTGGCGCGCGGCTGATCTATGAGATCGACGACGATCTTCTCGGGATAGCCGACGATCACACCGAGTACGAATACTACTCACACACGGCCCATCGTATTCGTCGACTGATCGATGCTGCGGACGAGGTCTGGGTGTCCACTGAAGCGTTGGCGACGAAGATGGAACCGTTCGGCCGAACCGTTGTGACGATCCAAAACGAGCTGGACGCACGAATCTGGAAGACAGCGGAACCGACCGCGCCAAGCTCGATGGTTCGGCTGATTTACATGGGATCGGCGACGCACTCGGCGGATTTTCACCAGCTCCTGAAACCTGCCTTTGAAATGCTGCGCCGCGAGTTCGGGGAGCGTGTCGAATTGACGCTGGTCGGCGTCGCTGAGCAGGTAGCGCTCTCCGACGGCGTGCGGATGCTGCCTCCGCCCCCTGGCGTCGGGTCAAGCTATCCATCCTTTGCCAACTGGCTCCAGTCGCTTCTGGACTTCGATGTCGGCCTGGCGCCGTTGCTTCCCACCGAGCTCAATCGATCGAAAAGCCGGATCAAATGGCTGGAATACTCGGTGATGGGCCTGGCCACGGTAGCCTCTGACTTTGCCGAGTACCGGAATTCGATCGAGGAGAGCCATGCGGGTCTGCTTGCCGGCAGCCATCCGCGCGGATTCTACGAGGCGTTGAGAAGCTTTGCCCTGGTGCCGTCGATTCTTGCGGAACTCAAGCAGACGGCGGTGGATTTCGCCAACGCGCAGATGGCAGCCCCCGTTGCTTCTCATCGGCGACTGAGCCGGCTCTCATCCCTGCTGGGGGCCGTACCGGCACACTCCACCTCTTGACGCGAGGTCGAGGCGCATGGGCCCACCACCGTCCCGTCTGCCGCCGCCGTCCCCTCTGCCGCCGCCGGTCACTGTTTGGTCTACCGGTGCGCGCGGTGGTCCTTGACGATTAGAAGTACCGGTATGCTTCGTAAGCCCAACGCTATGTTACCCAGCCGCGCCGGTTTGTCTTCGCCAGTCCTCTCCCGACCGCTCCCGGTGGAACTCAGCCTGGCGGTATTCACCAAGCCGAAGAGCCTCAAGCCGCCGCCCGCGTGGATCGAACACATTCCGTTCGCATTCTGGCTCATGGAGAGGATTCGGCCGGAGCGGTTCGTCGAACTGGGGACGCACAGCGGGAATTCGTATTTCGCGTTCTGCCAGGCAGCACAAACCCTGTCTCCGGGCACGCAATGCTTCGCCGTTGATACGTGGCAAGGTGACGAACACGCGGGGGAATACGGAGAGGAAATCTACGTCGAAGTCGTCCGCAACAATGATCGGCATTACGGGTCCTTCTCGCGGCTGATACGCGCGACATTCGACGAGGCTCTCGATTCGTTCGATGACAACAGCATCGACCTTCTCCATATCGATGGACTTCACACCTACGAGGGTGTCAAACACGACTTCGAAAGCTGGCGCCCCAAACTGACCCGCAACGCGATCGTGCTTTTCCACGACACCAATGTGCGTGATCGCGGTTTTGGCGTGTACAGGCTCTGGGAGGAGCTCGCGACGCGGTATCCGCATTTCGAGTTCCTGCATTCCAATGGCCTCGGCGTGCTGGCGCCCGGTGAGGACGTACCCGAGCTGATGGCCGATCTATTCGGCGCCTCGGCATCCCGGCAGGCCTGTGCGGATGTCCGTGAGATCTTTTCCAGCCTGGGCCAGACCGTGACCGCAGAATTCCTGCTGGCGCACGATGCGTCGATACGCGCCGCCGAGCACGCGCGTCTGGCCGAGATCACTCACCACTATTCGATCGCCATGGCTCGGGCGGAGGCGCTGCAAAAGGAAGCCGAGAACGCCCAGCGGGCGCTGGAAAGTAAAAGTGCGGAGGTGCAGGCTCAAACAGCGGAGCTCGAGCTTGCGGCCCGAGAATCCTCCGAGCTCAAGAAGCAGCACGACGCAGCCGCACAGCGGATCGCTTATGCGGAATCCGCACTGCACAAGCTCCGGTCGGAATTGTCCGACGAATTCACGCAGCGATACGAACTCACCAAGAAGGTCAGGCACTCTGCAAAGACGATTGCCACGCTGGAGAAACTCCACGACAGCGAGGGCGCGCGCATCGAAGAACTGGCAAGCAAGCTGAAGCAACAGCGCGCGCGCGTCCGTTCTCCTAGATGGTTGGCGCGCCAGCTTGCTGCGTCAACTGTGCAGCGGGTGCGGCAGATCGCCGGCCGGAAGCAATCAACGAGCACGGACGTGACAGCCGCAGCAATCGAACCGCTGTCCCGCGAACGTCGCGCGGATCGGCCAGCCACACCGGTCGTTCCACAGCCGGACGGCTCGAGCTTCTTTCAAGTGGCCGCCAGACATGACCTTGGTCGACTCACCACTACGGCTGCCAACCCGGGCGAACGGGCCGTTGCCGACGTTGATTCCGCGCCGATGTCTCTGAAATCGAACCTGGCGGCAGCGACCGTCGACGTCATCATTCCGGTCTACGGTGGGTTCGAGGAAACGCGGCGCTGCATCGCAAGCGTCATAGCGTCGAAACCGCTGAACACGTCCTTCGGCAGGCTCATCATCGTGGACGATTGCGGGCCTGTGCCGGAGCTTCGCGGACTGGTCGCGGCGATCGCCGCGCATGAGACGTTCGTCGAACTCATCGTCAACGAGTCGAACCTCGGTTTTGTGAAGAGCGCGAACAAGGCGATGCAGGCGAGTGGGTCCGACGTCGTTCTGCTGAACGCCGACACCGAGGTTCACGGCGACTGGCTCGACCGTCTGGCCTATCACGCGCACGCGGGCGACAAGACCGCTACGGTCACGCCGTTTTCCAACAACGCCACCATCTGTACCTTCCCGGCCATTGGCGGCTTACCGCACCTCCCGTTCGGAAAATCGCTCGCGGAGCTCGACGGCGCATTCGCCGCTGCCAACGGCGCACGGCATGTCGACATCCCGACCGGAGTCGGCTTCTGCATGTACATCTCCCGCGCCGCACTGGACGAGTTCGGCATGTTCGAAGAAGCTTTCGGCCGCGGGTATGGCGAGGAGACCGATTTCTGCCAGAAGGCGCTACACGCCGGCTGGCGCAACCTGCTGGCCGGGGATGTTTTCGTCTTCCATCACGGCAGCGTCAGCTTCGGTGCCTCGGCGGCGTCGGAACGGATGTCCGGCGGCGCCATCATGCGCGAGCGTTATCCGGACTACGAGCCGTCAGTGGCCCGCTGGATATCGAAGGACCCCGCACTGCCGTTGCGTTTCAACGCAACCGCCGCGCTGATCCAAGCGGACGTGCGACCGGTAATCCTCCATGTTCTCCATCCCTGGGGTGGCGGCACGGAAAAGCAGGTCGCCGAAATCGTTGCCGACGTCGAGACGGCCCAGCATCTCGTGCTGATCACCCGGCGGGTCGAGCACGGGCTCGCACTCTCCCTGCTCGTTCGGGAAGACGCGAACTGGCGCCAGTTCGATTTTTTGGTTGGCCGGCTGGTGGATGCCGCGCCGGTGCTGGCGCCATTCGGACTGACGCGTCTTCACGTGCATCATGCACTGGAGGTTATGGACGATCTGCCTGCCTTCATCGAGGGGCTCGGCATTCCGTACGACCTGTCGATTCATGACTACGCGCTGATCTGCCCCCGTACCACTCTCATCCGAGAGAAAGGGCTGTACTGCGGTGAGCCGGACGAACCAGGATGCCTCTCCTGTCTTCGCCGCGATCCGCACAGCCGCAGCCGCGACATCGTCTGGTGGCGGCATCGGGGTGTCGGCATTCTCGAACGCGCCGAGCGGGTCATCTGCCCATCGGTCGACGTCGCCTCACGCATGCGTCGCTATGCGACGGAAGCACATCTTCTGGCGGTGCCGCACGAACGTCTCCTGTATCACCCACCGCGGCACTTCCTCCTTTCGAGACCTCGCCCCGGCGAGAAACTGCGCATAGCGACGCTGGGCGTTCTCACCGAGCACAAGGGGGCGCTGTTCCTGCTCGAGTGCATCGAACGCGCAACGCTAGCCGGCGCGCCGATTGACTGGACATTGATAGGCTTCTTCTCGGCTGACTTGGCGAAGCGAGCGAAGGGTCTTTCCCGGGTGCTGAGAGTCACCGGCCCGTATGATGCGACTCAGGTCGGCTCGTTGATCGACGAGGTCGATCCGCACGTCATCTTCTTCCCGCAGCATTGCGTGGAGACCTATTCCTACACGCTCAGCGAAGCGTTGGCGTCCAACAGAGCCATTCTCGCTCCCGATATCGGCGCATTCCCCGAGCGTGTCACTGACGTTGACGGCTGTTGGCTCTACGACCATCGCTGGTCCGGCTTCGAGGTCATGGAGCTGATCGAAAAACTCGCAGCCAAGGTCTTCAGGGCGGGCAATCCCGCCGGCGTTCCGCAGGCACGCTATCAGCCCGATGGAACGGTCCTCGTCGATGGCACCTTCTACCAACAGCACTATCTTGCGCCGTTGTCGCAGGAAAGTGGGGCGCCGTAGGGGATGTAGACGTGATTTACGGCGCGCGCAGGCGTTTGGTGCGCGTCACTTGATGCGCTTCAGAAAACCTCTTGGATTAAACGTCATCAGGAACTTCTCCCGGGCGGGATCCAGAACGAAATCGGTGGTCCCGTTGAGAAAGTCCTCGACAGCTTCGAACGGGCCTGGGCCAAAGGCCTGGTACGTCGGATGCCCGTTGATGTTGGTGTCTTCAACGATCAGATAACTGCCGACGGTCACCTGCGGCGACAGAAGTTCCAGCTCCCGCTTCACGTGCGGCTTGGAGTGATCTGAGTCGAGGATCACCAGTCGGACTTCATCCGGACGATCGCCAAGCACGCTCTTGAGGAGTGCTTCATCGCCACTCGAGCCCAGCACGTACCGTATCCGCGGATGGACCGGCCGATCAGCCGGGTTGATATCGATGCTGATGATTTCGCCTCTTCCGAGAAGATCCATCATGTGCGCCATAAACAAGGCGCTCCCTCCAGCCGCCGTTCCCGTCTCGATGACGAGGTCCGGCCGGATCTCGTGAAAGATCTCCTGGTAGACCCACAGGTCCAGCGGGCATTTCAGACACGGCACACCCATCCAGTAAGTGCGTTCGAAGATAGGGCGCTGTCCCGGCGGGCCGTTGTAGTACAGGTCGTGGAAGGAGTTGACTATTCGACTCGTCTCAGAGTCCATTTCGAACACGCCATCCCCCAGATCTGCATCCTTGTACTCTGAGTGTCATCGACAGATTCGACGTCCTCGTGAAATCGCATCGCACTGATGGCGCGTCCGTCAGCATGACGGATCGGACGTGCTCACCCGCGTGCGACGCAGCCGGCGGTCGCGCCAATCGGTGGCGGACGAGGCCGGTGCGCTGTCGTATCCAAGAAGTCGCGCCAGGTCAGGATCGTCGCTGTAACGACCACCCAGCGCGGCCGGAAGCGAAATCTGCTGCGCGATGAGTGGAATCGTGTAGACGTGATTCACGGCGCGCCGCACGCGCTCGGTACGGTTCACGCCGGCCCGGTGGAACAGCATGGAGTCGAACACGATGAACGAGCCGCGGTCCGCCTCGACCGGCATGTCGATTTCGGCAGCCAGCCGCTCGGACGGGAACCGCTCGAACTGGTGCGACCCGGGGAGAATGGTGGTGGCTCCGGTCTGCACGCGGAACGGATCGAGGCAGAACAGCGCGCTGATCGCGAGCGGTTCACTCGACACCCAATGTTGATAGGGCAGGTCCCGGTGATACGCCCGCTGCGTGTGATCCTGGCTCGGCGCGTTGAAGACCCCGTTCTGCTGCATGAGCACGACGTACTCGCCCAGCAGGCGACGCACGACCGCCAGCACGCCCGCATGCGCGGCAAGACGCAGGAACGCTTCGTCGTAGGCCAGTGGGCAGCGCGCGGTCTGATGATCCCCGATCGCCTCGAGTCGATCGGCACCGAATTCCTGGACTTGCTGCTCGAGCACGGCATCGAGCCGGATCGAAAAGTCGTCCATTTCGGCATCGGTGAACCCGCCGGCAACGACGGTGCAGCCGACGCGGCGAATGCGCTCAACGTCGAGATCGATGGCTTCCTTCGCGATATCCCGCTCGGTTACGCCATACACACCTGACGTCTTTTGCCTATCCAGCATCGTCCGATGGGACAAGATCGTACCACGTGACTACGTTCACGAACCGCGAACGCAGTCGCTCAGCGATGGCCGGTTGATCCTGCGGCCGGACTCCGACGAGGACCGTGGCTTCCGCGGACACGTCAGCGAGCGGAACATGGCGACGATCGCCGAAATTCCCGACCGCCCCCTCGTCTGTCGTGCACGCGTCGACACGCGCCCACGCCCCCGGTGCATACGCCCGGAGCAGGGCCGCCGCTTCGCCGGCGCCGAAACAGACGACCTGGGGAGCCAAACGAGCGAGCAGCACGGCATCGAGCTGTTGCCATGCGCGCAGATACCCGAGGCGCCCCTCGAGCAAGGCGTCTCCACCGAACTCGCACGCCTCTGACGCGACCGCCTGACGCGCCGCCACCACCATCTGAAATGGTCCGAGTTCGCGAGGCGCCCGGCTCCAATGACACACGGTGAAGCCGGCTGCGCCGAGCAGCGCCTCGAGATGGGTGGCTGTGAACGAGTACAGATGATCCGCAATCAGCAGCTCGACGCCAGGTCTTGTCCCATCCGGACAGACGATCGCCAGCTGCCCGTCAACACCAACCGCGCTCGCCAACCCGCAGACGAATGCTCGTGGATCAGGAGCGTGCTCGAGCACGTTCACACTGATTACGAGGTCGACGCGATCGCCTGGAGAGACGTCGGCCGCGCCGCCCGCCCACACGCTGAGTCCCGCGGCTTGCGCAAACCGCACGCTGCCCGGCGACAGGTCGCAGCCGCTCAGCTCGGCGTGCGACCAATGTGCCCG